>OMFC01000210.1_pt1 | contig 35681 bp, 30 predicted proteins | sample 1645531 | NCBI WGS metagenome assembly OMFC01 (sample SAMEA103958112, study PRJEB25191) | human gut metagenome | biome: human-associated habitat [ENVO:00009003]; feature: intestine environment [ENVO:2100002]; material: feces | place: Germany | collected 2013/2015 | reverse complement strand
CCCACGAGCCACGTCAGCAGGTTCGTGCCACCTCCATTGAGAATCATGCTGCCTGTCCAAACACACAGATACCTAAGTGCCAAAGCCCCCCCGCTGCGCCCGGTCTTGGTAAAGACATAACGGATGTTTATTAAGTAATTTGTCAATCCACCTGACACCACGCCCACGACATTTGCGTAACCATAAGGCAGTAAACCAGTGTATGTCAGTATGATAGCCAAGCTGAAATCAACACAACTCGCCACTAAGGAACTTAACTCGGCCTTAGTGAATGTCCACAATTCACGACGCACCTTTCCCATCAGGCTGCCAACAATTTGGCAACCTGCATTGCCACGACAAGTACAATCAAGGCATATACGCCTCCCAGTAGATCATCACCCATTACCCAGAAAGCACCTTTCATCCGGTCCAGCTTCTTAATGCCTAAGGGTTTCACGATGTCAAAAAAGCGGAACAACACAAGGGCAACGATAGCCCAACCCCATTCCTTAGCGTCCACAACGATGAGCGGCAACCATACTCCAACCATTTCGTCTACCACCACTCGCGAAGGGTCTTCACCCCAGAACGGCTGCAAGCGTTTTGTTGCCCACGTGCCAAGAACCGTGAAAACGACCACGAGCGAAAATGTGACTACTGACAACGTAGAGGTCGGAAGCCAAAGTCCAAGAAAACCCCAAATTATAGTTGCCAAGACGCTGCCTGCCGTGCCCGGTCCCCAAGGCCAAAAACCGCTGCCACAACCCGTGCCTATAAGCATGGGCAAGAATGGTGGGCGTTGATCTATGATGTTGCCTTTATCGTTCATATCAAAAAGGTAAGTGACTAATTTTTCGGGCATTTAAGCCTTTATAATCCAATTTTATTGCAAAATTAATATAAAACCCAATTCTCTCAAAGAGTTTTGGTAAGTTTTTTCATGATTAATATATAACTTTGCACACAAAAATAGAAATTTCCGTTGCCTTTCTCTCGGTAAGTGAATGGAAGATTAAGGAAACAGATTGTAAAAACAGGACAATTAATTATTATGAGCAATAAACGTTTGGCCATGGTTCTGATGATGTCATTGATATGCGTCATAAGTGCTATGGCTCAGAAAATCACAGGTCAAGTTGTTGACAAGGATGGCTATGCCATACCGTACGCAAGTATCACTTATCGCGGACATCACATTGCCGTTTCGAGCGATATTGATGGAAAGTTCTCTATCGAGAAACACCCTGGGTGGCCCATCACCGTGACCAGTGTCGGATTCAAGAGCGTCACCGTGAAAGTAGACGCCAACTCAAACGACTTGGGCAAGATCGTGCTCAAGGACGACTCTCGCTCCCTTGCCGAGGTCGTGGTTAAACAGAAACGCGGACGCTACCGCCGAAAGGATAACCCCGCAGTAGAACTCATGCGTAGGGTCATAGCGGCGAAGAAAAAGAGCGACCTAAGCAATCGTCCTTATTATCAGTATGATAAGTATCAAAAGATAACGCTTGCCTTAAACGATATTACCGACAAGCAGCTCGAAGGCAATTTCTTCAAGAAACGCTCTTACCTTCGAGACCAAATAGAGACCTCTCCTTACAACGGTAAGCGCATTCTGCCCATTCAGGTAGACGAGACCGTGACACAGCATGTTTACCGCAAAGACCCCAAAAAGGAAAAGGACATCATAATGGGTCAACAGTCCAATGGCATTGGCGAGGTGCTCTCCACGGGAGAGATAATAAACACCATGCTGAAAGAGGTGTTTACCGATGTGGACATCTACGACGATTACGTTCGCCTCGTGCAATATCCTTTTGTCTCGCCTATTGGCAAAGACGCCATATCTTTCTATCATTTTTATATAGAGGACACTACTTATGTAGAGAAGGATAAGTGCTATCACCTTCAGTTCATTCCCGCCAACCAACAAGACTTTGGCTTCCGCGGAGAACTTTACGTGCTTGCCGACTCCACTCTCCACGTGAGGAAGGTCAATCTCTACATGCCAAAGAAGAGCGATGTCAACTGGATTGACGACATGAAAATAGAGCAAGAGTACGTAAAGCTCGACAATGGCGAATGGGTCCTTTCCAAAGACGACATGGTGGCTGAGATTCACGCCAACAAGCTTCTGCAGAACATGTTGGTCTCGCGCACTACCCGACTTACCGGCTATTCGTTCAACGAGTTGCCAAAGCAGCTTTTCCAGGGCAAGGCCAAGGTGAAGCATTATAGCGACGCTTACAACCGCAACGACGCTTTTTGGAACAGCTACCGACAAGTGAAGCTGACAAAGAGCGAGTCGTCTATGTCGCAGTTTATCACCAACCTGGAAAACTCAAAGGGTTTCAAATATATCATCAAGGCCGTTCAAGTGCTTGTGGAGAACTATTTAGAGACTAATTCAGACCCGAAGAAGAAGAGCAAGTTCGACATAGGACCAATCAACACGTTCATCAGTTCCAACTATGTCGATGGTTTGCGTCTTCGCTTGGCAGGCCGCACGTTGGCGGCACTGAATCCTCACCTCTTCTGGAATGGCTATGCCGCCTATGGAACCAAGAGCCACCGCTGGTACTATGGTGATGAATTCACGTGGTCGTTCAACAAGAAGCAGCTAAGCCCATTCGAGTTTCCACAGCGAAACCTCACGTTCGAGACTTCACGCGACGTGATGTCGCCATCAGACCTCAACCTTATCCACAACAAGGACAACATCTTCATGACCATTCGTTCATCATCACAGAAAGAGATGTTCCTTTACAACCGTCAACGCCTCACGTTCAACTATGAGACAGAGGCTGGTTGGCGATACAACGCGCGCTTTCAAACACAAAGCAACCAGACTGAAGGCTTGCTACATTTCTATAAGGTGAACACTGGCGAGGAAATCAGGAAGATTCGCCTCACCGACGCAACCGTTGGCATTACGTGGAACCCAGGCGTTACATACGTGAACACCAAACGAACCCGCCTCCCTGTCAACCTCGACTCGCCAGACATCAGCGTTTCCCACACAACGGGTTTCAAGGGAATCCTTGGTGGTGACTTCCATAGCAACATCACGTCGCTGAGCATCTACCAACGCCAGTGGCTCGGGTCATGGGGATACATGGACTTCCATGTCAAAGGCCAGGCGCAATGGAACAAGGTGCCGTTCCCGCTGCTCATACAGCCTCCAGTGAACCTCAGTTATGTAGAGACCGAGAATACGGTGTCGCTTGTGCACGACTGGGAGTTCCTAAACGACCGCCAGGTGTTCTGGAGCTGGAAGTGGGACATCAACGGAAAACTGCTGAACCGCATTCCATTGATAAGAAAACTGAAGTGGAGAGAGTTCGTGGACGTGAAAGGATTCTGGGGAACACTGACCGACAAAAACAACCCCATGAAAAATCCAAACGACAACCTCATCTACCGTTTCCCTGCCGATTCCCACATCATGACCAACAAGCCATACTGGGAGGTTGAAGCTGGAATACACAATATTTTGAAGCTTATCAGCATTGGGTACGTGCGTCGTTTGACATACAACTATCCAGGCATCAGCAAGTGGGGAATAAGGTTCGACTTCCAGGCATCATTCTAAAAAAAATAGTGGAGGACATAATATAGGGGCGACCCGATATTATATCCTCCATCATCATTTTAAGTAATACTCACATTCTGTACAAAGGCATGAAAATCTATATAGCGGATAATCAAGACATAACTCGTGCCGGCTTACTCTACATCGTCTCACAACGCCAAGACTGTGAAAGCAAACTGACATCAGATAAGTCAAGCCTCATAGAAGCGTTAAAGGAAGACAGCCATGTGGTGATAGTTCTCGACTATACCCTCTTCGACATCAACGATGCCGCGGAGCTGTGCATAATAAGCCAACGCTTCCCAGAGGCTCTGTGGATTCTGTTCAGTGAGGACTTGAGCCAAGACTTCTTGCGCGAGATAGTGCTCACGTGCCCAAAATGTGGAATATTACTGAAGGATTGCTCAATGGCAGAGATACGCGAGGCCTTCGACTTCGCGTCTAAAGGCAAAAGATATATCTGCCAGCAAATCACGGAATTGCTCCTCGCCACACCTTCAAAAGAAGAGAACCAGCGAAAAGAAACACTGCCAAATCTCACTAAGACTGAGTTGGAGATACTCAAAGACATCGCCTTGGGCATGACTACAAAGGAAATAGCGCAAAAGCGCTTTTCGAGTTTCCATACTGTCAACACCCACAGGAAAAACATATTCCGCAAACTCGCTGTCAACAACGTGCATGAGGCAATCAAGTTCGCCCTTCGAGCCGGTCTTGTCGACTCGGCAGAATACTATATTTAAGTGTCCTCCTGGATTTGGAGTTATGGCATAACGTATCGCTTTGCGGGAGCGGTGTCTGTGTAAGGCCGCAACCAACGTAAACGCATTGGGAAATACGAAGCATTGGGCCATTCGGGATGCGGACGGCCACAGGGGCCGCCCCTGCAAATCACACGATGCACAGCTATTTAATTAGGTAATAATGTTTTACAAAAGGTCGGCTGAGAATCGATTTTTTTCAACCAAGTCGGCGCTTGCGTGGAAATGACGCGATTACGGACTACTTTGCCAAACGACTGATTATCAGTAGATTATGTTTTTAACTGTTTTTCAGTGTCGCAAATTCGCTAAAATGGCGTCGCCGTTACAGTGCAATCGCATCGCCGTTACGGTGCAATCGCATCGCCGTTACGGTGTAATCGCGTTGCCGTTACGTTGTAATCGCGACGCGATAACACCGTAACGGCAAAATTTTTTGGCCGAAAACCGGCCGATGGTGTTGCCAAGAGGCAGAAGGCTACCCTTTTTCCGCTCTATTTGCCCCTGTTTCCAAGTGTTAAATTTTGGCAATAATATTTTACAATTCTACGTGGTCGCTTGTTGCCCGCGTCATGGATTAATACAAGGCAGAGGCTGCATTGCCTTCTTTAACAAAGCATCACTCCAAATTCCGGAAGAAACCAAAATAAAAGCCTGCCACGGATAAACAGCGGCAGGCTTTTTCATGTGATTGTTCGAGCTTATTTCAATGGCACTCAAACACGGGATAATCACTCCCTGCTTGCTGCCAAGAACTCCTCAACATCCTTAGGATGATACGGTATGCGATCCTTGCCAATAAACCTGCAGCCATCCTTCGTGATGAGCAGGTCGTCCTCGATGCGAATGCCACCAAAGTCCTTGTAGGTCTCCAGCTTGTCGAAGTTGATAAACTCCTTGCAATGGCCAGAGGCCTTCCAATCGTCGATGAGGGCGGGTATGAAGTAGATACCAGGCTCATCGGTCACCACGAATCCTTCCTGCAGACGACGTCCCATGCGCAAGCAGTTGGTGCCAAACTGCTCAAGGTTAGGACGCACCTCGTCGTCGAAACCAACATTGATTTGGTCGAGCGACTCCATGTCGTGAACATCCATACCCATCATGTGGCCCAAGCCGTGAACCATGAACATGGCATGAGCACCAGCTGCGACGGCCTCTTCAGTGTCTCCTTTCATCAAGCCAATCTCCTTCAACTTGTCCGTAATGAGACGGCAAACACCAAAGTGAACGTCCCACCACTTCACGCCAGGCTTAGCCACCGAAAGGGCATAGTCGTGAGCCGCCTCAACGATGGAGTAAATCTCCAGCTGCCTTTGGTCGAAATGCCCGCTTACAGGAGTGGTGCGGGTATTGTCAGAACAATAGTGGTTCATGGTCTCGGCGCCAGCGTCACAAAGCATCAGCTTGCCAGCCTGCAACTTGTTCAGCGATGGAGCACCATGCTGAATCTCGCCATGTTGCGACAAGATGGTAGGGAAGCTAACCATCGAGCCCATGCTGTTGGCTATGCCGTCAAGCACGCCGGATATTTCCTTTTCCACCACACCTGGACGACACATCTTCATCGCCGTGGTGTGCATCTTGTATCCTATTACGGCTGCTCTCTCCAGCTCGTCGATTTCCTCTTGCGTCTTCGAGGAACGCAACTTCACCACGGCCTTGATGAGCGGCATCGACGCGCTCTCCTTCTGCTGGTTGGGGTGAATGCCGAGCAGGTCGAATATCTGAATCTTGATGTCGGCACGGTATGGTGGCAAGAAGTGAATCTTCCTGTGAAGACGCATGGCATCGTTGCAAATTGTCTTCAACGATTTCATTGGAGCGGTGTTGTGCACGCCTACTTGCTCCGCCATGTCGTGAACGCTATCCACGGAGCCATACCAAACAATGTCGTCAATGCTGATGTCATCGCCCACAAGGGTCTCTATGTCGTTGTCCACGTCAATTACGCCAACAAGGCCATCGCGCTGCTGACCAAAGAAATACAGGAACGAAGAGTCCTGGCGGAACGGATAATAAGTGTTGTTGGGGAAGTTGGCGGGAGCGCCATTGTTGCCAAAAAGCAAAATAACGCCATCGCTCACGAGCTTTTTCAGCTCTGCCCGACGATTTACATAAGTCTCTTTGCTGAACATAATAAGAATGTTTTTGAGTTCTTTATAGGGCAAAATTACAAAAGTTTGATAGAAATATCTTAACTTTGCATACAAAATAACACTTTTTATATGCTTATTGACCCTCGTTCCATGGGTTTGGTACTTGAAGGCGGCGGTATGCGCGGTGTGTTTACCAGTGGCGTGCTCGATGCCTTCATGAAACACGGACTCTACTTTGACTATATCGTGGCCGTATCTGCAGGGGCCTGCAACGGCATGAGCTACGCTTCACGTCAACCACGACGCGCGCGCATATCCAATATCGACTTTCTTGCGAAATACGATTATATTGGCTTGCGCCATCTCGTGACGCAAGGATGCATATTCGATCAAAAACTTCTTTACGATCGCTTTCCCAATGAACTGATACCCTTTGACTACGATGAGTTTTTCAAGCACTCCGCAGGGTTCGAGATGGTCACAACGAACTGTCTGACAGGTCGCGGTGAGTACCTTACCGAGACGCACGACCGCCAACGCGCTTGCGACTTGGCCAGAGCGTCAAGCTCATTGCCATACGTGAGCAAGATCACGATGATTGACGGTCAGCCGATGCTCGACGGAGGCATAGTGGACTCCATACCCATAGGGCGTGCGCAAGCCACTGGTCACAAGCACAACATCGTGATTACAACCCGCAACTATGGTTATCGCGAGTCGGGACACGACCGCAAGCAGCCCATGTTCATCTATCGTCACTACCCTCGCCTGAGAGTAGCGCTCAGCCATCGCATCGAGGCATATAATGAGCAGTTGCAAATGGTGGAAGACCTTGAGCGGGAAGGAAAGATAACGGTCATCAGGCCTCAAAAGCCCATGGAGGTGCAAAGAATGGAAAAAGACATCGCCAAACTTGAACGCTTATACGAGGAAGGATTCAAGCTTGGCGAGGAGTTTTATCAAGCCAACGAGATTGCGGAATGACTAACAATGAGTAGCTATCGCGCATTCAGCGTTGGTAGTCATACTTGCGGTAATAACCATTGGTTTGCTTAGGCATCCAGTCTTTCTCCACAGACAACTCAAGCGAGAAGTTCTTGTTTGGCGTCCACCTTATGCCAGCGCCAACGCGGTCGGCATAAGGATTGTAACCTGGATAGCCAAAGCCATCGCGACCGTAACCGTAATACCCATAATATGGATAGCCATAACCACTCATGCCTGTGTTGGCCAATGACTTTTGCCCATATATGAAAGCCGATAGATTGTCGTTTATCTGATAGCCTAACACTCCATATACCCCTGCTGAAGTCGTGTTTATACCACTCCAGTTCAGATGGTTCATATAGCCACCAGCGGTCAGCCAAGCACGTTTGCCTATGGGCATGGTATAATTCAAGGTAATGTCTTGCGCAAACCCGGCACCTTTGGGAGCGCCTTTACCAAAGCCAGCTATCAGGCTTAGTCCTACACTACCATGCAGTTCGCCTTTGTTTTTCTTTTCTTGCTTATCGGCCGTGTTGTTATTGTTAGAGTAATTGTCGTTAACGCCATTCGCGTTGCCTTCATCCAGTTTATCAAGGTTAGCCTTGGGTTTTGCGAATGGCGAGCCCGTAGACTGAAACGGCATGCCCGTGGCTGGATTGGTCGTCAAGATGGCACTGCCAGGTACGAACCTCACGGATGCCTCGCCGCTCAATACCCTATGATCCGACTGTGCAGAGGCCATAAAAGAAAAGCCTGCTAATGCGCATATAATAATGAGTCTTTTCATTCTCGTGTTACTTATTTCGTGCAAATATAGTCATTTGAATAATATTTTTGTCATTTTTCTTGCAAGTTTTAAATAAAAACTATAATTTTGCCAATGATTTAACAAGAATAATACATCACATGAAGTTTTACGCAACATATTCCTATTATTATTACTTTTACTTTGCAAGCAATTGCGAAGCGGGAAGTTGCGTGTAATTTCAACTTAAGACAAGAGATACAAAACCTCATTCAGGTTTGCATTCAAAGTCCCGCTTCATAGTAAATATGGAGCGGGATTTTTGTTAAGGACAAGAACGAACAAAACGAGACAATAAAAAAAAGAACATAAGTCAAGATGAAGAGAATAGCTATACAAGGCATGTTAGGGTCGTTTCACGACATAGCCGCACACGAATACTTCAAGGGTGAGCAAATACAGTTGATATGCTGCGACACCTTTGAGCAAGTGTTCGACAGCGTAAAACAAGACCCCACCGTCATCTGCATGTCGGCAATAGAGAATACCATAGCCGGCTCTTTGCTTCACAACTATGAGCTTCTGCGCGACAGCGACACGACCATCGTCGGTGAACACAAGCTGCACATCACGCATTGCATATGCTGCTTGCCAGACGACGACTGGAGCACGATACGCGAGGTCCACTCTCATCCTGTGGCACTTATGCAATGCCGAGATTACCTCTCGTCGCACGAAGAACTGAAAGTGGTCGAGGCGGAAGACACAGCCGGAAGCGCAAAGTACATACACGAGAACCATTGCCAAGGCTGGGCTGCCATTTGCCACGCCGACGCCGCCAAGATGTATGGATTGAAGGTGCTCGACAATCACATTGAAGACAACAAGCACAACTTCACGCGTTTCCTCATTGCCACCGACCCACGCAAGGCCGACTACCTGCGACCGCTCAACGATGTAAACAAGTCGAGCATCGTATTCACGCTTCCACATTCGGAAGGCTCTCTGTCAAAAGTGCTTACCATTCTCAGTTTCTACGACATTAACCTTACTAAAATACAATCGCTTCCTGTCATCGGACACGAATGGGAATATATGTTCTATGTCGATGTCACATTCACCGACCTCATACGATACCGGCAATCGATTGACGCCATCACGCCTCTCGTCAAATCAATAAAAATACTTGGAGAATATAAAGAAGCATAAGATATGAAACCAGCATCAAGAGTAGACAGCATTCAAGAATATTACTTCAGCCGCAAGCTGAAGGAAGTGGCAAAGCTCAACGCTGAGGGCAAGGACATCATCTCGCTTGCCATTGGCTCGCCAGACATGCCACCATCCAAACAAACCATCGACAAGCTATGCGCCGTGGCAAACGAACCTGACGCGCATGGCTACCAACCAACGAGCGGACTGCCAGAACTTCACTCGGCAATGGCTGGATTCTACAAGCGCACCTATGGCGTGGACCTTGACGCCAAGACAGAAGTGCAACCCATCATTGGATCAAAGGAAGGCATCATGTATGTGACGCTGGCTTTCTGCAACCCTGGCGACAAGGTCCTCATTCCAGACCCAGGTTACCCGACCTATACAGCAGTAAACAAGCTGTTTGGCACGCAAATAGTCAACTACGACCTGCGCGAGGACAATGGTTGGCAACCCGACTTTGACAAATTGGAGAAGATGGATCTCTCCGGCGTAAAGGTCATGTGGAGCAACTACCCCAACATGCCTACGGGGGGCAACGCGCGTCGCGAGACCTTCGAACGCCTCGTGGCGTTCGCTAAGGAACACGACATCCTCGTGGTTAACGACAACCCCTACTCGCTTATCCTAAACGAGCACCCAATGAGCATCATGCAGGTGCCTGGAGCGAAAGACTGTTGCATTGAGTTCAACTCCATGTCGAAAAGCCACAACATGCCAGGATGGCGTGTGGCAATGATAGTGGGCAACAAGAACTTCATTTCATGGATGTTCAAGATTCAGAGCAACATAGAAAACGGCACATTCCGTGGCATACAGCTCGCCGCGGCAGAGGCTTTCAACACTAACACACCAGAGTGGCACCGCGAAAACAACATTGAGAACTACCGCCGACGCCGTGTCATAGCAGAAGACATAATGAAAGCCTTGGGGTGCACCTTCGACCCAAAGCAGGTTGGAATGTTCCTTTGGGGAAAAATACCAGACCGATATGCCGATGTTGAAGACTTGACAGAGGCCGTGCTCCACAAGGCCAGAGTATTCATCACGCCAGGATTCATCTTCGGCAACAATGGTAAACGATACATTCGCATAAGCCTCTGCGCGAAAGATGATAAGATGAAAGAAGCCCTTGAAAGGATAATCAAGGCAGGTCTTGAATAAAAAGACAGAAGACAACACATATCAGACATTAATAATATAAAAATCATAAGTTATGGAATTGGAACTTGAACCCCTCAACTTGCCGTCAGACAATGGCGGAGAACGTCCATTGGTAATCGCCGGCCCATGCTCAGCCGAGACCGAAGAACAAGTAATGACCACTGCACGCAACTTGGCAGCAAAGGGTTGCCACATGTTTCGCGCTGGTGTGTGGAAGCCTCGCACGAAACCCGGAGGCTTCGAGGGCAACGGTGAGAACGCCCTGCCATGGATGCAAGAAGTGAAGAAAGAGACCGGCATGCTCACAGCCACTGAGGTGGCTACACCAGAGCATGTGGAGCTGGCTCGCAAATATGGCATCGACATCCTGTGGGTAGGAGCACGTACCAGTGCCAATCCGTTTGCCATGCAGGAACTAGCCGACAGCCTTAAAGGTTTTGAGGGTGCCGTGCTGGTGAAAAACCCTGTCAACCCGGACCTTGAGCTTTGGATAGGCGCCATGCAACGCATCAACCAAGCCGGAATAAAGAGGCTTGGTGCCATACACCGTGGTTTCTCCAGCTACGACAAGAAGATTTACCGCAATCTCCCGATGTGGCAGATTCCTATAGAGTTGCATCGTCGCATACCCAACTTGCCAATCATCTGCGACCCAAGCCATATCGGTGGCCGTCGCGACCTCATCGCGCCACTTTGCCAGCAGGCCATGGACTTAGGTTTCGACGGACTCATCGTGGAGAGCCACTGCGATCCAGACAGCGCGTGGAGCGATGCCAAGCAGCAAGTAACGCCAGACATTCTTGACTACATCTTGAGTTTGCTCGTCGTGAGAAGTGAACATACCACTACCGAGGGCATACGTCAACTCCGCTCACAGATTGACGAGATCGACAACCAGTTGATGGACCTGTTGGCAAAGCGATTCCGTGTTTGCCGCGAGATAGGCACATTCAAGAAAGAGCACAACATGACAGTGCTGCAGGCTAATCGCTACGGGGAAATTCTTGACAAGCGTGGAGCGCAGGCTTCTTTATGCGGCATGTCGCCAGAGTTTGCCGCCAAGATTTTCGAGTCCATCCACGAGGAAAGCGTGCGCCAGCAATTGCAAATTGTCAACGAATAATCATGGCATAAACTCTGATAAGAATGAAAATATTGATAATGGGAGCCGGCAAGATGGGCTCTTTCTTCATCGACCTACTTAGTTTTGACCACGAGGTAGCCGTGGTGGAGCGCGACCCTAAGCGTATGCGCTTCACCTACAACTGCCAACGTTTCACGACGATGGACGAGGTCAAGGCGTTTGCGCCGGAGATGGTTATCAATGCCGTGACAGTGAAGTTCACCATGTCGGCATTCGATGAGATTATGCCATACCTCCCCAAAGACTGCATAATCTCAGACATCTCGTCTGTCAAGACAGGACTGAAAGATTATTACGAGAAGTCTGGGCATCCCTACGTGTCCACTCACCCCATGTTCGGGCCAACGTTCGCCAACCTCAACCAGCTGTCAGAGGAAAACGCCATCATCATAAACGAGGGCGACTACATGGGTCGTATCTTCTTCAAGGATCTTTACCAAAGACTTGGATTGCACATCTATGAGTACAGTTTTGATGAACATGACCGCACCGTGGCATATTCACTGAGCATACCGTTCGTCTCCACTTTCGTGTTCGCGGCAGTGATGAAACATCAAGACGCGCCAGGCACGACTTTTAAGCGCCACATGAAGATAGCCCACGGCGTGCTCTCCGAAGACGACTACTTGCTTCAGGAGATTCTGTTCAACCCTTACACCCACGATCAGGTATCGCAGATTCGCTCAGAGCTGAAAGAACTGCTACAGATTATCGACGACAAGGATTCTGAGAAGATGAAAGCGTATCTTACAAAGATAAGAAGTCACGTTGCCAACGAATAACCTCGTGGCTTATAATTTCAACAAATGCTTACTTTGATCATGCTCTCTACAAGATTAGAACGGTCAAGGTAAGCATTTATCATTTCTTTCAGCCTTCACGATAATATTTCAATTATTATCCTTAACTTTGCAATGATTTATTTGCTTCATCGCCAAGATAATGCGAGAGCGAGGGCAAAGTCGCAAGTTATCTTACAAAACATTGCCGAACCGACACTTTATCTTATGCAAAAGCAAGCAAATTAAAACATACGCGGCATGAAACTCATAGCATTTTTGAAAGACTGGACACTGCTTATCGCGCTCGCGGTAGGCACGATAATATATTTATTGTTCTCAGAAATAACATTCCTTCAACCAATAGGCAACTTCGTAGGCCCCAAGTTGGTTTCCTTGATGCCCGTACTGATTTTCGTGCTTCTCTATTTCACGTTCTGCAAGATAGACATGCACAACTTCAAGCCGCGCAAATGGCACTTCGCTCTTCAAGCCGTCCGCACCACACTATCGGCACTCATAGTCCTCGTCATCGTAAACCTTACGTCGCCCGATATTAAGATTGTGTGGGAAGGTATATTTGTCATTGTCATTTGCCCAACAGCAGCCGCGGCTGCCGTGGTTACCGAGAAACTTGGTGGAAGCATTGCCACCATGACCGTATATACAATAATCGCCAACTGTTTCACGATAATCATCATACCACTGTTTTTCCCGATGGTAGAGCGTGCGGCCAACGTGTCGTTTATTATGGCTTTTCTCATGGTTCTCGACAAAGTGGTAAGAGTGTTGATACTTCCGCTTGTCCTCGGTTTGCTTACCCAGCGCTATCTTCCCAAGGTCGCGGCTTTCATCAAGAGCATACCAAACGCCCCTTATTACATATGGTCGTTGAACCTCAGCATAATCATGGGGCTGTCTGTGCAAACCATCCTTCATTCACCTCTCTCAGGCACAGTCTTGTTTCTCTTGATATTCCTGCCTCTCATAGTTTGCTTCATCCTCTTCGGCTTAGGCAAGAGCGTGGCCGGCATTTGGGGATATGAGGCTCGCATTGAAGGCGGACAAGCACTCGGTCAGAAAAACAACATCGTCGGCATTTGGCTATTGCTTCATTTCTTGAATCCTCTTTGCGTTATCGCGCCATGCGCTTACGTGTTGTGGCAAAACATCATAAACGCCGTGCAGCTTTGGTACAACGACAAACACGGTTATCTGAAATGGTAAGTAGCAATTGAGAAAGACAACTACCATAATATGCGCATTGCTATTGCTGCTCGCCGGTTGCACGAGGAGCAATACCGAATCTGTTGACCGTCTCAACGAGAAAGCTTACGCCTTCCATTATCGTGACTTAGACTCCGTGCGCGTTTATGCCGACAAGGCCATGCAACTGTCTGGCAACTATACGGCAGGCCAAGCTGAGGCGCTCAACAACCTTGCCTTCGTGGAGATGGCGGCAATGCGCTATAAGCAAGCCAAAGCATACCTTGACGAGGTTGATAAAATAACCGACAATCAGATAGAGCTGCTGATAGCCAACGTACAGCAAATGAAACTGTGCCAAAAGCAATCGCACAACAAGGACTTCTACGTTTACAGTGAGCAGGCCAAAAAACGACTTGCGCGCATAACCGACGAGGCTTTCGTACTCAACGCCCACGAAGAGCGAAGATTGGCTTATGCCTCATCCGAATATCATATTGTCGCGTCGGCATATTATTATTATCTCGGCCTTGAAAAGCCTTCTATCAATCAGCTGAAAAGCATCGACCCTTACGGAAGCATACAACGAGACACGGCACAGCTTCTAAACTATTGGTACAACATCGGCGCGGGAGGTATTCTCACAGACAAGGACATGCGTCTTAGAACCAAAAAGGAAATGAGATTCCTCGCAAAGTGCTATACCTATGCGACACAATACAATTACCCTTACTGGGAAGCTCAAGCACTACAATCCATTAGCGAGCATCTGCAAGACTCCACGTCAAGACGCGAGACCATCAACGACAATTTCGCCATAATCGTAACCGTGAATACCGACATGATGCCCGACTCGCTCATAGCCGGAAATCTCGCGCAACGCGCGTTAAACATCTTCAAGCGTTATGGCGACGTTTACCAGACGGCAGGCGCCTGGCGAACGCTCGGTGAGTGCTACTGGCACATCAACGACAACAGCTCGGCGCTAATCTGCCTGGAACACTCGCTGAAAGACTGCAAGAAAGTGGAAATGGCACCAGACCTCATCGCGTCGGTGCACGAAGACTTATGTCTCGTTTATTCGGCTGTCAACGATAAACGCAACAGCGACATAAACCGCAACATATACCTTGACCTGCAAGAACGGACAAGGCAAGACAGGCAATTGGAGGCAAGGGCAACACAACTCGACGATGCCGTGCAAGGACTCAATATCTTGATTGTCATCGTAATACTGACGATAGTCTTGGTTCTGGCCTTGCTCTTTGTGTTTACACGCATGCGCCGGCATAGCGATGAGGCTTTCTCCATTTCCAAGCTCTTGACACCCCTCAGCAAATGGAAAACCAATAATGAGCACGAAATAGAGATCAGGCACGAGCGGTTTGACGAGATAAAAGAAGCCACAGACGTGGCTAACCTTCATCTAACACAAAACCGCAAGCGCAACCTTGAGCAACGCGCCAAGGTGCAACTCGTTTGCAGTATCCTTCCACTCATTGACAGAATGGTCAACGAGATTAAACGCATAAGGCAGTCGAGAACCAATAATAACGACACTCAGGACAAGACAGAAGAAAACAACGAGAAGCGACTAAGATACGTGGAAGAAATCACCGACAGCATCACGGAATATAATTCCATCCTCACCAAGTGGATTCAGATGCGTCAAGGTGAGCTGAGCTTGCGAATAGAGAACTTTCGCCTGCAGCAAGTGTTCGACATGGTGAGTCACAGCGCGATGGGCTTCACGCTCGGAGGCATACACCTCATAGTGAGGCCCACTGATGCAGTGGTAAAAGCCGACCCCACACTTACACTGTTCATGGTAAACACCATTGCCGATAACGCCAGGAAATTCACACCGAAAGACGGAACAGTGACAATAGAGTCGAGAACGGTAACCGAGGACGATGGCGGAAATCTGTCCTACGTTGAGATTTCCATTTCCGACACCGGAAAAGGCATGACGGAGGAAGTGTTGTCGCATGTGTTCGACCGTACATATACAGGCGGACATGGCTTTGGCCTGAAAAACTGCAAGGGAATAATAGAGAAATATAAAAAGACAAGCTCCATATTCAAGAACTGCATGATTGCCGCTGAAAGCACAATCGGCAAAGGTTCGCGCATCTTCTTCAGACTTCCATCAGGTAAGATACGAACAATCTTGCTTGTGCTATCGCTCTCCGTTGCCAACTTTATCCATGCCGGAAACAAGGCGGCAGAGTTTGCCGACTCTGCATATCTCTCAAACATAATGGGAAAATACGAGGAGACCCTGCGCTTCGCAGACAGTTGCCATAAATACATCAACCCAAAAGACACTTTAGTTTTGCTCGACATTAGCAACGAGGCTGCCGTGGCGGCACTCGCCCTGCATCGTTGGGACGTTTACAACAACAACAACAACGTGTACGCACGGCTTTTCCGTCTGGCGAGTGCAGACAACTCCTTACCGTCGTATATCAGCTATATGCAGCGAAGCAAGACCAACAAGATGGTGTCTGTCGTGTTGCTCATCATATTGCTATTGATGATTTTCCCATCATGGTATTTCTTATATTATCGCCACAAGCTTAATTATAAGTTCTGCGTTGAGCGCATCAACCGCATGAACGACATCCTGCTTTCCAACCTTACAGACAAGGAAAAACGCGATGGGATAGCGAAACTCGCAAACTTTGACGACTTCGCACTCAAGGACGAGCAAAAGGCAAAGCTCCAGAATGTGGTCGAGAGGATATTGTCTGCATTGAAAACAAATATAGAGAACAGCAAGGAAATGGATTCGCAAACCGAACTCGCCCAAGACGAATGTCGAAGGATAGAGATGGAAGCCGGACACCTTCACGTTTCAAACAGCGTTCTCGACAACTGCTTGTCAACATTGAAACACGAGACCATGTATTATCCGTCGCGTATCAAGCAGATGATTGGCAATAGCGGTACCAACATCGACGAACTGAGCGAAGTAGTGACCTACTACCATGACCTGTATGCCATTCTCGCCGAGCAAGCATTGCGGCAAGTACCGAAACAGCGACTCAACAGAGACGCGTACGCGTACATGCTTGACATACTGAAAAAGTGTAACGGCAACCATGATTTCTGCGTGGAAGAATGTGGAACAGACACGCTCGGCCGACCTATAGACAAGAAAAACTCATACATAAGGGTAAGAATGGCAGGCTACGACTCGCTCACGGATGAGCAAGTGGCCAAACTGTTCACACCATACACCATAGACCTCAACTTGCTGCTTTGCCGGCAGATAGTAAGGGAGATGGGCGAGGTGACCAACCTCAGGGCCTGTGGCATCCAGGCAGACAGGGACGCCAAAGGTTATGTGTTCGTAAAAATACTAATTCCAAAGATATACTTGAGATGAAAGACTTCAATATCATCATCGTAGAAGACGTGCCCCTTGAGCTCAAAGGCACGGAGGGCATCATAGAAAGCGACATTCCAGAAGCTCATGTTCTTGGCACGGCTGCCGACGAGAGCTCCTACTGGAAGTTAATGCGCCAACAGCAACCAGACCTTGTGCTGCTTGACCTCGGCTTGGGAGGCTCTACGACAGTGGGCGTGGAAATATGCCGCCACACAAAACAAAGCTACCCTAAGGTAAAGGTGCTAATCTTCACCGGTGAGATACTCAACGAGAAGCTATGGGTAGACGTGCTCGACGCCGGCTGCGACGGCATAATCCTCAAAACGGGCGAACTGCTCACGCGTGGCGACGTAGAGGCTGTGATGTCGGGCAAGAGATTGGTTTTCAACGAGCCAATACTCGAGAAAATAGTGGAGAGATTCAAGAAAAGCGTGAACAATGAGATTATGAGCCAAGAGGCGCTTATCTCTTACGACATCGACGAATACGACGAGAGGTTCCTTCGCCATCTCGCCCTTGGCTACACCAAGGAACAAATAACCCAACTCAAGGGAATGCCATTTGGTGTCAAGAGCCTCGAAAAGCGGCAAAACGAATTGGTGAAGAAGTTGTTCGCCGACGACAATGGCACCGTCAGCGTAAATGCCACGCGTCTTGTAGTCAGGGCTTTCGAACTGCGCATACTCGATTTAGACAATCTTCATCCTGACGAGGAATGACAAGGAACAATTGGCTCCATACAGCGGTAGTTGGAATAATCATAAGCTACATTGTCATAATCCTCGGGTCATGGCTATGGTCAGCCGCCATGCCGTTTTCATCCATAAGGCCCCTGCTAAGCGAGAGTGGTGTCCGCTGGTTCTTTGGCACATTTGTCATGAACCTTGCCAACACCCCGCTGCTTGTATGGATTATCCTTATAGACATCGCCATTGGCACGTGTATCAGAAGCGGCTTATGGCCTTCCATAAGACTTCTCGTGAAATCTTCCGCAAAGCTCAACACTTTGCAGAAGAGAGGATTGAGGTCGGCCATAGAACTCATTATTTTCGAGACGTGCGTGCTGTCGCTCCTGATATTTCCACGCCGAGCCATCTTGCTGAGCGTCACCGGCGACCTCTATCCAAGCAGTGCATCAGCCAGTCTCGTACCAATAGTCGCGTTCATGATTTTGTCATCATCATTATCCTACGGCCTCCTTTCCGGAACCATTCATGGTTATCGCGATGCCGTTGCATGCGCGTTGAAAGGCGGCGGGAATCTTAAAACCATACTTTGCTTCTACGTACTGCTAATGGAGCTTGCTGCAATAGTGAAATACATTTTCTTTAGCGCAGCTTAAAGCGTTTTCGTGTCAGAGGAGCATAAAAGACAGGAATATCGCAAGAAAAAAACAAAATGAATGTTAAATAGCAAGGCGAAAATTTGCAAGATTAAAACTATTCAATTAACTTTGCAATCACAAAACGAGGGGGATTAGCTCAGTTGGCTAGAGCGCTTGCATGGCATGCAAGAGGTCATCGGTTCGAATCCGATATTCTCCACTAAAAAAGCAACCTAAGTTTAGGTTGCTTTTTTATTTTCTACCTCAATCTGTCAAGATAATCATTTGCCTTGTAGGATTGCCATTACCTTGTCGAAGTATTTTTGTGTCTTCGCCACACTGTAATGCATACCACCATTCCAAGATCGGATTGCCTGCTCAATATCGTGCATGGGATTGAACCACGACTGGAAAAGAAGGAACATCTCTATCGACTTTTTCTTGCTGAATCGGTCGGAAAGCTTAAAACGCTTCTTCGACTTCCTTTTCTTCAATATGTTATTACACTCCGCGACCAAAACAGGAGTTATCTGAAGCACTCCTACCGACGCACCTCTCACCGCGTTGCTCTTGCCATTGCTCTCCACTTGGATTAGGGCGTCTATGACAGGCTGCCACTGATTGTCGGAATCCACCACGTCAATCTCATCGGTATCCTCAACCGCCGCCGACTCTACCGCTTGTGCGGCGAAGGCTGGACTAAGGAAAAAACTAAAAATTAAGCACAATACAATCTTTAAGAATTTCTGCATGATAAATACTTTATGGGACATCCGCAGCCTCTTGCATCTGCCGTGGAAATGTGAGCGAGAAAAGATTCTCACAAGGCCAACATCCCGTTAGACATAATGTCAAACATGACGCTAAAAAGACGCCCCAAAAGAGCGCGCCTCATCACTTTTACATTGCAAAATTACAAAATAATATTGTAATTCAGATACTTATGCAACATTTATTGATACAAGTCAAATGCATATAAAGGTTATTTTGCACAAAAGGTTGCCAAATTAACAATATGAAAAAAGGCTTCTGGAATGCCCAGAAGCCTATGGAAATGAGTTTCAAGCAGCTGTTTAAGCCAATGATTGACTTACAGCTTTATGACCAAATACTTGCTGACGCTCCAGAATGTATGCACGTCCTTGATATGAAGCACGGAAGTGCCATTAGCGTTTCTCTCGATAGAATAAGAGTCTGACGGCATTTGGGTCATGATCTTTGGTTTATCTGAGTTGAGACGAATGTCATTATAGTTGCGAATGTCGACCTTAGAGAAAGTGCCAGGCTTCAGGTTAGCCACGTCGACCTTCTTCTTTGCGAGGAACCCTCCCTTGATTATGCCTTTTGTCTTCAGGTCTTTCGATGAGCCTATCACGACAAATGCCGTGTGTATCGACTCGTCTTGCTGAGCTATCGTGCTCTTCTGCTGGTCAATGGCCTTGTTTTGGCTCTCAACGGTGGTTTGCAACTGTGTATTTGTCGTCGTAAGGTTGTTGACACTCTCATTGAGCTTTGCTATGTTGGCGTTCTTGTCGTCGAGCTGTTTCTGCAAGTCGGCAATTTGCGCGTCTTTCTCATCAAGCTGCGCCTTGTAATAGCTGATGAGCTTCTTTATGCGCTGGCCGTAAGCCGAATTGTTGCCTGCCACCTCTGTCTCAAGCTCGTTGATGCGGGCACGCTGCTTGCGAAGCAACTCAGCAAGGCCTTGAAGCTGCGTGCGCATCTGCGCCTTATCCAATTTGCCCTCACGGTTGCCGAGCTGCTTGATAAGACCTTCTTGAGCGGAGATGCTGTCGAGACCAACCGACATCACGTTAACGAAGTCGGCCATCTGCTTGACATCCTCCTGGTGAAGGCTATCTGAAATAGCAAGCGAGTCGATTGTGGCTTGCATCTTATCGGTCTTGCCACCATTGCAGCTAATCATGCCACTGGCAACGAAAAGCCCAAGCACTCCTGAAAGAATGATACTTTTTGCTTTCATAATCATAATATTTATTTGTTACAATAATAAGCCAATCAATAACTTCAATGCCGCAAAAATAGGTAAATAATAAATACGGACAATCATCGCGAGCAGTAATTTACTATTTTTTATGATTTATTGTTGCTTTGTCAATGATTAACACTAACTTTGCCACATAATTAAGCTATAACGCCAAAAAAAATGGAGCAGAACAGACAAATTAGCAAAATTGACCTCCGCACCCTTCAGATGTCAGACTATGACCAGCTTGCGGGGTCTTTTCATCGCATATACGCCGACCACGACGTGTTTTGGACTCACGAGCAAATAAAAAAGCTTATTACCATCTTCCCTGAAGGGCAAGTGGTAATCATTGCCGACGACAAGATTGTGGGCTGCGCGCTCAGCATCATCGTCAACTACAACATGGTGAAGAACGACCACACTTACGCGCAAGTGACAGGCAATGAGACTTTCAATACCCATGACCCCAACGGCAACATTCTCTATGGCATAGAAGTGTTCATACATCCCGACTATCGCGGGTTGCGACTTGGGCGACGCATGTATGAGTATCGCAAGGAACTATGTGAGAAACTCAACCTAAAGGCCATAATGTTTGGCGGGCGAATACCAAACTATCATAAGTATGCCGACAAGATGCGCCCGAAGGAATATATCGAGAAGGTGAGGGCAAGGGAGATTTACGACCCAGTGCTCAACTTCCAATTGTCCAACGACTTCCACGTGAGACGCGTGATGCGCAACTACCTGCCCAACGACGAAGAGTCGTGCCATTACGCCTGCCTCCTGCAATGGGACAATATCTATTACGAGCCAAACCATGACCCCAAGGTGGTGGAGCGCAAGCCTTCAGTGCGCATAGGCTTGGTGCAATGGCAGATGCGTTCATACAAGAATATCGACGACCTCGTGGAGCAGGCTGAGTTTTTCGTTGACTCCGTGTCGAGCTACAAGGCCGACTTCATCGTCTTCCCAGAATACTTCAACGCGCCTCTCATGGCACCATTCAACAAGATGGGTGAGGCGCAAGCCATACGCTCGCTCGCGCAATATACGGAGAAGATCCGGGACCGCTTCCGCGAACTCGCCATAAGCTACAACATCAACATCATCACAGGCTCCATGCCCTATATAAAGGCCGACGGAGGAGGGCTATACAATGTCGGCTTCCTTTGCCGCCGCAACGGAATGGTTGACATGTATGAGAAGATACACGTCACGCCCGATGAGGAGAAGTATTGGGGTCTGTCGAAAGGAAACCACATACAGACTTTCGACACCGACTGTGGTCGCATTGGCGTTTTGATTTGCTACGACGTGGAATTCCCTGAGCTTTCACGCATCATGGCAGACGAGGGCATGCAGATTCTTTTCGTGCCGTTTATGACCGATACGCAAAACGCCTACAACCGCGTGCGTCTGTGTGCTCAAGCTCGCGCCATAGAAAACGAATGCTATGTGGCCATTGCCGGAAGCGTGGGCAACTTGCCTCGCGTGCAAAACATGGATGTGCAATATGCGCAGTCGGCTGTATTCACGCCATGCGACTTCGCCTTCCCCTACGACGGCCGCCGCGCTGAGGCCACGCCAAACACGGAGATGATACTCATATCCGACGTTGACCTTAGCCAGCTCTCAGAACTGCATACGTATGGCTCGACGCGAAATCTCCAAGACCGACGCAAAGACTTGTACCAAGTGAAGAGGGTGTAAGGGCAAACGCCATACGCTATATCGTGTAATGGCTTTATCGTGTAAAGGCAATGGTTTTTACACGATAAAGCCTATGTTTTTTAATTTATAATAACTTCTATGAGATTATATAATGCGACACTCTATGGCCGTCCCTGTAAAGCATAAGATGTATATCAAAATATTTTACAAATGGTCGTCTGAGAATCGTTTTTTTTCAACCAATGTGTCGCTTGGGCGGAAATAGCGCGATTATGGGGCGTTTTTATAAATGCCTGCTTATCAAGAGATTATGTTTTTAGTGGTTTTTCAGCATTACCAATTCGCTTAAATGGCGTTGCCGTTACGGTGCAATCGCGTCGCCGTTACGGTGTTATCGCGATGCCGTTACGGTGCAATCGCATCGCCGTTACGGTGTAATCGCGACGCGATTGCACCGTAACGGCAAACATTTTTGGCAAAAAACCGACTGTCGGCATTGTCAAAGAGCGGAAGGCTACCCTTTTCCCGCTCTAATTGCACCGGTTTCCAAGTGTTAAATTTTGGCAATAATATTTTACAATTCAACATGGTCACACTGTGCTGGATTAGAGCAAAAGCACATATAATTATGCTTTTGCCCTAACTTGTTTTTACAACATTGACTTGAGAACCACTACAGCCTCAGCCACACTTGGCACGTTGCTAATCTTGATTAGCCTATGACCTTTGCTATCCTTGAAATTGCAACGACGCGTATTGTCCATCACATATTTTATTATGCGGCCAAACGTTTTGCCCTGATAGAAAGGCGACGACTGGTTTGAAACGAATTGCATGGACATTACGCCCTGGCGCAACATTATTTTCTCACAGCCGAGTTTCCGGCCAAGCCTGCGAACCAAGACCACCTGCATGAGTTCCTCACCTTCGCGTGGCACAGGACCGAAGCGGTCTACTATCCGCTGCCGATAGGCTTTAAGGGAGTCGTCGTCGGATATATTGTCAAGCTCACGATAAAGCAACATTCGCTCAGAGCTCGTGGGCACATAAGTGTCGGGGAAGAACATGGGCAAGTCGCTCTCCACCGCGCAATCTTCCACAAACTCATCGCCCGAGACCTCACGCCCTTCCTTGATATCATCGGCATATAGATCCTGGAACTCGTCGTTCTTCAGTTCGGTAACGGCTTGGTTCAGAATTTTTTGGTATGTCTCGTATCCCAAGTCTTCCATGAACCCGCTTTGCTCAGAGCCAAGCAAATTGCCGGCGCCACGAATGTCCAAGTCTTGCATGGCAAGATTGAATCCGCTGCCAAGGTCGGAGAATGTCTCCAATGCCTCAAGCCTGCGACGCGCCTCCGGAGTGAGCGAAGAGCGAGGTGGCGCCATGAGATAGCAGAACGCCTTTTGATTGGAGCGCCCTACCCTGCCGCGCATTTGATGCAAGTCGGAAAGGCCAAAATGGTGCGCGTCGTTCACTATAATGGTATTGGCGTTAGGAATGTCGACACCGTTTTCAACGATTGTCGTGGAAAGGAGCACGTCGTAATCGTAATTGATGAAGCCCATGATGATTTTCTCCAGCTGCTCCGGCGCCATCTGCCCATGGCCGATGGCCACACGGCAGTCGGGCACATATTGATGGATAAGCTCCTCTATGTGTGGCAAACTTGATATGCGGTCGCTGACGAAAAACACTTGCCCGGAACGGCTCATCTCAAAGTTGATGGCATCGGCTATCACCTCATGCGAGAATGTGCAAAGCTCGGTATGAATTGGGTAACGGTTGGGTGGCGGTGTGCGCATTATGCTCATGTCGCGAGCTCCCATAAGCGAGAATTGCAATGTGCGCGGAATGGGCGTCGCCGACATCGTGAGCGTGTCGACATTCGTCTTGAGCTTGCGCAGTTTCTCCTTAGTGGAAACGCCAAACTTCTGCTCCTCGTCGATGATGAGCAATCCCAAGTCGTGCCACTTCACCGACTTGCCAATCAGCTTATGGGTGCCTATCACTATGTCGACCCTTCCCGACTCCAATCCATCCGTCACCAGCTTGGCCTGTTTTGCCGTACGAGCGCGCGAGAGATAGTCCACGTTGACAGGGAAGTCGCGCAACCGCTTCTTGAACGTTTGGTAGTGCTGATAGGCCAATACCGTAGTCGGCACAAGCACGGCCGTTTGCTTGCCGTCGCAAGCCGCCTTGAAAGCGGCACGCACGGCGAGCTCGGTCTTTCCGAAGCCCACGTCACCGCAGACAAGACGATCCATGGGCACGGCACGTTCCATGTCGGCCTTGATGTCTTGCGTAGCCTTCAGCTGGTCGGGCGTGTCTTCATAGAGGAAACTCGCCTCAAGCTCATGCTGCATGAAATTGTCTGGCGAAAACGCGAAGCCCTTCTCATGACGGCGCTTGGCGTAAAGGCGAATAAGGTCACGGGCAATGTCCTTGATTTTCTTCTTTGTCCGTTCCTTGAGCCTATCCCACGCCCCTGTGCCCAAAGTGGAAAGGCGAGGTGGCTCACCACTGTCGGCAGCCCTGTATTTAGAGATTTTATACAGTGAGTGGATGGACACGTCAACCTTGTCGTTGTTTTGGTAGATAATGCGAATCACCTCCTGGTAGCCACCCTGCGGGTTTGGCACCTTTATCAAGCCGCCAAACTTGCCTATGCCCAAGTCGACATGCACGAGGAAATCGCCAGGTTGCATCTCTTGAAGCTCCTTCATCGTGAGCGCCATCTTGCCAGAGCGGGCCTTGTCTGACGAAAGGTTGAACTTATGGTAGCGGTCAAATATCTGGTGGTCGGTAAAGACGCACGCCTTCAAGTCGCTGTCCATGAAGCCTGCGTGAACAGTCCTGTTGACAGCCACGAGATGGTCTCCAAGCTTGTCGGACGCGTCATCCGCTGACATGTCGTTAAGGATGTCGCGCAGGCGTTGCTGCTGCTTGTCGCTATCGGCGAGAATGTATATATGGCAACCTTGAAGAAGCGCGTCCTCAAACGATTGCCTCAAATAATCGAAGTTCTTATGGAAAAGGGGTTGTGGCTTTGTATGAAACGTTATCGTGGCGTTGGCACATGCCTTATCCGCGTTAACGTCCTTTGCGAGAGTGACTGTTTGGAAACGAGCCAGCTCCTCGGCGAAAACCGTTGGCTTGCATAGCACGTTCTCACGGCTCATGTCCATGCGAATCTGCTCTTGTTCAAGCTCCGTGGCGCCGTTCATCCTCTCTGTCATAGCCTGCGACGAGAAGCCATCGTTGAACGTGCGCTGTATGATGTCCAACACGAAACGCTTGTCCTTCATCACTATTATGGCATCGTCGGGCAAGAAACTAAGGAATGGCACTTTTTCCGTTTCCTGCGATGCCAGCTCCGGCACGATTTCCACTTGCGATTTTCTGTCCAACGACAATTGGTCTTCAACAGAGAACGTGCGGATGGTATCTATCTCATCACCGAAGAAATCTATGCGGTAAGGCAATTCGCAACTATAGGAATAAACATCCAAGATGCTTCCGCGCATGGCGAATTGTCCGGGTTCATAGACATAATCCACCTCGGTGAAGCCCAAGTCGCGCAAACGGTGACTAAGCTGGGTTATGTCTATTGTCTGCGAGGTTTTCAAGGTTATCCTGCGCTCGTCCAGATGTCGCTGCGACACGACCAGCTCTGCCACGGCTTGCGGACTTGTCACAATCATCAAAGGCTCGCCACCTTGATTGGCCATGGCCGCCAAGGTCTCGGTTCGTGATATTTCGTTTGCCGCGTCTCGTTGCCCGTATTTCACGGCTCTCCTATAAGCTGACGGGAAATAAAAAGCCTTGGGCACCGACAAGTCGTTGTAGAAATACCCCGCCTCGTCGGCATCGTCAAGGATGAAGACCACCGTGCGGCCTATTCGCTTGGCCAAAGAGGAAAAGAGAACGGAAACAGAAGAACCAACAAGACCTTCAAGGACCACATTGCGCACGGCTTGGTCCTTCAAGGTCTTCAACAGGGCGCCAGCCTGAGGCAAGCGACCATACAAATCCACTAATTCGTCGAATTTCATTCCACGGGCTTTGGATATTTCTTGAACCATCCGTCAAGTCTCAAGCGCATGACGCCAAAGAGGGCCTCGGAAAATATGCCACCGCTCATCTTGCTGGTGCCCTCCCTGCGGTTGACGAAGACCACCGACACCTCCTTTATCTTGAAACCTATCCTATAGGCGGTGTACTTCATCTCTATCTGGAACGCATAACCCTTGAAACGAATCTTGTCGAGGTCAATGGTCTTCAAGACACGACGACGATAACAAACAAATCCGGCTGTGGTGTCGTGGACGGATATGCCTGTAACAAACCTGACATACTGTGAGGCGAAATAGCTCATGAGCACTCTGCCCATGGGCCAATTGACGACGTTGACACCCGTGACATAACGCGAACCGACAGCCACGTCGGCTCCGTCGTCGTGACAAGCGGCATACAAGCGAGGAAGGTCGTTGGGGTTATGGCTAAAATCGGCATCCATCTCAAACACATATTCATATTGATGCTGCAACGCCCACTTGAAACCGGCGATATAGGCTGTGCCAAGCCCTTGCTTGCCTTGGCGTTCGATGAGGAAAAGGCGATCACCAAACTCTTTGTCTTGCAACTTCTTGACTATCATGGCTGTGCCATCTGGACTGCCATCGTCTATCACCAAGATGTGGAAACACTTGTCAAGGGAGAACACGGCCCTGATAATATTCTCCATGTTCTCCTTCTCATTATAAGTGGGGATAATCACTATAGAGTCACTCTCATGCATAGATATGTGCGTTTATTTTTACAGTATTGCAAAATTAAGAAATTAATCACATAATTGCATATAGTCAAAGTAATTATTTTCATTGAATTATATAGATATTTGGGATTTATTACTAATTTTGCACACACTAAACGGAAAAGAAGCATGAAAGATAAAAAGGCTATTTCAATTAAAACATTGAACAAGAGCAATGTATGGGACATTCAGGAGAACGACGTCATACGAATGTGGGAAGCCGCAGAAAAGGACGCCGACTTCAAGGAGAATCTGCGCCATTTCAAAGACATCATAAAGACCGCATTCGAGATTGAAGACGTAAAGATCGACAAGCCTGTGGTAATTGACAAGCTTGAGCAGCGCGGTTTCAAGGTTGGCACCATCTCTTTTGACGACAAAAACTCACACAAGATTGCCATCAAGAAACGCGCAATAAAGCGTGTCACCGACCTTACCTACGAGAACGTCGGCCACATCTCGGCGACAAAGCTTGTAGAGGTATTGGAGAGAAACTTCGGAGGCGGATGGGAAAGCTTGCCACAAAGCATACAGGACATCATCGAGAGCGCGTTTGACATCTCCACCACTACGCTTCCTGCCGACCGCTTGCACAAGGCCGGTGGATTATACGACAAGAAGGTCAACGACGGATACGAAGTGCTGGAGATCGCGAAAGGATCATGGACCGAGGCCATATTCATAAAGGAGAAGCCAAAGGACGAGCCGAAAAAGGATTTGGATGAACAAAGTATGACCAAAACCGACTTTGACGATGATGAGGCAAAAGACGACGACATAACCGAAAGGCTCCGCGATGACGACGACGATGACGACGATGACGCTTTCGATGACGACAAGCTGACGGAGGAAAGCTATCGCACAACATACGAGACAAATCCCGATGACCTTAACTACGAGGCCGAGGAGATTAGCGATGACAGCGCGAGCGAATATTAATAGCCATTAAGGCACATCGCTAAACTTACACATCCGCATATTATATTTTCTAAGGCGAGACTATTTCGAAGTGATATAGTCTCGCCAATATTTTTCAAATAATACCACAAATGAAAAACCATTGGCGCACATTCTTTGGTTTCTCGGACAATGGGGCCGACGAGACTTTTGCACAGGCTATGGAACGGGCCAAACACCTGTTGAAGATACATAACTATGAGGACGCATGCAGGGTCTTGAAATATACCGAGAAATATGGCGACGCTGAAGGCATATATCAATATGGTTGGTGCTGCTGGAGAGGAACTGGCGTCGTAGAGGATGCTGTCAAGGCCGTGAAACTATGGCAAAAAGCCGCTGCCATGGGCTACCAGCCTGCTATGGAGAGGTGTGAAGCCATAAAGGACTTTATCGCAACAATTCAATAGACAACAGAACTGTTCCCCATTTAGCTCACATCAAGTTTTTTTTTTATTTCGGATCTATATTCCAATGAGACGACCATTCATATTTCTTTGTATATTATCACTGCTTGTCGCCAAAGCCACTACCGCTTGCGCTAAAGGGTACACGTGGCGAACAATACCATTGAAAAAGACATACATCTATCGTCTTTATCTCAACGATAAGACACATTCGCCATACTCAATAGAGCATCCGGAGAATTATCTTTCCGAAAGGGCAATAAACCGGAGAAAAAGACAAGGCATAGCCATTGACTCAACAGACCTGCCTGTATCACCTACATATATAAACGAAATAAAGGCAAAAGGCTTGACCATAATGGGCACGAGTCGTTGGCATAACACCATCACGGTAGCGTCTACGACAGACAACGTGGCAAGGGTCGTTAAAGGCCTGCCATGCGTCAAGAGTTGCCTACGGCTCTACAAGTCGCCTGACTCATTGGTGGTTTTACCTCCTGAAAAGGTGGGTAAGCTCTCACCTATTGATTCTACGACTTCATCAGAATACGGTGACGGATTTAGGCAGATAAACCTGATAAACGGCACAGGACTTCATGCCGCTGGCTTCAAGGGAAAAGGTATGCTAATAGCCATCATAGATGCCGGTTTCCGCAACGCTGACAAAATCGGCGCGCTGAACGCCAACATAAAATCAACAGCCGACTTCGCGCCAAGACGTGCCAGCAGCATCTTCACCGAGCATTATCACGGCACAATGGTGCTTTCAGTAATGGCTGCAAATAAACGTAACGTTTTCATTGGGACAGCGCCAGAAGCCGATTACGCCTTGATACGCAGCGAGGACACCGACACGGAAACTCGCGCCGAGGAAGACTCCTGGACCACGGCCGTTGAGTTTGCCGACTCCATAGGCGCAGACCTCATAAACTCTTCCTTGGGATACTCGCATTGGGATGGAGACTCCATTGGCCCACATCTGCGCGACCTAAATGGCCACACCGCATATATAAGCCAAACGGCGTCGATGCTCGCCACGAAAGGCATAGTCTTATGCAATTCGGCAGGAAACGAGGGAAGCTCAACGTGGCATAAAATAAACGTACCCGCAGACGCGGACGACATATTGACTATTGGAGCGATAGATTTCCGCAAGAAGAGTACCACATTCTCAAGCATTGGACCTTCACAAGACGGAAGGGTTAAACCGGACGTATGCGGACCTGGGAAAAGCGTTTATGTCATAGATGCCTCTGGCATGACAACCACTAACAGCGGCACTTCTTTTGCCTCGCCAATAGTTTGCGGAATGACAGCATGCTTATGGCAAGCTCTTCCTGAACTTAACGCGAAACAAATAATCAGCGTAGTAAGGCAATCGGCTGACAGGTGGCAATGGCCCGACAACATCTATGGATATGGTGTGCCCGACTACGCTAAAGCTCTTTCTATCGGCAAGAAGATGGTCAACGAGAACCAGAAGTGAGTTTCATAGAGCCAATAATATTAAGGATACGCGAGGAAATATTAGAGAAATATCCATTGGGTACCCTGAAAGGGTTTTGATTACCAAAACATTTCTTGATAAATTGTTCATCCATACATGACATATACTTTCTCTTTAATCTTCACATAAGATAGGCGGCGCTCGGCATAACGCTCAAGCAAGCTTGACGTTCCGCACTCGACTTGCACTATCTTTACATAAGATAGGCGGCGCTCGGCATAACGCTCAAGCAAGCTTGGCGTTCTGCACTCGACTTGCACTATCTTTGACGAAAAAAAGAAGGAAAAGTTTAATGAATATGCACTAAAAATAAAAAAACAGTCCAAACTATCTTCGTTTGGGCTGTTATACGATAGTAGTCAGAAAAGCTCTGACTTAGCTCTGAGGTTTCTTTTAAGCAAGAACAACCTTGCCGTCCTCACCCTTGAGCTTGCCTTCCTTGAGAAGCCAACCAATGCCCAAGAGAACCTCAACTTCTGTCTTGCCAGTAAGCTTAACAAGCTCCTTTACAGACTTTGCGCCATCGTTGTCGTGAAGTGCGTTGTAAACATCACCTGCACGGAAGCCAGCGTTCTCAGCGTCAACAAAAATCTCGCTCTTTACAGTTTTCTTCTCAGCTGCCTTCTTCTCAGCTGCCTTCTTCACAACTGTTTTAGCTGTCGCAGCCTGTTCTGTTGCCTTTTTTCTTGCCATAATTAAATAAAGTTTTTAAACAAAACTAAGGATTATATTTCTATTTATTTATTTGTTGTTTGCAAATATAAGCATTTTATGTTATAACAAGACAAAATGGATGAAATAAGATTCACAAACTTATGCGAAAATCGCGAAAGCTCCAAAATTATTGACACACATCAATCATAAAGCGTTTTCCGGTTGATATGAATCAAGCAAAAAAGCCTGATTATCAACTAATGACAATCAGGCTTTCCTTATGATGTATATTATTTACTTTTTCAAATTTATTGCCAACTGAAGCTCATCAAGCTGCTTTTGGTCAAGCTCAGAAGGAGCATCAAGCATGACATCGCGTCCGCTGTTGTTTTTCGGGAAAGCAATGCAATCGCGAATAGAATCAAGTCCTGCGAGAATGCTGACAAAGCGGTCAAGACCAAAGGCAAGGCCAGCGTGAGGTGGCGCGCCATACTTGAAGGCATTCATCAAGAAGCCAAACTGAGCCTCAGCACGCTCCTTGGTGAATCCGAGCACCTCAAACATCTTCTCTTGAAGGTTGGTATCGTGGATACGAAGCGAGCCGCCACCGACTTCTACGCCGTTACAAACGAAGTCGTAAGCCTTGGCACGCACCTTCTCCGGGTGACTGTCAAGCAATGGAATGTCGTCTGGGTTTGGCATGGTGAATGGATGGTGAGTGGCCATCAAGCGCTGTTCCTCATCGCTCCACTCGAAGAGTGGGAAGTCGATAATCCAAAGACACTTGAAGACATTTTTATCGCGAAGGCCAAGACGATTGCCCATCTCCAAACGGAGCGAGCACAATTGCACGCGCGTCTTATTGGCATTGTCACCACTAAGGATAAGAACCAAGTCTCCATCCTTGGCACCTGTCGTCTCTTTCACCTTCTGCAACTGCTCAGGCGTGTAGAACTTGTCGATAGAACTCTTTACCGTTCCATCGCTATTATATTTAATGTAAACCAAACCCTTGGCACCAACCTGTGGTTTCTTCACAAAGTCGGTAAGCTCGTTAAGCTGTTTGCGGCTGTAGTCAGCGCAACCAGGCACCACTATACCACCAATATATGTAGCCTCGTTGAACACAGAGAAAGAACCCGTGCCTTTAAGGTCATCCATCAGCTCCACAAACTCCATGCCGAACCTCAAGTCTGGCTTGTCGGAACCGAAGCGACGCATGGCATCCGCCCACGTCATCTGCTGCAATGGCTCAGGAAGGTCCACACCACGAATTTCCTTGAACAACATGCGGCACATTCCCTCAAACAGGCCGATGACATCTTCCTGGTCAACGAAACTCATCTCGCAATCAACCTGTGTGAACTCTGGCTGACGGTCAGCGCGAAGGTCCTCGTCGCGGAAGCATTTCACAATCTGGAAATAGCGATCCATACCAGCCACCATAAGCAACTGCTTAAGCGTCTGCGGACTTTGCGGAAGCGCGTAGAACTGTCCGGGATTCATGCGGGAAGGTACAACAAAATCGCGTGCGCCCTCAGGCGTGGAACCTATAAGCATAGGAGTCTCAATTTCCATGAACTGACGGGCATCCAGGAAGTTGCGTATAAGAATCGTCATCCTGTGCCTAAGCTCAAGGTTCTTGCGAACGCAATCGCGTCGCAGGTCAAGGTAACGATACTTCATGCGGAGGTCATCGCCGCCATCGGTCTTTTCCTCAATAGTGAAAGGAGGGGTGAGAGAGGGACTGAGAACGGTCAGCTTGCTGACGATAATCTCTATGTCGCCAGTAGCCATTTTGTCGTTCTTGTTCTGACGCTCAGAGACAACGCCCTTCGCCTGAACACAATATTCTCGTCCTAACTTATTGGCAGCCTCCCAAACATCCTTGTCGGAAGCCTCGTTGAAAACTAACTGCGTAATGCCATAGCGGTCGCGCAAGTCAACGAAAGTCATGCCGCCCATCTTTCGGGTGCGCTGCACCCAACCTGCGAGCGTTACTTCACGCCCTGCGTCGGAGAGTCGCAACTCTCCGCAAGTATTGGTTCTATACATATTATAAATGTAGTAAATCTTTTTCTTGACCGCAAAATTACAACAAATTATTTGAAATGGGTAAAAACCATGAAACAAGCTGCAAAAATAATGTTAAATATCAGCTAATGGCTAACAAGGAAATAAAAGATTTCTTATTTTTGCACCAATATATGCCAAAGATGGCAAGCGGCAATAAGGTTTATAAGACTTCGGCAATAAGGTTTATAAGACTATAGATAGAATAATAACAAAATTAATGACAATAATAAAATGAAGAAAATTCTTTTCACGGCTTTCCTGTTTTTCGCGGGATTAACAGCGACATTCGCTCAAGCCAAGATTTCATTTGACAAGCTTGTCAATGATTTCGGAACATTCTCAGAGAACAACCCCGTGCAGAAATGCACGTTCACGTTCACTAACACTGGTGATAAGCCATTGGTCATCAACCAAGCCACAGCAAATTGCGGATGCACTGTAGCCAACTATACCAAGACTCCCATCAAGCCAGGAGAAAAAGGCATGGTAACCGTCACTTACAATGGAAAAGGCAAATTTTCCGGTCACTTCAAAAAAGCCATTACAATTCGTTCAAACGGAGTCCCAATGTTAACCCGCATCTACATCGAGGGCGTCATGACCGAGGTAAAGGAAAAATAATATTCCTTGACAATCTTCTACCTTAAACCTTCTTTTGACCATTAATTAAAAACTCATTTCATCTATGCAAGAACCAGAAACACCTACCATGGCCTTATCGGGCAAACTGAACAAGAAGAAATGTATATTGTTCTTCGTGTCCTTCATCATGACCGTAATAGTCTGGAACCTCCCATCTACTTTTTTCGGCATTGATGGGCTAACAACCGTTCAACAACGTGTCATTGCCATATTCGTTATGGCTGTGATGCTATGGCTAACAGAGGCAATACCAGCATGGGCAACATCAGTGACCATCATTTTCGTGTTGCTTTTCTTTGTCAGCAATTCCTCGTTCAAGTTCATGCAAGGAAGCGAGGGACAATATGGCCAACTGCTCGACTCTGTCGGTATCATGGCCTGCTTTGCTGACCCCACCATAATACTCTTCCTCGGAGGCTTCATCCTCGCCATAGCCGCTACAAAGTCGGGGCTTGACGTATGGATGGCAAAGGCCATGATAAAACCATTCGGCAAGAAGAGCGAGAACGTGCTGTTGGGCTTCATGCTCATTACCGGCATTTTCTCCATGTTCATCTCCAACACTGCCACGGCTGCCATGATGCTCACTTTCCTGACACCCGTCTTCAAAGCCCTTCCTGCCAATGGCAAGGGACGAATAGCCTTGACTATGGCAATACCAATAGGCGCCAACCTCGGAGGTATGGGCACGCCTATCGGCACGCCACCTAACGCCTTCGCATACAAAGTGCTCAACGACCCCACTGGCATGAACCTCGACATCAGTTTCGGACACTGGATGGCAGTCATGGTGCCTCTCGTGATAGTTCTTCTCATCATAGCCTGGTTCCTGCTTCGCAAGCTATTCCCATTCTCTCAAAAGACCATCGAACTGCATATTGAAGGTGACGTGAAGCACAATTGGCGCTCAGTTGTCGTTGGAGCCACATTTTTCGTGACTATTGTATTGTGGATTTTCGGCAAGCAGATTGGCATCAACGCCAACACCGTTGCCATGCTCCCCATTGCCGTGTTCGCTTTTTCTGGTGTCATCTCGGCAAAAGACCTGCAACAAATCGACTGGGGCGTCATTTGGATGGTAGCTGGCGGCTTTGCCCTTGGCTTGGCCATGAACGGCACTGGCTTGGCAAAGGTTGCGGTAGAATCCATCCCATTTGGCAGTTGGAGCCCGATAGTCATACTTATCATCTCCGGTCTCGTGTGCTATTTCCTTTCCAACTTCATAAGCAATACGGCAACCGCGGCCTTGCTCATCCCTATCCTATCCGTGGTTTGTAGCGGAATGGGCGACAAGCTAAACATTATTGGTGGTGACCCTACCATCCTCGTCGGTATTGCCGTGGCAGCTTCAGCCGCCATGTCGCTTCCTATCTCAACTCCTCCAAACGCCATTGCCTACTCCACTGGACTTATCAACCAGAAAGACATGGCAAAGACCGGCATCATTGTTGGTGTAACAACACTTGCGTTAGGATTCAGCATGCTAATAGTAATAGGTAAATGCGGCTTGCTCTAATGCGTTAGATGCATACACGATTCTGTCAACAAATAATCATAAATGGCGTTGTCCTTCAAAAGAAAGACAACGCCATTATTTTTATACAAAAGCGACTTCTGAGAAAAGCCACCACAATATCAGCGGAAAAAACAACAGAAACTTCCGCGAAAAGTCATCAAGATTCCAATGAAAATCAACATGCTAAATTCCAAGCATCGGCTTTAGGAATCGCGGTGTATAACCCTTGGAACTTACAGCCACTTGCTCTGGCGTACCAGTGGATATGATTTGTCCACCGCCACGTCCACCTTCCGGCCCAACATCAATAATCCAGTCGGCAAGCTTTATGACATCAAGGTTATGCTCGATGATGACGACAGTGTTGCCACGATTAACCAACTTCTCCAATACATCCATTAGGATGCGGATGTCCTCGAAATGCAAACCGGTTGTTGGCTCATCGAGAATATACAGCGTCTTGCCCGTGTCACGCTTAGAAAGTTCGGTGGCAAGCTTCACGCGCTGGCTCTCACCACCCGAGAGCGTCGTGCTGCTCTGCCCGAGCTTTATATATCCAAGCCCGACCTCTTGCAGGCTCTTTATCTTTTGCAGTATATTGGGCACGTTCTCAAAAAACTCCACTGCCTGGTTTATGGTCATGTCGAGAACGTCGGCAATCGACTTGCCCTTATAACGCACTTCCAAGGTCTCACGATTATATCGCTTGCCATGGCACACCTCACAAGGCACCGTCACGTTTGGCAGGAAGTTCATTTCTATTACCTTGTAACCGTTTCCACCGCAAGCCTCACAACGGCCTCCCTTTACATTAAACGAGAATCGTCCCGGCTTGTAACCCCTTATCTTGGCTTCTGGCAGGTTTACGAACAAGCTGCGAATGTCGGTAAAGACTCCAGTGTAAGTAGCCGGATTAGATCGTGGCGTCCTTCCGATAGGGCTTTGGTCTACATTCACCACCTTGTCGATGTTGTCTATTCCCTCGACCTTATCGTATGGCATTGGCTTCTTGAGCGACCTGTATAAGTGTTGCGACAAGATTGGCGCGAG
>OMFC01000204.1_pt1 | contig 36485 bp, 37 predicted proteins | sample 1645531 | NCBI WGS metagenome assembly OMFC01 (sample SAMEA103958112, study PRJEB25191) | human gut metagenome | biome: human-associated habitat [ENVO:00009003]; feature: intestine environment [ENVO:2100002]; material: feces | place: Germany | collected 2013/2015 | reverse complement strand
ACTCAATTCTATCACTATATCTTTCCGCATTTCACTTTTTTGTAGTAACTTTGCAATGGAAAGAAACAATGAAAACCATGACCAAGACCTATCTGCATATCAAGACCATCATCGTCATGACCTTATGCCTCGCGCTCCACGCGCTTGCCTGTCACGCCCAGACGCGGCAAAGCGTAGACTCGCTGCTCCGCTGCATCGACAAGGCCGTGGACAACTCCTCCGCTTATGTGGCCAAGAGGGAGAGGCGTATAGGTAAGTTGCGGCGCGACCTGGCAAAGGCGACGACCGACAGTGAGCGCTACCGCGTGGCGTTTGCCCTCTATGGCCAATACGCGCCCTTCGTCAACGACTCGGCCGTCTATTTCCTCGACCGTTGCGTCACCATAGCCTCGCGGATGAAAGGCCGTGAGGCTGACGTGTGCACGTGCAAGGCACTCATTGCCATGCGCCACTCCAGCACCGGAATCTACGTGGAGTCGCTAAAGACGCTCAGCGACATCGATACCGCCAACGTCTCCAGTCTGGCCAAGGGCATGTATTTCCAGGCCTACACCCACGTCTATGGCGAGATGGCATACTACAGCCACGTTGCCGCCACCAAGGCCCTGTACGAGGAGATACAGGCGCGATACCGCGCGCGGATGTACGCCAACCTGCCGGCCACCGACAACGCCGTGTTCCAATACCGCCAACTGCAAGCCCTCAACTCCGGCGATTGGCGTAAGGCGCTGCGCGTCAACGACGGATGGATGAGGCACGTGCGCGAAGGCTCTTACCCCTATGCCCTCGTCACGCTCTACCGCTATCTCGCCTACAAGCTCGACAACGATTCCACGCGCATGATGTATTGGTTGGCGCAGTCGGTGCTCTCCGACATCAGGAACGGCGTCTTGGACCAAGGCTCCATGTGGGAGATGGCAAATCAGCTGATGGTGACCAACAACGTGGACCGCGCCTACAAGTACATCAGCTACACCTGCTATTGCGCCACGAGGTTCGGCTCGCGCCAGAGGCTGGCGCAGATTGCCCCGCTGCTCGCCGACATAGCGAGGAAATACAAGACCGAGAACGATCGCTACAACCGCCAGCAAAACATTGCCCTCGGTGTCATCAGCGTGCTTGCAGTGGTGCTGCTCATCGGATTCTTCTATGTTGTCAGGCAACGACAGAAACTCGCCGTGGCGAGAGACGACCTGGCAACCTCCAACCGCCAACTGCAAGAGTTTAACGTCAGGCTCGAGTCGCTCAACGGACAGCTGAAGGCGGCCAACGCGCGCCTCTCGGCGGTCAACAAGGAACTGTCTGACGCCAACCGCGTGAAAGAAGAATACGTGGGGCAGTTTATGCGGCTTTGCTCCGACTATATCAACAAGATAGAGGCCTTGCGAAAGAAGGTGAACAACAAGGTCAAGACCCGGCAATATGCCGAGCTATACGACATGACGCGACCTAAGGGCGACAAAGAGGAACTGGAGGTGTTTTACGCCAATTTCGATTCAGCCTTCCTGCGCCTCTTCCCCCATTTCTTCGAGTCGTTCAACGCCCTGCTGCGCCCTGAGGAGCGCATAGAGCGGCCGGAAAGGGATAGGCTGACCACGCCCGTGCGCATCTTTGCCCTCATACGCTTGGGCATAACCGACAGCGGCAAGATAGCCGAGTTTTTGCATTACAGCGTGAACACCATATACAACTATCGCGCGCATATCAAGAAGGGCGCCATCAACGACAAGGAGACCTTTGAGGACGACATAAGAAAAATCGGCACCTTCTGATTCCAAGGCTTTTGGGTTCTTGCCATCTTGTAGCTGCGCGTTGGTCTGGAAGCCGTAGCTTTGCAGGGCCGGTCTTGTGCCGGCCCACAAACAATGTCCCAACCTTTGAAAAGAATCGTGCGGGTATTTATCGGTCGGACATTTTTTTTGTGGATAATAATATTTTACAAATGGTCGTCTGAGAATCGATTTTTTTCAACCGGGCCGTCGCTTGGTCGAAAATAACGCGATTATGGGATGTTTTGGTAAACTATTAATTATCAATGAATTGTGTTTATAACGGCTTTTCGGTGTCGCAAATTCACTAAAATGGTGTTGCCGTTACGGTGCAATCGCGCCGCCGTTACGGTGTAATCGCGTTGCCGTTACGGTGTAATCGCGTTGCCATTACAGTGTAACGGCGGCGCGATTACACCGTAACGGCAACAAAACATGGCCAAAAAGTCGCTGACGGTGCTGCAAAGGGGCACATCGAAGCCGTTTTCCCGCTCTGAATGCACCAGTTGTCAAGTGTTAAATTTTGACAATAATATTTTACAATTCGACGGGGTAGCACGGTGCATGTCATAGATACTGTTTTGAAATGTCATTTCAAAGCGAAGGGCAAAACAACCCCTTTTCATCAATTTTTCTTGCACGTTTACCATTTCCTTCCTACTTTTGCCGACGTAAGCTTACGACAAAAGAATGAATTTCAAAAACAAGGAAGAGGAACAACAAGAAAGCAGACAATGATGAACGATAACATGTCAACCAACATTTTTTACGGCTCCAACCATGACGACCTCCATTTTGACAGCAGTGAGTATGGCGACAGTTTGTATGGCGCTCCTGACCCTGTGGCTCTTGACGCTGCGGCTGTGGTGGCGCGACTGGTGAGGCTCCCGGCGGGCAGCGTGAGGTGGCGCGGCAGCAAGCGATGCCTGGTGGAACTCGTGGCTCGCGCGGCTGAGGCTCGCGTGCTAACCGATGGCCATGGCGGAGCTGCGACCCGCGTGGCGCTATGCCGCGACCTGTTTCGCGTGATGGGCATGGTGCCTCCACGCCGCGTGTCGTCGGTGGTCTACCGCATACGCAACAGGGTGACGCGGCAACCGCCATTGGCAGTCAGGGTGAGAGAGGCCCTCGGCGAGGCCGCCAAGACGCTGTGAGCCGGACGGCTACTGCCTATTCACGATAAATGTAAACAACTTAGCAAAACAATTTCAAGAACATGGAAAACACTACAACGACAAACATCAACGATATCAACAACACCATAGAGGCTCTCGACAAGCTTGACCCTCGCACCACTTGGCTCTCGCCCCATTTCCGCCTGATAGAGTTCACGCGGTCGGGCGTGGCCACCGACAAGGGCATCGACAACACCCCCGGCAAGGAGGAGGTGGACGCGCTGCGCGCGCTCTGCGAGAACATACTCGAACCCCTGCGCCATCGCTTCGGCGCCATATACATCTCCTCGGGCTATCGCTGCCGCCGGCTCAACAACGCCGTGGGCGGCGTGATGAACTCGCAGCACATGCGTGGCGAGGCCGCCGACATCTTGCTCTCCACCTTCGCCGACTGGCGTGACGCCGTGAGGTTCGTCAAGGGGCTCGACTTCGACCAGGTGCTCGTGGAGCCGCTCCACGACTCCAGGGCGCGATGGCTCCACGTGAGCTATACCACGCGCCATCGCAACCGCCACTTCCTGAGCGTGGGCGAGCGCGACATGGCGGTGCGAGAGCTGTGAGAAAAACACCGGGAAAAACTTGCCATTCTGAACTTTTTTTCTTATCTTTGCCATAATAATAACTTATATGAATGCATATCTGGTTGATTATCAACTGGATATGCTTCAGGTAAGGACTTTTGGCGTCCAAGCTGGTCTCATGATACCCGTGTTCAGACAAGGAAAGCGAGGGTTGTTTTTATCGAACACGGATAACACGGATATAATAGTAAGCCATCAGTAGTGCTCGGAAAATGAGACATTTCCCATCTTTTTAGTTGCTGCATCCAAGCAAGTTTAGTATATTTGCGCGGCAAACCATATAAATCGCCCCACATATGACAGAACGATACATAAACCCCCATACCGATTTCGGTTTCAAGCGGCTCTTCGGTTCCGAGTTCAATAAGGAGCTGCTCGTGAGTTTCCTCAACGCCCTGTTCCACGGCGAGCAGACGGTGCGCGACATCACCTACCTCAACTCCGAGCACCTCGGCGACCGCTCCGACGCTCGCCGCGCCATCTTCGACGTGTATTGCACCAACGAGCGTGGCGAGAAGTTCATCGTGGAGATGCAGAACGTGTACCAGGAGTTCTTCAAGGACCGCACGATATATTATTCCACGTTTCCCATCCGCGAGCAGGCACAGCGTGGCGGCGACTGGGACTTCCACCTGAACTCTGTCTACACCATCGGCCTCTTGAACTTCAACTTTGCCGAGGGTGAAGAGAACGCCCGCCGCTGGCACCATGAGGTTAAGCTCATGGAGGTAGACACCCACGAGGTGTTCTACGACAAGCTGACTTACATATATGTAGAGATACCTAAGTTCAACAAAAGCGAGGACGAGCTTGTCACGATGTACGACAAGTGGATGTTCGTGCTGAAGAACCTCTCTCGCCTCATGTCCCGCCCTGCGGCCCTCCAGGAGCGCGTCTTCACTCGCCTGTTCGAGCAAGCCGAGATATCCAAGTTCAACCCCCAGGAGCTGAAGTCGTATGAGGACAGCGTTAACGCCTACCGCGACATCGTTAACGCCATAAAGACGGCGGAAAAGAAGAAATACGCAGAGGGCCGAGCAGAGGGACGTGCAGAAGGACGTGCAGAGGGTGAGAGGAAGGCAAGAGAGGCAATCGCTTCCAATCTGCTGTCGCTTGGGGTGCCCATGGAAACTATAATGAAAGCCTCTGACTTGACGGCAGGCGAGATAAAGGCGTTGCTGACAAGCAATAAGGAGCAATGATGCATGACCATATGCCTTAGCATAATAACAACACAAAACAATTGAACCATGGATTTACAGGCAAGAGACTTGGATGTCGACCAGCTTTTTGGCACCACGACATATTACATTGATTTCTATCAGAGAGAATACAAGTGGGGGAAAGACCCTGTGGACAAGCTTTTGGACGACGTGTTCTACAAGTTTGACGTGGAATATGCCAAGCACAAGGACTCCGACGTGGACATACAGACCGACATATCCAATTATGGATGGTATTACATGAACACGCTGGTGACCAACGAGGTCAATGGCAAGTGTTTTGTCGCAGACGGGCAACAACGTCTCACGACCCTGTCGCTCATCCTCATCAAGTTGCACCATATCGCCATCAGTCGCCAGAGCAAGCTCGAGAGATGGATTGACGACAAGATAGCTGGAACAAGCGGTTTCACGCGCAACTTCTGGATGAACCACGTGAACAGCGTCAAGACAATGGAGACGATTTATGAGACGGGCGAAATGGAGGAGCCGCTGGAAGACAATGTCACTTCGCGTAATATAGTGAACAACTATGCTATCATTTCAACCTATCTTGACAAGTGGTTGGCCGCTGACGACATGAAGAGGTTTGAGGCTTTTGTCTTTTATTTCCTCAAGCGCATACGCCTTGTTCGGCTCGACATCGAGCAGGTGGACGTGCCTATGGTGTTTGAGGTAATCAACGACCGAGGAGTGCGATTGAAGCCATACGAGATACTGAAAGGAAAACTTCTTGGACAGGTCGACAAGGCGGAAATTACCCAGCTGCGTCTCGACGAGCTTTGGGACGACCGAATAGGGCAGTTGAACAAGTTGAGCGATGACGAGGCCGACCAGTTCTTCACTTATTACTTGAAGGCAAAGTTCGCCAATACACGTGGCGAGGCCCGCAAGTTTGACAACGACTACCACCGCAGCATACTTGCCTTGGATGAATTGGGCTTGGAGCATAACGCCAAGAACGTGAAGCGCTTCCTGCTCAACGAGTTCAGCTATTACGCTTCGCTTTATCACAAGGTGAGGCAGGCAAAAAACAATTACGACAACAGTTTCCCCCATGTCTATTACAATGGCCTGACACAGATGGATACCCAGTATCTCCTGGTGCTGAGCGCTTGCAAGGTCAACGATCCGGATCAGGACGCCAAGATAGAGCGGGTGGCCTACGAGGTGGATCGCCTCTTTACCCTTATGCAGCTGCAGCGTTGCTACAACAGCAACCTCTTCACCGACAAGGTATACGAGCTATCTGCCAAGATAAGGAATGGCGGCCTTGACGACATCAGACAGGCATTTGACGGGGTGCTGCTGGACACGCTCCGCGAAGTGCATGTCAACGACCAAATAAGCACGGTATGGAACTATTCTTTTTTCCGCAATGTGGGTTACGACAACCTCGACAGGCGTTTCCTGCGCTATGTGCTCGCTCGCGTGGAGCAACATATAGCCGTGAACACTAAGATGGGGATGAAGCATCACCTCTACGACTTGGTGGTAAACCGTGGTGGATTACATGGTTTTCATATAGAGCATATCCTTGCCGTCAATGACGAGAACCGAGCCCTGTTCGATGGCAACGACGAGCTATTCCTCGGCGAGCGCAACCGCCTTGGCGGACTGCTCCTAATGAAAGGTCGCGACAACGAGGGGTCGGGCAATGAATCGTATACAGAGAAGCTGAAGAGCTACGCCAACACGCTGTACTGGAATGAGACCTTGCGTGAGGACAGCTACAAGAGCCATCTCGACTTCACTCAATGGATAGCCGACAGCCATCTTGATTTCAAGCCCTACGCTGCCTTTGGGCCACAAGAGCTTGAGGAGCGCCACAGCCTCCTTTTCAGGTTGATTGGCGAGATATGGAAATAGAGGCCATTAAGATGAGAAGTCTGATGACGTTGTGACCAACCAACAATTCGGTGAATTGCTGGAATCCTATGGCAATGAGGCATTGGCAACCTAAGCGCAGACGATTCACCGTAATAAAAAAAAGGCATAAGGTGAAGAGTCGCCCCACGACGCAACCAGCGAAAAACACGGCCATTGACTGGGATGCAGACACCATAGTGTTGAGAGACGACAGGCTTCCGCTAAGGATGATATGCCGCTGACCATAGCGCCAAATCATGATCGTGCTACCCCGTTGGCGTATATACAAAAGCATTGGCTCATGGAGTCGATTTTTCACTAACTCAAAATATGTTGGCAGTCGCAAAAGAGCCTATGCAGAGGTGAAGGCCATAAATTGGGTATCAACAATATAAATTCATTAATTTAGTGAGATTGACGGCTCGGCAGACTTGACGCCAAAAAATAAATATTCTAAAAAGACACGTTAAAAATCTTCATTGCATAAAATATATTATATTTGCAGAGGTTATGGATAAGAATGAAATTTCACTAAGAATAATTGGCAAGAATGGGGATGAACCCCTTTCTCCGGCCAACTTTGACATCGGGCAGATACGATTCTTGCTTGATGAGGTAGAGAATTTGTTATATCCAGACAGGAAGAAACGTAAAGACCGCCCTACAATTTCTTATGAATTGAAGGATGGCTCTGTGCTCAATGTGTTTAAGACTTCCATGCAAAGTGTTCTCTTAGTGTCGTCTATGCTTGGCGTTATTGAGCAGGAAAATGGCTGTATTGATAAACTGGAAGTGGCAAGTGCGCAAGCAATAGAAAATCTTCAGTCTTTTGCCTTGCGCCATAACTATGACATAGAAATAGGCACTTCTGACAAGCCAAATCGCATCTTTAAGATTACTCCAACTACTCATTATGTCCGCCGTGAGAATATCTTGGTCGATATAGAGTGCTATTATTATGGTACATTGACCGATGCAGGTGGAAAGGACAAAGCTAACATTCATTTGGATACAAAGGATGCCGGTTCCTTGACAATTCGAACAGACAAGGAATATTTAGCGGGCTATCAGGGTAATCCTCTCTATAAGAAGTTTGGTGTACGAGTTCGGGCCAAGAAGAATATTCTTACAGGCGATATAGATAAGTCAACTTTGGTCTTGGTGGAATTGATGGACTATCACCCCAAGTTCGATGAGGATTATCTGCAGGGCTTGATTCGTAAGGCTACTCCAAAGTGGAGAGGTGTGAATGCGGACGAATGGTTGGCTAATGTAAGGGGAGGGCTTGCCTAATGGAACAGGATTGCGTGCTGCTGGATACAAGTTTCTTCATTCGCTTGTTGAATGAAGAAGATCCTTTGCACAATAATGCCTTGGGGTATTTCAGATATTTCTTGGAGCATGATTTCGTGATAAAGATTAGCACTATTGCCATAGCAGAGTATTGTGTGAGAGGGGATGTGAGTGAGCTTCCTCTTAAAAACATGCTCATTGTTCCTTTCAATTTCGATCATGCTCAACGAGCAGGAAAGATGATAGCAGAGGTCTATGCTGAGAAGAAAAGGCGCGGCGCTACCATTGCTCCAAGGGCTATTGTGCCTAATGATACGAAGATGTTTGCGCAAGCTGATGTGGAACCTGACATCAACTTTTATGGTACAGCGGATGTCGAATGTAAGAAGGTGTATGATATGATAAAGACTTCGGAAGGCAAATTGTCTTTTGACTTTATTGATATAACAATTCCTTATACAACCTTCTTTGGATTACTTGATTTTAAGGAGTAAATACTGATATGTTTTATGTCATAGAAAGGTAAATCACCGTTAGTCCGTATGGCGGTACCTATATAAAATATTACCTTTGCATCTGTAATCAAAACAGTTTGATAATGGAAACAAGGGAATATTTCTAAAAAGTGATGCAGGACTACAATCAAAAGAGCAAAGGTAGTAGTTTACGCAAGTATTGTAAGTAACTCACCCGACTGATGGAGGGAAGCAAGACTTCATGTTCCTAATCCCATGTAATTATAACTCGAACAAAAAGGTGAATGTCAAGGCTACCTAATTGGCAGCTCTGGCAATACCAATTAATAACATGTTTTTTTGAAAAATGTTGGATGTGCTAACTGCTGAAAATCAGTAGTTACGTTCTAACGGTGATTTACGAAAGATGAACACTTCTGTTATTTCGATGACATGTATTGTCCCGACTATACCTGCTCCGATATTTTGAAGTCCATCATTTCAGAAATTAAGTCAAGCAAAGTTGCTATCGAAGATGTTGCTTACTTCGATGCTGGCATGTCAAAGATAGCCAAGATGAAATCCTACGAAGATTACGGCAGTCCCTTCTGAGTAATGGATTGGGAAAGATATAAAGGATAAAATTTATAATATGATGTTACGATTAGTCTTTGTTTCAGTATTTTTGCTCGGAGCAGTAATAGGATGGCTTGTGGTTTACTTTGTGCGTAAATACAAAAAGTATAACCCTAAAGTGTTAAGAGATTCCATGGTTTTATTACTGGGAGGAGGATGCATGGATTTTCTTTTGTCCCTGATCGATAAGCAAGTTGCAATATATGCTTTTGCTGCATACTTAATAGGATTTTTTACAGCCTTCTTTCTTCATTGGATTTATCAATTTATAGTTGCAAAAATAACGGCTCCAAAATTTATGGATCCTCGCAGCAAATATGAATTGTTCTCGGGTTGTAGCCTTTCTGACACAGAAAAGGATGCGAGGTCTATGGCTGGCTATCAACTTGAGGTAGTGAACAAAGGATTCCAGCAACTCTGCAATAATCTTATTGGTGAGAAAGAATTCATTGCTTTGATAAAAAAGTCGGGTTTAACACGCCAGGTGTTTGAAGAGTTGACAAGTTCTCCAATAGGAGACATGTTTTTAGACCCATCCCTTACTGCATATATCAAGGCGAAGAATATATTTTTTGTTGATGATGTGCCTAATGGCAAAGAATCATAGGCTTTTTGCAGAGCTGTAAAATCCTGTATAAAATTATAAACACATCGATTTTTTAACAACTCAATATTATATAGGAATTTGCAGAAAAGAGTGTATGTCCTAAATTGAGTATTAACAGAAGAATAAAGCATATGAGAGATAAGTCTATCATAAATGTTCCAGTATATCGAACAAAGCCCGTGGAAATAGAAAATAATTTATTTCCTCCTACAAAATCAGAAATGATAACAGGAGTTATCAACAAAGTCGATAACTTCAAGTGTTCTCAAACAAATAATATTATAGTTGAAAATTCGGGTAAGAACTATAAACTTGAAGTCGTTAAAATTACAGCAAAGAATGTAGCTTATAATAAGAGTAATATGGTTTTGTTGCAGATGACAGTACAAAAGAAAAACTTTGGTGAGGAATATGTTGCAACAACACCTGTCAATGTTATACCGATGACAGATTCCGTAAAATTAGGTAGTACTACTTATTTTTTCATTCTTTATCCTGTTATTGTTTATATGAAACAAGGCATAAAAATCAAAAGATTTTGGAATGTATTTGTTTATGATGATCCGAACAAAGACTCAGAGGATTTTCTCAAAGTAGTAAAGAGAGTTTTAAAAGATGTATTGGGAGAGGTTGTTCGCAATGTGAAATACAAGGAATTTCTTGAGGAAATTAAGAAGTTTAAAATATTGGATAACATAACTGCATCAGTATTAACAATAGAAGATGTTGATCCAAATTATAGGGCAAAATATTCAGAATGGATTGTTGATGCCAGTCTTAGAAAGAAGAAGTCTATGACCCTTAAAAAGTTTCCTTCTGAGCAATTTCAAGAATTGTATGAAAGTCAAGATGTTGATGATGTCAATATCTCAAAGAAAATTTTTAAGATTACCAATGGTTTTAAACAATATACATTAAAGAGAGAAAGGAAAATAGACATAAGGACTATGCATGAAAAATTGGTCAATACCGTCGAAAGTTGTTTCAATGAAACGATAACGATTGGAGATGGAGAAGAAACCAAAATATATGATGTTGATTATATTGTCAACAATGTCGGACCGATAATTCATAAATACATATCATGAGTATTGAGCTTATCTTTAGGAATCTTGTCAATTGGATATTGGAAACAGTTGATACTGACAATATCGAATCTTTTGCAATTGCGATATTTGGGATAGGTGTAACGGTTTTTACCGTATTGTTTTCTTTTATAGGTTCTAAGTATGATGTCATTAAAGAGTTAAGAGATAAAATCTCAAATGGCGTTGCTTCCATAGAGGAGCAAGCACAGTATAAAATCGCAATCAGATATGTGTCTCGGCAAAGGAATATAAATAAATATTCGATAGCAGTATGTATGTTTTCCTTTCTTCTGTTTATCATGTGCAAATTAAAAACTTTATTTTTTCTTGATAGCAGGATATTTCAAGGTACTCTAGATGTTTTATATATTCTACTTGTCTTATTGGTAGTTAGTATGGTTCTTTTAGTATTAAAAGATTACCAACGGCAAATAAATCAATAGTGAAACAAGATAGATTTTCGTAAGATAAAAGGATGCCAATGTCAACTCAAGCATCAGATAATAACCAGCGGGTGGCGAAGAACACTATTATGCTTTATATGCGCGTGATGGTGTTGATGCTCATAGGGCTTTATACCTCAAGGATGATTTTGCAGTCACTGGGGGTGGAGAACTATGGTATTAATAATGTTATAGCTGGACTCTTGAGTATGTTCGGTATCATAACGAGTTCGATGAGTATCTGAATACGATGATGCTAATACTTTGTCGCAAGCCTGATTGATGAGTAGAGCCAGGAACTGGGTCATTACGGTAGAACTGGGAAGAGGAAAAACACATGGAACAGCTTAATTTTTCTACATCAAAAGAAGAAATCTTAAGAGTTTATTATTAATTTTGCGCCTATTAGTTGACATTATAAACACATCTTTGCAATGTAAACGTATAAAGATTATGGCAACATTGACTTTAGATAATAAGATATATCAGGCTTATGAGACGATAGCAGAACAAAATAATATCAGTGTTGCTGATGTTATGAAGGAGGCTTTACGTTTGTTGGTTCGTGGCAAGCACCTAAATATGACTGCAAAGACTTCTGTTAGAAAACGTCTGGAAAAAAGGATAGAGGAAATTCGCGATTTACCATTAAACTGGGATTATGCAGGTGCGCCTGTTATTTCTCCGTTGGTTTGTGATTCAGCCTCAAAAATCCTTGCAGCATGTAATGATAAGCTGTTGCGCGGTCTTGCGGTATTTCCAAATGTCAATGGTGGTATTTTGATGCAGTGGAAGACTTCAAAGGGTGATGCTTGCTTGTCAATATTAAATGATAGAATTGTATATGATGTCAATTGTGGTGATATAGAGAAAGATGGTTTTATATAACTTTCAAATATTAATACGTTTCTGGAGATTTTAGAGGGCATTGCCTAATGGATTGTGACATAACTTTTGAGAAACCTGTATTGACGGAAGACGAGGAAGTTGCTCGGTTATTGTCCTCACCAGCCTTTTATGATGAGTATACCCATCAGTTGAATTTGTCGGCATTCAATTTGCGTAAGTTCTCTAATGGCGAAATGGAGTCTTATGTGTCTTTGTCAAGAATGTCCTTCATTGACAAAAAGCATTTGAGCAAAAAAGATAAATATGTGTTCAAGAAGACGGAAAGTCATTACATTGGTTATGCGCTGTTTACCACAAGTAATTTAGTGAACTTGCGAGATAGATTGAGGGTGTATCCTGTAAAGGCGGAAAATGAAGACCATTGTGGCTTGTTCTTTCTTGACAGGAACAAGAAAAAATCTCTGGTGATTTGACAACGAGTCCTTTTACATTAAAAACGCTTCGTAATCTTTGTGACGTGTTACAAAATAAGGTTGTGTTGAAAGGTACAGTATGAGTTATCCTGTTATAGCGGCGGAAGGTGCGGAGCGATACTGTGCATAAGCGGATTATGGGAAAGCAAACCTTAACAGATTTAAACGAATAATATGGTGTTGATGCTCATAGGACTTTACGTAATATTGCAATCACCTGGAGTGGAGAACTGTGGCATAAATTTCTTTGATAATGTTGACTAACGTCTCTGTAACGCTTATGTGTGCATGGTAGTTAGCTTGAATTATGAACAGGATTTTTTAAAATTTTAAAGCGATATGCGATTTCGTGTAAAGAAACAATATAATAAAACTTATTTCCTTATAGTTTTAGGAGATATTGAAAACTCCCATTATGTTAGAATGTTAGAACGATTAAATAAAATGGGGGAAGTTCGAAAAATAATGGATAATATGTATGTATTATCAATCGCTCAGATTGAAGAAGTCAAGTTGGCAACTTCGATGGTTAGAAATAAAATTACAGGTGATGATTATGGTTATTGCTTTGTAATAAGAATTACTAATGAACTTTCTTGTGCTTGGAGTTTGACGAAATTAAATTCGGATTATTTAATAGACATAATAAAATCGCTTGAAGATGGCAAGAAAGAATAATGGTTTTGGTGAGACTGAAGCTGCTAGACATCCTATAGAGCGCATAGATATATATGAGGTAACTAAGGAAGAGGTTGAAATGTTAGCAAGAAGTAGTACGTCTGATTTATATTTGGAATTTGCCATAGCCTCGATATCTATTTTTGGGTCTTTTCTTTGTTCTTTATTAGTGGCAGATTTCTCGGAATCACCCAAAGCATCAAATTTTTATTTGATAGTAACCGTTTTGACAGCGATAGCGACATTGTGTTTTGGATGCTTATGGGTTAGGTTTCGAAAGAGTAAAGAGAATATAAAGGATAGAATATTAAGTAGACCATATAAAGAAAATTAATTCAGTGGACATTAAATAAATGTGTAAATTATGCCAGCGCAGACACAACAAAGACTAAAGTCTATTTCCATAACAGGATTGAGGCGATTGAAGAGTTTGGATATATCTTTTGAAGACAAAGATGTTACAGGCATCTTTGGTGTAAATGGGTGTGGAAAGACAACATTGTTGTACGCACTCCTTTGTCTTTATAATCAAAAGAACCCTGATGCTCAATTTAATTTTGGAACTTTTTTTAAAAAGTGTTCGCCTAATGAATTTGATGGTACAGAGATTATAGCAGATGTACATTATCGTACGGGAATAGATGTCCATGATGTAAGTGTTACGTATAAAAAGTCTGCAGGAAGTGACCGTTGGACTCCCAAAACATCAAGACGACCAGAGCGGAAAGTATATTTCCTGGGCATATCTTCAAGTGTTCCATCTATTGAAAATGAAAGAGGAAACACAGTGAATTATACATTCACTGGAGATAATAATTTAGACAATAACATCTTAAATTTGGCAAGACGAATTCTTGGTATACAATACACGCAAATTTCACGAACGAAAAGGCATCATAAGGATTATTATCATGCAACTGTGCAAGATGGCGCAAATTATTTTTCTATTTCTATGGGGGCAGGAGAACAGCGAGTTCTTCGTTTATTGGAAGTCATAGAGAAAGTTGAAAACTATTCCTTGGTTATAATAGATGAAATAGACTTGACTTTACATAATGCAGCCTTGGGGAGATTGGTGAATTATTTGGTTGATAAAGGTAGAGACAAGCATATACAGTTTATATTTTCATCACATTGTGAAGCTTTGACAAGACGTAAGGATATAAATGTTCGACATTTGCTTCAAACCCCAGAGAAAACATTATGTTTTAATGAGAGTAATCCTGAGTGTTTGGAAAGCATGACTGGGGTAGTATCTCGACCCATTGAAATTTATGTGGAGGATATTTTGGCTAAAACAATAGTGTCGCAACTTGCAAAAGAAATGGGCATTTCTAAACGAGTTAAAGTTAAGCAATACGGTTCTTGCGCTAATGCTTTTATTGCAGGTTGTGGGATGCGTATGTTGGACAAGTCTTTGGAACACAAGTTATTTGTTCTTGATGGTGATTTATATCGCACAGAAGATGAACGTATGTCCTTGTTAAAGAGGTTCTATTCTGGTACAGAACCAGACAAAGAACAAAAACGCAATGATGTATTACAGCATATATCACAACTAAATTTACCTGATGGAGAACAGCCAGAAAAGTATATCAATCATATCTTATGTAAAGATGTCGGAAATCAGAAGACTGAGATTGCCGCATTGGCAAGAAGTGTCATCGAGCCAGATGATCCTCATAAATATATTGACGAAATAATCGACGGGCTTGGAGATGAAGAAAATATAGGGTTGTATAAAGTGGTAGAAGAACTTGCCAAACATCCAGAGTGGAGTGCTTATACAGAGTCTGTTCGCAATTGGCTCATAAAGGAAAAAGACGATTTAGTTCTATAAATACTAATGTTTACCACAGTATCAGATAACAACAGGCGGATAGCGAAGAATACATTGCTTCTTTATATCCGAATGCTCTTTATGATGGCGATAGGGCTCTATACGAGTAGGGTCATTTTGAACGTCTTGGGAGTGTCGGACATGGGGCTAATGTCGGTGGCTTCATCGGTTATAACGATGTTTACGTTCTTGAATTCTACATTGGCAAGTGGAACTCAACGTTTTATATCTTTTGCTATTGGTGAGGGAAACGCACAGAAGCTAAAAGCGGTATTTCGGTCTGCCATGACATTGCACCTGTTGTTGGCTATAATTATATTCATATTAGGCGAAACCGTTGGGCTGTGGTATGTATATAATAAATTGAATGTTGACCCAGGCCGATTTCACGCAGCCATGTGGTGCTACCAGTTGTCTATCATTAGTACGATGGTAGGCATGATCCAATTGCCATTCAACTCAGCCTTGATTGCTCATGAGAAAATGGGCATTTATGCATATATGACGATATACGATGCTGTTTTTAGGTTGTTAGCGGCGTACTTGATACAAATTGTCGATTTCGATAAAGTTATATTTTATTCCATTCTTACATTTTTAGTAGAGCTGACATCAACTTTTTTATACAACTGGTATTGTAGAAGTCGTTTCGTAGAATGTTCCTTTACATTTGGTTATGATAAAGGCATCTTCAAGAAAATGTTGTCATTTTCAGGTTGGAACACGTTTGGTTGTCTTGCGGCAATGGGACAAGGGACTGGTGTAAACCTTGTCATTAATTCTTTCTGTGGAACAGTTGTAAATGGTGCCCGTGGTATCGCTTTTCAGGCAAATGGATGGGTGACACGTTTTGTGGAGAACTTTATGGTGGCGTTGAATCCTCAAATTGTCAAGAGCTATGCTTCTGGTGATATTCAGAGAATGAGTGGTCTGGTGATAAATGGAGCAAGATTCGGATGTTATTTGTTTCTTTTGCTTGGAATACCACTTTTTATTGAGATAGAATATGTATTGAGGTTGTGGTTGGGTCAGTGTCCTGAACATACGGTAGCATTTATGCGGATAGTCATGATAGAGACGTTGTTTAAGACGATGGGCACGCCAACTGTGACGGCCATGCATGCTACAGGACACATGAAATTGTTGAATATTACGGTTGGATCTATATTGTTAGTCATTGTGCCAGTGAGCTATATTTGTTTCTGTTTAGGGCTATCTCCCGAACAAGTGGTGTTAGTCAATGTGATACCATGGATTATTGCCCCTTTTGTCAGAGTGTTGCTTGTTAAAAAATATACCCAGGGGAAATTCCCTGTTGGCAGATATGTGAATCAAGTTATATTGAAAACGATATTCATGGCTGTTCTTATGTTTCTGCCAACCTTTTATGTCTTCCATGAGATGCGGACATATACTGACTGGCTTAGGTTGTGTGCCGTTTTTGCTTGTGGCATAACCTTTTCATCTGTTATTATTTATTATATAGGCTTGGACAAAAGGTACCGCACGCTTCTCGTTGATAAAATCAAATCAAGGCTCAGTCATGAAAAGGAATAATCTTGTGGTGGCCACAATGTCTTCTCGTTATGCGGAATGCTCTGGGTGCTCTGCTTGCCTCAATGTTTGCCCAAAGCGTTGCATCACCATGCAGCCATATAATGATGGTTTCAAGTATCCAATATTTGATTCTTTGATTTGTGTTGATTGTGGCCAATGCGATAGTGTATGTCCTATAAAACATCCTTATATGGAGAAGCAACCAATAACTACCTTGGCCGTGATTAACAAAAACGAGGCAATAAGATTGCGAAGCTCTTCCGGTGGCTTTTTCCATGCTTTGGCAGAGTTTGTAATACGGAAAAATGGATTGGTGTTTGGGGCGAGTTTTGATGAGCAATGGAATGTCCACATTGAATGCGCTGATAGCATTGAAGGAATAGATAAGTTCATGGGTGCTAAATATGTGCAGGCTGACGTGAACGAATCTTACATGAAGGTCAAGCATTATCTTCATGAAGGTAGAAAAGTCCTTTTCACGGGGCTCCCTTGCCAAATCTCCGGGCTAAACCATTTTCTTGGTAAGGATTATGAAAATCTCATTACGGCGGAGTGTGTTTGTCATAGTGTACCAAGCCCTAAGGTGTGGAAAGGTTATGTTGAGGCTATTGCAAAGGGGAAGAACATTACGAATGTGAACTTTAGAAACAAGGAAAAAGGCTGGAGCCATTATGGATATCAAATGCGTATTGACTTTGAAAACGGTCAAACATTCAAGGCACCTTCGTCGAGTCTGTATATGCAAGGCTTGGTTCAAAACTTGACAACTCGTCCATCTTGTTCAGAATGTAGTGCTAAGAATGGAAGAAGTCATGCTGATTTTTCCATGGGCGACTATTGGGGAGTGTGGGATTTGCATAAAGAAATGGATGACGATAAAGGTACAAGTATTGTCGTTGTTCACACTCAAAAGGCTTTGGATATAATTTCACATCTTAATGTTGATGTAGAACAGGCAGATTTTGAAAGCGCCAAGAAATATAATATGGGATTATCTGAGCCAACTCCGTTGCACAAGAACCATAGAAAATTCTTCCGTAGTTTGGATAATAAGCCAGCGGATAAACTTCTTTCAAGATACCTTATTGATACAAAGCCTACTTTGAGGTCGTTTGCCAGACGTATCTTGGATGATAGCGGAATACAAATCATAAAAAGGGTAATAGGAAAATTAATCTATAGGTCATGAGAATAGGAATGCTTACCCTTCCGCTTCACACAAACTATGGCGGAATACTTCAGGCTTATGCCTTGCAGACGGTGCTTGAGAGGTTGGGGCACGAGGTCGTGGTGATAGATGTTTTGCGGAAGCACAGCTTGCCTTTTCGTAAGGCATTGTTTGCTTATCCCAGAAGGATGATAAGCAGATATGTGCTCGGACGAAAGTTTGTCATGGTAAGGGCAGAGAAATATGCCAACTATGTAGACCGTGTGAAGCGAAGAAACACACAGAAGTTCATAAACAGGCATATTCATTGTTTGGAAATAAAGAGTGTCGCTCAGCTGAATGAACAAGATTATGACGCTATAGTGGTTGGCTCTGACCAGATATGGCGGCCACAATATGCTCCAGGCATAGAACATTCGTTTCTTGATTTCGCAGATGATTGGAATATAAAGCGAATAGCCTATGCGCCCTCTTTTTGTGTGGATTGTTGGGAATATGACGATGTACAGACTGAAAAATGCAAAAGGCTAATAGAAAAGTTTGATGCCGTGTCGGTAAGGGAAAAGTCTGGCGTTGAACTTTGTCGTAAACATTTGTGCCATGACGCTCAGTGGGTACTCGACCCAACAATGTTGTTGCAAGAAGATGACTATATTAGGCTTTTTGACGAGGCATACAAGACCGAGGAACAAGAGGGGAAAATCTTTAACTACGTGCTTGACCCAACAGAAGAAACGGAGTCATTAACTTGGTGGCTCGCTTCGACATTGGGCTTTAAGGTTATTCGAGCCAACTCAAGGGCGGAAGACTCCACGGCACCGTTGGAAGAGAGAATTCAGCCGCCAGTGGAACGATGGCTTAAAGGGCTTGCCAATGCTGAGTTCGTAATCACGGATTCATTTCATGCTTGCGTTTTTTCAATTCTATTTAAGAAGCAATTCTTGGTAGTAGCTAACAGCTATCGAGGGGTAGCGAGGATAGACAGCCTGTTAGACTGTTTTGGATTGGAAAATAGAATTGTACGTGATGCATCAATGGTGAAGACGCTTACGGACATTGACTATGATGTGGTTTACAAGAAACTTGATGTCATACGAAAGAAGTCGATGGATTTCTTGAAGAGAGCGTTGAATTCATAGACCTAAAAATAATGGATATGCCGTCATTGGAACCCTATAAAGTGAGCATTCTCGTTCCAGTCTACAACGTAGAACAATATATTGATAGATGCGCACGCTCAATCTTCGGTCAGACTTATCAGAATCTTGAGATAATATTCGTGGATGATTGTTCCCCAGACCACAGCGTGGGTGTAGTGCGACAAATATTGGAAGAATTTCCAAATAGGAAGAAGCAGGTAAAGGTCATCAGGCACGAGCATAATCGGGGAATAGCTGCCGCACGCAACACTTTGATAGAAGCGGCAATGGGTGATTTCATCGTGTTCGTGGATTCTGATGACTGGATGGAGCCGGACATGGTAGATGTCTTGGTAGCGAAACAAAAAGAAACGGGTGCTGATATAGTTTCATCAAACGCTTTTGAGAATGATAATACCCTAAATCCACATTTTAGCAATCCCAAGTTTAAGTGCAAGGAGGAAGTGTTGAACTTCTTTGTTTGCTTGAATGGCCACCATGAGCTTTGGAGCCGCCTCTATCATCGCAACTTATTTGTTGAAAATCACATACGTTGTGTGGAAGGCGACAATGTTGGCGAAGACCTATTCGTGACTCCTTGCCTGTTTTGGTATGCCCGAAGTGTGGCTTGGGTGAACCGTTGCCTCTATCATTATGTCATAAACCATGGTTCTCTTACCCATTCTAAGAGAAATACAGCAAAGGAAATAAAGATAGCTAAAGAAGCATACGGCAACATCAAGTCGTTAATGGACTTCTTTAAAAATAAAGACAACGAACTATACGTCAAGGCTCGCCTTTCTGCATTGAAATATTGCTATGGCATTATGTACCCAAGTCTTGATGGTGAGCCAGAGACGTGGAAGAAATGTCGTGCCGATTTGCTATCTACTTTCACCATGCCAGAGCTGCGTAGGGTGCTTGGCGGCAAGGTTGCGACTATTGTACACATGCCATTCAGCTATCATGCCATGCGCTTATACTTTAAAATAGCTAAATTATAAGTTGATTGTTTAATCTGTGTTAAATGTTATTTAGACGATGAATTTTGATCTATGCAAAGTTGCGGAAATAAAAAAGGATTTCTATATTTGCAAAGGTTATCGTTTAATACTATAGGAGACATTATCATGATGTTAGGAATGAATGCACCTAAGCCATTGGTTAAAGGCGAGTTTACGAAAGCCGTTCGCAAGGCTGTGCGAGAGTCTTTGGCTGCGAAAGAAAATTGGGAGGGACTTGTATCAAAGGAGTTTTGGAAGGTAAGATTTATCGTTAAATAATTATTAATTTATATATTGGTTTTGGTAAATCTTTGTAAATGTAAAGCTGTGGGCTTTTCACGTTTTGTTTTTTTCGTAATTTTGTAATGTATCTATAGCACATTTCTAAGTGTTAATTTAAAATGGAATTATATTTATGTTATTGAGAGTTACTATAAGCAATTTCTTGTCGTTTTATGATGAGGTGACTTTTGATATGTTTCCAAGTCGACAAAGAAAAGGTTTGATGAACCACATTTATGAAAGAGTTAGAATTCCTGTTCTTAAAATAGGAAGCATATATGGTGCTAACAATGCAGGGAAGAGTAATTTTGTTAAGGCGATTAAGTTCATCCAAAATATTGTACTGAAACAAGATTTCCTAACAAAGACTTCTTATGACAATTATCGTTATAAGTTAGTTAAGGATTTATCGAATCCAATAATAATAGAAATCGAATTTTCTTATGATGAAGAATATTATATTTATTCGATTCAGTTGGATGAAAAACTTCACGAAACTCTGTCTCTGTCAGGCTTGGGAGAGAAGGAAGATTCGCTCGTATATCAACGAGATGGGTATAAGCTAAGAGGAGAGAATATATCCAATCAAGAAATAGTTACAGACTTATTGAAGAAAAACCCTTATACCTCTGTACTATTGCTAAATACGAGGTTCCCTGTAATCAAGTCTAAATATGTTGTTGATGTCTATAATTGGTTCAAGAATAACCTTCAGGTCGTAGGAATTAATTCGTCTATCAGCGATTTAATAAACATGATGAACCAAAATAACTCATTGCTGGAGTTTTCCGATGATATGATGCGACAACTTGATATTTCCGAATCTTTATCCATTAGAAAAATGGATTTTGAGCAATGGCTGGAAACAAATCGGGGACGTGCCTTTCAAGATATTCCAAATATTCCAGGTGGAAATGGGGAATTAATGGCATCTAGAAATCGACGAAATGAGTTCCACATGATATCTAAGGACGGCAAGCGTTTAATAATGGAGTTCATGTTTAGACAGCGCGGCCCTAAAGGATTAGTGATGGACATGGATATTGATACTCAGTCTGATGGTACGGTTCGTCTTTTGACTTTATTGCCCGCTTTCTATTCAGTTATACATGGTGAGAAAATCGTGTTCATTGACGAAATTGAAAATAGTATGCATCCTAATATGATTTATAGCTTGGTAAAATGCTTTGCTTCCAACCATTCAAAGGGACAGTTGGTTTTTACCACGCACCTTACACGATTTCAAAATCAGCAGGAGTTGATGAGGGTAGATGAAATGTGGAAGGCTGAAAAGTCAAGTGGGATGACTTTTTTGAAAAGTTTTAATGATTATAAAATACACAATACTATAAACGTGGAAAATGGCTATCTCCTTGGAAGATATGGAGGCGTGCCATCAATAAATTTATAAATGGAATGACAAAGAAGCGTTATTATTCGAAAGGAGCCCCCACTGAAGAACCGAAAGCCCCGGTTAGTTGTGAATCTTCTGGAATAGGTATGAGAGCTAATGTGGTTTTACCAGAAGTTAGTCCTAAATATGTAAAAAAAGACAAAGAAGAACTTCCTCTTACATTTGTTGTGGTTTTCTCTGGTGGTACAGAAAGAGAAAAGGATTATTTGTCTCCTATCTTAAATCATAAAAGTGAATTTCCAAAATTAAAATTGGAATTTCTTGCTGATGATACATTTTATAAGGGTGGGAAACCTAAAATTTTTGACTTTTCATTATTCAAACAGGCTTATTATAAAAGTTCTGCAGAATGTGATACCCCAGACAGGTACTTTTTGCTGACTGACGTAGATGAATTTGGAAAGTGGGTTTCTGAGGAAATACCGATTTGTGAGCATAAGGGAATATCGGTTATAGTAAGTAATCCATGCTTCGAGGTATGGTTGTATTATGCTACGAGGCAAGATAAATTTAGTGGTTTTGTTGTTCCTAAAGATGCTTCTAAATTAAGTAAAGAGGTGAAAAAGTGGTGTGGAAGGGTAATTAAGGGAGGTTTGCAGCCAAAAAGATATTTGTATTGCCTTAAGGATAATATTGAAAATGCAAAAAAAACTTTTAAATTTAACAAAATTACTGGGTATGGTGACCTGTTTTCTACAAATGCTTTCGAGTTGGGTCAAGTAATTCTCCCAATAATTGAACCAGAATTGAAGCGTTTGGAACAGGAGCAAGCTAAAAAGCGAAGCGCTTTTAAAAAAGCAAGTAGTACTGTTAGTTTGAAATATCCCCCAAAAAGTTTCACTATGTGATAATATCATGTCGAGACCAAGAATTGTAGCATTTTACTTGCCCCAATATTATCCTACCGACTTCAACGACAATTGGTGGGAACCAGGGTTTACCGAATGGACTAACGTGGCGAAAGCCAAACCGCTCTTTCCATGGCATTACCAACCCAAGCTGCCAGGCGAATTAGGCTTCTATGATCTTCGCTTGCCTCAAACGCGCGAAAGACAGGCGGAACTGGCAAAAATCGCAGGGGTGGAGAGCTTCATGTATTGGCACTATATCTTGCCCTGAGAGATAAGATCAATTCTTCAACGTAAGTTTACGTCTTGTGGATTAGTCTGTCACATCATGGGGTAAGGGAATTTTGTCTCTTGCGACTGCACCATAAGGCTTCTTTACGAAAACAAGACGATTTAGCGCGATTTCTGCAACCCTAGATATCAAAAATATTACAGATTGCGGATTCTAGGATGAAAATATTTTGAAAATTAGTATATGTCAAAGTATAAATTATATCGATATCAGTTCTCCCCTATTCAGAGCAAAACTCAGTCTTTGTTCCCAGTGAATAATGGTAAAATGACTGATGAGGAGTTGATGCAAAAGAAGCAAACTTTATTTGCTTCACTATTTAATGAGGATGTTGAATTGAAATTTAAGAAGGGAAATAAGCTTTATAATCATAAGATGTTGTTCAATCAAGGAGGCTTCTTCGTCTTCAAAATTGCTAATGATAAGAGTGTTAATTTAGAGGAAAATTTTACAAAGTGTAAGCATGAATATGCGCCAAGTTGTAATGAAATTATTGATAATAGGCAAAATGTTCAATTCATTGCTGTAGAGGAGAAGAAAAATGTATTTACATCAACAGATGTAGTTTCATCCATTTTACAAAATACTTTTTCGAAATATTTACAGCCATATAGGTTGACTATAGATGTTAGACGAGTTTATGATGAAACTGATTTTTGGACGATAGTTGCCGGGAATCCTAATTCTATAGTGAAAGTACGATTCCGATTCGCCTATCCAAACCTGCCCGCCTTGAACAAAAATGTCAAGGAAGCTATAGCAGAAGTTGCCAAATCTACAGCAAGTGGCAATTCTGAGCTTACATTGGAAGCGCAAAAAGGGGCTTCATTGAATATTTCAAAGAATGATGTGCATATATCATCTTTGGTTAAAATATCAGCAGATGGTGGCGAAGAAATCAAGATAAAAATAAAAAAAATGACAGCATGGCAAAAAGTTGGCGACTCTTCCAAATCTATAGAAATTGAAAATTTGGAAGCATTACTATCTGTTGGATTGTTTGATAAGGCATTAGACAAATTAGCTGGATTCTTTAATAAATTGTTTAGGTAATGTGTATTCCTGTTAGATATATCATATATGTAGTGCTTACTATATGCGTGGCCTACGTTTCATCTTTATGTTGTGAAGAGAAAGATTATCTTTATGGGATGAGTCGAAATTTGCTTACTGTGTGTATTACATTGGTTACACTATATACAACGATTTCTAATCTCGTTATGATGCAATTGTCAAAGTTTCATAAAGGGTCAAAAGGAAATATCAAGAAATGCTTAGGGAGTCTGAGGAGGAATATAAAGATATTGATGGGGCTGATTGCGTTAGATGCATTTGTTCTTATAATCATGTTTAATGTTGATTTTTATTTAAAACAATGGCAATGGGTGCTTAATAATTATCGTTTAATTACGGATATGGTGGTGTTTTTTACGTTGTTCTATTTCTTATATGTAATATATGACAGTACACTTGCATTTTACAATCTTTTTGAGCATAATAACAAATAATGGACTTCAAACTTAGCAGGTTTGTAACGTAGAGATGTTTTTTAGAGGTTTATACCCCACATATTTAGTAAGCGAGGTTTATAGCATTCTTTCGTGTGGAATTCGTGTCTTATCTTTCAATAATAAGTAAAAATGACAAAAAACGAGGTGAAACGTGGTGGATATTCTGAGACAATTACTATATTACGATTTCCTCTTGCTATTTTAGTAGTGTTTATACATGTTTATCATCCAGACATAGATGTTTATAAGTTGCATTCTATGGGCTTTTCGGGAATTGCAGTATACGAATATGTCTGTAGATTCTTTTCTATGGTTCTTGGTAGTAGCGCCGTTCCTATATTTTTTATGATATCTGGTTTTCTGCTATTTTTGAAAGTTGATAGTTATTCCAAAGATATTTATATGGAGAAACTCAGAAAAAGATGGCAAACATTGGCTATTCCGTATTTTTTGTGGATAGTTTTGTATGCTCTTGAAGCTATAATGTCGCAAGAAGTTGGAAGTCTTATTACTCATGGCAAGCCATGGACAGACTTTATAGGGTTCTTTCGACAGAATGATTGTATGCATATGTTTTGGGATAGCAGGGTATGGGATGAGCGGATTACATGGCTTGGAGTGGAGACGCATAAGAGTGGACCTTTTCTCTTGCCATTTTGGTATATGAGAGATTTGATAGTGATGATTTTACTTTCTCCAATAGTATATTGGCTTGTAAAAAGACTAAGAATTGTTTGGATATGCTTTTTGGGTATAATTTACGTGCTCGATATAAAGGTATCATGGATAAGCGGTACATTTGTTGTTGCTAGCTTGTTTTTCAGTGTCGGTTCTTATTTCGGTATCAACAAGATAGATTTTACTAAAGCGTTGTGGAAATTTAAACATGCTATTTTTCCATTGACTTTGATATTGGTATGCTTGCAAACCTATGGAATAGACGAAAAGAATATTTTGTCGCCTTGGCTTGTAATCTTTCAAAGTCTTGCTCTTATTATATTAGCATCTATATTGTGCAAATTCCCTAAGCTGTTCGCGTTTAATAAAAAGCTGGCAAGCACCTCTTTTTTCGTCTACTCCATTCATCTTTTCGTTCTTGGCTATGTAAAAATTATAGGAAATAGGTTAATAACAGTTCGTGACATTTGGTATTTTAATCTTGCCAACTACTTTATGACTGTGATGGTTATTATAGCGGTTTGCCTCATTTTGTATTGGATAATGTTGAAGTGTGCACCAGATATACTTGGTATATTGGTTGGAGATAGGAAAAACAAATCATAGAAATCGCATTTCAACAAAGGTTCTTGGTCTAATCTTTTAGATTTCCATTTGGTTAAGACTCTCCCAAGTCCTTTTCGATTGTAACCCCAAAATAGTTTAATGAACAATTGTAAATACACATTTCTATTGCCTGCTTATAAGGCAGAATATCTTAAAGAGTCGATTGGTAGTTTATTGGCTCAAACTTATAGTGATTTCAAAATTATAGTTTCTGATGACAATTCGCCCGAAGACATCAAGGAGATAGTAGATTTCTTTAAGGATAATCGAATAGAGTACAGAAGGAATGAAGAAAACATTGGAGGCTTAAGGTTGGCGGAACACTGGAATCTGCTTTTAGATTTGTGTGACACCGAATACTTAATAGTCGCATCAGACGATGATGTGTATTCTACCAAGTTTCTTGAGGATATCGATTCTTTGACCATTAAATTTCCATTGGTAAATGTTTTTAGGGCGAGAACGCAGAGAATAAATAACGACGGCGAAGTAACTTCACGAGAGGATATCTTTGAGGAGTATCAAGGTTGTGTCGAAGCATTGCATGGTATGTTTTGTGGTAACTATATAGGTTGTGTTGGCAACTACGTATTTCGCACAGATGCTTTGAGGCAAGCTGGTGGTTTCGCAGATTTGCCTTATGCGTGGTTTAGCGATATGCAAACTGTTATCTCTATGCAAGAGAAAGGGCAAGCTAATACGAATCAAATCCTTTTCAGTTTTAGACTTTCTAACATTAATATTTCAAGTTCAAAGCAAGACAAGAATGTTGACTTCTTTAAACTTAAGGCAACCATTTTGTTTGATAAGTGGTTAAGTGAATATATTTCCCAATTGCCTTCTTGTGACACTGTCTTGGAAACTAACTATATTAAGGAATCACTTTCAAGTTTTAAGCATCGCATATATGGTCAATGCGGTGATTATTCATGGGCTCTTCCTGTTACTAAATGGTATCATGATATTTACAGACAGCTTAAGGGACATGCATTCTTCTCTTCAAAAAGTTTTATGAAATATTTTTTAATCTCCATAATTAATAGAATTCTTGGATAAGCTAAAATTCTCAACGCAAATAGTTTAATTTTATTCTCGGATAATTCTAATATCAACACTATGAATATTCATATTACGTGCAGTGCGGATGTTAACTATATGCAGCATTGTATGGCAATGTTGTGTTCTGTGCTGGAGAACAATAAGAAGCATAACATTACTATACATTTGCTACATCATTTGTTACCAAAGTCTTGTCAAGACGTTTTAGTAGAGATGTGCAATCGATATCATCAAGATATTAAGTTTTATGACGTTGATGAAAGTAGAATCGGCTCTGTCCATATTACTCATTCTGATTTAAGCATTGCTACTTACTATAGACTTCTCCTTCCATCACTTCTCGATAAGAACATTGATAGAATCTTGTACTTAGATTGCGATGTGATAGTCTTGAAAGACATCTCTGAGTTATTCAAGGTGAACCTGGACGGCTTTGGCGTTGCAGCTGTTAATGATTCCTGCCCTTATTCCAATTCTCATAGAATGCTTATAGGATTAGGTCTTGACAGTAAGTACTTTTGCGCGGGAGTCCTTCTAATCAACATGCAATATTGGCGTGAGCATAATAGTTCGGAAGTCATGTTTGACTTCATAGACAAACATTCTAAGGAACTCTTTTTTGAAGATCAGGATGTCTTGAACTATGCGTTCCGTAATCATTGGTTTCAGTTGCCAAACAAATATGGGAGGTCACCGTTGACCATTGCTCTTTTGGATAACAACCAAAAGCCATTTGATTACACAGACTATTTGTTTGATGCTTCTATCATTCATTATGCGACACACGTTAAGCCATGGCTTGACATTCGGATTCCTAATGACCAGTATTATTGGAAGTATGTGGAGTTGTCAAGGTTCCCTAACCCCAAAAGAACTAAGGTCTCAGCTGTAAATAGGAAACGGATTAAAATTTCAAAGATTAGATATTATATCAACTGGTATATCCGACCATGGATACCTGATTTTATAGAAATGTTGATAAAAGACATTTTCAACTTGTTTGCTTTGATTTTTCATTTGTTCAGACCAAACTCATTTAAGTATTATCATCTGAAGCGGTTTTTGAGCAAGTATAACAAATAAGTAACGGTTTTTTCATTCCAATGAACATTGCTTTTTGTTTAGAGTCTACTTTTAATTCTGGTGGCATGGAACGGATGCTGTCTGTGGTTGCCAATGCGTTGTGTGCCGATTATGATATAACGGTCATAACGGCGTTTAACAGCGGACACCCAGATTTCTTTGGCTTTGAAGATGGAGTGAGGCGTGTCGACCTTGGTATAGTAAGAGATGATTTAGCTCCAAATAGGCTGAGGCTGGAATACAAAGCACGACTGGAACGATACTTAGTTGACAATTCACAAGATGTCACCATATCGCTTGGCTCTTTGGAGTGGTTTTTCCTACCTTCGATTAAGGATGGTTCAAAGAAGGTTCTGTGGTTCCACTTCGCATTGAACTATGACGTGATGACTTGCCATGTGTCGAGATTTCATGCCGTGAATCGGTTGGTGGGTACTCTCAAGACATATCGTAGGCTTTGGCTTGCAAGGAAATATGACCAGGTGGTATGCCTCTCGAAAGAAGACTTGAAGAGGTGGCGTAGACATCTCTCTAATGTCACACAGATTTACAATCCAATCACGATAACCAAGACCAAGGATCCTGACTATTCCGCAAAGCGTGTCATTGCCGTTGGTCGTCTCGATGGGCAAAAGGGCTTTGATTTTCTCATAGCGGCGTGGAAGTTGGTGCATGAACGTTTCCCAGATTGGTTGCTTGACATTTATGGTGAAGGCGATATGCGAGAACCTTTACAACGACAGATTGATGGCTTGGGCCTTGGCGACAGAGTAGTGTTGCGAGGGCGTACGCAGAATATTTCACAAGAGTATGCACGCCATTCCATCATGGTGTTGTCGTCTCGTTTTGAGGGTTTTGGTTTGGTGTTGTGTGAAGCATCTGCTTGTGCTCTTCCTCTGGTATCGTTCAACTGTGAGAGTGGTCCATCGGAAATAATAGAGGACCATAAGAGTGGGATTCTCGTGAAGCGAGTGGGTGACATTCAAGGCTTGGCCTTCGCCCTTGGCGAGTTGATGTCCAATGAGTATGCGCGCCGGCGCATGGGGCAATACGCCGAGCAAATGTCGCACCGTTTCGGCTTGTCAGAAATAGTAGAGCAGTGGAGAGAGCTGCTGAGCCACACACTGTTTTCGCGATAGTGGGCTCGGGAATAACTGTGGTCATTAAAGACCTGTTTTTGTTAAGGATGTGTTGTGTAAGGTTGTGGGGCCGGCACAAGACCGGCGTCCTGCAAGGCATCTGACATGATGGATGGAGCGTTGCAGGTGTTTCCTGTGCTGGAAAACGATTATTTCTCGTGGATTACTTGTGTTTGTCAAGCTAAATAGCTATTTTTGCAAACGGTACAATTAGCAAAAGAAGATCATGACAAAGTTAAAGATAGAGAATTTTGGCCCGATAAGATCTGTTGATGTGAGGTTGGGCGACTTGACAATCTTGATAGGTCCACAAGCAAGTGGGAAAAGCTTGTTTTTAGAACTATTCAAGTTGGTCATGGACAGAGTTTGCATAGTTGAAATATTACGTAAATATAATTATATTTTATCCAAGACAGATGCAAATCCTATTCTTGATTATTATTTTGGGGAGGGGTTGCATGGCTTGTTTACAAATGACACGAAGATAGAAGTCTCGGATAAAGTCTTTTCAGTAGATGATTTATTGAAGCCTTCCAAGAATAGGCAAACGGTTAAGGAGTCGGTGTTTTATATTCCGGCACAACGTATATTGGGTATAGCGGATGGACGTCCAAAGAATTTCATGGAGTTTGATGGTTCTGCTCCATTTGTGCTGAAGAACTTCAGTGAAACGTTGCGCGTGTTCATACAAAGCGGTTTAGGTAATCCTGACGTAATATTTCCAATGCGTAATCGTCTAAAGGGAGCGGTGAAAAAATCCATTGACGAGTCAGTCTTTCATGGGGCAAAGGTAATTATTGACCAAAGTTCTGGACAAAGAAAGATGAAACTTAGCGTGAACGATGTCAGTCTTCCTTTCATGACTTGGAGCGCAGGCCAGAAAGAGTTTATGCCTTTTCTTTTGGCGATGTATTGTTTGTCAGGGCCTCCAACTTCTGTCATCAATAAGGATGATTACAAATGGGTGGTCATTGAGGAGCCAGAGATGGGATTGCATCCTCGTGCCATTCAGACTGTGATATTGGAAATCGTTGAGTTGATGCAGTCTGGCTATAAAGTCATGGTGTCAACTCATTCTCCAACATTGCTGGAATTTGCCTGGGTATTTGAGTCTCTCAAAAATCTGCCTGCTGATGACTTCAGGAATGCTCTTTGTGAATTGTTTGACATTGGCAAAAACAGCACGGCAGCAAGGGTCTTGAATGGTTTGGAGGAAAAAACATTGAAGACTTACTATTTTTCTTCTGAAAGTAATGGCGTTTCTTCTACTGACATTTCGTCATTGGATGTTGGTGATGAAAATCTAAAAATATCAGAGTGGGGAGGCTTGTCTGCCTTTTCAGGAAAAGCGTCTGATGTGGTTGGGAAGTATTATCAGGAACCATAATTGCCAGGACATGAATAGGAAGGACGTGAGACAATATACGAACGTATTTGAGTCTGCCGTGAACAGTATAGATGACTTGAAAAAAGGTTATCGTAAAGGATTACAAGCTTTGAAGGGCAATTCGTCTAAAGTGTCAATAAAAGATAGTAGTAAGCTTTTGGGTAGTGTGGATATTGACGAGTGTACAAAGTCGATTTATCCACAAGATTCGAGATGGGATTTTGCGATAGGCTATAATCAAAAGGCTTGGTTTGTGGAAGTTCATCCCGCAAACACAAGTAATGTAAAGGAAATGGTGAAGAAGGTTCAATGGCTTGAAGGGTGGCTTGTTGGCAAAGGAAAGGCTTTGGCAAACATAAGAAACGATAATGTTCATTATTGGATTCCATCCGGGAAAGTCTGCATTCTGAAGACATCTCGTCAGTATAAAAACTTGGCAGAGCATAAGATTCAGATTACACCAAATCCTTTTGAGATAAAGTAAATGGCTTTCGTGAAACACGGGGGAATAATCTCAGAAACATTTGGTGGAAACACTAAAAAGCCTATCTTAGCACCCAATAATAAAAAATAATAGACTTGAATACTAACCATCTCATACAATGAAGATAGCGTTAATATCAATTCCCACACCCACGTTCAACAACCGTGGGGCGGCATCGGCTTTGCCTTACCATCTCATCAAGGGAGCTGGCGACAAGGCGAAGTTTGAGGTGTGGAGCTTTAATAGCAACCACGTCTCGGCTGGCGACGTGGAGGAGACGGAGCGCGCACTCGGCGTGCGAGTACACGTAATGCGGCAACCAAGGTGGATGGCGTGGATGTTCAAGCTGCGCCTTGCGGTGCTGCGAGTGTTGTTGCGCTACCCTTACCTTCGCTATCTCCGGCTCGGCGACAAGGCCCTTGCCTCCATTATTGACTATGCGCCCGACATGGTGTGGATCTATGGTGAGGAGACCGCCTGCTTCTCGCGACTTTTCCTCGACAAGCCTTGTGTCGTGACCATGCCCGACTGCGAGTCGCTTCACTACCACCGCCTGTTGAGCAAGGATTTCGCCACGCTCTCGCTGCCGCAGGTCATGCGCTACGCCATGGCCTTTTGGCAATATCGCGGCATGGAGCGTGACATGCGACGCTATAAGGCTACGTTTCATTTCGTTGGCCGTCAAGACGCGGCATTCTTCTGTGAGGTGTGCCCCGAGGCCAAGGTCGTGTTCCTGCCCCATCCGCTTTACGCCCATCGCGACAAGGCCATCCGTTTTCACAAGCCAATGATTCGTTTGCTCTTCGCCGGACGCTATGACTTCTATTGCCAGCATGGCAGCGACAGGTTGCTTGAGGCCATGATGACCGCTGATGACTTGAAGAATCGCTATGCGGTCACCTTTCTTGGGAAAGGCTGGGAGACATGGGCGGCACGACTCGCCAACGCAGGTTGGACGTGCCAACACGTAACCTTCGCGCCCGACTATATTGAGGAGTTGCAGAGGCACGACATACAGGTGAACGCCATCGACGTGGGCACGGGTACAAAAGGTAAGGTGCTCGACGCCATAGCCAACGGACTGTTGGAGATGGGTTCTCCTTTCGCGCTTGAGAACATAGACGTGACAGATGGTGACAGTTGCGTGCTTTTCCACGATGCCGATGAGGCCGTGGCAAGGTTGCGCGACATAGCGGCAAACGTGTCGCGCTATGAGGCCATGGCGGCCAAGGGGCGGAGCCGGGTGCTGGCCACCCATGACAGCGCGGCATGCGCGCGGTCACTATTTTGGCCAAATGGCACGCCTGAGGCTAATGTTTAATATCAACAAGACAACAATACATCTTTTTTATGTGGCTTTATCTCATACTTTTCGCCATACCGCTCATCGCGTTCAAGACTTCCGGTGACGGAAGAAGCAAGGTCTTCCTTATTGGTTATTTGGCTTTGATAGCCCTTTTCGTGGGCATGAGCGACATGTTTGGCGGCTACGACCGCTACATCTATGGCGAGGCTTTCGATAGCATTGCCGACGTCACCACCAGTGGGCAAGCCTATGGTGACAGAGGCGTGTTCAACTATTTCCCAGGTGAGTCGGGCTATATATGGCTCAACATCATCATATCGTGGTTCACGGCCAATCGCTACATCTTCATCCTCGTGCTGACGCTGCTCATCTATGTCCTGCTCTATCAGTCGCTGCGCGACTATTGCGTCAACTACCCCTATGCTCTCATGCTTTTTATGGCCTTGTGGTTCTATTTCTCGTTCACCTACCTGCGACAGGTGCTTGGCGCCACTGTGGCATGGCTCAGCATACGCTACATACTCAAGCGGCAGTTGTGGAAGTTTCTCTTGGTTTGGTTCGTTGCGTCCACGTTGCACAAGTCGGCCTTGGTGTTCCTTCCCATATATTTCGTGCCGATAAGGAAATATTCGGTCAAGACGATATTAGCGGTCATGGGCGTGGCTCTCGTCATAGGCATCTCGCCAATACCTAATGCCATATTCCATGCTTACGGCGACGCCAACAGCATGATAGCCAAGAATGCCCAATACAATGCTTCGGGCGGTTTCCGCGTCGATTATCTGCTTGAGGCGGCGTTCTTCCTATATTTCATCATCAAAAGCTATGCGAGCATACCCAACCGTCGCGTAAACATACTCATGCTCAACATGGCACTCGTATTTTGCGCCATGCTTCTTTTCTTCATCCGCTCTGAGAATGGCGGTCGCCTGAGCTGGTACTACATGATAGGCATCATATCCACCATTACCTACATTTGCACGCAGGGCGACCGCAGGCAGGTGTTCGGGCCCATGATGATTGTGGTGTCGCTGCTGCTCTATGTGCGTGTGTACATGGCCTGGCAAACGCCACCGCTGACGAATCTCTATCCCTACAAGACATTCTTGAGCGACGGAGTGCGCGACAACGACTACTCTTGGCGATATTATGAGTATGACCACATGTATGATTTCAACAAGCTATATCGGGAACCGTTAAGGTTCAAGACAGATTTTAACATCGGCAACACCAATGTGCACAAGCAACAACAAACAGAAGAGTGACAACCTGCGGCAGTCGGGCATCGAACTGTTGCGCATAGTGGCCATAGTCATGGTCTTGGTGTGCCATGCCAACGCGAGGGTGCTCGGGTTGCCATCAAGGGCCGAAGTGTTTTCAGTCCCGGCTCATTCGATAGCCCGGATGCTTTTCGGTGCAATGGCAGTGTATGGTGTCAACATCTTCGTGATGATTTCCGGTTGGTTTGGCATACATGCCAAGCCTAAAGGCCTGGCAAAGCTGCTCTTCGAGGTGTTTTTCCTGTTGTGGGGCATCTATGCTGTCTTTCTTCTTACGGGCAACGCTACGTTCAACATGCATGACATTAAGGTGTGCCTCGCCTTGACTGATGAGTACTGGTTCGTGATGGCCTACGTGGGGCTTTACATTTTCTCGCCTGTGCTCAACGCATTCGTGGAAAAGGCTTCCAAACGAGAGCTTCAGTTGCTGCTGGTCGGTTTTTATGTTTTCCAGTGCTACTATTGTTGGACATTTGGGACGCTGGACTATTTTAGTGGTTACAGCATCACTTTCTTTTTTGGCCTCTATCTCACAGCACGCTATTTTCGGCTTTATCCTGTCCGCATTTTGTCGCGGCATGGTGGGTTGGTGTATGTGGCAAGCCTTGCTGTCGTGACGACGGTAAGCGTGGTGGCATTGGTCTTGGTGGGCAATTGGGCTCGCATGCTGCGCTACGACAACCCGTTGGTGATCGTTGGTGCCATTGGATTGCTCAATGCTTTCTCCCATCTGCGCTTCCATAGCCGTTTGGTCAACAGTCTTGCCACGGCTTGCTTCGCCGTCTACATCATCCATTTCGATCCCCTGGTGTTCCATTATTTTGTCATGGCGGTTAAGTCCATCTACAATTCCACGTCAGGCCTCGTCACGGTGGCTGCAATCTCCATGTTTCTCGTGGCCGTGTTCTTGGCATGTTGGCTGATAGACAGGGTAAGGCTATGCGCCTCGCGCTTCGTGTTTCGCTGAAAAATAAATAGATGATTCTTGGTTCTTTTATTTGCATCTTACGTAGATGATTCGTCTCTGTCTATTTTGAGTTCAATTTAATACAAGAAGATCCGGATGACAATAAATTTGTGGATTGTGCTATTGCCTTCTGTTAATGTACTATTATAAGGAATATTATATCTATCATGACAATGAAACACCCTTTTATCACAATACTCACCCCTACTTACAACCGTGCTTCGCTGCTGCCGAGGCTGTTTGACAGTTTGCTGCGCCAGACCAACAAGGATTTCGAGTGGATTGTGGTGGACGACGGGTCAACCGACGACACACGAGAGGTGGTGGCAAACCTTAAAGAAAAGTGTGGCGGAGCCTTTCCCATGGGCTATGTCTACAAGGCGAACGGCGGCAAGCACATGGCAATAAACATTGGCGCGGAGCGTGCGCGTGGCGAGCTGCTCTTCATTGCCGACAGCGATGACCTGCTCACCGACGACGCCTTGGAGACCGTGGCAAACTCATGGCACGACATTTCTGACGACAAGTCGTTTGCCGGCATTGCCGGTCTCGACATCACCATGGACACTCGTGAGGTGATAGGCTCTGGATTGCCTCAAGAGCATATAGACTGCAATGCTATCGACATTCGCTATCGCCATCACGTCACGGGCGACATGAAGGAGGTGTTCCGCACTGAGGTGTTGCGAGAGTTCCCGTTCCCTGAATTCGCTGGCGAGCGTTTCTGCCCCGAGCAGCTTGTGTGGTTTCGCATGGCGCGGCGATACAGGCTGCGATACATCAACAAGCCTATATACATTGCCGACTACCAGCCCGACGGCATCACGGCAGGCATCACGAGGGCGAGGATGCGCAACCCGAGCGCGTCAATGCTTACCTATGCCGAGCTCACCGAGTGTCCCGTGCCGTTCTTGGTGAAGGTGAAGGCCGCCATCAACTTCTGGCGGTTCTGGCATTGTCGCACGGCCACGTCAGTGGTGCCGCGTGTGGCCCTGCGTTGGCATTGGCTCCGCCCCCTGGGCTGGATGATGCATGTGCGCGATGGCAATGCATTACGCAAATAAAATGCACTAACCATTGTAAATCATCGGTCGAACATTATTCGTGGGCCGGCACAAGACCGGTCCCTGCAAAGCATAAACAAAAAAGATGAAAATACTGCAAGTGATAACCTCGCTGCTCACGGGTGGCGCCGAGACCTTGGTGGTGAACCTCGTGCCGCGGTTTCGCGCCATGGGCGATGAGGTTGACGTGTGCTTGTTCAATGGAGTGGAGACACCGCTCATGGAGCGGCTGCGCCGCGAGAATCCATGCATAAGGATATGGAAACTTGGCAAGGGCTTCTACAACCCCTTGTATGTGGTAAAGCTTGCGCGCATAATGCGCCGCTACGACATTGTGCACACCCACAACTCCTCGCCACAGCTCTTCGTGGCCTTGGCCTCAGTGTTATGCTCTGTCGAGCTCTGCTCGACAGAGCATACCACTTCCAACCGCAAACGCGGTTGGAAGTGGTATGCCCCCGTAGAGAGCTGGATGTATGGCCGCTACGACCACGTGATATGCATCTCGAAGGTGGCCGAGGACAAGCTTCGAGAGTATATGGGCGGTGAGTGGATGGACAGGCGGTCGAGTCGCTATAGCCGCATATTGACCATAGAGAACGGCGTTGACGTGAACGCCTTCCACGATGCCGAGCCACTGCCGGCTGACGTCACGGGGCGACAAAAAGATGACTTCGTGGTGACCATGGTGGCAGGTTTCCGTGAGGCCAAGGATCAAGACACCCTCGTGCGTGCCATTGCCATGTTGCCAAGCCAATACAAGCTGTGGCTCCTGGGCGACGGCGTGCGCATGGCCACTGTGCGTGCCCTTGTCGAAGAGCTTGGCGTGGAGGGGCGCGTGCGCTTTTGGGGCTTGCGCACCGACGTGCCGCGCGTGCTGAAGAGTAGCGACGTGGTGTGCATGGCAAGTCACTGGGAGGGTCTTTCGCTTTCCAACATCGAGGGCATGAGCGCCGGCAAGCCTTTCATGGCGTCGGATGTCAATGGCTTGCGCGAGGTGACGAAAGGCTGGGGCGTGCTCTTCCCCGAGAGCGATGCCAAGGCCGTGGCAGATGAGCTGACGCGCCTCCACGACGATGCTGGTTATTACCGGACAGTGGCAGACAAGTGCTGGGAGAGAGCCCAACAGTTCGACATAGCGAAGACCGCCAAGCGGTATCAGCAGGTGTACACAGCAATGCGCGAAAACGATACAACATTGCATGAGAGATAAAAAGAAGATAATAAGGGCGGTCACG
>OMFC01000192.1_pt1 | contig 37122 bp, 34 predicted proteins | sample 1645531 | NCBI WGS metagenome assembly OMFC01 (sample SAMEA103958112, study PRJEB25191) | human gut metagenome | biome: human-associated habitat [ENVO:00009003]; feature: intestine environment [ENVO:2100002]; material: feces | place: Germany | collected 2013/2015 | reverse complement strand
GGGAGTAAATTCCACCACCAAATGTGGTGGTGGAATTTAAAATTTCATTTTTGGTGCCAAAAATAATAAAAAAGTGTATCTTGAAAAGGCAACTTGCATATGCTATAATGGCGGTAGCTAAGAAAGAAATTATCAAATCCAAGCAGCACACCCCCCTTTCTGTTGCCAGATTGGGTGCGACAACGTAGCTATTATATCATATATTCCAATTTTCTGGGGCGAAGAAGAATCAAATACAAACGTTTAATGCAATCAAGGCGTCAGTCCGGTATTTCCGAAACTGACGCCTTTTAAGCATTGGAAATTGTCAATGCCACTGTTTTGTCTTACATATACTTCTTCACAATATTCTCCATTACTTTCCACTTATGTTCCATATCAGAGACAAGTTTAAACTGTGTCCTTGCCCGGTCCAAATTCTGCCCCGGTCTGTGAATTTTAAAATAAATGTCTCCCTGAATATAATCCATAAGAAACCTCATTCCACATTCATAGGTCATAAGCCTAGCGCCCATCGGAAGCAGCTTTATCTCTTCCTGTGAAAGTTTTCCACCACAGCCCTCAATAAAGCCCTTCGCACATGCTTCAAAAAGCTCTAAATCGCACCACACTTTATCCAGATTTTGTTCATCCTCTAATGCTGTACTTGCTCCAATCCGCACCGCATCTCCAAAATCATTCATGGCCGCCCCCGGCATTACAGTGTCCAGGTCAATCACACATATTCCTTTTTTGGTATCCTTATCCATGAGGACATTATTAATTTTTGTGTCATTATGAGTCACACGAAAACTGATTTTCCCACTTCTCAGCAAATCCTGAAAGCAGTCCACAATTTCTTCCCTGTCCAATACAAACTGAATTTCCTCCCGGACCAAATCCACTCTGCTGCACACATCCTCTTCCAGCTTTTTCAATGCTGTCATAACCATTGGTTTATCTTCCCTGTAGGTAACTCCATACCACTTTTCTGTTGTAAGAAGAACTTTTACTCCTGCTTTATTGCTATCTAACAGTCTGCTGACGACCGACGGAAGATAATATTCACATTTCAGTGGATTATGTTGCAGACCCTCCTGCAGAAAATCACGAAATCCATACGCAATCTCTGACAAAAATCCCTTGCTAAATCCCCATAAATTCATGGAAACAATCGTATCTCCTGCCAAATCCGTATAACTTTTTCCATCATCTTCCGTATATGCAGCATTATCTCCACGTTTTACAATCGTTGTATGTTCTGTTACACTGACAAGTTTTCCATTACTATCAATATCACAGACACCTCTTGCCACACTTCCATTCTCCGTCAAAATATTTTTCAACTGATACCCTACCATTGCATACTGATACTTTTCATTATCTTCATGCACACTCAGATAATCATAAATCTGCTTAAATGCTTCTCTTCCATAATAGTCGTCTGCATTAATCACTGCAAATGGTCCGTCAATCATATCTTTACAGCTTAAAATTGCATGCGCAGTTCCCCATGGCTTTACTCTTCCGGCCGGAACTTCAAATCCCTCCGGCAGATTTTCCAGCTTCTGAAATGCATATCTTACTTTCATAATCTTTTCTATACGATTCCCTATGACATTATGAAAATCTTCCGCATTCTCTCTTTATATCTCCTGATTAAACAGCGTACCATTTAATCTCATTTGCCTCCATTTTCAACGCAAAACTGCTTCCATCTCCGCGATAGATAACCGTATTCTGTGGCTCGTAGGTATTATTTACAACACAGAATTTGCCATTTTTTACATATGCATGTACTTCCACATTGAAATTTGTACTAAACCACTGATGTAATAAACTTTCGCCATGTGTACTCCACAAAATACTCCGATAAAGAATTCTGCTGTTCTCAAAACTATAAGGCAGTCCGCTGATATAAACCGAGCGGCCCTCGCCAAATTCATTGACTGCCATCTGCACCTCTTTATTCCTCTGCGCAAGAATTTCTGTTCCCTCATAGGCAAACATGTTCTTCTTGCCCTCTCCGAAGTCGACCGGCTTTGTCGTATCCGCGAGAATAAAATGATTTTTGTGTTCTTCCCAGTTATACTTGTCGTAATTTAAGGTAAATCCGGTTTCTTTTTCCACACCAATTAAATCGGCAAGCTGCAGATAATGTCCCTGATACTGGTGTCCTGCCGGTTCCCCAACACCGATAAAGCCTCCACCCTGATAAACAAATTCACGAATGGCTGCGGAAATAACCGGGTTCTCCCAGACTGCCCCTCCAGTGTGTGCCGTATCCCCGTCCCCGACATTGATAATGACATCAATATCCTTTAATATGTTCTTATCTTTTAAAATATCATCAAAGGAAATAAATTTTACATCAAACGGTGCTCCGCTTAATGCCTCGATAATTCCCGCATAACTGTAATTCTGTTTCTGATATAGAGCATGGTGTACCATATGACAGCCCCAGCTTCGGATTTTGCCCCAACTATTTAAAACAGCAACCTTCTTCACACAGTACGGTGTTGTTCCTTTTGCATTCTCATACAGTTCACGGAATTCATTGCACACGCTCTCCACATAGTCCAAAAACTCCGGGAAATCTAATGCAAGCTTTAAATATCCGCCATATCCGATACGGTCGATTGGTTTTCTTAAGATGGCACGGCGTGCTGTCACCCAGTTTTCCTTTGCTTCCTTGACAGGATCTCCGCCCTCATGGAAGGTATCCGGGAAAAAGTATGGAAGGAACCTTCCTTCTGTATATTTTACACCTTCAATATCAGAGATCAGACGAAGTGTACTTCCGTTTCCAACGCTTCCTACCACTGCGTCAAGACCGATCGTTGCAAACTCTTCCATGAATGGTTCTGTTCCGATCCAGTGATCCCCCAAAAACATCATTGCCTCTTTGCCGCATTCATGTGTGATGTCAACCATCTCTTTTGCAAGCTTTGCAACTTCCCTGCGTTGGAATGCCAGAAAATCCTTATATTCTTTGCTCGGCACACGGTACTGGTTATTATAATATCCCTGATCGATAATATATTCCGGGCGGAATTTATAGCCAGCTTCTTTTTCAAACTGTTCTAAAATATAAGGGCTTACTGATGCGGAATAACCATACCAGTCCACATATTTCTCCCTCTTTAGTTCGTCGAACATTAATGTAAACTGGTGGAAAAACGTCGTATAGCGGATGACATTGACATATGGATGCTCTGCGCAGAACTTGCGCAGACGCTCCATGGAATATTTATGTGTTTTCGGCTGTCTTACGTCAAATGTAATCTGATGTTCAAAATCCTTCCAGTCATTTGTCACTGCATTATACATATGTACCGGATCCCAGATAATGTACGCCAGAAAGCTTACAGTATATTCATGAAATGGTTCTGCCTCATGAATACAGACACACCCTGACTCCCCGTTGTATTCCCACTGCGCTGTCGATACCACCTGACCTGTGGAACGGTCAATGACTTCCCACCATCGTTTAATATCATCTCTTGTATTGACCTGCATTAACTCCTCCGAAATCCCCTTCATCAGAGGAATTTGCAGTTCGCTTTCAACAGCCGTATAAAATCCACTCATAATATAACACTGCTGCACCTCATCCGGGTTTGCCTTCGCCCACTCATTATCTTTTCTCGTGGTGTAGTAAGTTGCATAAATCTTTGCCCCGGTCTTTGTCAGCTCTTCCGGGAATTCTGTTCCGTCACAGTCGCGGATTGCATCCGCACCCCAGCGCTTCATTAATTCAATTGTTTCTGGAACAACGTCCAGATTTGTAGGAATTGTGACACGGCCTGTATTTTTCTCACTCATTTTTCTTCCTCACTCTATTTCATCCATATAATTACATTCTTTTCTTCTTTTCTGCAAAAGGGCAATTATAAATCCACAATGCCATTAATAAACAGATAATTCCAATAAGCATAATTCCTAAACCTGTTATTTTTCCTGTCATACCCCATCTAAAAACAGACAGGCTTATTCCGGCAATAAAAAGAGCTGCCATTAAAATTATTCTGCATTTTGTGTGCTTTTTCCCAAATTCCATTTTAATCTCCCTTCTCATCAACCCTTTAAACCACCAACAGTCATTCCAAAAAGAAAGAAAATTAAACAAGATTACTGATTTCAGCCAATTGTCCCCATCTCGCAGCATCAAAAAAATTGGAACAACAATATAATTCACGTTAATAAAAAGACCACCCATAAAAGCCGCATTTAAAAATTTGCTTCCTTTAAATTTAAAACGTGACAAACAGTAAGCTGCCGGCAGTGCAACAATTAAAAGAATTACAAGTGCCAAAGCTGTAACAAATACGGAGTTTAACATGTAATCTCCCATTTTTGTTATTTTTTACTATAAATCCTTATGTTTTCTTCCTTACATTTGTTATTATAGAGTACGCCATCTCTTTTTCCTATCCATATATTGCTTTATATTTTATAATTCTTGCTTTATTTTAAAAATCTTGTTATTTTGTTTTTTTCATTGTATACTTAGTACAACATCGTTCCATTTAACTAGGAAATCATTGCAATTATGACATGAAAGGAGTGTATTTTCCATGAGTAACCGCAAATTTAATCTGGATAATGAGGTACAGCCGGAAATCCATTTCCGCCTGCTTTCCATATCAGCATCCAAATTTGAAAATGACTGGACTTCGTTTCCCCACAGCCATCATTTTACGGAAATCTTCTTTATTAAAGACGGCACCGGACGCATGCTGATTGAAAATGAATCTCTTCCTGTCTCCTCAAACAGCCTTGTCGTGATCGGTGCACAGGTAACACACACAGAGTTTTCCGATCCGGAAAATCCACTGGATTATTATGTGCTCGGGGTGGAAGGATTAAAACTGAATACTGACAAAGAACCGGAATACATTCATGTCCCGGCTTCTGCAAACTCGCCTTTTATCCGCCAGTGTTTTGAAAATATCCTGCGGGAAATGCATAACAAACAGGACCGCTACGCAGAGATCTGCCAGCATTATCTGGATATTTTAATTTTATATTTCTGCCGGAAAGACCATGTATCCTATGAAGTGGTGGATGCGCAGAACAGCAGCCACGAATGCCACAAGGTAAAACGCTTTATCGAGCACAATTACCAGAGCATGATCTCTCTGGATTCGCTTGCCGAAAACTGCAGTCTCTCAAAATATTACCTTTCACACCGTTTTACAGAGCTGTACGGGAAATCTCCCATCGCTTACCTGAACGAAGTTAGGCTGGCGTCTGCGCGTGACCTGCTGCTCACAACCAATCACAGCATCGAAGAGATTGCCGGATGTATCGGGTTTTCCTCTACCAGCTATTTTTCGCAGTCCTTCCAGAAAAATTTTCATGAATCGCCACAGCAGTTCCGAAAATCCCACCGTGTCAGGACATGACCATGTTTCATTTTTTACATAAAAAAATAATTTTCTAAAAATTTCCCCGAAAGAATATCATATCTTTCGGGGAAACTATGCCTATCAGCCGGATTGGAAAGAGAAAAATGCTTTACCGTCTTCTTATAAAAAATTAAAAATCCCGGAAATCCGCTTACCTGCAGATTCCGGGATTTTATAATTACATATGATGTGCCACATCTATTCTGATAAGTGCCTTCCTGAGTGCAAACTCTGCTCTCTTCACATCAATCTCTGCTGTGTGATTTGAAAGGCGCTGCTCTGCCCGCTCCTTTGCGGCCTGTGCGCGGTCTATGTCTATCTCATCAGGCCACTCTGCAAGCTCTGCGAGAAATGTGACCTTGTCTCCAAGTATTTCCGCAAAGCCTGAATGGATTGCGGCTATTTTCTCCTCATCGCCATTATGGATAGTCACGATTCCCGGTGCAAGCACTGTCGTGAGCGGTATATGGTTTTTGTATACCCCAATCTCTCCGTTTTGGGTATTGAACTCGAGGAAATCTGTCTCTCCCTTGTAGAACACCCTGTCCGGTGTGATTATTTCTATGTCAAAAATGTTATCTGCCATGAAATCACCTCACATTACTGCATCTTGGCACGGACTTCATCTATGCTTCCAACGTTTAAGAAATAGCTCTCCGGTACATCATCATGCTTTCCTTCGAGTATCTCCTTAAAGCCTCTGATGGTCTCGGCGATAGGCACATATTTGCCCTCGAGTCCTGTAAACTGTCCTGCTACGAAGAACGGCTGTGACAGGAAACGCTGCACCTTACGTGCACGGCTTACTACGAGTTTATCCTCCTCTGAGAGCTCATCCATACCGAGGATTGCGATGATATCCTGCAGCTCCTTATACTTCTGGAGTATCTCCTGGACAGCGTGTGCCACCTCAAAATGCTCCTGTCCAACGATACGCGGATCAAGGATACGCGATGTGGATGCCAACGGGTCTACAGCCGGATAAATACCAAGCTCTGCGATAGAACGCTCAAGTACTGTCGTGGCATCGAGATGTGCGAAGGTAGTCGCCGGTGCCGGGTCTGTAAGGTCATCTGCAGGCACATATACGGCCTGAACCGATGTGATTGAACCGTTCTTTGTTGATGTGATACGCTCCTGAAGAGCTCCCATCTCTGTCTGCAGTGTCGGCTGGTAACCAACGGCTGAAGGCATACGTCCTAAAAGTGCTGATACCTCTGAACCTGCCTGTGTGAAACGGAAGATATTGTCCACAAAGAGAAGCACATCCTTGCCGCCTCTGTCACGGAAATACTCTGCCATTGTAAGTCCTGCCAGGGCAACTCTCATACGTGCTCCAGGTGGCTCGTTCATCTGTCCGAACACCATGGTGGTCTTGTCGATAACACCTGACTCCTTCATCTCGTAGTACAGGTCATTTCCCTCTCGTGTACGCTCTCCTACACCGGTAAATACTGAGTATCCACCATGCTGTGTAGCGATGTTGTGGATAAGCTCCTGGATGAGCACCGTCTTTCCTACTCCGGCACCTCCGAAGAGTCCGATTTTTCCACCCTTCTGGTATGGGCAGAGCAAATCTACAACCTTTATTCCTGTCTCAAGCATCTCCTGCGATGTAGCCTGCTCCTCAAAGCTAGGCGCAGGTCTGTGGATTGCCCATTTCTCCTCTGTCTGTGGAGGCTCAACCTCATCGATAGGCTCTCCGAGCACATTGAACATTCTTCCAAGTGTATTCTCCCCCACCGGCACAGAAATAGGTGCTCCTGTTGCGATAGCGTCCATGCCGCGGACGAGACCATCAGTAGGTCCCATGGCGATACATCTGACTGTATCGTCGCCCAGATGCTGTGCAACCTCAACGACCAGCTTTCCGCCGTTTTTCAGCGGCACCTCGACTGCATCGTTTATCTCAGGCAGATTACCCTCTGAAAACTTGATATCCAGAACGGCACTGATAACCTGTATGATTTTACCTACATTTTTATCTGCCATTTATAGTTTCTCCTTCTTTTTTAATTCATATGATACACTTGCCTTTTTGGCCATTCACAGACACACATGCCTGCCTTCCCATGACCGGATATGCATGTATCACTCTATCGCATTAGCTCCTGCAATTATCTCAGTAAGCTCCTGCGTGATTGAGCCCTGACGCGCTCTGTTATATTTCAATGTCAGATCACTGATCATATCCTCTGCATTGCTCGTAGCAGAATCCATCGCCTGCATTCTGGCTCCGTTTTCACTGGCAAATGACTCCACCAGTGCTCCGTAAAACAGGCTTGTCACATATTTTGGTATAATAAGCTCCAAAGCCTCCTGCGGATTCGGTTCAAAATTCATGAGAATATTGGAGTCCTCTTTCTCATCTGCCCCGCTCTCATCCAGCTCCACCGGCAAAAGCTTTATGAGCTTCGCCTCCTGTGTAACTGTGTTTTTGAAATGGGTATATGCGAGGTAAATCTCCCCTACCTGACCATCTGTAAATGCCTTTAACACTCTTTTGCAAAGTGCAGCCGCATCCTCATAGGTCGGGTCCTCCATCATCTCCGGTGCACTCTCGACTATATGATAGCCCTTTGACGTAAGCAGCTCCTCACCCTTTGCTCCCACAGCGTATATGTCAAGTTCTTCTTTTTTGAAGTCCCCGTGTGTGATGAGCTTTACTATATTGCTGTTGTATCCGCCTGCCAGTCCGCGGTTTGATGTCAAAACAACTACCGCCTTCCTTGGCGAATCACCGGCCTTTAAGTATGGGTGCTCCAGATTGCCGCTCTTTGCAAGCATCGAGCTTACTGTCCTGTACATATAGTTGAAATACGGATCTGTTGCCTCCGCATGTGCTCTCGCCTTTTGCAGCTTAACGGTAGAAACGAGCTTCATGGCCTTTGTGATCTGCTGAGTACTTGTAATACTGCTTTTTCTGCGCTTTATGTCTCGCATCGAAGCCATTTTACCACCTGCCTTCTACTAATATCCAACCGTCTAACGGAACTGCTTTTTGCATTCCTCGATTGCCTTTATAAGTGCCTGCTCCGTATCATCGTCCATCACCTTTTTCTCCCTGATTGCTTCAGGAATCTCAGGATATCTGGTATCAATGAAATCAAACAGCTCTGCCTCAAATCTTAAAATATCCTCGATTTTGATATCGATAAGATACTTCTTTGTCGCAGCGTATATTATGATAACCTGCTTCTCTACAGGCATCGGCTTGTACTGCGGCTGCTTTAAAATCTCCTTGATTCGTGCTCCCTGTGCGAGCTGCTCTGCTGTGCTTGCATCAAGCTCTGAGCCAAACTGTGAGAACGCTGCAAGCTCTCTGTACTGAGCCAGCTCTACTCGGATAGGTGCTGCAATCTTTTTCATTGCCTTTATCTGTGCCGAGCCTCCAACTCGTGAAACTGAAAGTCCTGCATTTATGGCAGGTCTGAAGCCCGCGTTGAACATCTCTGTCTCAAGATATATCTGACCGTCTGTGATTGAGATAACATTGGTCGGGATATATGCCGATACATCACCCGCCTGTGTCTCAATGATAGGAAGGGCTGTGAGTGAACCTCCACCCAGCTTATCTGACAGTCTCGCTGCTCTCTCCAGAAGTCTTGAATGGAGATAGAAAACATCTCCCGGATAAGCCTCTCGTCCGGGCGCTCTCTTTAAAAGGAGTGAAAGTGTACGGTATGCTGCTGCATGCTTACTCAGATCATCGTAAACTATGAGCACATCCTGTCCGTTTTCCATCCATTCCTCACCTATAGCGCAGCCTGAGTATGGTGCGATATACTGTAACGGTGCAAGCTCTGATGCTGTCGCAGCCACTACTGTCGTGTAGCTCATGGCTCCGAACTCCTCGAGCTCATTTACTATGGATGCAACCGTAGAAGCCTTCTGACCGATAGCTACATAGATACATTTCACACCCTGTCCCTTCTGGTTGATTATGGTATCTATCGCGATAGCCGTCTTTCCGGTCTGTCTGTCTCCGATAATAAGCTCTCTTTGTCCTCGTCCGATAGGAACCATTGAGTCAATAGCCTTTATACCGGTCTGAAGCGGTGTATCTACTGACTTTCTCGAGATAACTCCCGATGCTACTCTCTCTATCTGACGATATTTGTCCGACTGGATAGGTCCCTTTCCGTCGATTGGCTGTCCGAGCGCATTTACTACTCGGCCGAGCATCGCATCGCCTACCGGCACCTCTACCACTCGTCCTGTGGTCTTAACTGTATCTCCCTCGTTGATATTGCGCTGCTGTCCAAGTAAAACAGCACCGACATTGTCCTCCTCGAGGTTTAATACCATTCCATATACTTCCCCTGGAAATTCCAAAAGCTCTCCCTGCATCGCATTCTCAAGACCATGAATACGTGCGATTCCGTCTGCCACCTGAATGACTGTTCCTACATCAGCGACTTCGAGCTGGGAAGCGTATCTTTTAATCTGCTCCTTTATTACTGAGCTGATTTCTTCCGGCTTTAGATTCATGGAGCGCATTCACCTACTTTCAATTGTATTTTTGTCAAATCGCGGGTGAGTCTTTCTAATCTGCTGCTGACAGATGAATCCACCACTCTGTCCCCGATTCTGATTTTCATACCGCCTATGAGCGCGGTATCCACCTCAAAATGCATCTCAAATTTCACGTATTTTGTCGTGTCAAGAAGTCGTTTCTCCACAGCAAGCTTCTGCTCCTTTGAAAGCTCAAATGCAGATGTGACATATGCTGTTCCGATATTTTGGTACTCCTTGACTCTGTCAAGAAAGTAGTCGAAAACTAAGGTAAGCTCTTTGTAATGATTCTTTTCTATAATCATCCTCATAAGCCCTACCAGCTCCGCTGAAACTCTTCCCCCAAATATTTCTTCGATGATTCTGACCTTTTCTTCTTTATCAATCTGCGGATGATCCATCAGCTTTGAGAGGTCATCATTTGCAGCAATGATTTCCTTTACTGCTGTTACCTCGTCAGACAGGCTGGATAGCCTGTTGTCCTCAAGGGCAGCCTCAAACAATGCATCACCGTATACCTTAGATACTAGCTTAGCCATGTTGATTCTCCCATTTCCTTAAGTGTCTCTTCAACGAGTGTATCCTGAATGTCTGTGGTGATCGAAGCTGCGACAGCCTTTTGTGCCATAAGCGATGCTATCTGTATCATCTCCTGCTTCATATCATCCATGGCATGCTTCTTCTCAAGCTCTGCCTCTTCTCTGGCTCTCTTTATGATGCGTGAAGCCTCTTCCTTTGCATCATCCACAATCTTGTTCTGGTTTTTAAGCGCCTTCTGTCTCGCCTCTGTGAGAATAGCCTCGGCCTCTTTATCGATATCCTTAAGCTTTCCCTCATACTCTGCCTTTAGTGCTGCGGCACTTTCCTTGTCGGCAACAGCTGTGTTTATATCGCTTTCTATCCTGTCCTGCCTGTCCTTTAACAGCTTCCTTGCAGGGTTGAAAAGCAGATACGACATCAGCATGAAAAGGAAAAATACTGCAACTGCCAAAAGTACTGTATCAAAGAGCAACTGCGCATCCAGATTAAACAAAAATGTATATCCCTGTGCTAACAATTTTTACTCTCCTTTCCGTTGGCTGTATCGCCGCACGGTAATCCTCTGCGGCAAACCGTAATATACTATCCGAGCGGATGAACGAAAAGTAAAAGTAATGCAACAACGAGACCATAAAGACCTGTTGTCTCTGCAACCGCCTGTCCTAAAAGCATGGTTGACATAATCTGTCCTCTTGCTCCCGGGTTACGTCCTACGGCTGCTGCACCATGTCCTGCTGCGATACCCTGTCCAACACCAGGTCCGATTCCGGCGATAACTGCCAAACCTGCACCGATTGCTGAGCATGCTCTGATTAAATCCTGTCCATTGATATCCATAATTGAATCCTCCTAAAAATACATCTTATAGTTTTACTCATCCGTCTCACATGCCTGTGTAACGTATGTCATTGTCAGCATACAGAATACATATGTCTGAATTGCTCCTGAGAACAAATCAAAGTATACATGCAGTACTGACGGCCACGCTATGGCTATAAACCTTAGCAGACCATATACCAGCGCCATGATAACAGTTCCTGACAACACATTGGCGAACAAACGCAATGATAATGAGATAGGAATTGCAATCTCACTGATAATGTTGATTGGCGCCCATATAGGCAGCCACGGCGGCAGTGGTGAACACATACCGGTCCAGATATCCTTTGCGCTTTGATGCTTAGCCTTATTGAATCTGATCATGAAAAATGTAATAAGTGCAAGCGCCAGTGTGGTTCCGTAGTCGGCTGTCGGTGGTCTTAAGCCAAACAAGCCTGAGATATTACTCATCAGTATAAATATAAAAATCGTGCTGATGTAGTTTACAAACCTCGGAGCCCACTTACCCATGGTTCCCTCAACCATCTTGTCGAGCATCTCTACGATGAGCTCGATGATATTCTGAAAGCCGTCCGGTACTTCCTTTGCTTTTTTAAGCTTCCTGTTTGCCACTATAGCGAATATGACCATAATGGCCATCACTATGAGGATACAGGCATGCGATGTGGTAATCCAGACCTCCTGACCGAATACCTTTATCGAAAAAATACCATGGATCATAAAGTCGATATTGTCTGCGTTACTTTCCAGTAAAATCGCCTGATTCACATTATCACCTCCTCCTTATTAAGTTTACCTGCTGTTTCGCTACTCTGTCTCCATTTCGCCGGCGGAAGATGCATCACTTCTCCCGGAAAATCTGTCTGTCACCTTCATAAATAAAGGCTGTAAATACGCTGAAATCTTGAGTCCCAGCATACCGACAAAGGCCATTATCAGATTTCCAAAATCAAATAGTCCCAATATAAATAACAGGACCGCAACAACAATATACCTTAAAAGTGATTTTGCTACGATCCTGCGATTGGCATCCTTTTGTCCATATATGGCGGTCGCGTCATATATGACTGTGGCGATATTGACAGCCATACCAACAGCTATCGCTATCCCATACCATAAGCCGATAGAATATGAAATTTTGTCTGTGACAAACCATACCCCAATAAGCTGCACAACAATCCCGTAAAAAACTATCCCAAATACAAGTCCCGGCAATGCGTCATTTATTCTTTTTAACATCCTTCTCTACCCTGCTAATACTGTCTGATTTCTCTGTTTCCGTAGTACTCTGCCTGCCCGGTGTCTGTCTGACGGCTCTGCCATCATCCTCCGGCTTCAGGAATTTTTGAACCATACGGTATATATTGTTTGCCCCCGCAAACGCTCCAATGAAAAACAATGGAACAGTTACCCAGTCCGCTCCGGTCTTTTTCCCAATCCACACACCGGCCAGTGTGCAGAGAAATATCGGCACAATCATGTTGATTCCAAACTGGAAAACCATGATAAGTGCATTCATTACCTCTTTCTTATTATCTCTTTTCATATACAAATTATTATATCATTTTTATTGCTTTTGTCTACATTTTTATGTGTAAAATGCATAAAAAATACATGTGTTTCATGTCAAATCACATCAATTTAACATAACAATTGCAGTATTATCACTATTCACAACGAATGCTCCAATGTCAAAAGTCTCTGTGTACACCACAAGTGCTACAGCACAAGCGTCACCTCACGGCCTGTGTGCTCATACCTGCGAATTGTAACGCCCGCTGCCCTCAGCATCCTCTTTGAAGCTGTCACGCTGGCCGTGCCCTCGTATTTGTCACAGTCGTAGACTACTTCCCTGATGCCGGACTGTATGATTGCCTTAGCGCACTCATTGCACGGAAACAGGGTGACATATATGGTCGCTCCCTCAAGGCTTCCACCCCTGTAGTTTAAGATGGCATTGAGCTCGCTGTGTGTAGAATAGAAATACTTGTTATCCTCTCCCTCTCTGGCCCAGGTGAACTCATCATCTGAGCAGCCAAGAGGAAAGCCGTTATATCCCATGGAGAGTATCTTGTGCTCCGGGTCCACTATGCACGCACCCACCTGGGTATTCGGATCCTTCGAGCGCATGCCTGAAAGCATCGCTATGCCCATAAAATACTCATCCCATGAGATATAATCCTTTCTCTTTTCCGAAGCTCCCATATATACACCTCCATTCAATATGGTCTATCACACATTTTATTACTTGGTTCCGAAAATTCTGTCTCCTGCATCTCCGAGTCCCGGCACAATATATTTGTGCTCATTGAGATGATCATCGAGCGCTCCTATATATACATCCACATCAGGATGTTCCTCTGTGAGTCTCTTTACTCCCTCAGGAGCTGCAATTATGCACATAAAGTGGATGTTTTTCACACCGCGCTTTTTGAGCATATCAAGTGCTGCCACTGCTGAACCACCTGTTGCGAGCATCGGATCTACCACAAATACCTCTCTGTTTGCGCAGTCTGCCGGAAGCTTGCAATAGTACTCGATAGGCTCTGCTGTCTCCGGGTCACGATACATGCCGATGTGTCCAACCTTTGCGGCAGGGATGAGCTCAAGCATGCCCTCCACCATACCAAGTCCGGCTCTTAAGATAGGAACAACTGCAAGCTTTTTGCCCTTTAATTCCTTTACAGTGGCCTTACAGATAGGAGTCTCAATCTCCACATCTGTAAGCTCCAGATCTCTTGTTGCCTCGTAGCACTCAAGCATCGCAACCTCGCTGACAAGTGTTCTGAAATCCTTTGAACCTGTGTCGGTTCTTCTCATAATTCCAATCTTGTGCTGAATCAGCGGATGATCCATAACTACTACCTTACCCATAATATTTGTTCTCCTTTGTCTTATATTGTGTTATATTTGTTTGTCTTTTATGTATTTGCATTTAAGCGCTTTACCAGCTTCTTAAGCGTAGCCCTGAGGCTTTCATAGCACAGTCCGTAGCTTTGAAGTGTGCCGCCGTAAGGATCCAGTATCTCAAGCTCATCGCCCACATACTGTGAAAGCACAAAGACCTGCTCCGGGTCGATATCGGCAAAGCTTTCTATAATGCGCTCGCGCTGTGATGACTCCATGGTAAATACCATAGTACTCTCCGTGATATCCGATTCCTCAAGCTGCGTTGACACCATGCCCTCCGTGGAAATGCCATTGCTTATGAGCACTGCCTCTGCCTTCTGATTGACAGGCTCCGGAAACTGGACAACAAGTCCTCTCGCCTCAATCTCCATCGGCACCTTGAGTACAAAGTCGTTCATGATGCCCTTTGCCATCTGCTCCCTGCATGTGCCGGTCTGTGCGACAAAAATGATTTTGTCATACTTCACATGTGTGTCTATCACCTGATGACCTGCCGCCTTTAGCATACGGTTCATGATGGCCTGTCCTATACGTGGTGTGGAGAAGCTCTCCGAGAAAATCACATCCACATCGAGCTCATCACAATCCCTTAATATACGGTAAAGCTCATGGGCTATCGAATCCTCATCCGCCCTGCTTCCCATCGACAGGACAACATCTGCATCGTAAAACTGCTTTGTCTCCTCTGTCGCAATGACTGCTATCTTTTTGCCATCATCCCTGTGCGAAGCCACAAGCTCATTTATCTTTGCAATCACATGCTTTCTCGTACCGTCCACGATGACCATGTCAGCCTTTGGCGCATAGTGCTTGTACTTCATGCCGGGTGCCTTTGGCTTTCTCGTGTCATCTGCCGCTATGATTCCCGGATCTACGATAACCTCTTTGCCTAATACCTTTGAAAGCATCTGTGGTGTGATATAGCCCGGGCGCAGCACCATAGGTGTATCCTCTGTCAGGTCAATGATGGTGGACTCTATTCCTATGCCAACCGGTCCTCCGTCTATAATCATGGCTATTTTGCCGCTTAGATCCTCAGCCACATGTGCAGCCTCTGTAGGGCTCGGTCTGCCGGATGTGTTGGCGCTTGGCGCCGCGATAAGGCAGCCGCTTCTTCTTATGAGATCAAGCGCTATAGGATGATTCGGCATACGCACAGCTACCGTGTCCATGCCGCCTGTTGTGGCATAAGGCACTGCATCGCCCTTCTCCACTATCATGGTAAGAGGTCCCGGCCAGAAAGCATCCGAAAGCTTCCTTGCATCCTCCGGCACTGTCTTTGCGATACGCTCCAAATCCGAAAAATCCGATATGTGTACGATAAGCGGATTGTCCGACGGACGCCCCTTTGCACTGTATATCTTCTTTGATGCCTCCGGATCTAAAGCATCACCGCCAAGCCCATACACTGTCTCTGTCGGAAACGCTACAAGCTCACCGGCTGCAATCAAATCACCTGCCTCCTGCATGAGCTTATGGTCTAAATTGTCCTGATCTATTTTTATAATTTTTGTTTCCATTTTATATCCTCACCGCACATACTACAGTAATATACCATGTGCAAACACCAGTTTTTCTAAATAATCATGTGTTTTTATTGTAACACTTCAGAGCCACCTCGAAAGCAGGAACATCTGCTGCTTACATGTAAACATGATGTATCAGCTTTTGTTCTCGGAGGTTCTGAATTGTTTTCTATTTATTATACAATAGTAACAATAGCATTTCAAGTTTTACTCAATATTTAGTAATTTTTATATAAGATTGTGTAAAAGTAAGTACAATTTTATTTGGCATTGCATTATTCTGTGTTTTGTACTACAATGCAGATAAGCCAATAACGGCGAATAATGATCATTATTTTATAAGGAGGATTTCATTATGGCATACGTAATTTCTGATTCATGCGTTAGCTGTGGTACATGTGCTGGTGAGTGCCCAGTAGGAGCTATCTCTGCTGGTGATTCACAGTACGTAATCGATGCAGATTCTTGTCTCGATTGTGGTACATGTGCTGGTGTTTGCCCAACTGGAGCAATCAGCCAGGGCTAATTTTTAGCATACTGTAAGAAAGAAAGACGACCTGTTATGGGTCGTCTTTTTTATGTTGTAATCGTCTTTGTATTGTAATCATTTTTATACTGTAAGCGTTTTTTGCAGTAATTATTTTATAGCGTAAGCGTTGTCATGCATGCTCTACAGTCTCACCGGATTAAGCTCATGCGTATGCGTCTTGTCGCGCCCCTTCTTTCCCTTGGTGTCTGCAGCGCTTATTTTTGTATCTGCAGGCATGTCCGCGTTCCTTTTCCTTGAAAAAAGCCCCTTTCTACGCAGATTTCCGCGTATGGCAGCATCCAGCTTTTTATATCTCTCCTCCTGCGCAATATCCTGTTCGCGCATCAGATAGTTCATTTCCTTTAATATCCGCTCCTGCACATCAGTGGATATCTGCTGACTCAGCTCCTCATTGTTCAGTGCTATAGCTCTCCCCACGATATTGCTCATCAGCTCGCGAAACTCATCCATACGCTCATCTGCCGTGCGGCTTCGATATGTATGATTGTATCCCGGCAGTTCATCGTGATATGCCGGATTATACCCTGACATCTCCTGTTTCACCGTCTGATTTGTGATATTCGTGTAATTTACAGGCTGCACGGATTTTTCCATAGCCGCAGGATTCGGTGGATTTAATGGCTCACCCAGTGCATCCGAATGAAGCATATCGCGGATTGCGCGAAGCTGATAGCCCTTCTCCTTGAGCTCCTTTATCCTTAAAAACTGCTTTATATTATCTCTCGTATAGTATCTGTGACCAAGTTCATTTCTGGGCACATCAAGTCCCAGCTCATCCTCCCAGTAACGCAACACATGAGTCTCCACATCCACGGCGGCTGCCGCATCGGAAATCATGTAACGTACTTTCTCCAAATTGAAGTCCTCCTGTCTGAAATTATATTTTATTCGCTATACGCTTTTGGCACATCGAAAAGAACCAGCACTGCGAAAAAGTTATATCGCTGTACTGGTTCAATTATAGCCTTGATAGAACTCTCATTCAATTGGTTTCGGTCGCAACTTTCGACATAAGTGCACCTTGTAGTCATCCTCAACTATAAGCTGTGCTGCTTTGTTGCCGTCATCTTTATCGGATGTTTTTTTAATTTCTTTATAGACCGTGGAAAATTTTTGGTTACCGTTCACATCCGCCTGTGAGAATCGTTGTGATGTGAGTGGATTTAATCCCCTCCGTCACTGTCTGCAAAAGTATGCGGTATGTATCCTCCACAAGCTCACAGTCCGACGGTTCAATCCCAAGCTCTGCTGCTTTTTTAAGAATGAACCTGACCTTGTCATCATCATGCTCCACCGCATAGATGTCATCAAACATACCTGCATAGTATCTGTCTAAAAATCTGCGCTTTGCAGCTGTCTCGATTTTTGTGCCTGATGTGGTAAGCACATACAGCTTCGTGCCTTTTTCCTTTGCCTTCATGGCATACTCCTTTACCTGCATCACAGGACGGCACCACTCATATGTATCCTCACCATGCTTACTGCAGTAGTCTGCCCACTGCACATCTGACATTCCTATCTGAAATTTTCCGTTTACCTTGTAGCACGGACTGCTTAAAGTGCCGTCTACGTCTATGAACATTGCCTGCATAGTGTCTGCTCCTATATAGTTAGTTTATGCAGCTATAATAACATGATTAAAGGGTCAAAAGGTATTTTGCCCCTCATTTGTGATTAATCAGTGGAAATTTCCTTAATCCTACCTGCTCATATCATAATAGCGCGCATATATTCCGTCCTGTGCCAAAAGTTCCTCATGTGTGCCTCTCTCAGCAATGCCACAGTCAGCTACCACGAGAATTTCATCCGCATTTCTGATTGTCGAAAGTCTGTGGGCAATTGTGATAGTCGTTCTGTCCTTTGCCAGCTCCTCAAGACTTTTCTGGATAAAGCGCTCGCTCTCATTGTCAAGGGCACTGGTTGCCTCATCAAGTATTAGCACAGGCGGATTTTTAAGGAACACCCTCGCAATGGAAATCCTCTGCTTCTGCCCTCCTGACAATCTGGTGCCTCTCTCTCCGACAAATGTATCATATTTATCCGGCAGTTCCATGATAAAATCGTGTATATTCGCCTTTTTGGCCGCATCTACAATCTCATCCATCGTCGCATCCGGTTTTCCATAGGCTATATTGTCCTTTATACTTCCGCCAAACAGATAAACATCCTGCGAAACCAGTCCAATCTGCGAGCGAAGGCTCTCAAGCGTAAGCTTTCTCACATCATTTCCATCTATTGTGACCCTGCCCTCCGTCACGTCATAAAACCGCGGAAGCAGTGAGCATATTGTCGTCTTTCCGCTTCCTGACGGTCCAACAAGCGCAATTGATTTTCCTGCCGGTATCTCAAAGGATACATGCGAAAGCACCAGTGTATCATCATCGCTATAGTGGAACGAAACATCCTCGTAACAGACATTTCCCTTTACATTTTTAAGCGGTTTTGCATCAGCAGCATCAACTATATCCGGCTCAGTTTCCACCACCTCTAAGAATCTTCTAAAGCCCGAAAGCCCCTTCTGCATCATCTCAGTCAGCTCTACAAGTATCTGGATGGGACTGATAAAGATGCCTATATACAGCGCATACATAGCAAGGTCGGATGCCTCCATCCTTCCATGTGCTATCAAAAAACCACCAAATACCAGCGTAACAAGATACATCATCCCCTGGAAAAATGCATTTCCGCTCATAAAGCTTCCCATACATCTGTAATTTGCATCCTTTGAAATCAGGAAATTTTCATTACTTCTGTTAAATTTTTCCTGCTCGATACGCTCATTGGCAAATGACTGCACCACCCTTATGCCCGCCAGAGTATCCTGAAGACTCGAATTAATATCACCGATTTTTCGCCTGTTATCCATAAAGGTTTCCTGCATTTTCTTATTCTGGCCATATGAAAATACAAGCATAAGCACCACAAGAATAAGCATAGGAACCGCAAGCATACGGTTTATCATAAACAGAAAAATGAACGAACCGATTATCTTTATAAGCGATATAAAAAGATTCTCCGGTCCATGATGCGCAAGCTCCGATATATCAAACAAATCGGATACGAGCTTGCTCATCATCTGTCCTGAATTATTCTGATCATAATACGAAAAAGAAAGCTTTTCATATTGGTCGAAAAGCTCCTTTCTCATGTCGCGCTCCATCCTCGCTCCCATCATGTGCCCCGCATACGTCACATAATACCTGCACGCAGTCTGTATGATATATGCCACCAAAAGGCCTATTGTAATAGGAATCAGCGCAGAAATGATTTTTCCCGGTGCTCCTGCAAAAAGGGTTTTGGTCAGCGTGCGAAGCAGCTGCGGAAATGCCAGATCTATGGCACTGATTATTGTTGCGCAAAGCAGGTCTATGAAAAAGACTGTTTTGTAGGGTTTATAGTATTTGATGAATTTCTTTAATGTTTGCATTGTGTTCTCCTGGGATGTTCTTTTTAAAACAATTTGTTTCTCAACGTACATCATTATATATAGGTAAACCTATATATGCAATAGGATAACCAATGAAAATCTCACCGAATATTAGTATAATCCAAAAAGAAGCACATGCAGCTTGCCACCCTATCACCATCATTGCGATACAAATGAGGCTGATCGGTCTCAAACTTATACACCTGTCCCCTATGGATTTCCTGCACATGGTCGTGACACTCGACTGTCAGCACACCGTCCGTGACTGTAAGATACTCGCGTGTTTTCTCGCCGTGCCCACCGCTTGTATACACGCCGCCCGGCTCCACGTCGATACGGTATACCTCGACCTCCCTCGAGTCCTCGTATGGGAAGCAGGTCCATACCCTGTACTGTCCCAAAAGCTCCTTTGTCGGGACCAGATCATCCGGAGATATGAGCGCATAGTCCACTCTCGGCGGATCTATAAGTCTTTGAAACTCAATTCGCAGACCGCTTGTGATTTTACCAAGCACTCCGATAGATGGATTTGCTGTACCCTTTTCTATCTGAGCAAGCATGCTTTTACTCACACCGGTCTGTTCCGCTACCTGATCTAAGCTCATGCCCTTTGACTGGCGTATTCTTTTTATATTTTCAGATACATTGTGTGACAGATAATCCATACTCATATCTCCGTTTTTGCATTTAATTTTCTAACTACACTGTTTATAATCATGTAAGGTAACTATTCAGAATAGTTACCTTACATGTTGTATTTTATAAGTTTTACAGTGCCCTGCGATACAGCATCTCGATATCGCACTGGCGTGAAGCCCTTGGATTGACAGCAATGTTGCCGCTCTTCATGGCATCGACAGCCATCGACTCTATCTTGCTTTCTATCTCTTCCTTTGTGACTGTTCCGGTTTTGCTGGCATTGTTGATTGCGATGGTCAGATTCTCAGGGATTCCGATGTCTGCGCAAAGCTCCCTGATTGCATCTACAAGCATCATAGGCTCAAATTCGTCCGCATACGCAGGAATCGGGCTTATATCATTGTAGATAGTCAGATACTTTCCATGATCTGCAAGTGCATTGTATTCTGCGATTACAGGAAGCAGCACTGCGTTTGCCACTCCGTGAGGCACATCGAAAAATGCGCTGACCGGATGGCTCATTGCATGCACATTTCCAAGTCTTGCAAATGAGAATGCTATTCCTGCAAAAAGTGAGCCTGTCATCATAGCTTCAGCAGCCTCGATATCGTTTCTGTTTGCTACAAATCTGCGAATATTTTTACCGATAAGTGCCATCGCTTTTTCTGCCAGTGCATCAGAAAATGGCGATGCCGCTGTGGATACATATGCCTCCTCGGCATGGATAAATGCATCAATTCCGCAAGTTGCTGCCACGCTTGCCGGTGCTGTTGTGATGAGCTGGGCATCGAGAATTGCATATTTTGGCAATATCTCATAGCTGAATACTGTGAGCTTATAGTTTCTGCTATGATCTGTGATTACAGAGAATGCTGTCACCTCTGAGCCGGTTCCTGCGGTGGTTGGTATCGCAATGAGTGGTACGATTGGTCCCGGCACCTTGTGTGCTCCCTCATAGTCTGTGACGCTTCCGCCATATTTGGCAACCACACCCACTGCTTTTGCCACATCCATCGGTGAGCCGCCTCCGAATGCCACGATAAAGTCTGCGCCCGACTCCAGGTATTTTGCTGTGGCTTTCTCCACTGTTGTGACAGATGGATTTGCCTCTATATCTGTAAAAGTGTCTGCTTTTATGTCAACTGATGCCAGATAATCTGCTGCCTTTTTTACAAGTCCCATCTTCTCAAGATGAGGTCCTGAAATGATGAGTGCATGCTTACCTCCAAGTTTTTTTGCTATTTCCGGCAGCTTTGAGAGACTGCCCTTTCCCACTGTGATGTCCTGTGGCACCGAGAAATTAAATGTTTCCATATATAATCTGTCCTTTCTGTTTCCTAGCTTGCTTTCTTTGCAAGTACCCTGTCTATTGCAGCATCGATAACCTTATCCAGTTCAACCTCATCTGCCTCCGGCATAAGTGTCGCAGCATCCTCATCTGAGATGAGCTCAACAAGTGTACCAAATGACTCCTTGTATTTCTTTTTGCAGAAGACGAAGAATACCACGCCGAGCGCACACCATGCAAGCACGATGCCCCACTCCTGGGCGATAAGTGTTCCTCCACTTCCCGGTATGCAGTACATTGCAACCATGAAGCCTGACATGATGACCGCCATCGTTCCAAAGAACTTGTATGCGGGAACCTTGTAAGGTCTTGGCATATCCGGCTTCTTCTTGCGAAGAATAATGAATGAAAGAGCAACCATGCAATATGCCACGCAGCAGCCAAAGTTGCCGGCATCACTGATCCATACGAGCATCTTTCTGCCTGCAAAAGGTGCAAGCATTGTGAGAGATCCGATGAGAATCAGTGCATTGATTGGTGTCTTGTGCTTTGGATGAAGCTTTGCAAAAAACTTTGGAATCATGTATGACTCTGCCATCGAGTACATGGCACGCGAGCCACCGAGCAAAAATGAGTTCCATGAGGTTACGATACCGCACATTCCGCCGACTATTATAACCTTTGCCATTATCTTTGTGTTGAATGCGGCAGCCATTGCATCTGCTGTGACAAGTCCTGTTGCCTGCTCTGAATCAACAATTGCCTGTGGGCCCATGACAAGACCTACCGCAACAATGACAAGTGCATAGAACACAACTGCCAGAACTACTGATAAGATAAGTATTGAGCCGATTTTCTTTGCCGGAACATTGATCTCCTCAGCCGCCTGAGGTATTACGTCAAATCCGATAAAGTAAAATGGTGACAGAGCTGCCACTCCGATAATTGCCTTTACGTTCAGACCTGCAGAGCTGCCTGCAAACATCTGTCCATCCAGGTTATCAACTGTTCCATTGATTACCGATGCAATTATCAACAAAATTCCGGCGCCACCAATAATACATGTGAGTACAGTCTGCAAAATCGCTGCTGTCTTTGCGCCAATAATGTTTATCATCATAATTAAAAATGCGATAACTATTGCTACAATTAGCCATGAAGCGTAGATATCAAAGCCTGCTACCGTATACAGGTAGCCCTTCAAAAAGCCCGGCCACAGATATGTGATGATTGTTGGGAAAGCGCACGCCTCAAAGCATGCCACACTGACATATCCAAGGATAATCATCCACGTACATATGAATGAACCTGTCGAACCCATTGCCTTGTGGCTGAATACATGCTCGCCACCACACTGAGGCATGGCTGCTGTCAGCTCCGCGTAGGTCATTCCCACGAAAAATATCATGATACCGCCGATTACGAAGCCGATTGCGGCACCGAGCACTCCGCCCTTTTCAATCCAGCCTCCGGTTGAGACAACCCAGCCCCAGCCAATCATGGCTCCAAATGCAATTACAAGTACGTCCCAGGCATTCAGGACTTTGTTAAATTCTGATTTTTTCTGTTCCATTACTTGTCACCTCCAGCTTCTATCTTACTTTCATTTTCTACCACTTTTCTTGCCAGAGACTCAATAAGCTCCGCTGTGCCATCCACTCCTAATAGGCTGCTGTCTATAAGCATATCCCTGTTGTGTCTGTCGCCTCGGTTGCTTCCTGTCAGCGCCATATGACGCTTATGATAACGCTTATCCTTTTCAGTGATAAAAAGCTTTGCATCATCCTCCGACAAATTGTGGCTCTTCATTACGTTTTCAATCCTCACTTCATCCGGTGAATATATGAAAATACGTAAAATCGGTTTATGTTCCTTTAGTATATAGTCTGCTGAACGACCGATAATCACGCATGACTCACGGTCTGATAATTTTCTGATTATGGTTTTCTGGACGTGAATTGCACGCTCTGTGAGGTCTGCATATTTGGAGAAAGAGCCTCTGACATCACCCTCTGCACCTTTTCCGGCGATGGTGATACCTTCCTCAACCTTTTCCATGATATCCTTTGGAATACCGACCTCTTTTATGATTTCATCTACAGTATCCCTGTCATAAAATTTGATTCCCAGGTCTTTAGCAACCTTTTTGCCAATCTGGTTTCCTTTAGCGCCATATTCGCATCCTATTGTAATAACAAGATGTGCCATTTCGTTCCCCTCGCTTTTCTTATATACATCTTTATAATATGCTGATATTGTTCAAAAGAAGGGCGCACGAAGTTAATCGTGACGCCCTTGTCTTTTATCCGGCTCGTAAAATCTGCCGCAATATATTCTGTTGCCCGCTTCAAATATAATTCAAGCCTTCTATGAAAGTGACTCAACTGTCTCCTTGATGATATCAAATGCCTTGTCGCACTCTTCCTCGCTTACGATAAGCGGTGGAACCATACGGATGATATGGCTTCCGATTGCTGTGATGAGCATATGGCGGTCGAAGCAGCCATGCTTTACATCTACACCTGAGATTGTATCGTCAAACTCAACGCCAACTAAGAGTCCCTGATGTCTTACCTCTTTTACGTGTGGAAGCTTCTCAAGCTTAGCTGCGAAATAATCACCAACCTTCTTTGCGTTTCCGGCAAGATCTCTGTCAAGCAGCTCGTTCACTTCTGCAAGTGCTGCTGCACAGCATACAGGATGTCCACCAAATGTTGTACCGTGTGAACCGGCTGAGAACGCTTTTGAAACCTCCTCTGTAGCACAGATAGCACCGATTGGCATTCCACCGCCAAGGCCCTTTGCCATAGAAACGATATCAGGTTTGATGCCATAGTTCATGTAGCTCATTACAGCTCCGGTTCTGCACCATCCTGTCTGAACCTCATCGATAAGGAGGAGCATGCCCTTCTCATCACAGAATTCGCGAAGTCCCTTCATGAATTCAGGTGTTGCAGGATGAACACCGCCCTCGCCCTGTACAGGCTCAATCATGATAGCGATTGTGTTCTCTGTGCAAGCATCCTTGAAAGCCTTTAAGTCATTGTAAGGAGCATATGAGAAGCCGTATGTCATAGGACCAAAGCCCACCTGGCATCCGTTTCCAGGCTGTCCTGTAGCTGACATAGCACCGAAGGTTCTGCCGTGGAAGCCGTCCTTAGCAGTTACGATGTGATATCTGTTTGGACCATATTTCTCTATACCATATTTACGAGCCATTTTAATCATAGCCTCATTTGCCTCAGTTCCTGAGTTCTGGTAGAAAATCTTGTCCATTCCGATAGTCTTGCAAACCTTCTCAGCAAGCAGAGCCTGTGGAATGGTGTATGGATAGTTGAATGTATGCATGATGTCATCCACCTGATCCTTGACCGCTGCAACAACCTTAGGGTTTCTGCTGCCGGCATTGTTTACGGCGATTCCTGCGTAAAAGTCAAGGTATGGTGTGCCATTCTCATCATACAGATACATGCCCTCAGCAGTCTCAGCGATGAAATCGAAACGCTCATATGTCTCAATCATATACTTCTTTACTTTGTCTTTGATGTCCTGTGCTGTTAATCCTGTGTCTTTTAATTTCATAATATATTGCCTCCTAATTTAAATATCCTTGTGATTTTGATAAATAAAAAAGAGCAAAGTGCTTCACCGGTTAGCGTCTTTGCTCTTAAATATTCATAATTAATATGTAGTTGTTTGTTCGTTTTCTTTTGTGTATTATTTTGAACAAGTAAACAATATCACGTTCAATATATTGTGTCAACAATTTTCATTAAAAATGCGAAATACCTCACAATTGTCACTTTAAAGGTGTTTATTCTTAAAATTATTAACATAAATCGCCATTTAATGCTTAAAATATTATTTTAATGTAATGTTTTGTGCATTATATTGTCTGTACATTATTCTGTTGCTATGTTCCTTTTTATCATTTATATACATTATAAAGAACACGCTATGCATTCTTTATAAGCTCCGGTTTACGGAAGGTACGGAACAATCCAATCTGCTCCAGTGCCTTTGCAATGCCGAAAAAGACAATTGAATCTATAGGCCACATAATAAGGTTCTTAAGTGCACGCATTGGAAGGATTGCCATAAGTGCCTGTCCATACAGTACCTGCAGACACAGAGTATTGAGAATGACATTGCAGATGAGCATTACTACAAACTTCGCAGCAAGCACTCTCCATATGGTAAGCTTTTTCTTATAAAAGAAACATCCATATAAAACACCTGCAAGCATTACAACAAGTGTAAGCTGTAGACAAAATGGTCCTGTAGGCTTCATCAGATACTTGATTATGTCAAGCGCTCCGTGGAAAACAGCTCCGGCAACCGGTCCAAACAGGTAATCAACGATACCATTTGGAATACCGGAAAAACCGATACGGATAAGCTGTCCATATTCGATGGAGAAATATCCAAGGATAACGGCAACTGCAGCAAGCATAGCCATAGTTGTGATGGTTCTGACCGATTTAAGCTCTCGGGCAGAATCGGTGAACAAAGTAACGAATTTTTTCATTAAAAAATTACCTCCTTTGCAGACCTCACCGAACTACAACAGGAGATAATTAATATCTTCGGATGCAGCGGGATGCGACTCATGTACCGCAAGATTTTCTTTTCGTCCGGGTGACAACTCCCTGTTCATCCGGCACTTAACGCACATGTGTCTACTCTGCTAAAATTTATTTATTTGTAACGTATTAAAGTATATCACACTCTAATATCAAATCAAGTCTTTTTATTCAATATAATAATTAAAGGGCCAAAATACCTTTTGACCCTCATATCTTATCATATCCTATTATTTTATTTACTCTATCTTGGATCCGGACGATGCTTCATGTCACGGATAGGAATATTGGCAACAAGTGCCGGAACCATTCCGTTGTTAGAATCAGACTCTGTCTCTGTGATTTTCACATCAAGAGCTTCCGCATCAATATCCATATAGCGAGAAATAACCTCAATGATATCCCTTTTCATCATCTCCATCATCTCCGATGAGCAGTTTGCACGGTCAGAAACCAGCACCAGCTTCAGGCGATCCTTTGCAACATTACCAGAAGATTTCTTTTTAAATAAATCCATTATACCCATGGTACGTATCCCCCTTTAATTTTTCTTAAACATATCCTTTAGCTTTTCAAAGACACCATGCTTCTGGTTTAAATCAAGGAAAGGAACCTCCTCGCCCATGATACGGCGGCAGATATTCATATATGCCTTTCCTGCAAGGCTGTCTGAGCCAACTAACGGCTCACCACGGTTTGTAGAAATAACAATCTGCTCATCATCCGGTACTGCACCGATTAAGTTGACTGCAAGGATCTCTGTTACATCATCCACATTCATCATATCACCGCGCTTAACCATATCGACACGCAGACGGTTGACAATCAGATCAATGCGCTTCATCTCATTTGCCTCGAGAAGGCCAACAATACGGTCAGCGTCACGGATTGCTGATACCTCAGGTGTAGTGACAACAAGTGCACGGTCAGCTCCTGCAACGGCATTCTTGAAGCCCTGCTCGATACCTGCCGGGCAGTCAAGCAGAATATAGTCAAACTCCTCACGAAGCTCATTGATAAGCTCAACCATCTGCTCCGGTGTAACAGCATCCTTGTCCCTTGTCTGGGCTGATGGAAGCAGACACAGATCCGGATATTTCTTATCCTTGATAAGGGCCTGACGTATACGGCATTTACCCTCAACGACGTCTACGAGATTGTATACAATACGATTCTCAAGTCCCATAACAACATCCAGGTTACGCAGTCCGATGTCAGTATCAATCATAACAACCTTTTTATTTAACTGTGCAAGACCTGTACCGATATTTGCTGTGGTTGTGGTCTTGCCCACACCACCCTTTCCTGATGTGATAACGATTACTTCGCTCATGAACTTTCTTCCTCCTACGTTCCTAAATGCTATTTAAAATATTTTTAGTAATTGGTTCGATGTAAATATATCCATCCTTTGCGATGGCTATCTGTGCCTGCTCCTGCACCGGCTTTTCCTTGCGCCTTCCCCTGTGCTTCGGCTGAGGCTCGTCCGGACTCTTCGCAATCAAATCACCAATCTGAATCTGAATCGGCTGCATGTCAAGTGCAAATACAAAACAGCTCCTGTCACCTGTACATCCGGCGTGGACATTGCCCTTTAATGCACCAAGAATAACGATATTGCCCTGAGCTATAATCTTGGCTCCCGGATTGACATCACCTATGATTGTGACCGAAGACTCGCTGGTAATCACCTGGCCTGACCTGAGCGTACCACGGTAAAACTGCTCCGGAACACTGACTGTTGCAACATTCTCGCACTGCTTCTGCACTGCCTCATTAAATGCCTCAACCTGCTCCTTCATAATGGCTTCCTGCTCGGTACCACTCTCCACAATGCACAAAATCTCAATTGTGGTATTTTCCTCAATAGCTGCAATTATCTGCTGCTGTTCATCATCTGAAAGATGCCTTCCCTCAAATGAAATAGCAAGCTTTGCGTTTTTAAAAAAATTGGCGGATGCCTTAAACTTCTCTACAACTGCCTTTATCAAATCAGCAAATGACATATCCGCATCTAAAACTAAATTGATTCCATATTTATTACTCTTTATCGTAACCGACTGTGACATGAGTACCTCCAATATCATTTAATATGAAATTCATTACTCTTAATTATACATTTTTATGTGGCTTCACGCAACCTTTTTCTGTAGGCTTCATTAGGCTATACTGCCCAACAGACCTTTTATAATCTATTTCTGTTCTTATACTTATTTTGTAGAGCTACAATAATCCAGCCGGATTAGGATGTGTTTTAAGATTCCATCGACAACACCTCTTCAAAAGTCCGAACAATATGGGGAATCACAATCCGCTTATCTGGTTGCAAACAATTTTAACAACAGCCGCCGGAACCATAATACTGTTAGCCGCTTAATTGCAACTTTACAGAGAGCTGCATCAACAACCGATTATGTTTATATTAATTATTACCGGAATACCATTAACACCAATCCCCACAAAAGCACTTCTTATGGCACTCTCCATAGAACTAAATGAGCTTTTGCATCAGCCACATCTTCAGCCATAATTGTTAACGTCAAATAGATGGTCTGATACAATCCCTGTTTGACATCATTTACTTTATTCTTGATTACCTTGTTATAGCTTTTTCTCAATGAGTCATATTTGTTGTGTCGCATGCGATACAACACTTTCTCATGAAACTTCTTTTCATCCACATGCTCATTTGCTACCGAATAAGCAAATCTACACGGAATAGTCTTAAGTACCTTATCTATCCCTACGCATCGATACACCTCAATGTACTTTTGAAGGCTTCTTAATCTTTCTTTCAATTCCCATCACACTCCTTTTCCTATGCCCTCTAACTATTACTTGGGGTTTGAAAATGCTAATTACAAAAAAGGATTAAAAATCAATTGTCCGAGCCTTCATACCAATGGGAATAAAGAAATATAACAGGATACGCATAAAGTGACATGGTCTTTATGCAAAAAATCCGCTCTCCTATGTCGTGCGCATTAGGGTTACACCCTAAAACCCAATATCTCAATTTGATCATGCTTTGGCCGTAAGCGTCAAATAAAACAGTGTATAGATTCCTGCACTGGCTTCCGCCCCTTTCGGACTGCCGGAGAACAGCCATTTCTTTCTGCCGATCACAAAGGGACGGATACAGTTTTCCGCAAGCGAATTACTGATGGAACAATTCCCGTCTTCCAGATAATTCCAAAAACCTTCACGGTTATTTAAGGCGTAATGAAAAGCTTTTGAAAGTTTGGATTTCGGCAGCTCTCCGATGGCACTTTTTTCTGCCCATGACCAAAAAGCCTCGAGAAGCGGTTTCTCGCGGATAAGACGTTCTTTTTTCTTCTGATCAGGAGGGAGCGCCTCCAACTCTGACTCTATGTTAAAGAGTTGATTCAGACGGAGGATTGCTTCCGCAGGTTTTGATGCTTCCGAATTATGGATGTCTTTTGGGAGCGCATCCACGAAAGCCCGGCGCAGATGCGTATAGCAAAGACATCTTTTTACTCCTGAAACCGCATTGTATCCGGAGTAAGCGTCTGTATGGATATAACCTTCATATTCCCTCAGAAACGCTTCCGGATATTTCCCGCTTCGTCCCGGCTGGTACTCGAAGTAGCGGATGGGATTTACAGCATCTCTGATGCTGCAGTAAACCCACATATAGGAATCGGACGTATTTTTCCGTCCCGGTTCTTTCAGCACCTGTACATGTGTTTCATCGATATGAAGGTATCTCTGTTTCAGAAGTTCCAGCTTCAGACGGTGGACGATGTGTACAAGCCAGTCCCGATAGACAACCAGAAGCCAGTTTGACATAGTCGCTCTGCTTAAACGTAATCCCAAAGTCTCCCATTCTTTTTCCTGTCTGTACAGCGGGATGCTTAATTCAAACTTCTGGTGGATGAGCCAGGTGATGGTAGATGCAGATGCCAGAGAATGCAGGACGGGAGGATATGGCACCGGAGCCTTCTCCATATAAGAAGTTCCGTTTTTCCGGCACGACCTGCATTCATACGTTTCCCGGTAATGGTCAATCACCTTGAGTTTTGCAGGGATAAACTGTACTTCCGTGCGGACGAATTCTTCCCCTACTTTCACCATCGTACTCCCGCAGTTATCGCATATCTGTTCCCTTTCATCTATGGTATGGAGTACTTTGCTGTGAGGGAGATTTTTTACCAGTTCTTCCCGCTGACCGGTGTACTTCCTTTTACGTAGGTGCTTCTCTATCTCAACAAGCTCCGGTTCGTGTGCATCAGGATCCGCACAGGTTTCGATTTCATTAAAAAGAGACATCTGCCCCTCGATTTCGAGAGTAGATGTCTTCTCGGATTTTGTTCCATAAAGTTTACGGGTCAGGAAATCAACCTGCTCTTTCAGGAGCCGGACCTGCTGTTCCAGTTCTTTGATATGATTTTTATACTCCTGTTCCGTAGCTGACATAACCTGAAAACCCTTTCGCTTCGATAGGATTATTATACCATAGAATCGTCAGATTTCCCAGCATTTCTAAGGATTTTCAGTATTTTCAGACTTATGCGGGAGCCATTTCTGAACCGCCTTTGGCTGCTCCGGGTTCAAACCTTCCAGAAGCCAGCGCAGCTGCTGATCAGAAATCTGTTTTGCTTCTTCGCCGGTCCGCGGCCATTGGAGACGTCCGTTTTCGTACCGTTTGTATAAAAGGCAGAAACCGTCTCCCTCGTAATGGACTGCTTTGATCCGGTCAGCCCTCTTTCCACAGAACAGGAATAAGGAATTGCTGTAAGGATCCAGTTTGAAGTTGTACTGGATGATATCCAGCAAGCCATTGAGCTGCTTCCTCATATCGGTGTAGCCGCATCGGATATAGATTTTCTCCACATGGGAAAGCTCTCCTAACATGACTGCACGGCTTTCAGAATGTTTTCCAGCATCTGGGCAGATGTGCCTTCATAAAGTTCCACTGTTATGGATCCGATATGAAGTATGGCTGCAGGAGTGGAACGGGAAATGTTTCTGTCCGGAAGTGAAAGCTCCGCAAACTCAGCCGGGGATTCCGTTAAAGCAGTTGACTGTTGGTCTGTACACATGTGGATGCCGTTTTTCTTGCGGGGCAGTTCTTCCAGGGCAAGCTTTCGAATTTTGGAAAGCCAGTAATAATAACTTTTCAAAGAGATATCATGTTGTTCACACCAGATCTGATTTGTCAGTCCGGAGGCCCTGCATTGCCGTATTACATCCAGCCAGTATTGAAGTTTCACCTGTTTGTCTGGAGTCAAAGAAGAAAGATCCATAAGCCTGCTCCTTAGATTAGATTTAGAGTTTTTAGAGTCAACTCCCAAAACTCTAATCAATAGTTTACATGCAACAGCCAGAAATTTCGATACACCCTCTTATTGGACGCTTACCAACAATAAACGCTTGCAAAGGAATCTTGGAATTTTAACGCCAATGGAAAAACACGAAAATTACTTGCAAGCTGCATAAAAACTGCCAGCAGATAAATTTCTACGGGCAGGAAAAATTTATATTTTTTCAATTGTCTACTTGACGGGGAGCGGTTCATTTCCCGACAGCCCCTTGTAAGTTAAGCTTTGTTATTTTTTTTTGATGAAGGCTTTTTCATTTGCTGATGCTGGAAGGTTTGGAGTTGTTCCCTTTGGAACCAGACGAACCTCAATTGCCTCGAGACGTTTTGCGTATCCTTCTGTTCCTGAAGATTCTCCATTCTTAGCCCATGCAAGCCATCCATAATCCTGAGCATGAACTCTGTAGTATACATCATAGTTCTTTGCTACATCACCAGACAGTTTGATCTGAATTGCTTCCAGACGTTTACACTGTCCAGTTGTTCCGGATAATGATCCGTTAGATGCCCAATTCTTCTCCCATCCAATATCCTGAACGTGAGATCTGTACTGGATTGAGCTGTTCACTGAAGACGGGAGTTTCATACGGATAGATTCCATACGTTTGCACTCGCCTTCTGTACCTGCCATAGCACCGTCATATACATATGCCTGTGTACCATAGTCCTGTACATGTGTCTGGTATCCGACCAGTCTTGCTTTCATAGCTTCTTTGATAGTACCAATAAGTTCTGGTGCTTTGTCCCCTTTGGTAACCAGCTGAATCCTGATTGCTTCAAGACGGTATCCGTAACCAGCTGTTCCTGCTTCTTCGCCATTCTTAGCCCATCCGAGCCATCCGAAGTTCTCGGCATGTACGCTGTAGTATACGTCATAATTCTTTTCAACTTCACCAGTCAGTTTGATCTGGATTGCTTCCAGACGTTTACACTGTCCTTCTGTACCGGATTTTGCTCCGTCTTTACTCCAGTTCTTTTCCCAACCGATGTCCTGAATATGTGTACGATATTCGATAGATCCAGAAACATCATCTGGTAACTTGATCTGGATTGCTTCCAGACGTTTACACTGTCCTTCTGTACCAGACGTTTGTCCGTCTTTCTTCCAGTCTTTTTCCCAGCCATAATCCTGACCGTGAACTATGTAAGATACGGACATTTTTGTACTCTTTGTAGCTGTAGCTGTAAATTCCTTACCAGTTTCATCTGTGTATTTAGCAGTTGCTTTGTAGATGATCTGACTGTTCTTGTCTTCTTTAACAACATCTGCAGTTACGTCATCAGAATCTTTACAACGGCTGCATACGAATGTTGCAACAGCTGTATATCCTTTTTCTTTATCAGCTGTCCATTTCCATCCGTCTTTTTCTGAGACTTTGTAGTCATGACCGAGAGCTGCTACTTCTTCTGTCTTAGTACCTGTGTAATCTTTGCCTTCAAATGTAACTGTAGCTGTGTAAGTAATCTTACCTGCCTCTGTACATGTTGCGCCATCAGATTTCTCAGTTACTTTTGCATCAACTGTTTCTACATGTTTCTCATCATTTGCACATGTAAATGTTGCTGTTGCTGTGTAAGTGTTGTTTTCACCCTTTGTCCAGTTCCATACAGGAGCACCATACTTATGGCCAAGGGCTTTGAGTGTTTCTGTGTAAGTCTCTGTATAATCTTTACCGTTAAATGATACCTTTGCTGTGTATACCGTCTTACCGTCAGCTTCACATGTTGCTGCTGTTGTTTCTGGTGTAACAGTTGCATCTACTGTCTGAGTATCATCACCACGTTCGCACTTGAATGTTGCTGTAGCAGTCTTATGATCATCAGACCACTTCCATGTCGGCTCGCCATACTTATGACCAAGAGCTGCAATTTCTACCTTCTGGTTATCTGTATAATCTTTGCCGCCAAAGGAAGCTGTTGCTGTGTAAACTGTTTCACCTGCTGTTTCACATGTTGCTGCTGTTGTCTTTTCTGTGATTGTCGCTTTTACTTCCTGAGTATCATCACCGCGTTCACATGCAAATACAGCTGTTGCTTCTGTATGGTCATCGTTCCATTTCCATGTCGGCTCACCATACTTATGGCCAAGGGCTGCCAATTCAACTTCATATGTATCTGTTAATGTACCAATTTCTGTCTTACCTTCAGCATCCTTTACTGTTGCTGTTGCTGTATAGACATCTTTACCTTTTTCTGTACATGTTGCAGCTACAGATTTCTCTGTATCTTTAACTGCATCAGCAACTGTAATCTGCTCTGCTTTAGGTTCATCATCACATACAGAACACTTAACACCTGTTACAGATGCTGTATATCCAGTTACATTGCCGTTGTCATCTTTTACTGGTTCCCATGCCCATGTACCTGTGTACTGGTGCTGACCTGCGTCAGATGTCTTCTTATCAGATGCAGTATATCTGTAACCATCATCTGTCTTACCTGTTGCTTTGTAAGTAGATGTTACACCCTGATCACATGTACCAGTGTGACTAACAAGTTTAGCCGTTGCAGTTACTTTTTCTGCAAGAGCTTTCTCAATAGAATCTCTGTTAGCTTTGTTTGTTGCATTTTCATCTGATTCAAGGAGACAATCCAGTTTATTGATCTGATTTGCACAAGTTTCACATTTCAGATTCTGGAATGTAACGCTTGTGTGATCATCGCTCCACTCAGCATCTGTTGCTGTGTAAGCATGTCCTTCTGCTGCGTTCTTCTGAGCTTCATCCCAGATAGCTTTTCTTTTCTCGTATGTAGAATTAGCCTGTTCATATTTGGACTTAACAGGTTCTGTAATACAAGCACCGCACTCTGGGCAAACATAGTTGTCTGCTTCATTCCAATTGCCATTATCATCTTTTGTATAATATGTTTCATGGAACTTGATGTAATGATGCTCGTGTGCTGTACCTTCTTCTTCAACACGTGTACCGTCTTTAATCAGGCCGCAGTCAGAACAACGTTCTTCTGTAAATGCGTTGCGTCCGCATGTTGCAGGTACAGAAACTGTCTTATAGTTATGAGAATCACCTGTCAAAGTCTTCAAATCAACTGTATCAACAAAGTTTGCAGACCACATGAACTCGTCATTATCATTGCTCTGACTGCCCATGAACTGCTGATACTTCTTGTAGTTTGTATAAGTCGGATTGTAATCTGTCTCTTCGAATTCATAACCGTAGCTGGAATGGTCAAGCAGTTTGCTCTTACCTGAAATGAACGCGAAGTTTGTACCGATTGAAACAACCAGTTCGTCACCCTTCACAGTCAGACCTGCGATTGGATGATTTGTGACAGTGAAATCTGCACTCTTTTCATCTGTTGTTGTAAACGCCATACCGCCAAACAACTTTGTATTATCACGTTTTGCAGATACTGTGTTATATTCCTTCACAACGGCTACTGCACCGTCTGCAGGATTGTAGGAAACGATATCGTTGGATACGTTAAAGTAAATCTTACCATCTGTATACAGTGCTGCTGTCAGACCGATGGATGGGTAAATGCTCTGTTCATCCACAAACTGTGCATACAGTTTGGTCAGAAGATCATTCTTCTCCATCTTACCGTCTTTGTTCAGAACGCTTACAAATGTATCGTCATCATCGTCGTTTTCCTTGTCTGTGAAATTAATCAGTGTCTCATAATCGCTGTCGCCATCGCCTGTATCCTTATTTGTCAGTTTATGACGAACAATCTTGTACTCTGCAGCCTTCTGGCTCTGATTCATGCTTGTACTGTTTACTCTGTCAAACAGGTCTGTAGAATCATACATGTAGTACGCATAACCGTCTGCATAGTAAACATTACTTGCTGCACGAGCCATCCATGCTGTCTCATATGTTGTATCTGTTGCTTCATTCTGATAAAGTGATCTTAAAACACTAAAGTTATCCTGATACAATTTTCTTGCATCTGTATCGCTGAACAGGAAGAAGACATGGTTCATATCACCATCTGTCTCGACACGGTCACGACTCATAACTTCTGTGTAGACATCTGTATAACAAGGGTCTACATAGTACCACTTACCATCCACCTTGACTGCATTCCAGTAATGGTCGGAACCGAAGTCTTCCTGCTCCTCGCCATACATTGTAACGTTGGACTTGAAGGAAATTCTTACAAGGTCAACTGTATAATTCTTTGAAGTGTCAAGCTTGCCATCTGTATAGTACAGTTCTTTGGCTGTCTTCCAGTTGGAGCTGTCATAGCCTGCATTCTTATCTTTCAGATAAATATCCTTATCCAGACACTGTACAAGGTATGTGAAAGCTTTGGAATAACCAAGACATACGGATGTACCCATACCGAATGCACCAAACTGAGTACCTTCCCAATAGTTGATGACACCAGTTGTCATACCAGTTGCAGCCTGCTCTGCGTAGATTGGTATAGCATCATTGGCTGTTGTGTCATTTACCCCATCCTGATCCAAATCGACAACTTTCTCAGTGGCCATTGCGCCCTGTGTCATCTGCTCAACAGTATACTTTTCTTGCATTTGTTACATCTGGACCATAATACTTAATACCTAACTTATCACCATATGTGAAAGTAGAGATCATACCTGTCAGGTCATCGTAGCTCACCTTGCCATCTCTGATATCCTGAACAGATTTGCCGTCTAAGGCAAGCATCTGACCAAGGATACCAAGACCATCTGTATCATCGTTGAAATCCAGAAAGAATGGATTCTGAACACCGAGTACATTAGCATTGGCTGACCACTGATTCAGATACTGCTGATACATACCAACAACTGTATTAATCTGGTCTTCTGTCAGCTGCTTGGTTTCAGCCTGTTCATCTGCTTCATACAGGTCTGCTGTGCTGATATTAGATTCATTGGATTCTGTGCCGGCTTCTCCGCCAACCATTTCGAGATCCCCCAATGCTTCACGCAGGCTCTGGATTGCCGGATCTTCTTCATCAATCTCCACGTCCTTTGTCAACTGTTCTGCAACAGCTGCATTGGCACCCTCGAACTGGATGACTGGTGTCTGTATTGTAATACCTGAAATAGTTACTTTATTTTCATCAGTATCTGTGTTTGAAGAATCAGTAGTTGCTTCTGTTGCATCATCTTCTGTCACAGAATCTTCTGTTGCTGGATCTTCTGTTGCTGGATCTTCTGCCTCATTTGTATTGGTGTTATCCTGCACGGCTTCTGTAGTATTTTCCTGCACTGCTGGTGTTTCTTCATGTGCAGGCTCTGCAAGAACTCTTGAAGGCACTACACTGAATACCATTATAGTAGAGAGGAATAAACTCAAAAGCATTTTACTTCTCTTTTTCATAATGTCTACCCTTCCTTTCGTGTTTGTATTAGATAATTCATATTATGTTTTTTGTTTGCCCCCACCTCATTTCCATTGTATTTTATTTATACTCCACCCTCTATTATATGCTACTGTAATTCGTATTTTGCATATATTTTTGCATATAATTAATTAGGTATTAACTTTAATATATCACTGCTAACTGTTTTTTTCAAGACATACTGACGTTTTTTAGCACAACCAAAAATGAAATTTTAAATTCCACCACCACATTTGGTGGTGGAATTTACTCCC
>OMFC01000177.1_pt1 | contig 39350 bp, 27 predicted proteins | sample 1645531 | NCBI WGS metagenome assembly OMFC01 (sample SAMEA103958112, study PRJEB25191) | human gut metagenome | biome: human-associated habitat [ENVO:00009003]; feature: intestine environment [ENVO:2100002]; material: feces | place: Germany | collected 2013/2015 | reverse complement strand
ACGTGTACCCACTTACCGCCGTCATATCTTTCTATTACATAGCCTGAAGCTGTTGTGCCTTTGTTCCATGTCAGTGTAATAGCGGTCGATGACTGGCTCTTTACCTTGAAACCGCCTACACCGTAGGGATTTGTATTGGTAGAAGCAACTGAGGTGTAACTGCTTGTTGCTGTGCCTTTGTACGCTTTCATACGGAACTTGTAGTTTGCCGTTCCTGCTTTTAGTCCCTTTACTGTGTAAGTGGTCGTGGCGTTATTTTTGATATTGGCAATCTGTTTCCAGGTGCTGTTTATCTGCTGTTCGATTATATAACCGCCTGCTGTTGTGTTTTTGTTCCACTGCAGTGTCACAGATGTTGAAGTCTGACCCTTTACCTTGAATCCGCTTACAGCTGACAGCGATCCAGAGGGATTGATAACTGCATCTACAAAATTCTTATCATACCATCCGAGCGTCTTTCTGTTGAGATGACCGTGGCATTCGCCCTTGTCGTTTCCGTTATAAACGTTATTGTCCCAGAGTACGCAGGGAACGCCGTAGGTTTTGGCTTTGCCAAAATAATACTTAGCCCATTTTACTCTTTCAGCTGAGTTCCCGTTCTTGTTCGATGCACTGGTTTCGCCGATTATTGCAGGGATACCTTTATCAATAAAATGCGATTTTATTGTGTTGTACAGATAATCTACTTCATTTTTCAAATCATTCGTAAATTCAGCTGTGCCGTTTGCGTTAAGAGCAAAATTATAAGGTGTATATGCGTGTACCGACACGATAAGACGATTGGGCGTAGAATCATTCGGCAATTTGAATGTTGATGTTGTACAGCCGTCTATAGATGCGCCGTATCCCGGAACCATTATACATCTGTCGTTATTTTTACCGCCAGCCGCACGGATAGCGTTGACCGCTGTCTGATTGAGTGTGTTTATTACACTGATTGAATCACGGACAGCATTATCCGGATAGTTTACATTAAACCACCATTCATATTCTGTGCCGACAAGTCTTGGCTCGTTGAGCGTTTCAAATACAAGATGCTGGTCGTAGTCCTTGAAGTACTTTGCAACCTGCGTCCATATTGATTTTACGAATTTCACCGACTGTGTTTTATATGTAGATGAAGGGTAGTAGTATTGTGTGGATGTGTCATGGTGAATGTTCAGGATAACGTACATATCGTTATCAATGCAGTAGTCTACAACTTCTTTTACTCTTGCAAGCCACTTAGAGTTGATAGTGAAGTTGTTGCCGGTCGTGTGGTTGCCCCACGATACAGGTATTCTTATCGTGTTGAAGCCCTGCTTCTTTACAGCGTCTATCATCGCTTTAGTTGTTTTCGGGTTGCCCCACGATGTTTCGCTGTTCAGGCTGTTTCCTCCTCCTGTTGCGTCAAGTGTGTTGCCGAGATTCCAGCCTGTACCCATCTGGGCTGTGATTTGTTTTGCTGTTTTGCCTGTTACCGCAGCAGCAGAGGCACTCGGTGTTGCACATACCATAAGTATTGCAGCTGCAAGTACTGTAATAAATGCCGCAACAACCGAAAAGGTTTTCTTTGTTATTGCCATTTTTCTCCTTGCCTCGGAATTATAACATTCCGATAATAATATTCTTTATTTCGGAGAGCGGAGCCTGTTTTATGACTGCGCCCTCTTCAAAAGCTACGCACGGCATTCCATACACAACACAGGATTCTTTGTCCTGTCCTATTGTATATGCGCCGCTGTTTTTCATTTCTCCTAGACCGGTCGCACCGTCACGTCCCATTCCGGTGAGTATTACTCCTATTGCGCCTTTACCGGCGGCTTTTGCCACCGAGCTGAATAAAACGTCAACAGAAGGGCAGTGTCCGGATACTTTTTCTCCGGGTTTTGAGGTTACATAGTAGCCGAGAGTATCCTTATGTACCTCAAGCTGTTCCGAACCGTGTCCCAGTATGATAAGACCCTGTTTCAGCCTGTCGCCGTTCTCGGCTTCCTTTGCACTCATTTTACATATTCTGTCGAGCCTGTCGGCATACATCTTTGTAAACCCGACCGGCATATGCTGTACTATAACGACCGGCGGAGTATCGGCAGGTAATTCCTGTACAACTTCTATTATTGCGTCAGTGCCGCCTGTGCTTGCCCCGATAGCGATAAGCTCCGGTCTGCCGGTGCGACAGACATTGTGTATAACGGTACTGACATTTTTGTTAACCGTTTTTTTTGAAAAAAGCTTGTCGGGGTCACTGCCGTCAGGGGATTGCATGATCTTTTCAAAGTGCGGCTTTTCCGGTGCCGAATGCGGATGTTGTACCGATACGGCACTGTCTATTAAGGAGTGCAGTTCTTTTTCAAAAGCCGCCAGACCAACAGCGCCGCCGCTTGCATTTTTCAGTGCGCTGAAAAGTCCGAAACGTTTCGGGTCTTTCAGTATTCTTTCATTGTTTGTTATAAGGATGGTGGGTATTCCGTTCAGTGCGGACGGCAGGCGAAAATACACATCAGCCATCAAATCGTTTATTACAGCACAGTCACCGTAAGCCTGCTTTGCCGAAAGAGAAAGCTTTCTGAAATCGGTAATTTCAGTGGTGCAGTCTTTCATGCTGCGATCCAGTATTGATTTAGTCACTTGGCTTATTGCTGTGCTGCTTCCTGTTATAATTATGCGAAGAGGCAATACCTCACCTCCGATTGCGGTGTATTACCGCTGTTTTACACATAGCCGTTATTTAAGCGGCTTGCGGTAAATAGCAGGTTTTATATATTCATAATTCGTAGTATCTCTCGGTATGCTTTCGGCATGACCAATGAACAGATATCCGCCCGGTCTTAATACATCATAAAAACGTTTCACCAATGCAAGTTTGGTTTCCATTTCAAAATATATCATTACGTTTCGGCAGAATATCAGATCAAACGGAGCTTTTTTAAAAGGGATAGGCTCCATAAGATTGAATGTGCGGAAGATAACTTCACGGCGAAGTTCGGGTTTTACCTTGCATTTCTCACCGTCTATCCTGTCAAAGTATTTTTCAAACCAGCCGGGTGGCAAATCCGTAAGTCCGCTTTCAAGATAAACGCCGTTCTGTGCCCCGGCAAGAGTGCGCAGAGAGATATCCGTTGCAAGTATTCTTGTGTCCCATGAGGATTTTTCCTTACCGAGAAATTCGCTTATGTGCATAGCGGTCGTATATGCCTCTTCACCGCTTGAACAACCTGCGCTCCATATTCTCATCGTTTTTGTCTTAGCGTTTTCCTGCTTAATAAAAGGCAGGACGGTATCTGTAAGATATGTGAAGTGTTCGGGCTCACGCATGAAATAAGTGTGATTTGTGGTTAGCTTTATCAGCAGTCCGTCAAGCTCTTTACCGCTCCGGTCGTTCATACAGCAGTCAAGATATTCATCATAATTCTTAAAGCCGCGTTCATACAGCATATTGCTAAGCCTGCCCTCGATAAGCGTGCGCTTACGAGAAAGGTTTATGCCGTAGCGCTCTCTCATAAAAGATACAAGACGGTTGAATTCACTGTCGGTTATTTTAAGCATTACGGCTCACCTGCCTTACTTGTTTTCTTCACTTGCGTGTTCGTCGATGAGCTTTGAAACGTCAAGAACAAGCTTTATGCCGTCGTTCATTTCAAGTATCGACTTTATGAATTTGTTCGAGTTTACACCGGTAAGATCCGGTGTCTTTGATATATGCTGTTCGGTTACGGGAATAACGTCCGCAACGCTGTCAACGATAAGTCCGACAGACACATCGCCTGTTGAAACGATTATTATGCAGGTGCGGTCGTTGAAAGCAATTTCTTCCTTGCCGAATCTGCTTCTTATGTTGACAACAGGTACTATCTTACTGCGGACATTTATAATGCCTTTTATATAAGACGGTACGCCGGGTACTGCCGTTATCGGCGGTACTTCGATTATCTCAATCACGTCGGGTATCTCAATACCGTAAACCTGATCATCTATATAGAAAGTCAGAACTTTCGTGATCACCGTATTCTGAGGATCTTTCTTTGCATCCTCCATAGCTTTCTGAGTATTCAGAAGTTCCTGTAATTTATCATTATAATTCTCTGACAAAGTAAAGCCTCCGTTTCCTTAGCCGATAAGATTGTTGACATCGATTATAAGCGATATTGTGCCATCGCCCATTACCGTACAGCCTGAAAGACCTTCAGCCTTTATATTGTACTGACTGAGATACTTCGGGAATGGTTTTACAACTACTGGCTGTTCGCCTATCAGCTTATCCGCAAACAGGCAGACATTCTTTCCGCCGACATCGACAAGAAGCAGGATGCCGTCCTCAAGCTTTGTGACCTCTGTAGGCATATTGAACTTTTCATGCAGACGGAGGATAGGATAGCATACGCCTCTTATCATTATCATCTCGCCCTGCTTTGTATCATGCAGAAGCTGATTGTTTGCAACCATAAGGCTTTCCTTGATAGATGAGATCGGCACTGTGAATATCGTAGAACCGACTTTCAGCTTCATACCCTCAACTATCGCAAGTGTGAGCGGTATTCTGATTATAAAGCTTGAACCCTTGCCCTCTTCGCTTTCAACGGTAAGTGTACCGCCACACTGTTCGATATTACTGCGTACAACGTCCATACCTACGCCTCTGCCGCTGTATTCCGTAACCGTATCATTGGTCGAGAAGCCGGGCAGGAGAATCATGTTCTGGATTTCCTTCGTTGTATATTCGCTTTCGGGCTTTGTAAGAAGTCCGCTTTCCTTTGCCTTTTCAAGAACCTTTTCGCAGTTGATGCCTGCACCGTCATCTGAAACGGTGATGATAACTTCACCTGCCGAGTGCTTTGCAGACAGCTTTACAGTACCCTTTTCGGGCTTACCCTCGGCAATGCGGACATTTATATCGTCCTCTATGCCGTGATCCATACAGTTTCTTACAAGGTGCATAAGAGGATCGTTCAGGTTATCTACTATGCTCTTGTCAACCTCGGTTGTTTCACCTTCAAGAACAAGCTCTGCTTCCTTGTTCAGCTTTATCTTCATATCACGGACAATTCTGCCCATCTTCTGAAATACGCCTGCAAGCGGTACCATTCTGATAGACATTACAGTATCCTGAAGCTCGTCCGTCAGCTTTCTGAGCTGTCTTGCCGCCTTTGAGAAGCTCTCAAGCTCAAGACCCTCAAGATCGGGGTTTGCTATTACCATTGACTCGGTCGTTATGATTTCACCGACAATATCATGCAGTGTGTCAAGCTTTGACAGGTTTACGCTGATAAGGCTATGCTTCTGACCGCCGTTAGCCTTTTTAATGTCCTCCTGAGCCTTTGTGACCGCACTCTTTGCGGCAGGCTTTGCAGGAGCAGGCTTTGCAGGAGCAGGCTTTGCAGGAGCAGGCTTTGCAGGAGCAGGCTGAGCCTGCGGCTTTTCTTCCGTCTTTGCAGGGGCGGCAACGGGGGCAACCGGTGCGGGAGCAGGCTTTTCTTCGGCAGGTGCCGCAGACGGTGTGTCTATTATTTCGTAAGACTCAACGTTGACTGCACCTTCTATAGCTTTAATTACCGTATCATTGTCGCCGTCAAAGCCCTTGAAGGTCACAAGGAAACCGTTCTCGACAATATCCTTTGCCGTATCCGCATTGGATTCAACATCGGGAGGAGTACAGCTGATAACTTCGGCAACATCCTTTATCTTTGTCAGCAGAAGGAAAGCACGGAGGTTCTCCATCTTACAGCCGTCCTCGAAGAATACACGGACGGTCATGCTTCCCTCAACGTTGCTTCCTGCAGGAGCGGCAGATGCTTCCTGCTTTGCCGCAGGAGCGCTTTCCGAAGGAGCGCTTTCCGAAGGAGCGGCACCGTTTTCCATTGCCTTTAATCTTTCCGTTGCGTCTTCGAGCTTTTTGAACGTTTCCGAGAAGTCGGTAGGCGTATAGTCATCATCCCCCGAATTCTGTATATACTCGATTTCAGCCTTATATAGATCGGAAACCTCAAATATAAGTTCATATACAAAATGTGCGTCCTTCGCAATTTCGGGCTTCTCCCTTATTACAAAGAACATATCCTCGCCCTTGTGCGCAAGATGCTGGAGATTTTCAAATCCCATCATTGCGGAGGAGCCTTTGATTGTGTGCATTATTCTGAATATCTCGTTGATATCCTCCTGTGAGAACACATTTGCGTCCTCTGTTCTTAGAAGAATTTCATCGAGCTGTTCAAGCAGCGTATTGGTTTCAAATATGTACATTTCGAGCATGGATTCCATGCCGGGTTCAACCTTTGCCATATACAAAACCGCCTTTCCCTAATTTTTTTATTTTGCAATCGTAAGATTGATATTGATAAATTAAAAAAAATGTGCTAAACTTATTGTCAAGCAAGTGCGATGCAGTTACAGAACGTGCATCTGAAAGGAAATATATATGCCCAACATTCCGCAGATAACGGCTCCCGTTTCCAATAACAAGAGCTATTCATTCACAAACCGCCAGTATGACGGTAATATAGAACCGTTTGATATGGTCGAGCTTGCTCAGCCTATCAAAACATCTACTGCGCAGGATAACGATTCTGCCGCCGCAATGATGATGGGCAGAAAGAACCTTGCTCCGCTTACTGTTCAGATAAAAGATCCCACTATGGCGGTCGAAACGCTCAAGAACCTGTTAAGCTCGGATCTGCTCGAGCAGACGATGATCAACGGTTACACAGAGCTTTACGACGATATGAACGAGCTTATCAAGAGCTTTTATCTTGCTCCCGAAAAGCTGGTGCGTGAGATCCAGAACCAGGAAAAGCAGAACACAATGTTCAGCGGTGATGAGTTTTACAAGCTGCTCCACGGTATCCTTAAGACCACCACAAGCCCCGATATAAAAGAAAGTATCGGTCAGTTACTCAAAGCGCTCAACTATTCATCAAACAAGCAAGAGATACTTAATGCGCTTGGTGCGAATCTCAAATTCCTGTCCGAATATTTTTCACCAAATGAATCGCTTTCCCGTAAGCTTGCAAACCTGTCATCACAGTGGAAGAGCAGTAGTGCGGCTGATATGTTCGAGCCGCTCAAGAGTGAAACCCTCGCACTGCTGAAGGACGTTTCCGCAAGTCTTCTGAACGATGAAAGAACACAGACGTTCATTCCGCTCATAATACATAATCTTTCACGCTACAACACCAACAACGGTATGCTCAAGGAGAGCTTTGCAAACCTCCTTGCATATATACCGTCCGATGATATGCGCCGTGAGCTGTCCGTCGCATTTGGAAATCTTCTTAAAAAGATCTTCAGCAAAAAACAGCTCAGCGAGATGTCGGATATTCCTGATAGTTATAATAATACACTAAATCAGTCAGAAAATCAAGACTATTTAAGCATTTTTGACAATAAAGCTGAAAAATTAACTCTGCCATTGTTCATTAAGTCACATTTATCCGATGAAAGCTATCTTGCAGAGCTAGATTTATCCAGGGATAAGCTGGAATTTCTGATATCTCCGTTTGACGAAGGAAAACAATCCGGATTGCAGACACTTAAGAATATAATAATGGCAATGCTGACAGGTACTGACAGCCGACAGATTATTCCGACCGTACATCGTGATTTTCAGGGAATCAAGGATATGGCGGCACTTGTTGACTATCTCAATGAGATTCTCCGTGAAATGCCGGATATACCTCAGCGTGACACGCTTTTTGAGTTTTTCACAAATATAGTAAACGAGATGGCACAGCGTAAGGAACTGCCGCCTTCGAGCAATATCCCTTCCGCACCGTCTACTCTTGATAAGCTGACCGATTTTATCGGTAAGAATATAAATCACGAGGCTATTCAGTCACTGGACGATTTCAATGCGTCAAATCTTCTGCAAAGCCTTCTCAATGCACCTGGTGTATTCACGCCTCTTGCACACTATATCCTGCCGTTGCAGATTGAGGATACAAAGGCATTCGGCGAGCTGTGGGTCGATAACGATGAGAACAACCCCAACAACACGCCTGTCGGACAGAAGAATTACCACTTGTTCCTGACATTTGATGTTGAATCTATAGGACGTTTTGAGGTCGATATGTACGCACTGGGTGAAAACATCAATCTGTCGCTTCTTTATCCCGAAAAGTTCGGCTTCAAGATAAAAAAGCTAACCGATAAGATCGACCTTATAATAAGGAATATCGGCTATAAGCCCGCAAAATTTGAAACTGCGGTGCTGAGAAAGCCTCATGTGCTGACTGAGGTTTTCCCAAAAATAATTGATAGGAGGAAGGGTCTTAATGTCCAAGCGTAATTTAGGAAAGCAGGCTGCGGCGGCGCTTAAGTACAATCCCGACCTTAACTATGCTCCGGTCGTGGTAGCGTCCGGCCTTGGCGAGCTTGCGAAGAAGATTATAAATATCGCAGACGAGAACGGCGTTCCCGTTTACCGTGACGACAGCACGGCGGCGCTTCTTGTAATGCTCAACAGCGGTGAAACGATACCGGTCGAGCTGTACAGAATTATTGCGGCTATCTATGCGGAGGTCGTTTACTCCGCCAATGATATGAAAAAAGGCAAATAAGCCAAATACAAAAGAAAGAAGATAAAAGAAATGGTAAAGACAAAAAATCTCACATTAATGGTTACGGCGGCTGTGCTTGCCGCACTTACCTGTGTTGCGACAATGGTGGTACAGATACCTATGCCGCTTACAAAGGGCTATGTAAATCTCGGTGATGTAATGGTGCTTACATCAGTATGGCTTATCGGCTCTCCGTGGGGAGTTGCGGCGGCAGGCATAGGCTCTGCGATGGCGGATCTGCTTACAGGTTATGCTTATTATGCGCCTGCAACGCTGATAATCAAGGCACTTATGGCAGTAGCGGCATTCTACATTGCAAAGTGCTTTATGAACGGCTCTTATTTCAAGTCGCTTGTCGGCAAGGTAATCGGCGGCGCTGTGGCAGAAATAATTATGGTGGCAGGCTACTTCGTTTATGCTATTATACTTTACGGTAATGTGGCAACAGCGGCGGCAGGCATTTTCGGAAACGCAATACAGGGCGCTGTAGGGCTTATAGCAGGTGTGCTTCTGACAGTTGCACTTGAAAAAGCAGGAACGAAGAAATTGCTCGGTTTTGATAAGTAATCATTCATTATAGTCAGGCGGCGAAGGTAATTATACCATTCGCCGCCATTTTTTGACCGTTCGTGCCATATTTGTTGAAATTCTCTTTATGGAATGTTACAATTGTATGATAGATAAGTAACGCATATCATTACTTGAAATTTCCCGGATAAGGAGAGACAAATGAAAAGAACATTTTCAACCAGAATCATAGCCGGTATAGCAACATCTGCCGTGCTTGCAGTCGGCTCGCTGTCCTTTATGGCGATAAACGCAATTGCCGTTGAAGCGGTGAGTTATTACGGACTGTCTGCAGACGGCACTGTTATAAGCGGAACGGTAACTGATTATACAAAGATAGCTTCTTCCGATACCGCATGGGGCATTGCCGGCAAAGAAACGTGGTATGTGGCTGACGGTAACATTGGTATCGGTACAACAACAAATCCTGTAGATCTCAAAGGAAATGTAAATGTCATACTCAAGAACGGTGCAGAGGTATTTGTATGGAACGGTATTGCCGGCACAGATGCAACAATAACCTTTTATAGTGAAACCGAAAACGGCGGCGGAATAATGACAATCAGAGGTATAGACGGTCAGGACGGTCAGGCCGGCGGGACTGAAAGCATGGGCGAAACGGGAACGGGCAAAAGCGGCGATAACGGTAGCAGTGCTGTTGATTGCGGTAGCTTAGTTATTTCCGGAGGACAGATCAATGTGATCGGCGGCAGTGGCGGTAACGGCGGTAACGGCGGCTATTATACTGCCAACAGTTTCTTTGGCAACGGCGGTAATGGCGGTAACGGCGGTTCGGCTATAACCGATAATACAAAGGTGTATCTTAATGGCGGCAGACTTAACGTTACAGCCGGCAGAGGTGGAGATGCGGGCGTAAATACGTACGCACCCGATGCAGAACGTGATAATTATAATGGCAAGCCGGGAAATAACGGAACATCGGTAAGCGGAATATATGCCGTAAACGGTATTCTCAATGTCAATAAGCTCGATGATTCCGATGCAGGCGATACTTCGGGCGATTTTAAGCTCCTGTCTGTGGACGGTTACGAAAATGCAAAGCTCGATATAATCGGTCACGGAACGGCGAAGGTGACCGACGGCACTGTTATTGAAACCTACGGCGATATTTCCGTAGCAGGTACTCTGTCTGTCGATAACGGTACGATACTCACAAACGGCAGTATCACAAAAGCTGACAGTGCGGCACAGATAACAAAGACGAACGGCGGCGTTATCCGCAGGTTCACACCTGCTTACGGTACCGGATATACGCTGGATTATGCAGGCGGTAAGTGCATTGCGGAAACCGGCTATAAAATTAAGCTGTCGCACGGAAATACTTTAATCAATGTTGCCGGCCCTGACACAATCGTATCGGAATCAAACAGACTTAATATTGTCCGCAGCGGTGACGGCGAAATAATAGATGACAGCGAGCCGTGCGTAAATGTAATGCCCTATTGCGTAAAGGCAAATAATACGAATGAAACAACCGTATCGGACGGAAATGTCTTTGCTATGAGAGGAGTTTCTTCAAGGTTTACGTTTGCTCTGAACGATCCCGATGAATACCGTTTCTCAGGCGTTAAGGTAACAGATATTGACGGTAATGCGATACCTGACAATATGTACACGTTTGACAGCACGACAGGTGAGTTCATCGCACTTTCGGTTGACCGCAACCTTATCGTAACCGCAGACGCAAGTCTTAAAGATGTTGAAATATCTGTAACAGACAGCGAAAACAATCCTGTGTCAACTGTCGACATCGGTACAGATTTTGATAACGGCAACCCGACAAAGGCAGTATCGCTCAAGGTGAAAGTCACAGAGGGCGGTTCTATAGCAAAGTACAGAGTAGTAAAGGAATCCGACCTTAATAAAGCGAGCGGTGCCATAACTGATACTTCTTCGTTCACAGTATCATACACTGCCGGCGATGAATGGGGTACTGCCGATGACGGCTCTTCAAAGCTTGCAAAGGGCACAACGGCAACATTCACAGTTAAGCCCGACAGCAATTTAGCCGCAGGAACTTATACAGAAGATTTCATCGTTATAACAGACAGAACCGCTTATGCGGATGCGTCGGCAGGCACTCAGGATAAGGCTCTGGCACGTTTCACGCTGACTTATAAGGTTGAACACGAGAGTGACGGTAAACTGTATTATTCCGATCTTACCGGACACTATAATCTTTGTAAGAACTGTAAGGCAAAAATCAATAAAGAAAATCATACATTTGATGTCAAGACCGTAAACGAGGATACGTTTGCATTTCCTGCGGATTGTGTAAATCCTGCAAAGTATTTCTATTCGTGCGAATGCGGAGCGCACACGGATGACACAACGCTTGTATTTGAAAGCGGCGCTCCGAACGGTCACACATTCGGGGAGTGGATAAGCATCATTTCTGCTTCTTGCCTGACATCGGGCAACGAAAAGCATATATGTTCTGTGTGCAACTATGAAGAATTCCGCGAAATACCTATGACAGGTCACATATGGGAAAGTGATTTTACAGTTGACAAGAAGCCGACCTGCACAGAAAAGGGCTCAAAATCAATACATTGCTCAAAATGTGATGAGATAAAGGACGTTACCGAAATTTCCGAAACGGGTCATTCTTTCGGCGAGTGGACGGTATTCAGCTTTGCCGACTGCACAGCAGGTGGAGTTGAACAGCGTGTTTGCTCGGAGTGCGGTTTTACCGATTTCCGCAACATACCTCCTCAGGAACATCTTTGGGAAGATGATTTTACAGTCGATATAGCTCCAAGCTGTACACAGAGCGGCTCAAAATCAATACACTGTTCACAGTGTGATGTGGTAAAGGATGTTACCGTAATTGACGCAACAGGTCACACCTTTACAGAGTGGTCTGACAATGTCGATGCTACCTGCACCGGCAAGGGACAGAGAACAAGAGCTTGCACAGTATGCAGTTATACCGAGTATGCCGATACCGATATAAATCCTGATGCACATTTGTGGGAAGATGATTACACAATAGACAAAGAGCCTACTTGCATTGAGGAAGGTTCAAAATCCGTACACTGCTCAAGATGTGACGCTACAAAGGATTCAACGGTAATTCCGCTTGCCGATCATATTTACGGCGAATGGAAAACGATAAAAGAAGCAACCTGCACAGAAGACGGCAGTAAGAAGCATAGTTGTATAAACTGCGGATTTGAAGAGGAAACAGTAATAACTGCTGATCATGTCTGGGATACGAAGACAACGACAGATAAAGAGCCGACCTGTACAGAAGAAGGTTCTAAGTCAATTCACTGCACTAAGTGCGATGAGAAAAAAGAAGTACAACAGATTCCCGCAAACGGTCATGACTGGTCTGAATGGGAAACCGTGAAAGCTTCCACATCGTCTGAAAACGGTCTGGAAAAAAGATATTGCTTTGTCTGCGGTGTTGTTGAGGAAAACGAACTGGATCTGTTACCGGACGAACCGGTAAATCCCGGTGATCACGATAAATGGCACAGTGATGAAGAACAGCACTGGCATATTGATGAAGACGGCAATAAGACGGATGTTGCCGACCACGAATTCAGATGGGTGGTTGATAAAGAACCGAACGGTACAGAACCCGGTATAGGTCATTACGAATGTATCTCGTGCGATTATGCCAAATTCCCGCGTGAGTTCGGCGGTAAGGACAGCCCGGAAACAGGCAGCGATTCGCTTGCACTTTGGATTGCAGTTGCGTTTGTTGCAGGCGGTGTTGCTCCGATAACGCTTAAAATCAAAAGTAAGAAGAACAAGTAAATAATATTGAAACAGGGCAGATTTTTATCTGCCCTGTTTTGTATACAACAGCACCCTGCAAAACTTTTGTCTTGCAGGGTGCTGCTATATGTGTTTGCTGTTATTAAAGCTTGAAGTAGTCAACGCCACCCTTGAACAGAAGCTGTTCCTTGTTGCCGTCGACATTCACGCAGGTGTCAGAGCTGATACGCTCTGTGTGACCCATCTTACCGAGTACACGACCATCGGGAGAGATGATACCCTCGATAGCGCACATTGAGCTGTTGGGATTGTAAGCAAGATCCATTGTAGGCTCACCGTTAAGGTCAACATACTGAGTTGCAACCTGACCGTTTTCGATAAGTTTTGCGATAACCTCGTCGCTTGCTACAAAACGTCCTTCTCCGTGCGAAATCGGTATGTTGTAAACCTCACCCACCTTGCAGTGCATAAGCCACGGTGACTTGTTGGTGCAAATCTTTGTGAGTGCAAGCTGTGACTGGTGTCTGCCTATGGTGTTATATGTAAGCGTGGGGCTTTCGCTTGACAGAGGAACTATCTTGCCGAAAGGTACAAGACCGAGCTTGATAAGAGCCTGGAAGCCGTTGCATATACCTATCATCAGACCGTCACGGGCATAGAGCATATTCTCTACGGCATCCTTAATTTTAGGATTGCGGAAGAATGCGTTGATGAACTTAGCCGAGCCTTCGGGTTCGTCACCGCCTGAGAAACCGCCGGGAACAGCTATCATCTGGCTGTTTTCGATTCGTTTTGCAAATTCGTTTACGCTGTCTTCCATATTCTTTGCAGAAAGGTTTCTGATAACGAATATTTCAGCTTCACCGCCGTATCTGTTGAATGCGGCAGCCATATCGTATTCGCAGTTAGTACCGGGGAATACGGGGATAAGTACCTTAGGCTTTGCAATAGTGCCGGGAGCCTTGTTGATAAGTAAGTCGCAACCCTTGTCGTAAGCAACCGATACGGGCCTCAGCATTTCGGGGAGCGAATTCTTGAAGATAGGTTCAAGAACAGCGTCATACTTCTTTTCAAGATCTGCAATGTCGAGCTTGACATCGCCTGCCGTAATCGTGTAGTCGCTCACCGTTTCACCGATAAGCTCTGCGCCCTCTATTGCGCCATTAGCCTCGATGATGAATGCACCGTAGTGCAGACCGAACAGCTTTTCATCGTCCATAGCTTTAAGCTTTGCACCGATTCTGTTACCGAGCGACATCTTGAAGATACCTTCTGCAATACCGCCGTGAGCCAAAGTCCATACGGATAGGGCAGTGCCGTCGGCAATTGCCTTTTCTACTGTTGCAAATACCTTCTTAACGCTGTCAAAGTCGGGCATACCGTTTTCATCGTATGCAGGTGCAATATAGTAAATATCGCTGCAGGGGAGTTTGAATTCAGCGGAAATTATCTTGTCTGACTTTGCAGTTGAAACTGCGAAAGAAACGAGCGTGGGCGGAACATCTATATGTTCAAAAGTACCCGACATTGAGTCCTTGCCGCCTATAGCACCGCTTGAGAGTGCGATCTGAGCCTTATATGCGCCGAGAAGTGCGGCAAAAGGCTTGCCCCAACGCTCAGGATCGCCCTGTGTACGTTCAAAATATTCCTGGAATGTAAGCCAGCACTTTTCGCTCTTACCGCCTGCGGCAACTACCTTTGCCATACTCTCGACTACTGCAAGAGCGGCTGCGTGATAGGGTGACTGACGGCTTACGAAAGGATCGAAGCCCCATGCCATTATGGAAGCTGTCTTTGTGTTGCCCGAAAGTACGGGGAGCTTTGCCGCCATAGCCTGTACGGGTGTCTGCTGTGTCTTGCCCGAATAAGGCATAAGAACAGTACCTGCGCCGATTGTTGAGTCAAAGCGCTGTACAAGACCCTTCTGTGAGCATACGTTAAGGTCTGTAACGAGCTTTTCCCATTCTTCCTTAGTGTTGTGTCTGCCTGTAGAATAGCTTACCGTGGGAGCGGGAACGTGTATATCCGTGTGCTTTTCGGCACCGTTTGAATTTAAGAATTCTCTTGAAATGTCGCAGATAGTTTTGCCGTTCCAGTTCATCTTGAGTCTGGGATTTTCGGTGACTACCGCAACTGGAGTAGCCTCAAGGTTTTCCTTGCCTGCAAGAGCAATGAACTTGTCAACATCGTTCTTGTCAACTACAACTGCCATTCTTTCCTGTGACTCAGAGATGGCAAGCTCTGTTCCGTCAAGACCGTCATACTTCTTGGGAACTGCGTTGAGGTCGATTTCAAGACCGTCAGCAAGCTCGCCTATAGCTACGGAAACACCGCCTGCGCCAAAGTCGTTGCAACGCTTTATCAGCTTTGTTGCGTTCTTGTCACGGAATAATCTCTGGAGCTTTCTTTCTTCGGGAGCGTTACCCTTCTGAACCTCAGCACCGCAGGTTTCGAGCGATTCAACGCTGTGCGACTTTGATGAGCCTGTAGCACCGCCGCAGCCGTCACGGCCTGTTCTGCCGCCGAGCAGGATGATTATGTCACCGGGAACGGGACGTTCACGGACAACGTTCTCAGCAGGAGCGGCACCGATTACAGCGCCTATCTCCATACGCTTAGCCATATATCCGGGGTCATAGATTTCAGCAACGTGACCTGTTGCAAGACCTATCTGGTTACCGTATGACGAATAGCCCTGTGCGGCTGTTGTTGTTATCTTTCTCGGAGGGAGCTTGCCGGGGATCGTCTTGTCAACAGGGAGCAAGGGATCCGAAGCGCCCGTTACACGCATAGCCTGATAAACGTAAGAACGACCCGAAAGCGGATCTCTTATAGCACCGCCGAGGCAGGTTGCCGCACCACCGAAAGGTTCGATCTCAGTGGGGTGGTTATGTGTTTCATTCTTGAACATAAGAAGCCACTGCTCGTCCTTGCCGTCAACGTCAACGGTTATTTTTACGGAGCAGGCATTTATTTCTTCACTCTCGTCAAGGTCGGGGAGAAGACCGTCTTTTTTCAGCTTTCTTACTGCGGCGGTCGCAATATCCATAAGGCAGACAGGCTTTGCACTTCTGCCAAGCTCCTCCTTGTCGAGCTTGTATTCCTTATAAGTTTCTGCAATATAGGGAGCGTCAATCTTCGCATTGTCGATTATCGTTCCGAATGTTGTGTGACGGCAGTGATCCGACCAGTATGTATCTATCATTCTGATTTCGGTAAGGGTAGGATCTCTCTGCTCTTTCTTGAAATATTCCTGACAGAACTTTATATCGCCAAGATCCATAGCAAGTGCGTACTTCTTGATAAACTCGGCAAGCTCGTCTTCGGAAAGACCGATAAATCCGTCAAGCACGGCTACATCCTTCGGAATATCATACTTTACATCAAGCGTTTCATACTGCTCAAAGCCGCATTCTCTTGCTTCTACGGCATTTATGAGATAGTGCTTTATCTTAGTGAAATCCTCATCTGAAATATCGCCCTTAAGGATATACAGCTTTGCGTATTTAACTGTGGGACGCTCGCCCTGACACAGCATCTGTATACACTGAGCGGCTGAGTCTGCTCTCTGATCGAACTGACCGGGTAAAAACTCGGTTGCAAACATCTTTTCATCTGCCTTAATCTCAGGCAGTGAATAGTAAACATCGTCAACAGGCGGTTCTGAGAATACAGTGGGAGTAGCCTTTTCAAAGTTCTCCTTTGTGATACCCTCTGCATCATAACGGTTTACGATACGGACATCTTCAATACCCTTGATCTGAAGTGCGGTTTTAAGGTCTGAGAGAACAGCTTTTCCCTCAACGGCAAACTGCGGCTTCTTTTCCACATAAATGCGATAAACTGACATAAACTTCCTCCGTCGTTTTATTGTAAGCGTGCCATAGGCACGAAACTATCAATACCTTTTAATTATACTACAATATCCGCTCGATTACAAGCATTTTATTTCTTTGCCGACACAAAAATCACTGCCCGATGCTCCTGTAATTTGTACAGTAATTATATCCTGCCTGTCAGCGTCACTGCCGTATATGCGTACGGGAACGTACTGCGGAGTAAGGCCGTTTGCGTATTCTTCGCTTTCCCTGCGCTGGATAAGCACCTTTTCCGTCTTTCCGATATTTGAGCGGAAATATTCTTCCTTAAGCTCCTTTGCAAGAGCGCTCATAACGTGATAACGCTTTGCCGCAATATCATGCGCAACGTGGTCTGTGCGTCTTGCCGCCGCAGTACCCTCTCTTATCGAGTAGGTAAAAACGTGCATTGCCGCAAAACCTACTTTACGGGCAAATTCGCAGGATTCTTGGAATTCTTCGTCGGTTTCCCCGGCAAACCCTACCATAATATCGGTGGTTATAGCGCAGTCCGGAAACGCTTTTCGCAGCCTCAGGACTATATCATAGTATTCATCGGGTGTATAGTGCCTGTTCATACGCTTCAATGTAGCACTGCTTCCGGACTGGAGCGATAGGTGAAAATGCGGACAGAGCTTTTTCTGCGCCGCCATTCTTGCTATATCCTCATCTGTCAGCAGCTCCGGCTCAAGCGATGACAAACGTACACGTTCCACACCGTTTATCGAGCATACCGCCTCTATTGCATCCGCAAGCCTCAGCCCGATATCCTGACCGTAGCAGGAAAGGTTGATACCCACAAGCACCATTTCTTTATGACCGCACGATACCTGAAACCTTACTTCCTCGGTTATATCCTGCAATGAACGTGACCGTACAGAGCCTCTTGCGGTAGGTATTATGCAGTAACTGCAGAATCTGTCACAGCCGTCCTCGATTTTGATAAAAGCTCTTGTCTTGCCCATATCAGCATTTTTCTGTTTTTCGTATTGTTTTTTTACTGGTCTAGGCGGTACTGCTACCTGCTTTATCTTGTTGCCGGTAAAGACGTCTATCATATCCGCCAGACTGTCTTTATGCTCCGTACCTGTTACGATATCAGCCGCCAGTTTTGCCGCCGTTTCGGGAAAAGCCTGCGGAAAACAGCCCGTAAGCACGACTATCTTCATAGGGTCGCGGCTTTTTATCTTATTTATCAGCTGTTTGGCTTTCTTGTCGCTGTTTTCCGTTACCGAACAGCTGTTTATAATAATAATATCCGCAGTGAAGATATCATCTGTCTTTTCATATCCGTGTTCTTCCATAGCCTTTGCTACCGAAGCGCTTTCATATTGGTTGACCTTGCATCCGAAGGTCTGTATAGTGTATCTGATAATATCACATCCGTACAATATTGTGGTAAGTTTCACCAAAAGTAAACTCCTGATAGCCTAATTATACTTTATTATTACGAATTTTGCAAGCTGTGGCGATTTTTTGACAATAATACTCTTGAATGTATCGTCAAATGTGTTATTATATAGCTGTAAGGAGCGATAAGCACTTACAGTGATAAGGCGGAAACGGGAAAACAGGCTAACGGTTATCTCTCCGATTGAAAAAATTAAGTAAATTCAATTAAAAGCAATTGACAATCGCCTTATATTTTGGTAAAATGAAATCAATCGGACAGGAAAGCCGAAATAAGACCTGAAATATGAAAGGTAGGTTTTTTGTATGAAAACAGCTAATATCAGAATCAATACTATTGAAGACGTTAAGAATTTCGTAACAACAGTTACAAAGTGCAACTACGAAGTTGACATCGTAAGCGGCAGATATGCAATCGACGCAAAGTCGATCATGGGTATTTTCAGCCTTGATCTTTCTAAGCCTCTTGAGCTCCGTGTTCACAGTGATGATTGCGATGAGCTTATGGCTGAGCTTGACAAGTATATCGTTAAGTAATCTGTGATTCTTGATAACGAGAGCCGCCGTGCTATCTGCACGGCGGCTTTTTGTATCTTATTCGGTTACCGTTATCGAGTTTGCGTACTTTATCTTGCATAGAACGGTGTTCTTATCGCCCGACAGCATTCCTATGCGGCTTCCGTTTGAATAGAGAATATCTCCGTTTGAAAGCAGTCTGTAATCCATTATCCGCTTTTTTAAAACGGTTATGTTACCGCTTTTATCACGCTTTACAAGCTCCCAGTCCGATGGGATTATACCGTCGTCTGCGTTACCGCTCAGCTGTTTTTCAGCCTTTATCATATTTCCCTCGATAAACGCTTCACGCTCGTCTGCGGTTTTACTCTTTGCGGGATTTTTACCGCCGGTACGCAAAGGTTCTCCGCCGAATGCCATTGAAAACACGCTTAAAAATCCGCCTATAGCCTTTATTATCCTGACAGGGAACATCAGTATATCAACAAGCAGATTGCTTTTCTGCTTTGCCGGAACGTATTTTCTGCGTATGTAGTATATGTTCCCGTCAACATCGTCCTGCGGTTTTATGCAGTCGAATCCGTCCTCTGCGATAAATTCGTCTATTGTTCCGCTCCGTGTATCGAAAAGACATATCGTACACGGGCTTTTTTCTGCAACGTTTCCGCTTCTGTCAGTCGCAAAGCCCATTGCCGTATAATAGAGTATATCATTGTTACGACGTGAAATAAACGGGTGAGTTTCGCTTGTAAACCCCTCGGTAAGCTGTTCAAAACTGCCGTTGTCCGTGTTTACAAGCGCAATATGATTTTCATAATGACCGTTTCCTGCGCTGACAACGCATTTTCCACCGCTACAATCAATATCGCTGATTATTTCTTCACGGTTTGCGAAAATATAGGTTTCTCCCTTGCCGTCCTTGAAGTACATACCGCCTACATTGTCGGCAAAAGTAGAATATATCAGCCTGTCCCCGCACGCACCTATGCCTCTTAGCATATTGTGCATTTCTTCTTCGCCGTATTCCTTGGGTTCAACCCCCATAAACTTTGCACCTTTGCCGGTGGTTTTCCATTCATCACGGGCTTTCATCTTCCGCACTGCGTCACGGTAGCTTTCAACACGTTCGCAGGGAACACGCAGTTCCTTGCCGTTTTCAATGTGGTAAAGCTCGCCCTCTGATAAGCAGTAAATATTCATATTATTCCCCCGAAACCGTTATTTCTGTCCGTAGTAAGCGTTAGCGCCGTGCTTTCTCAGATAATGCTTATCAAGAAGCTCCTGCTGCATAGGCTCGATATTCCTGTCAAGCAGAAGATTGAACATTGCCATCTTTGCGACATTTTCAAGCACGACCGCATTGTGTACAGCGTCGATTGCGTCCTTGCCCCATGCAAAAGGTCCGTGAGAGTGTACGTTTACGGCGGGTACGGCATTCGGGTCGATGTTACGCTTTTTGAATGTATCAATGATTATCGTTCCTGTTTCCTTTTCGTATTCGCCGCCGATAGCTTCGGGCGTCATCTTGTCGGTGCAGGGTATAGCACCGTAGAAATAGTCGCCGTGCGTTGTGCCGAGTGCGGGTATATCCAGTCCGCTCTGTGCGAATGTAGTGCTCCACTGTGAATGGGTGTGCACTATACCGCCGATATTTGGGAAAGCTTTGTAAAGCTCAAGATGCGTCGGCGTGTCGCTTGACGGTCTTAAATCACCTTCAACCTGCTCGCCGTCAAGAGTTAAAACTACAAGATCGTCTACCGTCATACCGTCATATTCAACGCCGGACGGCTTTATTACTACAAGACCTCTTTCGCGGTCAATGCCGGATACATTGCCCCATGTGAATGTAACCAGTCCGTATTTCGGAAGTAAAAGATTTGCGTCAAGTACCTGCTTTTTGAGTTTCTTTAACATATTACTGTTCTCCTGTTTATTTATTTGCACTTTTTAATGAACCTGCCGTCCATTTTCTTTGTGAAATAGTTTCTTACATTCATTATGTCCTGTGGTGTCAGTTGATTTTTCGGCAGACAGAACGCAAGGTCATATCTGAAATATATGATAAAACAATTTTCGATCTCATATATCTTGAAAATAGTGTTCCACTGTGCATTGATATCGGTAGCGGTCCTTCCGCCGAATACTCTTACCGATGCCGTATCGTAACTGAAAGTGCGCTTTGCGTTAAGCACCACCTTGCCGTACTTTATGCCGTCCTTTGCTTTCTTTGATATAAGAAGAATATCGGTGAGAATTACCGCAACGCAAATAAGGCATACAGCCGCCGAAATATACAGCGGGATTATTCCCGCAAGCCCGATAACGAGCGATGCCACCGCAAGTACCGCCATAGCGATAAACAGAATGTTATTCGACTTTTTGAGCGAGTATTCGGTAAATTTTACTAATGTGCGGTAGTCCTCCGCAGTAGTTGTTATCTCCTTTGAAAACATTTATTATTCTTCCTTCTTTGTTTCATCTGTATCTGTTTTGCCTGTTCTTACAAAGCTGTCGTTCTGCCTTTTCGGCGCTGACGGATTATCACCTTCCGATTTTGTCACGGGCGTTTTTTCTTCGTCAAGAACTTTGTATATTTCGTCCTTTTTCTGGACAAAGAGCAATTCGTCCTCGCCTGTAACTATATCGACCTTTTCTCCTGCTTCTATATCGGTATGGTACACTGATATCGCGTCAAAACGGTAATTCAGCCCGTTATATTTCACTCTGACCTTGCCATAACCGTTACCGCCTATATTTTCAAGTGCGACAGCCTCATATCCCGTAAGATCATCGGGTTTCGGCGCTTTGCCGTTTACAAAGCGTTTTACGGCAGGTGAGAGAAAGTGTGTTCCGATAAAGTTCACAATAAGTGACATTGCTATATCGGCAGGCAGGATAAAGTACCACGGAATCGACAGCGGTAACAGCAAAAGTCCGAAATAGCCGAATACCGCCATAAATACCATATAGCCGTATATTCCCTGCGGTATGAACTGCTCAATAGGTATCGTTTTGCCTTTTGGCAACCTGAAACCGAGATTGATCTTAAGTCTGAAAAACAACAGCATTATAAGCAGTCCGCATATCCCGACCGTACCCAGTACGGTGCAGACTATAAACAGTACACGCATATTATTCCTTATTTTCGGATTTGGGAATTACGGTAAGGCGTACCTTTACTATTCTGCGTTCGCTGACTTTAAGAACCGTTATCCTGAAATCGTCTGTTGTAACGCTTTCGTTTGTTTCCGGGATCTTACCGAAAAGCTCAAGCACCCAGCCGCCGACGGTCTTTGCGTTACCGTCGATTTTCGGACTATCTCCCGTGCGGTTATGCCAGTAACGCTTGAAAGCGGTCAGCGATACATCGCCGTTGACGTTGAACTCGTTTTCCGATACGAATGTGACAGGGGCGATTATCTCGTCGTTTTCGTCCCATATTTCACCGACAAGCTGTTCGAGTATGTCTTCAAGAGTAACTATACCGAGCGTTCCGCCGTACTGGTCGAGTACGACAGCCATATGTACCTTGTCCTTCTGCATCTGCTTCATTATATCGCTTATCTTCATCAGATGAGGAACATAGTGAATCTCCTGCATTATATCACGCAGTAAGAACGTTTCGTCATCTTTTTTGGTAAGATATTTCTTGAAAAAGTCCTTCTGGCTTACAAAGCCGATAATGTGGTCTATAGAGCCTTCGTAAATGGGAAGTCTTGAATATTCCTCGTTGATAAAGGTTTTCTTTACTGTTTCAATATCTTCGTTTACATCGACCGCAATGACGTCTACACGGTGAGTGATTATCTCGTCAACTACCGTTTCGTCGAATTCAAGAGCAGACTTCACAAGGTCACGCTCCTGTTCTTCAAGTACGCCCTCGTCCTCGATTTCATCTATTATAGCCATAAGCTCCTGTTCTGTTACGGTAACCTCCTTCTTGTTGCCGAACAGCTTGTTTGCGAGCTTTTTAAGCAGTATAAATAAAGCCGACAGAGGAGTGAATATGAATGTAAGGAATGTGATTATTCCGCTCGTTGCGACCGTCAGCCCTTCCGAGTGGTCTTTCGCAAGGCTTTTCGGCATTACCTCGCCGAATGCGAGTATCACAAGCGTAAGTACCACTGTCGATACGAGCGCCGCATTGTCAGGACCTACTATTGCTGTCGCAAGTATAGTACCGAGTGAAGATGCGGTTATGTTTACTATGTTGTTGCCGATAAGTATTGTTGTGATAACCTTATCGTATCTGTCAAGCAGTTTAAGCGCCATTTTAGCGCCCTTAGAGCCGTTTTCAGCCATGCTTTTGAGCCTTATGCGGTTAGCGCCCGTAAGTGCCGTTTCACTGGCGGAAAAGAACGCCGAACAGGCTATCATTAATATGATAATTATAAGCAGTTGTATTTCCATACGGTTAAATATACCTCGCCTTGTTAAAAGTTAAGTGGCAGTATGCGCCAAGCGCAAAAACCACCGTAAATTATACACATATTTATATTACCATATCTGCGGCAAACGGTCAATATTTTTATCAGAAATTTTACTATTGATTTCAAAGTGAACATTGTTTTATAAAACTATTGAAATTTTTTTGTCGATTTGATATAATTAGTTTAATCGGACTAAATTCCGAAACGTATAAGATTAAATTTAAGTAAAACGAAAGGATCTTACCAATGAAAAGAATACTTGCGGCAGTTATTGCCGTATCGCTGATTCTGTCTATGACAGCCTGCAACAGCGGTGACACATCAGGAAATACCGACAGCGGCAACGCGTCGTCTTCCTCAGACGGCACAACGTCAGGCAACGCAGATAACGAACAGAAGCTCCGCTCAAATCCTATTGCCGTTGACGAAAACGGAAAGATAGATATGGAAGTTGCGTTAAAATATGAAACAGATGTAGATGCGCTTATCAAGAAGCTTGAGGCAAAGACACCCGATGGTTCAAAGCCTGTTTCCGAGAATACAAACGAGGAAACGCTTGAGCTTTTCAATTATTTAAAGAGCGTTTACGGAAAGCAGATGCTTGCAGGACAGCAGTATTCGGATGCAAATCAGTTTGAAAACATAATGTATTACAATACTACTGGCGACTTGCCTGCAATTATGGGTTTTGATTTTCTTTATGCACAGGGCACGGATGAACCCGACTATACGCAGATAGAAGAAGCTATCAAGTGGCACAATGAACAGAACGGTATAGTTTCATTCTGCTGGCACTGGAAAGTTCCTGTTGATATTGATGATGACTCAGTAAAGGGAAGAGCATTCTACAGCGATGAAATCAGAAACTTCAGCCTTGAAAACGCAGTAACACCAGGTACAAAGGAATATAAAGTAATCATTGAGGATATTGATACCGTGGCGCTCTACTTACAGCGTCTTGAAACAGCAGGTGTTCCCGTTATATGGAGACCTCTCCACGAGGCAAGCGGAAGCTGGTTCTGGTGGGGTGTGAAAGATAAGGATACTTACAAGAAGCAGCTATATCAAAAGCTCTGGTATATGGTATATGACCGTCTTGAAAACTACCACAAGCTCACTAACCTTATCTGGGTATGGAACGGTCAGTCAAAGCTGACAATGGTAAATGCAAATACATATGATATCAGCGGTACAGATGTATATCCCGAAAAGGTAGACCATACAGAGCAGAAACTGAAATACAAGGACCTTGCAAAGATAACAGATACAAGCAAGATGACAGCGCTTTCTGAGGTTGGATATATACCCGATCCTGAAGCTGTATTTGCGTCTGACAGCACAGTGACATGGCTTTATTATCTGCCTTGGTGTAAGGAGTTCGTTTGCGCCGCAAGCGGTTCCGGTGCGATTATAACGAAGCTTGGAGGAACACCCTCAGTCAATACAGAGCGTATGAGCGAAGAGTTCCTTAAAGGCGTTTATTCAAGCGATAAGGTGATTACACTCAGCGAGTTGCCGGATTTCAAGGGTACAACAAAGAAGATACCGGAATTTATAAAGAACTGGCAGTTCAATAATCCAAATCTTACTATAGAAAATGATAAGCTTACAGCTTATGAGAAGTAATTGTGCGAGGTAGCATATGACAACAGAGCTTAAAACCGGACGTTCAACAGCAGTAATTGCATCGGAAGGTGCAGAACTGAAATCACTTGTTATTGACGGCAGAGAAATAATGTGGTGCGGCGATCCTGCCTACTGGGGCAAGACATCTCCCGTGCTTTTTCCTGCAATAGGTAATGTAAGAAACAACAAGACGATTATAGGCGGCAGGGAAGTATCACTAACTAAGCACGGCTTTGCCCGTGACAACACTTTTTCAGCAGTCAGGAAAAGCGGCAACTCGCTCGTACTTCAATACAAGTACAATCCCGTAAAAAACGGTTATCCGTACAGCGTTGACCTTGCTTTGCAATATAATCTGTTTGATGACAGGATAGAGATCAGCTACAGCGTTTTCAATCCGAACTATGACAGTATACCGTTCTGTATTGGTGCTCACCCGGCAATTGCTTGTGATAACCTTGATAACTGCACTCTTGTTTTTGAAAAGCGTGAAAAAGCGTCAACTCCCGTTATGGATCTTGATACAAGACTGTTCAAAAGCCGGGAAAGAATTGAGCGTCTTGACGGTGCGTCAAAGCTCCCGTTATCCTATGATATGTTTGATAATGATGTCGTATACTTTGATAATATCAAGTCAAGAGCCGTGAAGCTCGTTGAGGGTAAAAAAACTCTTGCAAGCATAGCCTTTGAGGGTTTTGAAACGCTCGGACTGTGGACGCCGGCAGGAAAGCGCGCAGGCTTTATCTGCATAGAACCCTGGTGCGGCAGTGACGATTATGATGATGAGAGCGGAGTTTTTGAAAATAAGAAGGGTATTCAGATACTTGAGGGCAAAAAGTTCGCAAGATATAAGATGACAATAAGTGCAAAGTAATCAACGAAAATATAATAAAAGCAGTATCGGTTTCGGTACTGCTTTTTTGTTTAATCCAAATTTATGAGAGGTATATTATAAAAGTCCGAATAATACTGTATATTCTCAGAGAAACCGAATGATATAACAATATCACTTTTGCTTATCATAATCTCTTCCGTTATTTTATAGCATTCTTTGCTGTAATGCGTATTTACAATCGCAACAGAATCGGCATTTTTGTGGCACTCATAATATCTGTTGCGTTTATCTTCGGACCAATCTTTGCATTGCTCTTCATACGGTACAAAAATATCAAGAAATATAGCGTTATACATTTTTAGCGCAGTGATTATTTCTGCTGTCCATAAAGGAATGCCGTATTCACAATTGACTTGAAATGTATCATAACCTTTACAATACATTTTCCATACTATCTCAGTAATTTTTTTCTTGATATCCTGTGTATGTTTTTTATAAATGAAGTTCACTTCAAGTTTATCAGATACAATTGTGCAAACCATGTTTTGCCTCCGTTTATTGTCAGAATAAGAATCATATAATATTATAGTCGAAAATTCGACAATGCTCAAGTAGTTGAACATAATTTATAATATTAAATGAACATTTATTCTGAGTCTAATCGGAGAAACCGTTATGATAGTATATACGCCACTTTGGGACACAATGAAAAAGCGGGGGATATCAACCTATGCGCTTATCAATAAATACAATATAAGCAGCAGTACAATAAACAGACTGCGGCATAATATGGGAGTTACCACACAGCTGATAGACGACCTTTGCTATATACTCGACTGTAAAGTCGAAGATATCATGAAATATGAAAATAATGGCAAAAAATAACCGCCTGAGTTTTTAAAACCAGCGGTTATTTTCTTATACAGTAATTTTATTCCCCGTACTTCTCCTTCAGCATTTCCTCAATCCTGAATGCGACCTTATACACATCGCCGCAGCCGAGCGTGATTATCATATCTCCGCTTTCTGCGTTATCGGCAACATACTGTGCAACTTCTTCAAAGGTGGGGAACCACTTGCAGCCGGGAATCTTAGCCGCAAGGTCGGCAGAGTAGACGTTGTATGTGTTCTTTTCACGGCTGCCCATTATCTCTGTAAGTACGACCCTGTCAGCTATTTCAAGCGCGCTTGCAAAGTCGTCCATGAGTGTGTATGTTCTCGAATAGGTGAATGGCTGATGTACAGCCCATACACGCTTGAAATCCTGCATAGCCTTTGCCGTCTTTAATGTTGCGGCTACTTCGGCAGGATGATGAGCGTAATCGTCAACAACGGTTATGCCTCCGATAGTCGCAAGACGTTCAAATCTTCTTCCCGCACCCCAGAATGTGCTGAGTCCTTTATTGATGTTTTCGGGGGTAACTCCCGTAGCAAGTGCGGCGGCGCAGGCGGCAACCGCATTGAGAACATTATGCGCACCGGGAACGTGTATTGAAATACGTTCAATCTTCTTACCGTTTTCCATAAGGTCAAAGTCGGTCTGAAAATCGGATATACGCTTGATATTTTCCGGGTAATATCTGTTCTTGTCGGTCTTTCCGAATGTGATAATCTGCTTGTCAAAGCCCGATGCCTTTACCGCTCTCATAGTATTTTCATCATCGCCGTTTACGACAAGAATGTCAGTCGTATTATCGCAGAACTTCGTGAATGACGCTCTGAGATTATCCATCGTCTTGAAGAAATCAAGGTGGTCTGCGTCAATGTTCAGTATTATAGAAATATTCGGGAACAAGTGCAGGAATGTATTTGAAAATTCGCACGCCTCGCATACCATAACATCGCTTGAGCCCGCTCTTCCGCTTCCGCCTATAGCTTTCAGCTTGCCGCCGATAACGGTAGACAGATCGACATTCTGCGCAAGATACATATGGGTCAGCATAGAAGACGTTGTTGTCTTACCGTGTGTACCCGATACGCATACAGCCTTGTTGTACCAGCTTGTAACAAGTCCCAGAAGCTCACAGCGTTCTACAGTCTTTACACCGCTTGCCTTTGCGGCGATAAGCTCAGGATTATCGCTCATAATAGCCGCAGTGTATACTATAAGGTCGGCGCCCTCTATATTTTCGGCTCTCTGTCCCATATATACGGGTATTCCCATATTGCGTACCGCTTTAAGCGTTTCGGTTTCGTTATTGTCCGAGCCTGTAAGATAAAAGCCCTTGCTGTGAAGTATCTGCGCCAGCGGATACATACCGCTTCCGCCTATACCGATAAAATGAACGTGTTTCTTTCCTGTGAGGAAATCTTCCATTGTACTCCCGATCCTTTCAGTCTGACATTTTTATATTTTATGCCGAAAATCAGCCTAATATCATCTTGGCTTTGAGTAATGCAAGCTGTGTCTTGCCGTCCTCTATTTCGCCGTTCATAACCATTTCGACAGCCTTGTCAAGCGGTATCTTAACTACCTCAAGAAATTCATCATCGTCAAGGTTCTGTTTTCCGCCCTCAAGTCCTGTTGCAAGGTACATATGTGTTATCTCCTGGCAATAAGCCGGTGTGGGGATCATATATCCCATATATCTGAACTCCTTGCAGGTGCAGCCTGTTTCTTCCTGTAACTCTCTCCTGCCGGCTTCTGCATGATCCTCACCTGCGTTGAGCTTTCCTGCGGGAATCTCCATAAGGACTTTCTGGAACGGGTATCTGAACTGTCTTACAAACAGTACATTGCCATCGTCAGTAATCGGAACAACGCCGACACCGCCGTTATGACGGATCACATCGCGTGATACGATTGCGCCGTTTTCAAGTTCAGCCTTGTCAGAGCAAACGGTAAGTATCTTGCCTTCGTACTTTACTACACTGTCAATAGTCTTTTCAAACAGATGCATAAGATCCTCTTTTCTGCGGTTTATTCCGCCTTATCATTATCATTTTCTTCATCGTATTCTTTATCTTCATCAGATGCTGTAACACTTTCGCTGTTTGTTGATTTATCCTCTTCCGGCAGTTCTGCCTTCTTATCAAGCTGCTCATCAACAGACCTTGTTATCGTTCTGATATATGCGTTGTGGTTGATAACGGTAGTCAGTTGCTGTTCGCCGTACAGGTGAATGTTCGGATTTGGCTTGTATCTGAATACCTTTTTCAGCACAATGTAGTAGATTATCAGAATTATTGCTGCGCCTACCGTGCAGACAACGCCGATCTTAAGTCCCGGTGTAACATAACTGAACTCAATATCGCACTGACCTGCGGGGACTTTTATACCCATAACTCCGCGGTTCACCTTTTCTATCTCGGCGGGCTGTCCGTTTATTGTAGCGCTCCAGCCGCTTTCCCACGGAACCGTGAATATAACAAATCTGTCCTCCGTGAACGAAGAGGTTGCGGTAAATCCGTTTGCAACGGGAGTGAATGTATCAACAGCTGTCTTGGAAAGCTCTTCGGCGTCAGATTTGAAAGTATCGTAATTGAAGTCAGAGTATCTGTCAGGGTCAAGTTCTGTCAGCATATCTCCATACTTTTCAATCTGCTCATCGGTAAGCACCACCGCACGCGCAAGCATATTGTCACGGTTGCTCTTGGCAACCTTTTCATACTCATCGTCTGTTATATAGAAGCTGTTTGAATAGCCTATCGGGATATAAGCGTTGTTTTTGAATATCGTAAATCCGTCCTGCTCGTCTATCTTCTCAAAGTTCTTGAGATTTTCAAGCAGTGTTACCGTGTCGCTGTAATCAAGCTTGTAGCTTTGAATAACGAGATATTTCGTGGAATTTACCGAACGCATAGCGTAATATGATCCGTCAGGGTCGGTATTTACCGAGCGACTGAATCCCATTCCGCTGTAGTACTCAAATGCAGAGCCGGGAAGAATGCTGTGGAAGCTGCGGAAGCCGTACATTCCCCACAGCATATTGGCGTTGTTGGTAACGCCGTATGTTTCTACCCTGTAGAAGCTGTCATCGTCAAGCTCTATCGTAGCGTTTACAATATTGTTGTAATCGCCCACCTTGGGTCCTATCGCCCTGCCGTAGATAAGCGTGTAGTACGAGAAGCAAAGGCACGCAACCATAGTGAAGCAATAGGCTTTGTGCAGAAATTTATTTGTTCTGATTTTCGCTTTGTTTCTTACAAGGAGGAAGCATACTAAAATTGCGACTATTGCAAGAGCGACGGAAATCCAGAACGGCAGCTTCTCATTAGGCAATTTGAAAAGCTCGGTCACCTTTGTTGTTGTCGTTTCTCCTGTGCCTATATCGACTATGTCCTTCGACACTTCAGACGGGAGTATGCCTACCATAGATATAAGCGCTACGGCAAATCCACACCACTTCAGACCGTATTTCATATCGATCTCGTTGTTTTCGAGTGCATATGAAGTCATAAAGCACGCAACGAGTATCGGCATATAGAACCAGCGTGTATAGAAGTTTGTGTTGAAAAGTACAAAGCTTGAGTTAAGTACCGGTATAAGCGCAAACAACAGACATATCGGCATAAGCCACTTTGCCCAGTGCTTTTTCTTGAATTTGATAAATGAAATTACACCCGACATTGAGAATAGCGGCAGATAAGCGGCAACGCTTGCCCATCTTGCTGATGAATCGGGGAAGAAATTCTGTCTTGCCGGAATATCGGCAGGGAAGAACAGGCTCTGTAATATTATGCCGTATCTCTGCGTCGGATTATGGAATACCAGATTCCAGCCGTTTAGGGTATTGCCGGATCTCGGGGTATCTATACAGGTTATTATCGCAGGTATGAACATTGCTCCCGCAAGCGCAACACCGATAACTGATTCAAATGCCAGTGCAAGGAACGTTTTTAATGTTACCTTGAATTTCGGGTCGGTTATCCTGCAAAGGAAGTATATAACAAGGAATACGCATTCTCCTATGAAGAAGAAGTAGTTTACAAATGCGTTCAGCGCTACTGTCAGTGCGAAGAACACTCTTCTCTTGTTTACAACAGCTTCTTCAAGCGCAATTAGCATAAGAGGGAATACGACCATAGCCTCGTGGAAATGGTTGAAGAACACATTGTACATTGAGAAGCCTGAAAATGCGTATAAAAGACCACCTATAAGCGCCGATTTCGGTTTTCTTACAAAGCGTCTTATATATGCAAACGCAAACAGCGAACAGCATGATAATTTCAGTATCATGAGCGGCGCCATAAGATACTTTGCAAACTCTGCGGGGAACGGCATTGTAAGCCAGAAGAACGGGCTTCCGAGTGTATAGAACGAGTACGAACCTATGAAGTTCGCACCAAGGTCAGTCTGCCAGTTCCACATAAAGCTTCCGTTTTTGATAGCCTGGTTGCAAAGTGTGTAGAAAGGTATCTGCTGAGCGTTGTAGTCGCCGTAATAGATGAAATATCCGCCGTCAATAATGACAAACGGCATGAAAAGTATCACACCCATTATCATCGCCATAAAGAACGCTTTGCGGTAGTATTGCATTTCCGTTTTGTACATTCCTAAAATTCCTTCCGTGATGAAGAATATATCGGCTGTTTAATACAGCACAGCACCGTATTTTTCAGCCATAGCCTCAAGTTTTTCAGGCTCTATAAGTGATTTCTTGTCTATTATCGCTCTGCCCTGATACAGCATAAGCGCCATCTTGAGCGATATCTCGTCATCCGATAAAAACGCAACGGGAAGTGTTGCCATGTGCATATTTCTGCCAAAATCAATAGCGTCGTCGGGAGAGTTGATGCTTACTGTCAGGACATCGTAGTTTTCACTGCACATCTGCGCAATGTCGTCCTCCATATATGGACCGCATTCTACTGCCGGTGAAAATTCCGTTGTTTCGGGGTCTAAGAAGAACATCTGGTTTTCCGTTGCCAGAGCAAGAGAAGTATCCTGTTTTTCAACAGACTTGATCTCGGAAGCGTCGAGCGTATCCAGCATTTTACGAAGCTCGGAAAGGTGTTCTTTTCCCGTACCGCAACAGCCGCCAACAATCTCTGCACCGTTTATGACCGATTTCTTTACTGCAAAAGCAAACTCTTCCGGAGAGACTTTCTGCTTTTCGCCGTCAGTTTCGTATACGGCACTTGGCTTTACTATAAGCGGAACTTTTGCATATGGCGCAATTTCTTCTATGATGTCGGGACACAGATCCGCCGAAGTGCAGTTAAGACCGAAAGCAGATATACCCATTTCCTGAAGTACAAGAAGAGTACACAGTACATTTGTGCCTATTGCCGTTTCTCCGTCCTCGTCAACCTTCATTGTTGCTATTATCGGCTTGTTTTCCTTTTTGCAGGCAAGCACGGCGGCTCTCATATTCCAGAGTGCCGGCACTGTTTCAATTACAAACATATCGCAGTAGGGCGATAAAGCTTTAACCTGCTGTCTGTAGACCGACATTATCTCGGTAAACGTGTAGTCGCCGTAAGGCTCTATGTAAAGTCCCGTTGACGACAGACAGCCTGCAATGAGCGCCTTTTCGTGAAAGCTGTCATAGGTTATCTTTGCGGCGGCGGCATTAAGCTCTTCTGTTTTGTCCTCTACACCGTACGCCTTTAGATTTTCACGGTTTGCGCCGTGTGTTGCGGTGTATAGTATCTGTGAGCCTGCGTCAATAAAACCCTGCTGAAGCTCAATCAGAGCCTCAGGGTTGGCACAGACAAACTGAGCCGTTGACATACTGTGGTCGTAGCCGTATTCTTCGAGTCCTGTGCCGGTACCGCCGTCAAGCAGTATCGGCAATCGTATAGGTATATCCTGATTGACGGGATTACTGTCCATATTGATTCCTTTCTGAAGTTACATTTTTTCGGGTGCATCGACCTTAAGCAGATCGAGCAGATTCTTGAATACTGTCTTTGTGGCAACGCAGAGTGAAAGTCTTGACTGAAGGATATTCTCCTCCTCGCCCTTTATTTTGCAGTTGTCGTAGAACTTGTGGAAAAGCTGTGCAAGGTCGCACAGATATTTCGTTATCTTAGAGGGATTATAGTCCTTTGCCGCCTCGTTTATGCAGTTGGGAAGAGCGGCAATGTGGCGGATAAGCGCAAGCTCTGCGGGGTGAGAGTAGTTGAGCTCATTAACAGGTATATTTTTATAGCCCGTGCCCTCTTCTTCCATACGGCGCAGAATGCTGCATATTCTTGCGTGAGCGTACTGAACGTAGAACACGGGGTTGTTTGAGCTTTCCTCAATGGCAAGCTCAAGGTCAAATTCAAGGTGAGTGTTGGGATCTCTTAAGTTAAAGAAGAATCTTGCCGCATCTATCGGTACTTCGTCAAGAAGTGTCGAAAGCGTTATAGCCTTGCCTGAACGCTTTGACAGCTTTACCGTTTCACCGTTTCTGACCAACATTACCATCTGCATTATAACAATATCGAGCTTGCTTGCGTCAACGCCGAGCGCTGTCAGGGCGGCTTTCATTCTTGCGATGTATCCGTGGTGGTCTGCACCGAGAATATCGATTGCCTTGTCAAAGCCTCTTGTAACAAGCTTGTTGTAGTGATATGCAATATCGGGTACAAAGTAGGTAGGAATGCCGTTTGCACGGACAAGAACTCTGTCCTGATCGTCGCCGAAATCGGATGCCTTGAACCAGATTGCACCGTCCTTTTCGTATGTCTGACCCTTTTCTGTCAGCATATCAACTATCTGCTTTACCGCACCGTTTTTATGAAGTGAGCTTTCTCTGAACCATGTGTCGTATACGATACGGTATTTCTTTAAATCTCTCTCAAGACCGTCTATATTGAGCGGCAGAGCATATTCTACCAGTGCAGACTTGCGGCTTTCCTCATCTGCGTTTACAAACTTGTCGCCGTTTATCTTATAGAAATTATATGCGTGTTCTATTATGTCAACACCCTTGTAAACGTCCTCAGGCATAGGGAAGTTTTCTTCATCTTCAAATATCTTGCGGCATACATCCTCGTCGCCGTATGATGCGATGACATCAGCCTTGTTGCCATCCGCTATCTGCATATATCTTATAGACAGCGATTTGCCGAACTTTTCTATCTGGTTTCCTGCGTCGTTTACATAGAATTCACGCTCTACCTCATAGCCTGCAAACTGCAGTACGGAAGATAAGCTGTCGCCGAGTGCGCCGCCTCTTGCGTTACCGATGTGCATAGGACCTGTGGGGTTTGCCGATACGAATTCAACAAGCACTCTCTTACCATTGCCAAGCTCGGTCTTACCGTAGTCGCTGCCGCTTGAAATAACCTCGCCGACAGTTTCGTTGAACCATAAGGGGCTTATAAAGAAATTCAGAAAGCCCGGTCCAGCAACCTCAATCTTTTCAAATACGGTGCCGTCAAGCACTGCGGCATCGGCTATCATCTGACCTATTGCTCTCGGATTGTTTCTGAGAGCCTTTGCACTTGCCATTGCGGCATTGCAGGAGAAATCTCCGTGTGATACGTCTGCAGGACGCTCAACATTGAAAGCCGGCAGGGGTACTGCCTCTATCTTGCCCTCGGCAACAAGTCTGCCCAGTGCGTTCATTACCGTTTCCTTTACCTGCTGTTTAGCAAGCTCTATCATATTGTTCATCAGTTACACTCCTTGACGTTTATAAACATTTCATTTTCCGACATATAGCTTGAATTGATGTCGAGCGTATATTTAAGATATATTTCTCCACCCGTTTCTTCAAGCTCGTTTCTTATTTCATCAGTGCATACGCCTATCATAAAGTCACCGAATTCCGTGCCGTAATGGCAGTGGTGCTTCTTTCCCCGCTCGATAAACAGTGAGCTTATTGCCTTTCCGCTTCTTGTCATAGTCACCATATCGTCGGTTACTTCAAGCGTTACGGAGCTTCCCTCAAAGCCTGTGGCTTCGCTTTCGTCATAGTACAGACGAAAGCCGTTTTCTGTCTGCTCCATTGCACCGAAAGTGAACAGCTCTGTCGAATCCTTATCCTGGTCGACAGTCTGCGTACTTTTTATCGTAATACATACGTTCTTTTTCATTTATTATCCGTTGTTCCTTTCAAAGCCTCAATCGAGGTCAACTACAGCGCCGATGAGCAGTTTCAGCATTTCCTCATAGCTGTATGCGCTTTCGGTTACAAGCCGTGTGAATATACTCTGTCTGTCAAGACCCGGTATTCCTCTTACACGTCTTACATAAACCTCGCCGTCATCGCCAAGCACCATATCAACTCTTGCGAAACATTTGCAGGAAAGTGCGTCATATGCTGCTCTTGCGGTCTGCTTTATCTTGTTCTGTGTAAGACCGTCCAGTCTGGCAGGAACTTTAAGCTCTGATGTCGACGCTATATATTCGGAGAATTTGTCAACGCTGTTGTCAGTTCTTACAAGCTCGCCTATCGCTACCCGCTCGTCGTGATGCCTTGCACCGAGCACGGCACAGGTAAGCTCTCTGCCTTTAACGGCACTCTCGGCTATGATATACGGGTGGTGCGAAAAGCTTGCTTTTATAGCTTCTTCGAGTTCTTTTTCATTTTCCGCTCTGCAAGCGCCTACAGACGTTGAACAGCTTGTCGGTGCGGTGTATATAGGAAATTTCAGTTTATCGGTGATTTTCTTTATCGCCGCCGGCATATTGTTCATTTCACTGCGGTGAAGCGTGACATTATTAATTACCTTTATTCCGCTGTCAGACAGTACCAGATCCATTATGCGCCTGTCATTGCACAGTGCCGCCGCCGCAAAATCGTTGCCGATAATAGGCAGTCCCGCAAGCTTGCACAGACCCTGCACTCTGCCGTCCTCACCGTATTTTCCGTGAAGTACGGGGAATACGGCATCTATACGGTGAATCGTGCTTTCGCCGTCAGAGATTATCTTTATAACGCCCTTGTTCGTCATATCGGGGCTAATTACGCACGAACAGCAATCGCTGTCCTGCTCCCAGCTACCGTCTTTTATATTTTCATAGCTACCGGGATAAAAAAGCCATCTGCCCGCTCTTGTGATACCGATCGCAAGCGGCTCAACTTCTTTTGGCATAGCGCTGAGCACGCTGTATGCGGTGTGCAGTGAAGCGGCATGGTCAGCGGACGCACCGCCGAACAGCACGGCTATTCTTTTTTTTGCCATAGCTTTTCCTCTTCTTTCGTTCTTTTGCTTTAACGCAATAATAAAATAAGTATATCACATCCGGCTGTCAAGTTCAAGTATTAACGTGTAAATTATATATAAATAGTATCAGGGGAGTTTGCCGTCCTTATAATCCTTCGGGGTCACGCCGACAGCCTCGCTGAACGCACGGCAGAAATGGCTCTGCGATGAAAAACCGAGCAGTGAAGCGATGTCGGCTATACTATGGTTGCCGTCCTTAAGCATTCCTTTGGCGGCGTTTATACGCACGGCGCTGATATACTCGTGGATCCCCATACCGATTTCTGCCTTGAACAGACGGTGCAGATGGGAGCGGTCATAGCCGATGGCTTCGGCGATATGCTTTGCGGTAAGGCGCTTTCCGGCGTTCTCCGTTATCATCCTGATAGCCTCTCGGACCGGCACGGAGAGCCGTTTTGCGCGCCGTAATCTGCGCATACGGACTGCATAATCCATTATCATTTCATTGTTCAGTTCCATGACCTGTTTTACGGTGGTGCACTTGTCTGCGCGGCGGATATACACGTCACTTAAGGTGTATGCGGTTTCCTCTGACATACCTGCGGCAAGGCAGGTGCGGGCGACTACTGCGGCACATACAACAAAATGGTATATCTGGTTGCGGAGCGGATCGTCTGAAAGCTGACCTTTTCCGCTGTCGGGTTCAGCATTGTATTTCAGCTTGTTTTCAAGTATCTTTTCTACCTCGCCTGCGGCTACAAGCGCAAAGACAGTATTTTCATTTTCGACAGGCTCATGAAAAAAATCCTGTGCCTGTTGTACATAAAGGAGCTTTTCCGGTTCTGTATTTTCATCTGTACCGTTGGTTGAAACCGTGGTATAATTTGTACCACTATCGGGAGTTTCTGTACCGATTTCTTGTTTGTCTGTGAATTTTGTAGATTTTGCCGCCATATTATTCGTTCCTCGCTTGATTTTTGTGTGTTGTGAATATTATACAACATTTGTGTAAAAATAGCAACAATTTTGATGTTAAGCCGGTTGTGTCAGCGTAAAGATAAATCTGTGATCAAAAACGAACGGAGGGGGCTAATGAATGATGAATAATGAATAATGAATAATGAATAATTGTTGAGCGCCTGCGGCGGAATTTTAAAATGAGATAGTGCGGGGCGAGGGATAGAGCTGATATAAAGCCAAGTTTTAGGTACTGTGACTGAGGGTTGTCGGCGTGGGTGCGAAAAGCGTTCTTTCGCGAGGGTTGCAGTGATGGAGATATTTTAGCTAATTGGAATTAAATGAGAAATAAGTGAATTTATACAGCGTCATTATACACAATTTGTAAGCCGAAATTTGTGTAAAACAGAGAAAACGGAAGAAAAGTCGAAAAATGATGCAAGGTTTTTGCGTTTCAAACGTTCATATTATAGATAGTAAAATCAGAAACGGTTTTGCTTTCTGAAAATATATTGCTTTTAAGCAGAAAGGAATGAGTATGAAAAAAAGAAATGTGCTGTCGGCGGTGATAGCGCTTGCACTGACTGTGAACGGTGCGGTAAGCGCTTATGCTCAGGCAGAACAGGCAAGCACGGCTGATGGCGGAGCTGTTGCGGATTCCGTCAATGCGGAAGTGCAAGAAAGCGAGGCGGATAGCAAACAAGCCGAAGAGCAGATAGTAAAGACTGCTGTCAGTGAAGAAAATCTGCCGGACAGTCTTGACGCAGAAACAATAATAGCTGACGGATATGTTGCGAGGCTTAACAGTGAGGAGCAGTCGCTGAGCGAAATTGTCCTTGAAAAGGAGGACGGCACAAGGTCGCTGTACCTGTTCGGGGAGAATGTAAAGTATATTGATGAAAACGGCGAGGTTGCCGACAAGTCGAACAATGCTGTAAGACGCGGAAACGCATATGTAAACGAGGGGAATGATGTTGAGGTCATACTCCCTGCAACGCTTACGGCAGGAATAGCTGTAACCGGCGATGAACTGAATATAACGATGAAACCGCTTGCAGACAAAATCGGCAGGTCACTTTCTCCGGCGGTAAAGACGGCGGACGATACGGTAGTATACAGCGATGTATTTGACAGCAGTACAAATATAGAATATACTTATACATACGGCGGAGTAAAAGAGAATATCATATTAGAAAGCTATAACGGTAAAAATTCATTTGACTATGAAATAACAACGGGCGGTCTTTCGCTGTACGAGGATAAAGGTACGCTGTTACTTGCCGATGAAAGCGGAGATGTAAAGGCTACACTCGGTGAGGTCATAGTATTCTCGGCTGACAACAAGCATAACACGATCGGAAAGTATAAGGTAGAGGAGCTTGAGAAAAACAACAGATATAAGGTAACACTGACTGTTGACAAGGAATATCTTACCGACCCCGATACCAAGTATCCTGTTAAAATCAATCCGGATATAAATTCAGAAGAAGATAATTTGAGTATACAGGATCTTCAGGTATTCAAAGGTAAGGACGGCAAGGGGACAAGCGAAACGTCTGCTGGATATTCTGGCGTTTCAAGAGTCGGTTGGACAGACTGGGGCGCATGCAGGACATTGATTAAACTTAATAACTTTAGTTTCAGTAAATATAATATTACTGACGCAGAACAAATTAACAACGCATATATTGAATTTAGGGATCTTATGTGTCAAGGCGGTTCAGGTGTTCCAATTTCTTGCGGACAGTTTAAAGGAAATAGTTGGAGTGAAAACTGCACAAAAACATGGAATGCATTAAATGCAGATAATTCTTCACTAAGTTCACCTGTAAGTGTGACGTATGGAAACGGCAACAGTAAAAGAGATTTATCTGATAAAAAACATTGGTATAATTGGAATATTACAAGCACAGTAAAAAAATGGATAAGTGATATGAGCTTAATCACTAGAGGATTACAGCTAAGAACATATAATACTTTTTTAGAAGAAAGTTCAGTATATTCAGGAAGTATGAAAACATTCGGTTCAATGCAGGGTAATGCAATATATAAGCCATATATTATCATTATTTACACTCAGAATACTTCTATATCAGATTCAATAAATTTTGCGGTAAATACTAGTAAAATAGTTAAAATAGCAAATGCACAAGAAAAAAGATTTTTTTCATTTGTTGCAGATAAATCAGGATATTATTCAATAGAAAGTTCATCGAACGGAACTGCAGATCCTTATGCAAAATTGCTGAACTCAACAAAACAACAGATAGATTATAGCGATAATCATGGTGGAAATAAAAATTTTCATATTATCAGAAAGTTAAATAAGGACCAACGGTATTATGTTGAAGCAGGGTGTATTGGTTCTGGTACTGGAACGTATACTTTACGGATTGTTTATAGAACACCCGTAACTAATGCATATTATTCGCCTAAAAGTAGCTTTGGGGTACTTAATCGTAATCCTATAATTCAATTAATTGGAATTGAAACACTGAGTAGCACATGGAAACCTATTATTTATGCCTCAAGCAATGCGTGGAACTCAACTAAGGCACGTGTCAATATTTCTTTTACTACTTCTAACGCTCTATGCACTTTAGAAGTTAATTCATTTCAATGGAAAGATGGATCATATGGCAAAACTTATTATAACGGTTACGGAAATAATACATGTGAAATTGAAATTGACTCTTCTACCATGAAAGATGAATCTAATAATTTTAAACAAAGTGTTATAACACATGAATTAGGACATATTTTTGATTTAGGTGATAATCCGGTCACAAATGAGACCAGTTTAATGAAGCACAGCAGAAACAGA
>OMFC01000169.1_pt1 | contig 40005 bp, 37 predicted proteins | sample 1645531 | NCBI WGS metagenome assembly OMFC01 (sample SAMEA103958112, study PRJEB25191) | human gut metagenome | biome: human-associated habitat [ENVO:00009003]; feature: intestine environment [ENVO:2100002]; material: feces | place: Germany | collected 2013/2015 | reverse complement strand
AGGTTTAGCAGCGTGGAGATGATCATTTGCGTTGTCTCGTGAGTGCCGGTGCCAAAGGCCAGCTTCGCGTCTATATTGATGACCTTTGCCGTCTCAGGCAGGGAAAGGCCGTCGCAGTGGTTGGCGTCTACCACGACCAACCGTCCATTGTCAATGTCGATAGGGTCGAAGCCATTGTCCTCCCACGTTTGGTTCCAGTCCTTGTCCTCTGCCTGCTTTACCGTGTACGCCACGTTGGTGTCTTGCAAGGGGAAGTCGACCAGTTGCGATTTAAGCTCCTCCTCATCGAAAAGGGCGGTTTGAACATATCCCCGCATGCCATTGTCTGTGTCTTCAAACGACTCGAAGCCCGATGTCGCAGCCGCGTCTGCCAAAAGGTCACGCGCCGTCTGCAGAAGGCCATCCGGGCAAGTGATGGTGAACTCTGCCTCTAAATATTCCATAATAGATGTGCTATCAAATGAAAATGTAATATAAATATCAGTGCAAAAGTAAAAAAAATAGGGGAAAACCTACCAATGGTTAGGGTTTTTCCGTAAATTTGCAAGAGAATAGGCATTAATTTTGCACTATAGAAAATAGAATACACAAGAAAAGAATAATCCATTAAAAAAGTAAAGATATGAAAAAGTTTTTGATGCTTTTAGTTGTTGCGGGTGCGATGCCGCTGGCATCGATGGCACAAGACGACGTTTACTTTACTCCGAGCAAGAATGTTGACACGCCAAAGGCTGATAAGCAAACCTATTATTGCGGCAGCAAGCGAGGTGTCGACGAGTACAACCGTTACGGAAAGCTTAACAGTTATTACCAGAAGATAGGCACCGACTCTTTGGGCAACGACATTATCACGTTCATGCCGGGTGATGGCGCGTATCGTGACTCGTCAGCGGCCGACACGGCTTACGTGTATCCCGGCAGCGCGAGGTTTGACAATGGCGACGACTACACATATACTCGCCGCATGTCGCGCTGGGACGGATTCTACGACCCTTGGTTCTACGATAATTTCTATGGCCCATACGGTTGGTACAGTTCATGGTACAGCCCTTGGTACAGAGGCTGGTATGGTGGCTGGTATGGTGGCTGGTATGACCCTTGGTACTATGGCTATGCCGGCTGGTACAATCCATATTATTATGGCTACTACGGCTGGGGCTGGCCGTATTGCCATGGATGGTACGGCTGGAACTATCCTTACTTGGGTGGCGGCGTGATCGTGAACAACGGCGGCATGAACTCTGGTGGCTACACCGGGCAACGCACGTGGACCTCTGGCAGAACCTATGGCAGCTCATCCAACGGCAACCGCTCGTTTGGCAGTTACACCTCCCGCAGCGCCGGCAACCGCTCGTTTGGATCACGAACCAATGACAACCGCGGATATAACGGCAACCGCACGTTCAACAACAACTCGTCTTACGGCACACGCTCGTTTGGCGGCAACACTGGCAGCTTCGGTGGTGGCAGCGTTGGAGGCGGAAGCTTCGGAGGCGGTCGCTCCGGTGGCAGCTTTGGCGGTGGAGGCGGCCACTTCGGTGGCGGAAGACGCTAAATGGCTACTGCACACGGTATAATCATTATATAAACCACAAGAAATTAAAACGTTAATATCATGAAATCAAAATATTTTCTTTTGCTCGCCGCGGCTGGACTGGCATCAATGTCCACGTCGGCTCAAGAGACATATCAAGATACAAAACTGATGGAGAACGAGCTGAACGGAACGGCTCGCTATGTAGGCATGGGTGGCGCGATGGAAGCCCTTGGCGCTGACTTGTCGACCATGCAGTCGAACCCTGCCGGTATCGGACTGTTTCGCAAGTCGCAGTTTGCCATCTCCGGCGGAATACTCTCGCAGTCGGGCGACAACGCCAAGAAGGACAAAGGCTTGGACTTCAAGGGCGACGCCACCAACGCAAGCTTTGACCAAGTTGGCTTCGTTTGGGCTTCAAGGACAGGACGCAACTCTTGGCTGAACCTCGGGTTCAACTATCACAAGAGCCGCAATTTCGACCAGATACTGTCAACCAGCGGCAAGCTAAACAACGCCTCGCTCAACAAGCTCAGCGCGGCAAAATACGCCAATGGGTTGGCAGAGAAGGGAAGCATGGCATGGAATGCCGTGGACGACAGCTATGCCAAATTCCTCGCCAACGACAAGGGCGCGATGACATATTATAACGCCACGTCATACGCCTTCGGCCAGCATGAGTATGGATATATTGGCGAATACGATTTCAACGTGAGCGGAAACATCAACGACCGGGTGTTCCTCGGCGCCACGTTTGGCTTGCACGACGTGAACTATCGCGGCAACAAGCTCTATGCAGAGAACGACGCCACGGGAGCCTTGTCTGACAACTATGAGCAGCTGAAGATAGACGGCACGGGCTTCGACGTCAAGTTTGGCGCGATATTCCGCCCGATAGCCGAGTCGCCCTTCCGTATCGGCCTCTACGTCAATACACCAGTGTTCTACGACCTTACGATGCGTGGAGCCTATGACCTCACGTTCTATCCCGCCAACAACGGCAGCGAAACAGGCAACTCAAGCGACTACGACTACAAAGTCTACACGCCGTGGAAGTTTGGCGTGAGCCTGGGAAACACCTTCGGCAACAATCTCGCCATGGGCATCACCTATGAGTATCAGAAATACGGCGCCATAGACAACCGCATAAATGATGGCAACACCTACTATGACGATTGGACTGGAAGCTACTATTCCGACAGCAATTCGGATGACGCGATGAACAACGACACGGAGCTGAACCTCAAGAGCGTGCACTTGCTGAAGGTGGGCTTGGAGTATAAGCCAATACCGCAGATGGCCATCCGCGTGGGTTACAACTACATGTCGCCGCAGTTTAACGACAACGCGTATCGTGACGGTTCGCTGCAGTCTCCTGGCGTGGGATATGCCACGTCGGCTGATTACACCAACTGGAAAGCGACAAACCGCTTCACCTGCGGTCTCGGCTTTACGCTCGACAAGTTCTTCGCCGACATAGCTTATCAATACAGCAGCACCAAAGGCGACTTCTATCCTTTCATGAGCTATTATCCCTCAAGCAAGGAAGACGAGACCTACTCAAATATCGCCGACGCCTCTAAGGTCAGTGTAAATCGTAACCAGTTATTGTTTACAATTGGCTACCGATTCTGATGGCTAAGATTGCATAAAGAGAACAAAATTATTGTTTGTTAAACATATTGGATTAAAAATAAGGGCATGAACATGTTGTTTGTGCCCTTATTTTTTGTAACTTTGTACACATTATGAAACGATTCTATTTTATAGCCATACTATTATTATCCGTATTAGGCACGTTCGCCCAGAAGCGAGAGTTTCGTGGAGCATGGATCCAAGCCGTAAACGGACAGTTTCAAGGTCTGCCAACGCAAGTGATACAGCAAAAGCTGAGCAGGCAACTCGACGTGCTGAAAGCCGACGGCGTGAACGCCATCATCTTCCAAGTGCGTCCGGAGTGCGACGCCCTTTACAAAAGTGACTATGAGCCTTGGAGTCGCTACCTCAGCGGACAGCAAGGCAAGGCGCCGAGTCCTTATTGGGATCCGTTGCAGTGGATGATAGACCAATGCCACCGTCGCGGAATGGAACTGCACGCGTGGATTAACCCTTTCAGGGCCAAGACAAAGGGCACGTCGTCGCTCGCCAACGGCCACGTGGCAGCACTGCATCCTGACTGGACTTTCGCTTATGGCGGACAGCTTATCTTGAATCCGGCATGCAAGGCAGCAGCAGACTACACATGCAAGGTCGTTGACGACATAGTGAGCCGTTACGACATTGACGGACTTCATATCGATGACTATTTTTATCCATACCCGGTGGCAGGCGAGACCATACCAGACGAGAACCAGTTTCGCGCCAATCCACGCGGTTTCAAGAACATAGGCGACTGGCGTCGCGACAATGTGAACCGTTTTATCAAGCAGCTCGACGAGACGATACACAAACGCAAGCCATGGGTGAAGTTTGGCGTGTCTCCGTTCGGCATATACCGCAACCAGGGCAGCGACCCAAAGAATGGCTCAGCCACTAATGGCCTACAAAACTACGATGACCTCTATGCCGACGTGCTGCTTTGGGTCAACAATGGTTGGGTAGACTACTGCGTGCCACAGCTCTATTGGAACATAGGCCATCGTGTGGCCGATTACAAGACCTTGATAAAATGGTGGGACAAGCATGCGGCCAACCGCCCACTGTATATTGGCGAGAGCGTGGTCGCAACGGCCAACTCTACCGACCTTGACAATCCCAACATCAACCAAATGCCGGCAAAACACCAGCTCCACAGGTCTTTGCCACATGTGCAAGGCACCGTGCTTTGGTATGCACAAGCCGTGGAGGACAACGTTGGCAACTATGGGTCGGTGTTGCGCACGGCCTATTGGAAACATCCAGCCTTGCAACCCTTGATGCCCTTCATAGACGGCAAGCGCCCAAAGAAACCTCGCAAGGTGAAAGCGGTATGGACACGCGATGGCTACATACTCTTCTGGTCCGTGCCGCGCGGAAAGCAATGGAACGACGTGGCAAAACAATATGTGGTATATCGCTTTGCAAAGGGCGAGAAGGTGAACATCGAGGATCCCTCAAAGATTGTAGCCATAACGTCAGACACGTTCTATAAACTACCATACGACAAGGGGCGGAACAAATACACTTACATAGTGACAGCCCTCGACAAGATGTCGAACGAAAGCAAGACAAGGAAAGTGAAAGTGAAGCTCTGACACATATTATTATAATAATCTTAACCCAAACAAGATGAGTCCGATAACCGTAACGATAACCATAATAGCCTATTTCATAATACTTTTCACAGTGTCTTGGCTCGCTGGAAGAAAGACCGACAACCAAGGCTTCTTCCTCGGGGGAAGAAAACAGCCTTGGTTTCTCGTGGCCATAGCCACGATGGGCTCTTTCCTGTCGGGCGTGACATTCGTGTCGGTCCCCGGCATGGTGGCCGACAAGAGTTTCTCTTACCTGCAGATGGTGATGGGGTTTGTCGTGGGGCAGTTCATCATAGCGTTTGTCTTGGTGCCATTGTTCTATAAGATGAAACTGGTGTCGGTGTACCAATATCTGGAGGACAGGTTCGGGGCGCGGTCTCATAAGACCGGGGCATGGTTCTTTTTCATCTCCAAGATGCTTGGCGCGTCTGTCAGGCTTTTCCTTGTATGCCTTACCCTTCAGCTGCTTGTCTTTGAGCCATTCCACCTGCCTTTTGTATTAAACGTGTTTCTCACCGTGTTCCTCGTTTGGATATACACTTGTCGAGGAGGCGTGAAGTCAGTCATTTGGACCGACGTGCTCAAGTCGTTGTGCCTCATCCTCTCTGTCGTGCTCTGCATAGTCTTCATATCATCAGAGTTGAACCTTGGCTTTAAGGGGATGTTCCAGTCAATATCCAACAGCAGCATGAGCCAGGTCTTCTTCTTCGATGACGTCAACGACAAGCGTTATTTCTTCAAGCAGTTCATAGCCGGAATCTTCACGATGATAGCCACTACTGGACTCGACCAGGACATGATGCAACGCAACCTTAGCTGCCGAAACTACAAAGACTCGCAGAAGAACATGATGGTCAGCATAGTGTGCCAATTCTTCATCAACCTCCTGTTCTTGATGCTTGGCGTGCTTCTTTACCTCTTTGCCTCAAAGGTTGGCATCACCGCCACGGGCGACACGCTGTTCCCGGCAGTGGCCACAAGTCAATATCTGCCCGCGATTGTCGGCGTGCTTTTCGTCGTGGGCTTGTTCTCCGCGGCCTATTCCGCGGCAGGCTCAGCGCTCACAGCCCTTACCACATCGTTCACGCTCGACATTCTTGACGCTGACAAGAAGAATGCCAACGACCCGAATGGCACGTCCCTGACAAAGACAAGAAAGACGGTACACGTCTTCATGGCATTATTGATGGCGGTTGTCATCTATGTCTTCGGACTGCTCAACAACACGAGCGTGATAGATGCCGTTTACGTGCTTGCCAGTTACACCTATGGCCCCATACTTGGAATGTTCGCCTTCGGCATAATCGTGAAGGCAAAGACTAAAGACAAATATGTGCCACTCGTGGCTATAGTGTCACCTATACTGTGTTTCATTCTCCAAGAGAACTCCGAGACATGGTTTAATGGATACAAGTTCAGCTATGAGCTGCTTATCCTTAACGCGCTCTTTACATTCATAGGGCTGTGCTTGCTGATTAGTCGTAATAATGCCAAGAAATAATACAGAGAGTATGAAGAAATTGTTAATTGTTATTGGCCTGATGCTTGGCATCGTCAATGCTAACGCTCAAGGTCTTGAACATTGTGAACCGGCGGAAGTTGGGTTGGACGCTTCTCAACTTCTTTATGCCGACAGTGCCATCAACAAGGCCATTGCCGAGAAAGACGCTCCCGGAGCCGTGCTTTGCGTGGTGCGACATGGAAAAATAGCGTATCTGAAGGCTTATGGCAACAAGAGGGTGTACCCGAAGGTGGAGAAAATGACCACAGAGACGGTCTTCGATATGGCATCGTGCAGCAAGGCCATGTCGACGGCAATATCAGCTTGGATGCTTATCGAGCAGGGAAAGTTAAGGCTTCTTGACCGTGTGGACATGTTCATTCCGGGATTCGAGAATTGGAAAGACTCCGCCGGCAACGTCACGTCGATACGTGTCGTCGACTTGATGACGCACGTCTCAGGATTGCCACCATACGCGGACATCAACAAGGTTAAGGAAAAATACGGCGCACCTAACCGCGACGGACTGATAGATTATATCTCTCATTGCAAACGCGACTTCGAGCCAACAACAGATTTTCAGTACAGTTGCATCAATTATATCACGTTGCAACGAATCATTGAGACCATCTCCGGCGAGAGCCTTGATGTCTTCGCCAAGAAGCACATCTTTGACGTCTTGGGCATGCGGCACACTGCCTATACTCCATCTCCCGCGCTTGCCAAGCAGTGCGCACCAACAGAGAAACAGGCCGACGGCAAGTGCCTGCAAGGAGTAGTCCACGACCCATTGGCACGCATCATCAATGGCGGCATATCGGGCAACGCGGGCGTGTTCTCAACTGCAGAGGACATTGCCATACTATGCGCGGCACTCCAAAACGGCGGGACTTGGAATGGCCACCGCATATTAAGCGCAGCGGCGGTGAAGGCCATGCGCACCGTGCCAAGGAGAGCGGCTAAATTTGGACGCACGCCAGGATGGGACTGTCATTCCGATTATGCCTCAAACAATGGCGACATGCTTAGTCCGGCAACATATGGGCACACGGGATTCACAGGCACAAGCATTGTAATTGACCCAGTAAACGACGTCAGCGTAATCCTTCTTACCAACAGTGTTCATCCAGATGGCAAGGGCAACGTTATCGCACTTCGCTCATACGTTGCCAACGCAGTGGCTTCGTCAATAATAAAATAGGCACCAACCAATTTAACAAAGGCAATGAAAAGATTAATGTATCTTGTGGGATTAACCATCGGCTTGCTGTCTAACGCGCCTGTGTCAGCCCAGAACTGTAGCAAGGGCTATTCATGGGAAGCTGACCTGCACCATCGCTTGCTCGTTGATTTCTGCAAGGATGAGAAGAGCGTGTTGGATTATATTCATCGCTATATTCCCAACGTCACGGAGACTCAAATGAGGACATGGGAGAAGAGCGGTGCCTTGGAGCTGCGCGTCATTGACGGCGAGAAGAGGTATTTTTATAATGCGGCGCCCAACCTGTTTCGCATTGACAAGACGTGCAGGGCCATTAAGTTGAAGAAAGACGGCGAAGCATTGGAAGGCACGGAAAAAGCCGACATGGAGAATGTGCCTAAAATCATAAGCAATGCCCCAAGCAATCAGAAACGCTTGGCCGAGCCAAAGAAGATAAAGGTCAAATACACATTGACCGTGAAAGCCGATGCCGTGCCCGATGGGGAAACAATACGTTGTTGGCTTCCATTCCCGCGAACAGACGTCGCAAGGCAGCAAAATGTAAAGCTGCTATCAACGAGCGAGAGCCAATATCAGCGTTCTCCCGTTGATTGTGCCCATTCGTCAGTTTATATGGAAAAGAAAGCGGAGGCTGGGAAACCTACCGTCTTTTCAGAGGAGTTTGAGTATGTCTCGTATGGCAGTTGGTTCAACATACTATCGAAATCGGTAAAGCCTTATGACACAAGCTCCGCCTTGTACAAGAAGTACACATCCGAACGCGACCGCCACATTGTTTTCACGCCAAGGTTAAGGCAGCTGGCTGATAGTCTGACACAAGGGGTAACGAACCCCGTGATTAAGGCACAACGTATTTTCAAGTGGATAAACGATAACTTCCCTTGGGCTTCGGCGAGAGAATATTCCACGATAGAGAACATCCCGGAATATGTGCTTGAGAACCATCATGGCGATTGCGGTCAAGTGACACTTATTTTCCTGACGCTCTGTCGCATCAGTGGCATTCCCGCGCATTTTGAGAGTGGTTTCATGCTTCATCCCAATGCCGAGAACCTCCATGACTGGGGTGAGATATATTTCGAGGGCATTGGCTGGGTGCCTGTTGACATGTCGTTCGGAATCCCTACTTACGCCAAGAACGAGAATGAAAAGTGGTTCTTCCTTGGGGGCATAGACTCATGGAGAATGGTCGTCAACTCTGATTTCGGAGAAAGTTTTTACCCTGTTAAGAAATGGCCACGCAGCGAGACGGTTGATTTCCAGCGTGGAGAAGTAGAATGGCAGGGCGGCAACCTCTATTTCGACAAATGGAGCTGGGACTTAGAGGTCATCAAATGAAGGTTTGGTCTTTATAGCTGTCAGCTAAAACTCCGAAGTCACAAATCTTTAGCCCGAAACCCCAGTTTAATGGGATTTCGGGCTTTTATTGCATTAAAGATTCAGCGGACAACAATATCAGCTGCTGCTATTTGGCACCTTCCAAAATTTGGAATGATGATTTATACTAAAGAAGGCAATACAGAATTAGCCTTGTAGTGTATAAGCAATACCAACGTATGCAGATAAACATAAACCATGCATTGAAGAAGATTGGAGAAATGGCGGATTTGAAAATGCCACTTACCACTTATGTCGCACGGCATACTTGGGCAAGCGTGGCCAGAGATATGAACATACCTATCGCTGTCATCAGTGATGGAATGGGACATAATTGCATAAAGACGACACAGGTGTATCTGAACTCCATCGATATATCAAGAATCAATGAGGCGAACAAGAGGATTATAAAGTGAATTGGAGGTTGAGTAGTGTTTAACAAATGGAGGGAGTAGTGATTGTTTTCACATGATAAAACATGCACAAAGGGAAGAATGCTGTAAACAAAGGGCTTTTGAAGCCTTGAAAAGGCGGATTTGTAAAACATTTTAGGGGAAATTCGGAGTTTTGCTAATCTTTTTCATTCAAAAATGATAAGAAGAGAAGGAAAAGTAGTACCTTTACAAGGTAGATACAGTTTTGTCATGTGAAAACAGTACGTAAAGAGATAGAGACACAAAGCCACTATGAGGTGAAAATGCGGCGCAATCAGCACATTTGATTTGTAAAACATTGAATCCCATAACTGGACAAACATACACACAGATAGTATGAATTTATGAACGATGTTATTGTAAAATTGGCATCGTCATCCCAGGTGATGGTAGCCAGCAGTGACATAAAGTAGCGGAGAGGTTATGAAGCAGGATTGCACGGTTTCTCAGTCTACAGCCGACGAAACAAAGCGTTTTCAGACATCTGAAAGCAATGAATTTCCAGAGGGCACACACGTTTCTGAGCCAGACGAAATGATTGGTTCAGCGATAAAGAAGTGTTCGCAGGTGAAAGACAACTGCACGTCATGGAGTTATCTTTTTGTACACAATCAAAAAGTAAAGTCGATAGAAGAACAGCTAAAGAAAGATGGAGTAACCCATTTTGTGCATAAGACAATAAAATATGTCCCCCGTCACAGGAACAGAGGCGGAATGCGCGAAGTGGAAACCCCTTCGGTAAGTGGACTGATATTCTTGCAAGGTGACCCAGAAACATTACAGGACTACTTAAATAAAAACGTAAATTCATACAATCTCCGTAAAAATTGTAGTACAGGAAAGGTTGCCACCATCCCCTGCAACCAAATGGAGCCATTCATGCGTGTGGCAGAAACCGAGCCAGAACGTCTCCGTTTCCTTCTTCGTCCTTTTGTTTATTATTCCAAGAACCGCACCCTACTTCGCATTGTGACTGGTGAATATGCCGGACTCGAAGGTTATGTAATCCGCATAGCCCGAGACCGCAAGCTCGTTATGGATGTCGGTGGAATGGCAGTAGCCTTATCAGGCGTACATGCCGAACGTTTTGAGGAAGTAAACAAGAACGAGGCAGACAAAAAAGAACGCGAGCTATTCTACAAGCGCAACTTGCATGAGCGCAACGCCTTTATCGACCGTTACTTCCACCGTGTGAAGACCGCCCAAGAAGTGGCTGCTCAGGTAGAAAACATCGAAATACTCCGACTTCAGACACTCGCCGATGTAAGAGATAAGAAACTGGATCTGAAAGATGCCTATGACACCTTCTATTTCATGATAGAAGAGATAGGCTACTACTATGCGCCTTTCATCGACTATTTCAAGGACGAGCTTAGACCCATCTTTGAAGCAGGAAGAACCGTAATGGAAGAGATAGAGAAAACTATAAAGATATTCAAGGACAGCGATAAAGAACTGCATAATCGCTGCGAAACAGAATTTGAAGCATTGCAAAACAACTACGGCTACCTGTTTGAGTTTTGAAATTTAAATTGTCGGCTAAGCCGATTGTGAATTATTCAATTTTGAATTTTGATTTAGGTATTCTCAATTCAACATTGAACAAATCCTAATGCGCAAAGCGCACAATTCAAAACTCAACATTCAACAGTTGCAAAGGTATAATCTTGCGCAAGCGATGTCAAGAGTAAAGGGGAATTTAATATGTAAGCACTCAAATTAGGGCTTAAATTATAAAAAAGTATGAAACTTTTTCGATAAGTCATGAGCAAAGCAAGCTTGCTTGAACTTTGCTATGACGAGAAGAAGTTAGCCACTTATCATAGTACCATTACTACAGTTAAGGTGTTGGGACGGTCTGCATGGGAATACCTTGGTAATTTTTTTACTAAAAGTCTGATTAAGTGAATAGAATCAAACTTGCTTAAATTCTTGAGCGTGAAGACTTTATCTAATATGTTTAACGGTTGTAGGAATTTTTTCAGCCTGCGACCTGACAAATTTTCGTGCCAACGAGAGCAGAGCCAAACTTGTTTGAGCTATGCCGAGTGCAGCCGAAAATCACATGTGTGTAAAATGTATGAAATGCTTAACAAACAAGTGAAAATTTTAACATCTCAATATATAGGCACTTGCAAAAGTGCCCATACAAAGGGGTATGCCCTAAATTGAGCACTAACCATTTATTTACATAATTATTATGGCAAATTTAATTGAATACAAAAAGTTTTCGTTCATAAATATTGACGATCATTTTTTTGATAGTTTAAAAGAAGACTATCCGGAATTTGAAGAATGGTTTGGGAGAAAAAGTGTACAAGGAGAGGAGGCAATTGTCCAATATGATGAAGAAGGTCATTTGCAGGGATTCCTATACACTAAAGACGAAAGTCAAGAAGTTGATAACAATATAACTCCTGTAATGAAACCTAAGAGACGTTTGAAGGTAGGCACTTTTAAAATAGATGCACATAATACTCGCTTAGGCGAGAAATTTATCAAAAAGATAATGGATCGTGCAATCTATGAGGGTTTTGAGGAAGCTTATGTTACCATATTTCCCAAACATAATCGTCTTATAGATTTACTCAAAAGGTATGGTTTTAAAGATTATGGTACAAAGCATGAAGAACTGGTCTTGCTAAAGGATTTTTCTGTTTGCATGGGGAATATAGTATATGACTACCCTCTTATCCAACCTAAGCATAAAAGAAAGTTCTTGCTATCCATATATCCAAAGTTCCATACTCCGTTGTTCTCTGATTCCATATTGAAGAATGAGGTAAGAAATACAGAAGATTTGGTGAAGGATGTTTCTTTCTCTAATAGCATTCATAAGGTATATGTCTGTTTCATGCCTAAAACAGCTACTTTAAAAAAAGGAGACCTCATTGCAATATACAGGACCAATGATGGCATGGGGTCTGCCCGTTTTCGTAGTGTTGTCACATCAATTTGTCAAGTAGAAGAGGTGAGAACCAAATGTGACTTTTTATCTATTGAAGAGTATCTTGAATATTGCAAATATTATAGTATCTTTAAAGAGTATGATTTGCGAAAATGGTATCAGAACGATAATTTAGTTGTCATTAAGATGATTTATAATATAGCATTAGCCAAGAGAATAACGAGGGGTATGTTATTAGACGAAGCAGGAATATCTCCAACCTTATATTGGGGATTCTTTCAACTCACAGATAATCAATTTGATTATATATTAAAAAAAGGAAATGTCAATGAAAATTTTATTATCGATTAAACCTCAGTATGTAGAAAAAATCATTTCTGGGGAGAAACGATATGAATTTCGCAAAAAGGAATTTAAGAGGAGAGATATAGATACGATTGTCATTTATTCATCTGGTAATGTAAAGAAATTGGTTGGTGAAATCAAGTTTAAAAGAATTCTATCTGATACTCCAAATAAAATTTGGCAGAAAACCCATGCACAGTCGGGTATGACAGAAGATAGTTTTATGAGATACTATATGAATAAAGATGAAGCATATGCCATAGTCATAGATTCTTTCCGCCCTTATAAAGAACCGATTGATATAATTGCTAAATATCCTGGTGTTAAAGCACCTCAATCTTATAGGTATATAGATGAAAGCGATTTTTAAGTCTATTGTTTTGTTGTTTGTGGTGCTATTAGCTATTAGCCCAATAATAGTCTATTGTATAACATTGCGCAGATTTGGTTTTGCAAAATCGTCTAGTGACTTTGGTATTTTTGGAGACTATATTGGTGGTACTATTGGTACTATAGTTGGAGCTATAAGCATTTATCTTGTTTATATCACCTATACATCCCAAGTGAAATTTGCAAGAAAACAAGATGAAGCAATAAAACGCCAACAGTTTGAAACAACTTTCTTTAGCTTGTTAGAGCAACAGCAGATTATTAGAACTCAGTTGAAAGGAATTATCGGTGACGAAACTTATGAAGGTATTTTGTATCTTCAAGGCCTTAAATCGCAACTTGAAGATGCACTTTCTGAGTTAAACTACATTCAAGATGAAGTTACCGAAGATAATAAGGTGATGTTGAAAAATAGAGTTAATGCTCTTTATATAGATTTTTTCCTGCCAAATGTTTCTAACTTAGGACATTATTTTCGCCATCTGTACCATATACTTAAGTATATAGACGACTCACAATTGTCGGATTCTAAAAAATATGCAGATTTTTTACAATCTCAACTAAGCAATGCTGAACTTTATATGATCGCAATTAATGGCATAAGCAATTATGGAAGGAAGAAAATGCTGCCATTGATGGACAAATATGGACTCTTGGAAAATTATAGTGCCAATGGAGATATGCTCACAGTGAGGCTGTTATCTATATTCTATAAAAAAACAAAAAACAAGTATCTCATGCATAAAACGGGAAAAATTATATTTGTAGGAGGTGTGCATGGCGTTGGGAAATCAACGTTTGCCTCAATGATAAAAAGTAAAAATTCACAGATAGATAGTTTATCTTGTAGTGATATAATTAAGTGGGAGAATTCTGCTCATAAGGAAGTTGAAAATGTTGGCGAAACACAAAATAAATTATTACGAAATCTTCCTTACTTTATAGATCAAGATAAAAACTATATTTTGGATGGACATTTTTGCTTGTTGACAGAACACGGCGGTATAGAGCGTGTTCCTATCGAAGTATTTGAAACTATGTCTCCTTCAATGATTGTTGTATTGAAAGAAGAACCAAATATTATATGTCAGAGATTAAATCAACGAGATTCACACATTTATTCATTGGAGCTTATAACTGAATTTCAAAGAAAAGAAATAATATATGCAAAAGAGGTGGCTGATACTTTAGGTGTACCTCTTGAAGTATGTAATTCTACTAATCGTAAGAACGTAATACTTAGTGTATTGGGCTCATTTTAAAGATAAAACAGTAAGCACTCAAATTAGGACTTAAATTAGAATGAAGTTTATTCGTTGCTGAATTTAAAACATTGAATTATGTACAACAGTGAAGATTTGTAACTGTTTAGATAAGTCATGAGCATAGCAAGCTTGCATGAATTATTGAGCGTGAAGACTTTATCTAATATATTTAATGGTTTCAGAGATTTTTTCAGTCTGCGACCTGACAAATTTTCGTGCCAACGAGTGCATAGTCAAACTTGTTTGAGCTATGCCGAGTGCAGCCGAAAATCACTTGCGTGTAAATTGTATGAAATACTTAATAAACAAGTGAATTTTACTCAATATATAGGCACTTGCAAAAGTGCCTATACAAAGGGCTATGCCCTAAATTGAGTACTAACGATAGGTGTAACTACTTGTAATATAGTGGGGACGCTGTAATGGTGATATACGTTGAGTTATGGAGAAAGAAAGATTATTCAAACAGATTCAAGACATTATTACAAATCCTACTCCACCTGTAATTGTTTTAGGGAGTGGAGCATCCGTTTCTTATGGTATTGCTTCGATGGGGGAATTAGCAAAAATGCTAAAGACTTTTTTTACATCGAATGTTTATCAATCACAAGAATCTAATGAATGTGTAAAACGTTTTTTGGATTTTCTTAATAGTGGTAATGGATTAGAAGAGGCACTTCTGAAAGCCAAAGTAACGGAAGAAGTGGAAGTTGATATTGCGTACAATGTTTGGAATATGATTGTACATCAAGATGCCGAAGTTTATAAAAAAGCAATATCGGGTGAGAACATTGATTTGAAAGAACTATTTGATTTTCTTATTTATGGCAGAAAAGGGACAGAGCTAAATGTGGTATCAACCAATTATGACAAGATAGCCGAATATGCAGCAGCACAAAGCACTGCCTATATCAATACCGGTTATGCTTCAAGTTATTTGGGGGTATTAAAGCAAGACTTAGACAGTTGTCCGACACAAATAAAAAAATCATATATAGGGAAAATCAATATTTGGAAAGTTCATGGTTCTTTGGATTGGTTTAAGAAGGACAACCAATCATATTGTTTTCCCAACTTATTGGAATTACCTAATGGCTATCAACCATGTATTATCACTCCTGGCAACAACAAATACGAAAAAACGCAGCAACCACCTCATCGGCAACTATTGACTAAAGTCGATGAGTGTTTCACAAAGGCAAGTGGATTTTTATGTATTGGATACGGATTTAACGATGAGCATGTACAGCCTGTTTTATTAGATAAAGCCTCAAAGAACAACCTTCCTATCCTCATTGTAACGAAAGACATTGGCGCACCTATCCGAAGCAAAGTAATGGATGGTAAACACAACTACATTGCTATTTATAGTGATGGGGTAAATGGTTGTAAGATAGAAACAAAAGAAGGAGTTATTCCAATACAAGATAAAGAATATTGGAAGTTAAAAGAATTTTGTACAATCATAAAGTAGTAACATTATGGCAAACAAATCTTTATTAAACTATAAGCCTGATGAAAGCATTGGCTTAGTGAATGCTGTCGATACAGGTACTGCAACAGCTATGATAACTGATGATAAGTCTCTTTCTCAGTTACAAATTAACCAATTGCTGGCGATACATAGCCCTCGTCCTGGACGGCATATCATAGCTATGATAGTCAAAATTTTCAGAAAGTCAGTTCTTGACGATTCTGTTGAAGATAATGAGGATGAAGAAACTGATGATTTTCAAACAGTATCGCTTAACCAAATAAAAGTAGTATTCATAGGAGAGTTCATTGATCATGAAGGTATGAAGCACAACATTTTCAGACGAAATGTGAGCGCAGTACCTTCTATTGATGCAGACTGTTATAAAATTGAAGGAGATAGGCTTACAGCATTGATGCAATGTATATCATCAGATGCTGCAAGTGTAGCAAACCCATTGAGAATAGGTACATATACAATGGATGAAAAATCCTGTGCTTATTTGGATGGAGACAGACTATTCCAACGACATGCTGCAATTGTTGGTTCTACAGGTAGTGGAAAGTCGTATAGTGTAGCACGTATTGTTGAACAAATGGCAGATTTGCCAAATGCAAATGCTATACTTTTTGACATACATGGAGAATACTCTACAGATTCTTTCAAAAAAGAAGGCATTGTTCATTATAGAATAGCAAATCCTTCAGATTTGGGTGAGACAGATAAGTTGTCAAAAGGCATATTAATGATACCTTATTGGTTGCTTACCTATGAAGAAATGCAAGCTCTTCTGCTTGACAGGAGTGACCAAAACGCACCAAATCAAGCAATGCTTTTATCGAAAGAGATTATTTCTCACAAGGAAGAAAACGTAAAAGACACAGACCTTTGTGGCAAGATAACATTGGATAGTCCTATTCCGTATGATTTGCTATCGGTCTTGAAACACTTGACAGATTTAGACGAGGAGCGTGTACCAGGTGCTAAACAAGGTACAGACAAAGCAGGTCCTTTTAACGGAAAACTGACTCGTTTTAATCAAAGATTGCAAAACAAGCTGGATGATAAACGAATGGGATTTATGTTTCATATGTCAGCGGAAGAACTCTCGTCAGATTGGCTAACAGCCTTTTCTGCTAAATTGATGGGAAAAGATGATACTATTCAAAATAGAATAAAAGTTATAGACTTTTCCGAAGTGCCTTCCGATGTTCTTCCATTGGTAATCGGTCTTATCGCAAGACTTGTCTTTACTATTCAGCAGTGGAGCGAAAGTGAGCAACGTCATCCAATAGCATTGCTTTGTGATGAAGCACATCTGTATGTTCAACAAATGGAGTCAAGAGATTCTGTTTCTGAAATTGGGCTAAAGAGTTTTGAACGTATAGCAAAAGAAGGACGAAAATATGGTGTAGGTCTTGTAATAATTAGTCAACGACCATCAGAGGTAAATAGAACTGTGCTGAGCCAATGTAATAATTTCATTAGTTTACGTTTGACAAACGTAGAAGATCAAAATGTCATTAAACGTTTGCTGCCTGACAACCTGGGTAATATTGCAGACAATTTGTCTTTGCTGGATATAGCGGAGGCTATAGTTGTTGGTGATGCCATATTGTTACCTTCACGAATCAAGATTGACGAACCCAAAATTGCTCCTTCAAGTCAAACTGTTAAGTTCTGGCAGAAATGGAATGCCACAGAATTGCATCAGAACTTGAATGTTGCAGTATTGAATATGATAAAACAAAGTAAGGGATAAATTAGAAGGAAAAATCCCCAATTGAACAACTCTTAATCGCATGCGTAGCAGCGAACAACTCAAAATTCAACATTCTTGCTCTGGCAAGCGGTAAAGCCGATTACAACACTCAATATTGCGCTTCGCGCGTAATTCAACATCGGCTTCGCTTACAATTCAACACTCAACATTCAACACTCAACATTGCCGAAGGCTTCAATTCACAATTGACCAACTCTCAATCCCATGCGTAGCAGCGAATAACTCAACATTCAACACTCAACATTCCTAATTGGCATTGTCGAGCGAAGAATTTTAGTGCCAACGAGTGCAGCCGAAAATCATGAAATAAATCGGATTGGCAATTTACCAATAGTTAACAAACAAGTGAAAATTTTAACATCTCAATATATAGGCACTTTTGCAAGTGCCTATACAAAGGGCTATGCCCTAAATTGAGTATAAACAACAAAACATATTTAATGTCAAATCAAACAACAGAAAATAATAAAAGAATAGCAAAGAACACCATCATGTTATACCTTCGTATGTTCCTCACCATGGTGGTGGGGCTATATACATCAAGAGTTGTGCTTCAGACTCTTGGTGTTGAAGATTATGGTATATATGGAGTGGTAGGCGGCATAGTTGCAATGATGGGATTCCTCAATGCTTCAATGTCAGGTGCCACCTCGCGTTTTCTAACTTTTGAGTTGGGTAGAGTGATAAAGAACGGTTAAGCAAGACATTCTCAAGTGCTCTGGTTGTACATATCATCATAGCAGCCATTGTGTTTGTTGTTGCCGAAACGGTTGGCTTGTGGTTCTTGTGCTATAAACTTGTTATACCCGAAAATCGTATGGTTGCAGCGCATTGGGTATATCAGTTGAGTATTTTAAGCTCTATGCTTTCAATAACACAGGTGCCATACAATTCAAGTATCATTGCGCATGAGAAGATGGACGTGTATGCGTATGTTGAGATTCTTAATGTAACGCTCAAACTTCTAATTGTGTATTTGTTGGTGATTTGCAATTTTGATAAACTGATTCTATATGCAATACTTATGTTTGCAGTGTCAGTGATTATAATGATGGTATACAGAATATATTGTTTGCGAAGATTTGAGGAATGTAAGTTTCGTTTGTTTTTGGACAAAGATTATTTGAAGCCTATATTATCTTTTTCTGGGAGGAAGAACGTATGCTACGTTTTTTTAATGCCATTGCCACTATTTGTGTGGAATGTCTTGGTATTGATGTTGCTTGCTTTGGTTCTGACGACAAACTGTATGCGTATCAGCAGGACCCTGCTCTAGCTGACCGCATCCTCTCAGACATCTTCGAGAAGAAAGACGTGCTGCCAATGTCTACCGTTGGCATTGACACTATCGGCAAGAAACTGTACTATGCCATAGACAAGAGTTGCCGTTGGTGGCGCAATCGTTGGAAGTACCAACTGATTTATAACGAAAACCTTGTAGCGTCGTTCTGGTGGTTGGCGAGGAATAGGATTGGATAAAAATATTAACCTCGTACTTTTCTTGAATGATGTACACTTTAATTTGTATTGCGTCTATATTATGAAGTTGCATCTTAAACACCCCATATTCGATATACTGTCTGCCTATACCAGCATTGACGAGTTCTATGTATGTGGTGGATATGTACATATTAATGAATATCTTTCCATAAAATAGGCTACACCTCAGTAAAACATTCAACACTAAAAACACAACATTCAATTTCTCCCCATCCGAGTGGCGGCATATGCGCAGAGCAATACTACGGTGGGGGAACAAATTGTTTTTATTATGGCAATAAGAGTGAATAAGCTTTTACGTGAAGCAAACATTGGAATGCAGACTCTCAGTGAACTTCTTAAAGCATTGGATTATAATGAAACTATAGAAGTAACGTCTAAGATTCCTGATGATATAGCAGCTAATGTTATATTGGGTTTATGTTATGAGGATGTGGACTTCTTGAAGTTAGTTGAGAAGAATGCTAATAAGAATGTATTAAATCAGCAAAGCCCAAACTTTCCAATAAAGATTCTTGGAAAGATAGACTTAGATGGGGTAAATAATTCAAATCGCATAAATAAAGAGAAGGCTCGAACGATAAAGAACTTATTGAATATTATTAACGATCATTCTGTTCTGAATACTCCACAATATGATGAGAACAATAGTATGTTCTGGGTTGAGGAACTATTGTTGTTGTCATCGAAAGGTGATGCGTATCGTTTGTCAGTCGGAAGTTTTGATAAATGCAAGAAAGAACCTCTTTATTCGGTTATTATTGGAAATAATGGTGTTGGTAAAAGTATTATATTAAAGGAAATTGTCGATTTCTTCGTTGACTTGTATGCTTACATTAACGAAACCAAACCGAGATTTTCGTCTGTTTATAATGTGAGACTTAGGGGTGTCAAATATCATATTGATGGTGTCTGCTGTGAGGTTATAAGATTAGGTAGAACGTTTATAGCTAAGATTGATGGTAAGATTTCTACGCCAAATAATTTGCGATTGCCGTCGATAGTTGCATGTTGTTTTGGTGCCTTTGATAAATTTCCTGTTCAAAAGGTCAATGGCTCGTTTCAGACAAGATATGATCTACCGTATTATAAATATGTAGGCGCCCATGTTAATGGTAACATGATTTCGTCTTCTGCTATAGTTTTTCGTATGTTGTTTGCGTTGAACGTACAGATGGACGAAAGGCAACGTAGGAATATTTCTTCGTTATTGGACTTTATAGGATACGACCATAAAGTATCTTTGATTTATTCACTCGTGTTGAGATCAAAGAAAAATGGCAATGTACGAGATTTATTGATACAACGAGTGCAAAAAGACAGAGAATATGCCAATCTTTCCAATGAGGAAAAGAATAGCATTGTTAAGGAGCTCTATGAATTTTATAAAAGTAGGTTATTATCACTAAAAACTCACTTTTGTTTTGAGATAGATTTTGATCAAAATACTATTGTTGCTAATAATGAACTCAAGAGCATCTATAAGTTGAAGCAATATGATTTAGTAAACTATACAGGTGTTTTTTTCTATAAACATGGACTGCAAATAGATTCAGAAGGTATGAGCTCAGGTGAGTTTGCTATGCTTGCTATGATTCTCAGTATTTCTGCAGCAGCCAATGATAATCATACATTAATCCTTATCGATGAGCCAGAACTTAGTTTACACCCAAATTGGCAGATGACGTTTATAGACAATCTTGATAGGGCTCTGAAAAATCAAAATTGTCATTTGATGATTACTACACATAGCCATATGCTGGTATCTGATTTGCCTATGAATCGTTCTACAGTTTCTCAATGGGAGAAAGGTAGTGATGGTATTATTGTGGCAAATCAAATATCAGAAAATACTTATGGCTGGTCTGCGGAAGAAGTTCTTCTTAAGGTTTTTAAAACAGCAACTGATAGAAACAGATATTTCGGAGAACGTATTGCTAAACTATTGGAACAAATGGGGAATAACACGATAAGTCCTAAAGAAGTTGCTGATGAGCTGAAGGATTTAAAGGAAATATCATTGCATTTAAGCGATGTGGATCCAATGAAGATGGTTCTTAATACTATAATTGAGGCATACAGATGATATGACGGAACAGGAAGACTTCATTGTACATGACCCATATCAGCCTAAGGAAGAGGAGTTGCTTGCCATATCTGAGCTTAAGGCGAAAGGTCTTGTTCCAAAGGATTGGGATTCGGGAAAGAATGGTATCAAGTCGTTTAAAGAAAATCTACGTGAGCATATGTATTATGAACAGAATTGTAGATGTGCTTATTGTAGGATTGAAATTCCTATTGCTTGCTGTTTTTTGCAACGTGAACATATTATTCCCAAGACTCTTCACCCTATATGGATGTTTGAACCGCGAAACCTATGCATCGCTTGTGATAAATGCAATAATTACAAACTTGATGAAGAGGTATTAGCTAATCCTAAAACCGTTGATTATCCAACTGAAAGTAGTGATTTCTTGATTGTAAATCCCTTTCTTGATAAATACTCTGAACATATAGAACTAAAGGATGGTATTATATATAAGGGAAAAACAGATAAGGGGCGTTTTACGATAGAGACATGTCATCTCTATAGGACGGATTTGGTCCTCGAACGTGCAAAGATGAGAATGGTGAATGAAAATCCAAATTCTGTTATGACTCAAATTCTCTTATTATTGTCAAAAATGCAGATTTCAAATAATGAGAGAAATAAGGTGTTGATTAAATTTAGGAATATTGTCAAGATGTATAAAAACAACAGGGTTATGACATAGTAATTTGATTGAAAATGGTTTCTAAAGGCTTGAATCTAATAATTTATTATTTATGTTTCTCATCGTTTTATTGCTTGTTTTAGCAACTCTCCTAACGACATGCGCAGTCTTTATCCTAAATTCTATTATAATAGCATTTTTATGGTTTTGGATGTACAGGATAATAGTAATTCTTATAGAAATTATTTCATTCTGTAAAAGAAATCGAAAAATATGGTGGAGGACAGTATTTGATTATTTATCTAACAATACATATAGTTTCCTTTGGAAAGTTGTAGCTCCATTATTGTTGATACTATATATTATAAGTATATGTTTATATACAGATAAAGAAAAGGATATATGGATTTTGATTTTTCAAATTATACATACAGCGGATTAATAACCATTTTCTCCATGATAATGGGTATGGCATATCCTACAGTACAGAGTGCAATACATGAGATGGACACGAAGTATGATAGTGGACAATTAGTGGAATATTTCATGACCGAAGTGTCTTATAAATGGTTCCGATTTTGGCTTGCATTGTCAATTCTTTTTGCTCTATGTTGTCCTTTTGTGTTGAATTGCTGTAAAGTGGCGTGGGTGCATTATACGTGGATGTTTGTTCACACCGTTATTGTACTTGCTTTAATAGCTTCGGCAATAAGACTATATACGACTATTATGACTTACTATCGTTCAGGACAATTAGTGGAATATATAAAACAAAGAGCATCTAACGAACAAACAAAAGTGGCATCGGTACTTGCCGATATAGCCAATTTTGCAGCTTGGAAAGGACAGAAGAAAGTATATATGGCAGCTGTACAGGCTATAGCGGACCAATTGATTTTGGAACTTCGTGAACATAATTATGACATTAATCCTGCGCCATTCGACATTGATAATCCTTCTACATTTAACAGTAGTTTGTCTGCGGATATAAATAGAGCAATAGAACGTTTGGTAAATATAATAAAAAACAGAAACTATGATTCCTTCTATACTTCAGATGTGACAGTAGTCAGTTTGTTTTATAATCTTATAGAGCAACATACTTTATCTCAAGGAATACGTGACATGATTTGGCGTATGGTTAGCGATGTAACATTATCAAACAACAAGGAATGGGTGATGGAGTATTGGAGTATTGCCGATGGGTATGCTCGTTCATTAAAGTATAATTGCACATCCTTTGAAGAGGCAAATCCATCTTATGCGGATTATATGAAAATAAAGGAATTTCATGCTGCCATTGGAGGAATGTTAATAAAATACGGTAAAGAAAAATGGTTAAGTGATATTCTTTTTTTTACAAACTCACAACCTGCAAGTTATCCATTACTATCCAATACCTTTTCTGATATATTGGATATGTTGGAGCAATTTGAGAAGAAACTTCGTTATCCATATTTATGGACTATTCAGGTACATTATCAGATGCAAGGAACTCGAAAAGGAGTAAATACAGATGCTGATATTGTTAGGTATATAGAGCAGTTTATTGCAATTGAATTTCTACGTCTTTGGCATATTGATTATAACGGTGAGTATAGTGACCCAAAGGGGATGCTGCAAGCAGGTAAAAATGCTGAGGATAACGAGAAATATTTGAATTTGTTAGAGCGGTTGCAATGGAGTGTCAATGAAGTGTTTGACAAGAATCTAAACAATACGTTACATTTCAATCGACCAACTAAAAACGAAGCAACACAGTTTATTAATGATAATGTTCAAATTTGCAAAGAAAGATTGAAAGGGATAAGTGATAATCCAGAGATAGATGATTATAAGCGGAAAGCAATTATAAATAGTGTAAAGGATGCTGCTAAGGAATGGAGGGATAATGAGGTTGCTATAATAAATAATAGATTTAATGAAGTAAAGCACTTTGTCAGAACAATGCCTCACAAATTTCCAAAAGAATACATCTTGAAAAATTATGCCTTATTTTATGACTCTTTAGGGACATCTGTAGTTGAAGGACTTAAGACAAATTTCAATAGTGTGTTGCCTTCATTTTTTATGATATGTCAAGCAACAGAAACATATTGTATTGATTATGAGCATATAGGTGATGCACTCCGTCGACTGGGCTTGAACGACAGCTTTGTGGTTCTTTGCCTTGGATTTAATAAATCATCATTTTTTAAACTAAATAAAAAATCATTACCGGAAGCCATTTGCAATGATGACGTTTGGACATTCAACGGTGCAAGGTTCTATGAATTATGGGGGAGTGGGGAATCATCCTTGATTATCATTCATAAAGATGATATACCTGTTTGTGAGGTTGTGAAGAATGATAATGATGACGTGGATCTGATAACCGATAGTATGCCAATATATTCGAATATAAGAAAAATAGATGAAAATACTTATATGAATGTGTTTTATAGGATTTTTATTGATGTCCATTATTCTACTGATATGAAATTTATAAGAATCACAATACCTAATATATACTCTGAAAATAAATACGATTTAGATAATATACAAAGTATAGATAGCATATTTGGTAAAAACTAAATTAATAAAAGAGAATTCTTGAAGATTTAAGATAAATAAAACAAAAAAATTATGTACAAACATTTTTTTAAACGATTCTTTGATTTTTGGATTGCGCTCGTAGCTTTAATATGTATAAGCCCAATCTTAATCGTAGTTACCATTTGGCTGCATTTCGCCAATAAAGGGGCAGGAGCTTTCTTTTTCCAAGAGCGTCCTGGAAAGAATGGAAAAATATTCAAGGTGATTAAATTTAAGACGATGACGGATGAAAGGGATGCAGAAGGTAATTTGTTGCCAGATGCAGACCGTCTGACCAAAGTTGGCAGTTTTGTGCGCTCTACTTCAATTGATGAATTACCACAACTGATAAATGTGCTGAAAGGAGACATGGCCTTGATTGGGCCAAGACCATTGCTCGTACAGTATCTGCCACTATATAGTAAAGAACAGGCTCGTCGACACGAAGTGAGACCAGGAATAAGTGGTTGGGCGCAATGTCATGGACGCAATGCTATCTCTTGGACGGAGAAATTTAAGCTTGATGTGTGGTATGTTGACCATTGTTCTTTGATTACTGACTTGAAGGTGATATTCATTACTATAAAGAAAGTGCTTGGACGTGAGGACATAAATACAACAACAGGTAAGTCGGCAACAATGGAGTATTTCAATGGTCATAATTAAAAACTATCCCATTATGTATTTATTCGGAGCAAGTGGTCACGGTAAAGTGATTAAGGATATATTGAGTGCCAATGGTATCAAGGTAGAGGCTTTTGTGGATGACAACCTTAATGTGAATGAATGTGGAGGTCGTCCCGTTTTGCATGATGCTACAAGACTTTCGCCTATGATTGTGAGCATAGGTGTGAACAGAATTCGCAAGATGATAGTGGAGAGGTTGAAGGCTAACAATCCTGATATTGAGTTTGCAACAGCCATCCATCCTTCTGCTGTTATTTCTCCTTCTGCCAAGATTGGTGAAGGAACTGTAGTAATGGCAGGAGCTGTTATTAATGCCGATGCTGTAATAGGTAATCATTGCATCGTAAATACAGGAGCATCGGTAGATCATGATTGTGTGGTTGAAGACTATTGTCATGTTGCTCCTGGTGTACATATAAGCGGTGGTACACATGTGGGTGAGGGTACCTGGGTTGGTGTTGGCTCATCTGTAATACAATGCTTGAATATTGGCAAGAACTGCATGATTGGTGCAGGAAGTGTTGTCGTTAAAGATATACCTGATAATGTGACGGCTTTTGGTTGTCCAGCAAAAGTAATCAAAAATCATAAGTAAATAGCAAGGCAAGCAGGTATGATTGAATAGGCTTACGCCTGTGGAGCGAAACCACTACCTGCTACAATCAAATTGTAGATTTTCGTTCATTAGTGTCCCGTTAAAATCGGGACAAGTTAAATATTAATCAAATAACCCGGGAAAGAGTCGCTTACCCGAACTCAGGTTATTATTTAGAGGTGTTGTAATACTATTAGTAAAGTCTCTTACTGTCATGTGGTGAAGGTTTCTACACTATTGCCTATGGAATCCTCCTGCATAATGCCAGTAAAGCGCAGTTCAGCATCTATTACAGCATAGCCCTCATTAGGAGTCTTGAGAACATTCAATGGATTAAGGTCATTGATTTTTATTCCCTTATAATAATAAGTATTACCATCCTCCGTGATAAATCCTCTCTTCTTAGCATAATCAAGGATTTCCTCATGAGTGGCAAAAGTGCCATTGATATAAGGCTGTGCCACTATTATCTTGAAAGTACCATCAGAGTCCCTTCCAAAGCCTATGTCTGAAAGCTTTGTAATATCTCCAAACAAGTGGTTATGGAGAAGGATTCTATCCAATGCTTTTTGGGGATCACCATTATAGTAATCAAGACTTATGGACTTTACCACCGTGCCATCTTCTCCAAGATAAATAGTAGCTTCACCACCACTATTTATTGAATGCCCAAAATTAGCCTCAAGGGTATTGTCAAGATTATCAATCCATAGGTTGTTTTCCCTTGCCCAATCCTCTAATCTTTTTTGTTTTTCTCTTTCTGTTTCCTCTCTTCCTCCATTCTCTTCTCCAATTCTTCCCTTGCTATTCTCATATGCTCCATTACTTCTTCCCTGGAATAGATTGGCTGCTTCAAGTATGCTTCTTTCACTTTTTGATCGTTTTGCCAACAATAGTCGTTGAAGGGATAATCCTTTGGCTTTGGAGGAATCTTGCTTTCCGTTTTTGTCATTGTCTTTTTTATTTATTTGTGAATTATTATCTACCATTTGTTGTAGTCCTGCTATGTTATGAGTCTTCAAGAACTCTTCCATGGCATTTCTACCGAAGACCTTGATGCCTGGAATGCTCTTTAAATGACCAACTACCTGCTTGGTAATCTCATTATCAGAATGCTGGGGAGTTAGGATTTATTGTATTGTCTTTTGGATTAACTGATGATTTATGTTCATCAGTCTTAGAAAATTGATTGGCTTCATGATTCAATGGAGAGGCTTCCACCTTTGCCATATCAGTGATGACAGTGGCAGTGTCAGTGGCTCTTGATACAGCAACATACTCAAGTTGCCTTACAGTGTCCATAGGGTAGAATCATTAGTGACGTGGGAAGTCGGTAGATGAAAATAGGAGGTAAATGTCATTATGAATAATATTTACCTCCTATCTAATTATAATTTCACGACGCCGATACCGGGACGGTCTGGCAACGTTATCTTGCCCTTCACGACCTCCATGCCCTTGAACCTGTCGTTGGAGATGAGGAGATTTCCATCAAGGTCGGCGAAATCAACGGCAGGCGACAATTGAGCAGCCGCACTTACCGCGCAAGACGTTTCCGTCATGCAGCCCACCATGACCTTCATGCCTATGGCACGAGCGTAGTTGAGCATCTTCCAAGCCTCGTGCATGCCGGTGCACTTCATCAACTTGATGTTGATTCCAGAGTAAGCGCCAGCCACGTTCTTGATATCTTTCAATCGTTGTATTGCCTCATCGGCGAAGATAGGCAGTGGGCTCTTCTCTGTCAGCCATGCTATGTCGTCTCTCAGCTCCTTTGGCATTGGCTGCTCAACCATCACTATGCCATGCTCTTTCAGCCAGAATATTTCGTCGATGGCTTTCTCCTTGTCTTTCCATCCCTGGTTAATGTCGACGGCAATAGGCAAGTCCGTGACGCTTCTTATGGTCTCGATCATCTCTTTGTCGTTTTCGCGGCCAAGCTTCACCTTTAAGATGTTGAACTGGTTTGCGCACTCCCTTGTCTTTTGTTTCACCACGTCAGCCGTGTCAATGCCTATGGTGAATGTTGTGGAAGGAGCCTTATCCTTGTTCAAGCCCCAAATCTTATACCATGGAGCACCAAGAAGCTTGCCCACGAGATCGTGTAGGGCAATGTCGACAGCGGCTTTTGCCGCCGTGTCGCCAGGAGAAAGACTGTCAACATAAGCCAAGATGTCTTCCAACTGGAACGGATCGTTAAACTGGCTCAGGTCCACCTTTTGCAAGAACGCCGTGACACTCTGAACTGTCTGCCCAAGATACTGAGGCATGGATGCCTCGCCATATCCTGTCACGCCGTCGTAGGTGATTTCTACTTGCACGTCAGGGGTCGTAGTGCGCGAATATGTGGCTACGGTGAAGACATGACGCAGTTTCAACTCATAAGGAAAGAATTTCATCTCCAGTTTATGGGATGTGCCTTTCCGGTTGATGTTCACGTTCTTGGTTTTAGAGCCGATGACGTTGAGTGCGTCGATGTTTGACAAAGCCAACGCAGAACCAACTGTTGTCAACGTGGCTTTCTTGATAAAATCTCTTCTTGTTGTCATATCGTAGATGTTTTTTCCGGTATATGAATGCAACGGTTTATAAGGAAGGAATCTACTTATAAAACTCGTTTTTATCTGATGTGGTTAAACCCTCTTCCTTGTTTATGTAAGGCAAGACCCTTTGCGCCCACAGCAATCGGTTGTAGTCATACTCATCGTATTCAGGGTCTGACGGGTTAAAGCTGCTCACGTGAACCCACCCAAGAGAATGTATGAATTTCTTGTTACCGATATACATGCCCACATGAGACACGTGGGCAGGCTTGTCTTCCGTGGCCTTCCTGCCAAAGAACACGAGGTCGCCGGGTATGAGATTGCTGAAGTCTGGCTTAATGTCCAGATGCAAGCCTTTCTTGGCTTGCTGGGAGGCATTGCGTGGAATTATAATGTCGTGCTGAAACAAGATGGCGCGAATGAAACCGCTGCAATCCAATCCCTTAGTACTCATTCCGCCCCACATGTATGGCACGCCATTGAGCTTCATGCCTGTCGCTATGATGCTTGCGGCATCCCGCTTTAGGCTTTTTCTCCACTCGGTTACCTTCTTGGCGTCTTTCATGGAAATGTACCCTTGACGGCCATCAGGATATTCCACCTTGTAAAAGGCTTTGGTTTGTCCCAACAGCTTCAAGCGGTTACTTGCCACGACATCGCTGACATGTTGTGAAAGCGTGCTTGGCTTTTCGTAAACGAAGCCATAGATTGAGGTCACTACGACTTGTGGCGCCTGGTTCCATGCTTCCAACTGTTTCTTATTGACCACGACAAGCGACGACTTCAGCACCCAGGCCGGATATTCATCGGGTGTCTCAATCTTCATCCATTTCCCGCCCTCGATTATTTTCGCGGGCATGCCGAGCAACGCTTGCGACTCCATGCCAGCATCATAATCGCCAGTAGCGCGAAGGTTGCAACAAGAAACATTGATAATTGCCCATTTCGTGGTGTCGCTCTCTGTCAACGACTGTGCCGCGACCGAGGTAAAAGCCAAGACGAACATCCAGATTAAAACAATTCCCTTTTTCATATCATTCATATCGTTACTGTTTTCATGCCATTATTTATTGTATATTGAGCCGATAGCTTTCATTGCTTTCTTCTCACTCCCTGTAAAGGTAACCCAACAAGGTGTTTACCCACGGTATGTTGATGCGAAACCATCTGTATTTACCGACAGGCTTGCCTCCAAACGACAGTATGAATTCGCGGAAAGGATTCTTGTGGAAAGGCAGCCCCACGTCAAGGAAATTGATATGGGCGTAGTCGTGTTTCCATGACCAATAGATGGCTTGCCACACCGTCATGAGATTTGGATGGAGTAGGGCATAGCGCTTACGCTTTGAGGCGAGATACCACAGGTATGAGTTGCCGTTGCTGAACACGCATACACAACCGCCAATGACCTTTCCCTTGAACAATGTTATGAAAATCCTGCCATTGTCGCTATCGTGTAGCTGCCGTACGTGGTTCTCATCAGGTATTATCCTTCGCAACTTCAGGCGATAGAAGCCGTGCATGAGCTTGTAGAAGCTGTGAACTTCCTTGTCGGTCTTCGCCTCACGTGTTTCCACGCCAGCACGATAACTCTTTCTTATGCGCTCCTTCATCTTTTCCGAGAGTCGCTCAATGGGAGGCAAGGAGTGGAGCGAATTATGCACCTCTTGCCAATTCACGGGAAAGTAATTCTCCTTGCGGAAATATTTGTAGCCAAACATCTTCATGGAGAGGTCGCTGAACTCTATATACAAGCAAAGCCGCCTGCGAAGCTTGCGAGTAATTTCGTGTAGCATCAAGCTGAACAACAGTTCCTTGTCGGTGTCGTCATCATATTCTCCCTCTCCATAAATTCTGCCTTGCGAGTAGACAAATGGTGGCAACCACGTCTTGCGATAACGGATAAAAGCCAGCATATGGGCCACAACATCACCGCGCTCGGTAAAGGCAACGGCCATGAAAGGTCTCTGCCCCTGAGATTTCTCCACGATATGGAACAGCTCGGTGGAGTGGAAGAAGTTGTCGCAATGCAGTTGTGGCAACTCGTTTCCCTTGGTGAATATGCGTATCTTATACTCGCTCATGCTTGCCTTCTTACTCTTTATACAAGAGGTATTTGCGCCGTTGCTTCTTAAACTTCTCAACGTCGCCTTGCCACATCCTGCTAATTTCGGCGGCGTTCTTGCCTTGCTCTATCATCTTGCGCACGTAGCCTACGCCAATAAGCTTTTCAAAGAATGAGGAGAAAAAGCTGTCGCCCTTGTTCACGGCCTTGTATGCCTCGATGAGATAGCTGAGGTCTATCTTCCGCGCCCAGATGTCGGAATCTCTCAATTGGCTGAGGTCTTTCCCATAGCATGTCTTGCCCATCTGTGGCGGATTCTTCGCCCCAGGACGGCTCTCCGGCGTGAAATGGAAATCATAGGTTTTCATGTCGGGATGCCCGAATATCTGAAAAGGCTTGTCGGTGCCACGCCCTAAGCTCACGGGGGTCGCCTCGAAATAGCACAACGACGGGTAGAGATACACCGATTTCATGTTGGGCAGATTGGGCGACGGGGCTACCGGCAGGTTATATCTTGTTTGGTGAGTGTAGTTCTTGCAGGGTATGATGGTAAGCTTGCAGGTCTTCCCCGACTTGAGCCAGCGTTCTCCGTTTATCATCCTTGCCAACTCTCCGAGAGTCATGCCATGCACGACGGGAATGGGAAGGGCCCCAACGCCTGAGGCATATTTCATGTCAAGCAGTGGGCCATCCACATAGAAGCCGTTAGGGTTGGGCCTATCGAGGATAACCATGCGTTTGCCATATTCCGCGCAGCGATCCATCAGCCGCATCATCGTGATATAATAGGTGTAGAACCTGAGGCCGACGTCTTGGATGTCGGTGACGAGAATGTCGAACTTCGCCATCTCTTCCTTGTCGGGAGCGTCTTTTGGCGCGCCATACAGGGAAAACACGTGAACGCCAGTCTTGCTGTCTACTGATGAACTGACCTTCTCGCCGGCATCTGCCTTGCCACGAAAGCCATGTTCGGGAGAGAATATCTCCACCACGTTGACATGATTTTCCAGCAAGACATCCAATGTCAACTTATCCCCCACCACTCCCGACTGGTTGGAGAAAAGCGCCACACGCTTGCCTTTCAGCAACTTGAGGTAAGCGTTGGTTTGCTCCGCGCCAGTAACAACGGCTGCCCGTAGGCTTCCAATGAAAAATGGAAATATAAGGGTTAAGATTGTCAGGGGCAACGCATATTTCTTGTTTTTCATTTCATACATTTCTATCATTTATCTTTTAATTTGTTGCAAATATAAACATATTTAACTATAAATCATTAAAAGATAGTTATAAAAAGTATTAAATGGCGAAAATGCGAGCTGATTATTTGTTTACAGCCTTTGGCGTCCAATTGTTAAGGAAACGCAGCACCTTATCCTTGTTGTAGCCTTGTCCTTCCTCCAGGAAGCTGGAGTCTTGGACATGGAGCACCTTGCCGTTTTCGTCAAGCACGACAAACACGGGGAAGCCAAACCGCTGCGGGTTGCCAAGACGTTTCATCAAAGCCTCAGCCGTTGCGTCGTTGCCCTTCCGTGGGTTATAGTTGACATGAAGGTACACGAAGTTGTCGTTCACCACTTTCATTATATCTGCGTCTTTGCTGATGAAGTCGGCGAAGCGAAGGCACCAAGGGCACCAGTTGCCACCCACCTGGCAAATAATGTACTTCTTTTCCGTTTGCGCCTTTACCGTTTCGAGAGCCTTGTCTATTTGCTCCATTGGGTTGATGGTCTCGTCGTAAACCTTCTTCAACCGCGTTTGTGCGCTGACCATCATGCTGACGACAGCTAATATCAATGCTAATGCAAGTTTCTTCATATCGCTTTGTGTGTTAAGAATTCCCATTTGTTAAGTTGGCAACGTTGGCTTAGATTGAAGCCAACGTTGCGTATATCCTCTCGAACGTCTGCCTCAACATGGCTTTGTTGGCGATTATCTCACGCACCCGCTTGAGTCTTGCCTCATTTGGCGAACCGTTTATCCAAAGGTGTATGTAGCCATTCGCGCTGTATTTCTCTTCCATGTGTTCGCAGAACCTTCGCCATTGCTGTTCCTTGCTAAGTGCCGACTCGTGCTCCAGTCCAAACTCAATGGCACGCGTGAATATTACCTCCGGCTCAAGGTCGCGGTCAGCCTCAGCCACTATCTTCCCATATATGGAGCGAGGCGCATGCGACGACGACGCGCGATGGTCCTCCACGGCCTCCTTCATTATCTTTATTTGCTCTGGCGTGAACCACTTGCGAAGGCGCACGTCGGCGGCGAGGATCTTGCCTCCCGTGATGTGATGTATGGCGCGCGGACCTTCCATGCCGAGGTCATGATAGGCCGCTATGACATAGGCCATGTCAACATCGGCACCAAGCATGTTGGCAAGCTCAAGCGAATTCTTGATTACTCGCTGCGCGTGGGTGATGCCATGAGAACGTCCAAAGGCATTGTAACGAGGCAATATCTGCTGTTCCACAAAACTCATTATGTCAAGACTGACATTCATAGGCGAAATCTTATTTATAAAGTCGTGGCGTCATAAAATAGTGGCGTCATAAAGATGAAAGGTAGGTTGCCACCACGGTCATCAAGCCATAGACAAACATGTCGCGAGCCGTCATGCCAAGCACCTTGTTCAGTTCTCGGCCCTTCCATATCTCACGCAACTTGGCGTTGCTCTGGGAATGTTTGTAGGCATAGACAAGGAACGGGAAGACGCACACTGCCGCCAATTGAGCGTGGCGCGCCTGTGTCATTATTACGACCATGGTTATGGCCGCACCTAATGAGCCTACCACATTGTAAAGCGTCGCTCCTCGCTTTTCTCCCAATCTCACTATGAGTGTGCGTTTTCCGTCTTTCATGTCGTTTTCGCGGTCACGGAAGTTGTTGACGCACAACAACGTGTCTATTACCAGGCCGCACCCGATGGAGATGGCTACAACTTGCCAGGTTATGACGCGCGCCACTTCGGGGATTATCACATAATAGGTAAAGCAGACGGGCACGATGCCGAAAAAGACCAACACGAGCACGTCGCCCAGACCTTGATATGAGAAAAACGTGGTATAAAGAAAGGCGAAAAGCACACAGGCCGCGCCAACGATTATCATCTGCCATCCTCCATACCATACGAGCGGCAGCCCAACGGCGCAAGCCAAGACAGAAACTAAGGCAAGGCCCGCCACCATGGCGCGAGGCGTTATCCAACCTTCCGAGCATGCACGCTTGGGCCCAAGACGTGTGGCAGGGTCGTCGTTGCCATGACGGAAGTCGAAATAATCGTTTATGAGGTTGGAGTCAACCTGCATGAGGAAAGCAAACAAGAAGCACAATATCGCGGGCACAAAGCGGAAGTGTTGCCAGCCTGTCGTCCTCAGCGCGAGCGCCACGCCAATCATCACTGGCACCGCTGCCCCGGCGAGGGTCTTGGGGCGTGTGGCAAGCAACCACGCCTTCCATGAATTTGTCTTTATCTTCTTGTTTTCTGTCATTATCTATATTTGGAAAGGTCAGTTGGCGAAATCCCAGCTGATGCCGAACCTGAACACGCGTCCGTTAAGCGGATAGTTTGGCGTGAAGAAATATTCCTTGTTGCCTGACCCACAGTTTACGTGGCTCATCATCACGAAGAAGCGCGCGCGGCTCAGCTTGAAGTTGAAATAAGCGTTTATCACGGGATAGCCACCGATTTTCTGCTTGTTCTCATTCTCCTGCACCGTGTATTGGCCGAGCGATGGGAAATAGTCGGGCGCGGCGTATTTAGTGAAGAATCTCGCGTCAGCGCCGAAGTCGCAATTTAGCACGCGAGCTATCTTGAAGCGCAGATACAGGTTGGTATAAGCGTTGATGGCTGGCAAAGGCAGCACGTCCTGTTTTGTTGACTTCTGCCATGTCAGGGTTGTCTCCCAATGGAGCGGGCCGAAAGCCAAGTCTTGAGCTACCTCGGCCGTAAGCACGGTTATCGGACTGCTTGCCTGACGTGAATACGCCATGTTGTAGAGACGTCCGTTGTCGTCGGAGTTGGTGAAAGAACTGGCAAAGTAGGCATAATTCTTTATTTCATCAAAGGCGAACCGGAATCGCGTGCGCGTCTTGGCATAGTTCAACACGCCTTGGGCGCGTAGATGGTCTATCATGGACAGGTCGTCGGAGTCCCACCAGAGATGGCGCGACTGGTAATGGCGGAAATAGAAGGAGGGCTTCACGTGATGGTAAAATCCCGAGGCGGCAAGCGTCATGGTGTCGCCAAGGAGGGGGAAGTTGAGGTCCACACCTCCGTCAATCTTTATCTCGCCGACATTATATCCCACCACTGCCACGTCGCCTGTGACATTGAAGTGCAGGCTCTTGCCTTGCGTCTTGCTAAGTTGCGCGCCCACGGCAACGCTGTGTTCGTTCCACGACGTGGTGCCAACGGAATCGGGCAGCACATAGTGGCTGAGCGTGTGCGTGGCAAAGACCTTGGCGCCAGTCTTTATCCATTTGTTGAATCCTTCGAGCAAGGCTATGGCGAAGGTGTTGCGAAGGTTCCAGTTGCTTGTCTTGTCGTAGATGGAATCGCCCGCGAGCCGTTCTTTCACCTTGTAGGTGTCGAGATAATAGTTCTCTGGAGTGGCATAAGCCTCGTATATGCGTCGGTATGTGGTAAAGTCGGCAGTGTGGATGAAACTTGTCACCGGCACATACTCGTCTTTAAGCCACGACGTGTCCTCTTTAGCCTTGTTGCTTGCCGCCAAGAGGCTGTCGGCCATGTTCTTGCCGTTAACTTTCACCCTGCCCGAGGCGATGGCGGCAGAGTCGGCAGGAGCCGTCTTGGTGGCCACTTTGGCATTGTCGGGACGACCGGAATATGACTTAGGCAACTTTGCGTTCTTCTTGTCAAATTCCACGCCGGCGTCCATAGCCTCTTTCTCGGCCTTTGCCCTTGCCTTTTTCTCGTCTTGCTCTTTTTGCGACTCTATGGCAAACTTCCTGGCCTTTATTTCCTCCGGCGTCATTGGCACCTTACGGTTGAAGCCAACGCTGTAACGCTGGGTGAAGAAGATGTGCTGGTTGTCGTTGCGGTTCCAGTTTTGCTCCAGCATCGTGGGTATCTCCGACGTGGCGAAATTCTCGTTGAACGACTCTGGATGCGTGATATAGAGTTCGCTTGTTATGCCGCCATTCTCCGTAACCTTCTCGTGCAGCGTGTTGAACAGCAAGTGGGCTTGATAGCGTTCGCCCATGTAGCTGCCATAAAGCGCGGCCTTGAAGTGGGAGGTGGACTGGGCGTTGTAGTATCCGCGGCCATAGATATAGTCTATGAGGAAGCCGATGCCCAAGCGCTTGCCGGCATTCACGGCGAATTTCGTCTTGAAGTGATCCTCGCCGTTAGTGCGGTTGCCGCAGTTGTTGTATGAGATGTTCGTGAGTGGCGACAGGGTATTGGTGAACTGGAATTTCTCCACTGGGGTCACCACGTAATCGTATGGATTGACGAAGATGAAGTTGTTGTTCTCCATCCTGTCGATGAAGAGCCTGGCCTGCCGAGGCGCTCCAAGGTTGCCGGTGCTGTTATACTCTGAGCGCATGCCGGTGGTGAAAATGGAGTTCATGAACATGTGGGAAACCGTGTCTGGCTTAGCCTCTACACGGTCGCCGAATCGCGGATCGACAGTCCACACGTGTATGCCTTCAGGTATCTCCTTGTCGGTTCCGAGCGAGTCGGCCCCCTGACGGTTGCGCTGATTGTTGACTACACCGTCAGGACCCATGGAATTGTAATCGCCAGTATCGAATTGCGCCCACAAGGGAGACGCCGACAAGAAAGCGAGGATGATGAAGGAAAGAATTTTCTTCATTTAATAAAGCGTAAAGCGCATTCTATGATTTTGAAGACCATGGAAGCGAGTATTATTATTATTCCCAGGGTCTGCGGAGTGTGAAACATGTATGTCAGGACACCGACGATGGCACCCAACATGAATATTATGTTCAGCCATTGTCGCACGTTGCGGAAGTGGTCTTCCTTGGGCAGTTGCGGCTTGTCCCTGTATGATGTGCTTCTTGTTTGCATGATTTTTTTGTTTTTCGCTTTCTAACAGCATTAATATTTCACGTTAAGGGCTTGGCAGACGCGCTGGAAGATATTGTCCTTGCGGTCAATGGTCTTGCGCCTGAACTTCCCACTTAAAGGCGAGAGCTTGGTTTGTTTCTTGTTGAGCGCGTGCTTGTCGGTAATCCAGTTTTCCGCCTTCTCTTTCATGCCCGCCGCGTCCTTGCGGTTCATTTCGTAAGCATAGCTGATGCGTTCCATCTTCACGCTGACATGCCCGTCTTTGGCCCTTGCTATGAGCGTGTAGTTGAACTCCGTCCTGTCGAGGGAGATGAAGTTGGACGTGAACACAAGCCATTCCTTCACTCGTGCGGCTATGGTGTGCTCAGCCTTGTTGACAGCGGCTATGCGTGCCTGTGGTTGCAAGCCGGAGTCTTTGCCTTCATCCACTATTTCCGAGATGACGGCGTATACCTTGTCGTAGATGCTGTCGGCAGACATGCCCGGCACGTCCTTGTCGAGGGTGAAGACTACCTCGGCATTGACCTCGGGCACGGCACCAGCGAGATATTTCGGGTCAACCTTTGGCGCGGCCTCTTTTTTCTTTACCACTTTGGCTTGTTGCTGTGGCTGGTCGGGTATCTCCCACACGTTGCTTTGCGCCATTCCCAACATTGGAACGAGCGCGAGGGCAAAGGCTATCAGCTTCTTCATATTCATGGTGTTTTCAATTTGTTGTTGAAATGCCGTTTTATAAAAAGCAAAATTACAAATTAACATTGTGAATCCGTAGACATCACCACTATTTAACTTTTTTTGAGTTCAAGCATCTTCTGCAGCCTGAGCATCTCGTCGCGATATTGTGCGGCCTGGATGAAGTCAAGTTTCTTGGCCGCCTCTTCCATGAGGCGCTTGGTATTGTCGATGCTTTTCTCCAGTTCGGGGCGTGTCATTTCCTTTATTATCGGGTCGGCAGCGAAGGCGGCCTTGTCGGGCTCCACGTAGCTGTATGCCGTTCCCGTTTTCGCCTTTTGCCTCTGCGAGGCGTCCGACTCCGGCAGCGTGCCCTTGATGGCCTTTACTATTTGCCTTGGCGTGACGTGATGATCCTCGTTGTATTTCATCTGTATCATCCTTCTTCTTGCCGTTTCGTCTATCGTCTTTTGCATGCTCTCAGTTATGGTGTCGGCATACATTATCACCTTGCCATTGACGTTTCTCGCCGCGCGTCCCGCGGTCTGCGTCAGGCTACGGTGACTTCGCAAGAACCCTTCCTTGTCGGCGTCGAGTATGGCGACGAGCGACACCTCCGGCAGGTCGAGACCCTCGCGAAGGAGGTTGACGCCCACCAAGACATCGTACACGCCCGCCCTGAGATCGTTCATTATCTTCACCCTGTCGAGGGTGGCCACGTCGCTGTGTATGTAGTTGGCCTTCACGTTGTGGTTGAGCAGATATTCCGTCAGTTCCTCGGCCATGCGCTTCGTGAGCGTGGTAACCAAGACGCGCTCGTGCTTATGGCTGCGCGTGAGTATCTCGTCGAGCAAGTCGTCTATCTGGTTTTCCGAGGGTCTTACCTCTATCTCAGGGTCAAGTAGCCCCGTGGGACGGATAAGCTGCTCCACGACGACGCCTTCCGACTCTTGAAGCTCATAGTTGGCAGGCGTGGCCGAGACGTAAATCACTTGATGGAGCATGTCGTGAAACTCATCAAAACGCAAAGGACGATTGTCGAAAGCCGCGGGCAAGCGGAAACCGTATTCCACGAGGTTTTGCTTGCGGGCGCGGTCGCCGCCGAACATGGCATTGATTTGCGGCACGGTGACGTGGCTCTCGTCAATGACCATCAAGTAGTCCTTGGGGAAGAAGTCGAGCAGGCAATATGGTTTCTCGCCGGGCTGCCTGCCATCGAAATAGCGCGAGTAGTTCTCTATGCCGGAGCAGTGGCCAAGCTCTTTTATCATTTCCATGTCGTATTCCACGCGTTCCTTTATTCTCTGTGCCTTGATGTCGTCGCCAATCTCGTGGAAGTAGGTTTCTTGCTTCATGAGGTCATCTTGAATCATGCGGATGGCATTGTCTGTCTGCTCCTTTGACGTGACGAACAGGTTGGCAGGGTAGAGGTCGTATTCCGCGAAACTCTGTATGGTGTGCATCGTCACGGCGTCCACTTCGTCGATGCTGTCGATCTCGTCGTCCCACCATGTCACCCTGAGCAGGGAATCGGAATATGCCATGGCTATGGTGACTGTGTCGCCCTTGACCGAGAAGCAGCCTCGTTGCAAGTCGATGTCATTTCTGACGTATAAGGAACTGACGAGTTTACGCAAGAACTCGTTGCGGTCCAGCGTCTGTCCTCGCTTTACCTTTATTATGTTCTCCTGCATCGCCACCGGAGCGCCCATGCCGTAGATGCACGACACCGACGACACTATTACCACGTCGTTCCTGCCAGAGAGCAAGTCGCTGACGGCGGCAAGCCTCAGCTTGTCTATCTCATCGTTTATGGCGAGGTCTTTCTCGATGTAGGTGTCGGTGGACGGCAGGTAAGCCTCGGGCTGATAATAGTCGTAATAGCTGACGTAGTAGTCGACGGCGTTGTTGGGGAAAAAGCCTTTCATCTCCTCGTACAACTGTGCCGCCAGCGTCTTGTTATGGCTCAACACGAGCGTGGGCTTGTTGACGTTGGCAATGACGTTGGCCACGGTAAACGTCTTGCCGGACCCGGTCACGCCCAACAACACTTGCGCCGGATCGCCTCTCTTCACGCCCTCAGTGAGCTGCGCGATGGCCTGCGGCTGGTCGCCCGTGGGTTTATACTTGGATGATATTTGAAACTTCATGACTGACAAAGTTAGCTATTTTATGTCAGTCGCATACACTTAATCACGAAATTTTACTAAAAAAATCAATACATGTTTGGTTTACCAGATAAATGTGTGTAAATTTGCAATTCATATTTTAAGGCTCATTAAAAAGAGGACATGATAAAACAAGCTTTAACAGCGTTTATCCCATTGATGCTGCTCAGCGGTTGCGCCAAGGAATTCAACAGCGTGTACAAGTCGGGCGACATCAAATATAGATACGAGTATGCCAAAGAGAGCTTCGCGTTGGGCAAATACCAGCGTGCGGCAACTCTCCTCCAAGACTTGATAGTGCCGGAAAAGGGCACGCAAGACGCGCAGGAGTGTCTATACATGCTTGGCATGGCCGAGTATAAGAACATGGACTACCAGACGGCATCTGAGACCTTCAAGAAATATGTGAAGTCTTATCCACGTGGCGACTATTCCGAGATGGCGAAATATTATGTAGGCCAAAGCCTCTTCATGAGCACTCCAGAGCCACGCCTTGACCAAACGGAGACCGTGGCCGCCATCAACGCCTTTCAGGAATACATGGATCTTTATCCCGACGCCAAGCATAAGGAGGACGCGCAGAACAAGCTCTTTGAGTTGCAAGACAAGCTCGTGCAAAAGGAACTATACTCAGCTGAGCTGTACTACAACCTTGGCACGTATTTCGGCAACAACAGTGGGGGAGACGATGGCGGAAACAACTACCAGGCTTGCATCGTTACATCGCAAAACGCGCTAAAGGATTATCCTTACACTAAAAAGCGCGAGGAGTTTGCCACGCTCATCATGAAAAGCAAGTTTCACCTCGCAGAACAGAGCGTCGAAGAGAAGAAGCTCGAGCGCTACCAGGACGCTGAGGATGAATGCTATGGCTTCTTGAACGAATTCCCCGACTCAAAGGAAAAGAAGACGGCGGAGCGCTTCATAGAGAAATGCAAGGAAGTGACCGCTAACGCAAAAGATTAACAATAATAT
>OMFC01000168.1_pt1 | contig 40152 bp, 26 predicted proteins | sample 1645531 | NCBI WGS metagenome assembly OMFC01 (sample SAMEA103958112, study PRJEB25191) | human gut metagenome | biome: human-associated habitat [ENVO:00009003]; feature: intestine environment [ENVO:2100002]; material: feces | place: Germany | collected 2013/2015 | reverse complement strand
GAGGAAACGTGGTCCGCGACGAAGACGAAGATTGTCCTGCGGAACCACTCTTCGTCCTTGAAACGGCGGTAGAAGTTGCGGAAGGCGAGATCTTCGTAGGCTACGGGTTTGTGTATTTTGGTCGTTCCCGCCGGCAGCTTGTCGGCGTATTGCTCGGGCACGACGAAGGGATGGTGCGACGAGAGGGTAAACAGCGTGGCGAAGAAAGGTTCCTGCATTTTCGAGAGCTCTTCGCCCGTGAATTGCAGGAACGGTTCGTCCCAGATACCCCAGTAACCGTCGAAATCCTCCGTGCCGTGTGCCGCTTCGTAATCCTCGCGGCTCAGGAGCCGATCGATGCCGGCGCTGCGGGCGTAGGCTCCGAAACCCATCGAACCGCGCTCCGAACCGCAGAAGAAGGCGGTTCGGTAGCCTTTGTCGCGGAGTATCTGCGGCAGTTGGCGGCTTTTGCCCAGCGACTGGGGCATCAGCACGAAAGGCTGTTTGAAGGAGGGGATGCTGCCCAGTACGGCGGGCATGGCCTGGATCGAGCGGGTGCCGTTGGCGTACATCTGTCCGAAACAGAGGCTTTGCCGCATGAGCGAGTCGAGGAACGGCGTATAGCCCGGTTGCGTGCCGTTGCCGTACAATTCGGGTTTGAGGTAGGCCGAATGTTCGGCTGACATGCTTTCCAGAATGAAAACCATCACGTTGCGCCCTTCGAGGTTCACGGCCGAAGAGTCGGGGCGGTGGGTCGGGGTGAAATATTCGTCCAGTTTTTCGGGCGAAAAGTAGCGGGTGTATTTGACCGATCCGCCGCTGCCGATGGTCCGCAGAATGCAGAAGGGGTTGCTCAGGATCAGGTTGGCCTTTTCGCTGGTCGAGGCGTAGAGCGTGGCGTTCGAGAGGGTGATCGGGCGGGTCATGCGCGTTACGCCGCCCCGCATGCCGGCGATGCCGAGCAGAATGGCGATCACCAGCAGTCCCGTATTGACCGAGTAATAAACCCAGCCCTCGCGCAGGGGCGATCGGGGTGTGATCTTGCGTCCGTAACCCCAAACGAACAGCCAGATGAGGACTGCGCCGACGAGGAGCAGGTACCAGTTTTCGGCGGCGAATTTCAGCACGAGCTGTGCCGAATTGGAGTTGTCGGTGAAGAAGATTTCGTCGGAGGTGAAACGCTTCTGCGTGTAGCGGAAATAGACGCAATCGGCCAGGTTTACGGCCACGATCAGCAGCGAATTGATCACCGCATAGTACCAGAAGAGAATACGCCGATACCAGCTCCGCTCCCGGAAATGGAACGGCAGCAGCGAGAGGACGATGAAAAGCAGATTGGCGTAGAGAACCGATACGGTGTCGAACTTCAGACCCCCCCCCGCCAATGTCAGGACCTCCTGCCAACCCAGGGGGCCGATCAGGGCGTAGTTGTAGCAGTAAAAGACGATTCGGCAGAGCAGCAGGACGATGTAGAGCAGGACGATGCGCCGCAGGAGCATGCCCGGATTACTATGTAGCCAGCGTTCCACCTTAGCAGGCTTTTAACGACATGTCGAGCGATTTGATCTGGTGCGTCAGGGCGCCGACCGATATGAAGTCCACGCCTGTTTCGGCGTATTCGCGCAGCGTGTCGAGCGTGATGCCGCCGCTCGACTCCGTTTCGCAGCGTCCGGCGACCTTCGCGACGGCCTGCCGCGTCAGCTCCGGGGTGAAATTGTCGAACATGATGCGGTCCACGCCTCCTGCGGCGAACACTTCGTCGATGTCTTCGAGCGAACGCACTTCGCATTCGATCGGAATGTTCTTGCCTTTTGCCTTGAGATAGGTTTTGGCTCCTTCGATGGCCGGGCGGATGCCGCCTGCAAAGTCTATGTGGTTGTCCTTCAGCAGAATCATGTCGAACAGTCCCATGCGGTGATTCTCACCGCCGCCGATCTTGACGGCCATCTTGTCCAATACGCGCATGCCCGGGGTGGTTTTGCGCGTGTCGAGAACTTTGGTATGCAGGTCTTTGATCTTGTCGGCATAGACGGCTGTCTGGGTCGCCACGCCGCTCATGCGCTGCATGATGTTCAGCAGGATGCGTTCGGCTTGCAGCAGGGACTGGAGCCGTCCCGAAACGTAGAAGGCCACGTCGCCCGGCTTCACGCGGTCGCCGTCGCGGAGGATCTGTTCGAATTGCATGTCGGGGTCCAGGCGTCGAAGCACCAGTTGTGCGATTTCGATGCCCGCGAGAATACCCTCCTGTTTGCAGAGCAAGCGCATGCGGCCTTTTTCCGTCGCGGGGATGCAGCAGAGCGAAGTGTGGTCGCCGTCGCCGATGTCTTCGCGGATGGCCAGTTCGATGAGCGCATCGACGAAAGGTTTGTATTCGGGTTTCATATTTTTTCGGTTTTTATGGGTGAAACGAATCGTTTCGTTCGGCAGGGCCGGACGAATGTCTGAAGAGAGAACGGTAACCGTGCGTTTGGCCCGCAAAGATTACCGCTCCGCTCCGGCACCCACAAAAATACGAAAAATAATTGCCATTTTTCAGGAAAAATATTAATTATATGTCGGTTTTGTGATCCGGACAAATGGTAATTCTTGTATTTATAAGTGTTTTTTCAAAAAAATACACCATTATTCGACGTTCGTAATATCAAATCCACGGCTTCCAATGCTTTGTTGACGGTGCGCTTCAGATTTCGATCGGTATGCGGATTGGCATAAATTCGTCGAGAATCTGATTTCTTCCGATGGAGGGGGACTCCTTGCCGTATATGTCGGTGATGAAGAATTTTCAACGACATGTACTCCGGGTACGGAATACGTGATTTATGGATTTGCGTATGATGATCTGGAGGTTCGGTCGGATATATCGTTTTTCCGTGCTTCTTCGTTGTCCTTCTCGTCCGTGTCGTCGCCTTCCCAGTCGAACGGCGGGAAATCGCGTCGTTCACCCAGCGAGAAGCGGGTGTAGGTGATCGGCAGCTTCCGTTCGAGGAACATCTGTTCGTAGGCGGTCTTGACCGAGAGTATTTCGTCCGCGAACCCCGAGCCGTAGATGTCGTTGTTGGCCACGTCGCAGGGCAGACCGAACCGTTCGATCACGGCTTGCGTGTAGGCGTAGAGGTGTTGCGAGTCGGTCTTGAGGTTGATTCGTCCGCCGGGAACCTGCATCTGTGCGTACTGGCCCAGGAAGAGGGGTGAGGTGAGCCGTTTCTTGGCCCGGCGCGATTTGAGCTGCGGATCGGGGAAGGTGATCCAGATCTCATCGACCTCTCCTTCGGCGAAGAAGGAGGCGATCATTTCGATGCGGGTACGCAGAAAACCGACGTTGCGCATTTGCCGTTCCGTGGCGGTTTTGGCTCCGCGCCACATGCGGGCACCCTTGATGTCGATACCGATGAAGTTGCGGTTGGGGTCGCGCTCCGCGAGTGCGACGGTGTATTCGCCCTTGCCGCAGCCCAGTTCGAGTACGATCGGACGGTCGTTATGGAAAAAGTCGCTGTGCCAATGTCCTTTGAGCGGATGGTCGCGGCGGAAGGCCTCCTCGAAGGCGGGTTGTACGAAACATTCGAACGTGAGGTTCTCCGCAAAGCGTCTGAGTTTGTCTTTGCCCATCTGTTTTTATTCGCTTTTTTGCTGGTTGATGCCGATGGCTTCCACGCCCCGGACCGGCATCGCCGGGGTGAAAGCCATCCTGTAAATGCCGCTGTCGGGAAAAATTACGTGCCGACGATAGGGAACCGACGCTTCCTCCGCGAGGGCTGCCGGGTGCCTGCGGGGAGGAAGGCCCAGCGTGTAGGATTCCTCGAAAACCAGGGAGTCGGGCGAAATGGTCCGTATCGTCAGCCGCAGCGTGTCGTCCCGAAAGGAGTCGTTGTAACGCACGACGATGTATAGGTCGCGCGGGGTCACGGTATCCGCGTTCGGAATTTCGATTTCGGCACTTTCGCTCCACGTGCCGCCCCCGGTATCGGTTACGACCGTCTGATGCGGCGAAAGGCAGCTCGTAACGAGCATTCCGGCGATCGCTATGATACTCCGCAGGTACATTACGAGTCGTTATTGCTCTTTTTTCGGCGGTTCGGGTTGTGCTGTCTCTCCGTTTCCGCCTTCCCGACGGTTGCCTTCACGACGGTTGCGTCCTCCGCGTCCCCGAGGACGGCGGCGGGCACCGTTCTGTCCCTCTTCGCCCGGAGATTGGGAGTGTGTCGGAGTCGGATCGGTTTCGGAGCCGTTTTGTCCCGGACGGTTTTCGGAACGAGAACGCTCCGAACGACGTTCCCCGCGCTGTTCGCTGCGAGAGCCCTGACCGTTGCCGCGTTCACCGTTCTGTTCGCCGGAGGTGTTCCCGCGTTCGGTGCGCTGTTCGTTTTTCTGGGTGCTCTGTCCGTTGCGCGACCCGTTCCGGTCGCTGTTGCGTGGGTTGCGCGGTTCGCCCTGACCGTTATTCCTTTCTCCGCGCGATTCGCGGCTTTCGCCTTGTCCGTTTCGATTATTCCGTTCACGGCGGTCGCGTTTTTCGCGGCGTTCACTCCGGTTGGCAGCGGGTTCCTGTTTTTCGTCCTTGCGGGATTCCGAAACGGCGGCCGCTTCTGCGGCGCTTCCGCTGCGGGCACCGTTGTTCCGGTTCTCGCGTTCCTCTGCCCGGTCGCTGCGGCGTCGGTTGCGGCCCTTGCGTTTGGAGCCGTTGCCGTCGAAGCGTGTGATGCTGTCCTCCTCCGAGCGATAGGTCGGTTCTTCGAACTTCTCCCGTTGTGGTTGCTCCGCCGACAGCTGATCGACCTTCTTGCCGGCGCGGTTCAGCGCTATGATCTCCTTGACGCGGGCGACGGGAAGCGTCACCACGTTGGTCATCGTATCCTTGCTGCTGCTGAAGGACATGGTACCGGCCAGGATGTCGGTTTTGACCAGGTAATATTCGCCGTCGAGAGCCTGGAGCGGTTCCCGCAGACGGGGGAACTCCTTGCGGGCGTCCACGTAGGTGTCGTATTCGTAGGCGAGGCAGCACTTGAGTTTCGAGCACTGTCCGGCCAGTTTTTGGGGGTTGAGGGAGATCTCCTGCATACGGGCCGAGTTGGTCGTCACACTCGAGAAATTCGAGATCCACGATGCGCAACACAGTTCGCGGCCGCAGGCTCCGATGCCGCCGATGCGTCCCGCTTCCTGGCGGGCGCCGATCTGTTTCATTTCGATGCGGATGTGAAACCGTTCGGCGAAGACCTTGATTAGCTCGCGGAAATCCACGCGCTCGTCGGCGATGTAGTAGAAGATCGCCTTGATCTTGTCGCCTTGGTACTCCACGTCGCCGATTTTCATATTGAGTCCCATTTCGGCGGCGATCTGGCGTGCGGTGATCATCGTTTCGTGCTCCAGAGCGATGGCCTCCTGCCAGCGTTCGATGTCGTAGGGTTTGGCCTTGCGGTAAATCTTCTTGAATTCGCCGTTGTAGGGGTTGAAACCCACGCGGCGCATTTGGCGGGCTACCATGTCGCCCGTCAGGGAGACGATGCCGATGTCGTGTCCCGGCGAAGCTTCCACAGCGACGATGTCGCCCCGTTCCAGCGGCAGATTATTGACGTTTTGGTAGTAGGAGCGCCGGGTGTTCTTGAAGCGCACTTCGAAAATATCGGTCGGCGTGTGTTGCGGGTATTGCTCCAGCCAGGCTGTTTCGTGCAGTTTGTAGCAACCCTCGCAAGGCTTGGCTGCGACCCCTTCGGGGGCGTAGTAGAACGTGCAGCCGCGACCGATTTCGGGCTTGGGCGCTTTCGTATATGGTTTGGTGTTATCCATTGGAGTCATAAATTTCGGTAAAGATAGTGAAATCCGGGAGCAATGCCAAATTTATTCGGCTGAGACTCCGGCATATTCCCGCCGGGCGGATGTGCGTCGCTGCCGGGAAGCGGAGATCCCGGATTATCGGATGCCGGCCTTCCAGCGCCGGATATCGCGGCGGTAGCGGACGATCAGCAGTACGGCGGCCGTCGTAAGACCGACGGTGAAGCCCAGAATCAGCCCCTGTGCGCCCATTCCCAATGTAAAGCCCAACAGGTAACCCACCGGCAGGTTGAAGACGATGTACGAGAGGAAAGCGATCGGCATGATGATCTTCACGTCCTGAATACCCCGCAGAATGCCTACCGAAACGTTCTGGATGCCGTCCGCCAACTGGTAAACGGCGATCAGCAGGATCAGCTTCGAGGCCAGGTCGATCACTTCGGCGTTGGTGGTGAAGAAAGTCGGGATGACGTTGCAGAGCGAGATGAACGTGATGGCGGCGAAGAGGTTCCAGGCGATGACCAGGTGGTAGGAGGCCTTTGCCGCCAGAGTCAGCTCCTTCAAGCTGCGGGCGCCGTAGCAGTGGGAGATGCGGATGGTCGTGGCGGCACCGATCGAAGTCACGATCATGAAGGCGCAGTTGCCCAAGGTCATGGCGATCTGGTTGGCGCTGATGGCCGTTTTGCTCAGCCAGCCCATCATGATACTGGTGCCGACGAAGGCCGAGGCTTCGAGAAACATCTGCAGGGAGATCGGAAGGCCCATACGCAGCAATGTGCGGATCGTTTTGACCGAATAGTTGCGGGGCGAGAATCCCTGAAGATAGGCGCGGTATTTCTGTTTTTTGTAGAAATAGCCGATAATCATGATCGGCATGGCGATGCGCGATCCGAGGGTGCCGAGCCCCGCACCTGTGGCGCCCAGTTCTTCGAATCCGAGGTGGCCGTAGATGAAAATCCAGTTCAAGCCGACGTTCATCAGGTTGCAGAGAATCACCACGACCATTTCGACCCGGGTGTTTCCGACGCCTTCGAGGAATTGCTTGAAGGTGAAGAAGAGCATGATGAACGGCATGCTGTAAGCCAGCAACTTGTAATACGGTATGGCCATATCGACCACTTCGACGGGCTGTCCCATGTGGTACATCAAAGGGATGACGGCCAGTTGGAGCCCGCAGACCAGAAATCCCAACAGAGTATAGAACATCAGGCCGTTTTGCAGGTATTGCGACGATTTGCAACGGTCGCCCTGGGCGTAGAGTTCGCCGATCAGGGGCGTGAGGCCCAGTGCGATGCCGACGCCGGCGATGAAGAGGATGAAGAAGACCGAGCCGCCGAACGAAGTGGCGGCCAGCGGCGTGGGGTCGTCGCCTCCGTAACGGCCGACCATGACGTTGTCGGCGACCTGTACGAGGATCTGCCCCAACTGGGTCATCACGACGGGCAGGGCCAGTTTCAGATTGGCTTTGTATTGTCGTTTGTAGGTTGAAAAACGGTACATATATTTCTTGAATCAGACGACAAAGGTACGAAAATAATCGATTATCCCTCTTTCGCATCCGTTTCGAAGGGGGAACGGAGTCTGATGTCCGGACCTTTCGACCGGGTGTCGGGGCCGATTTTGCAGGCAGATGTCGAAAGCATGCGGGACGGACATATATGGAGCTGTTCCCGGTTTCGATGCAAATGCCTCGTTGCCGGGAGGACTGTTCGGGGTTATTCCGTATGTCGGGCCGGGGTTGTTGTCGGTTCTGGAAAACCGCTTAGTCGAAGGAGTGGGTGAGGCGTGAAAATCCCGGCCGATACTTGCTTCGGCCGGGATTCGAAAACCGTCCGCCACTGGTTCTGATTTATGTTAGGCGACCCGGAGAATCACCTCCTTTTCGCCGTCGGGTTCCACGATCACCCGCTCCCCGCTGTGCAGTTTGCCGTCGATAATCAGTCCCGAGAGAGGTTCCTCGATGCGTTCGAGCAGCGTGCGGCGCAGGGCGCGGACGCCGTATTTGCGCTGGTAGCCGATGGCGGCAAGGGTCCGCTTCGCCTCGTCGGTGATTTCGACCTTGTAGCCGAGTCGGTCGGTACGGGAGAGCAGCCCCTTGAGTTCCAGGTCGATGATCCGCTCCACGTCCGAGAGGTCGAGCGTGCGGAAGATGACGATGTCGTCGATGCGGTTCAGGAACTCCGGTGCGAAGGTTTCTTCCAGCGCCCGGCGGTATTCCGACTGCGGGGCTTTCTGCTGGGTGTCCGATTTCGAACAGGTGCTGTACCCGACCTGCGTGGAGCGTATTGCCGCGGCCCGCGATCCGACGTTGGAGGTGAGAATGATTACCGTATTTCGGAAATCGACCTTGCGCCCCGAACCGTCGGTGAGGTGTCCCTCGTCGAAGATCTGCAACAGGGTGTTGAAGACTTCGGGGTGGGCTTTCTCGATTTCGTCGAACAGGACGACCGAATAGGGATGGCGGCGTACCGCTTCGGTGAGCTGTCCGCCTTCGCCGTAGCCGACATATCCCGGCGGGGAGCCGATCAACCGTGCGACGTTGTGTTTTTCGCTGTATTCGCTCATGTCGATACGGATGAGTCCCTTGTTCTCGTCGAAGAGCCATTTGGAGAGCTCTTTCGCCAGCAGGGTTTTGCCCACGCCCGTCGGTCCGACGAACATGAAGACGCCGATCGGACGCCCTTCGTCCTTGAGTCCCGCCCGGGAGCGTTGGATCGACCGCGAAATCTTTTCGACGGCTTCGCATTGGCCGATGACGCGGGCCGAAAGATAGTCCGCAAGGCCGCGCAGACGTTCGCTTTCGCTGCCCGAGAGCCGTTCGGCTGGGATTCCCGTCATGGAGGTAATAACCTGCTCGATATGCTCGGCCCGGATTTCGGGCGGGCCGGGATCGGACGGAAGAGTCCATACGGCGCCACCGACAGTCGTCGTGTCCGCTGCCGCCGTTTTGCGGGAGCGGTTTTTGGGCGTTTTGGCTCCTGCTGCGGCGCCGACCGGTTCGCGGGATGCGGTTTTTCGGGACGGTTTTTCGGTTTTGCCTTTGTCCTGCAGGTGAATACGTGCCCCGGCTTCGTCCAGCACGTCGATCGCCTTGTCCGGAAAGTTGCGGTCGGTAATGTAGCGCCCGGTCAGGGCGACGCAGGCCCGCAATGCTTCGTCCGAGTAGCGCACTCCGTGGTGCCGTTCGTAATGGGGTGCGATGTTGTGCAGGATTTGCAGGGTTTCCTCTTCCGAAGCGGGTTCGACGAGGATTTTCTGAAAGCGGCGTTCCAGCGCGGGATCGCTCTCGATATCTTCGCGATATTCGTCCAGCGTCGTGGCTCCGATGACCTGCAATTCGCCCCGCGCCAGGGCGGGTTTGAGAATGTTGGCCGTGTCGAGGCTTCCCTGGGTCGAACCTGCGCCCGCGATGGTGTGTATTTCGTCGATGAAGAGGATCGAGTCCTGCTTCCTGCGCAATTCTTCGAGAAGTCGCTGCATCCGTTCTTCGAACTCACCTCTGTATTTGGTCCCGGCCAGGAGCGACGATACGTCGAGCGAATAGAGCCGTTTGCCGCGGATGGTGGCGGGAACTTCGTCCGCTGCCATCCGCAGGGCCAGCCCTTCGACGATGGCGCTCTTGCCCACGCCGGCTTCGCCGATCAGGATCGGGTTGTTCTTCTTGCGGCGCGAGAGGATCTGCACGATGCGTTCCATCTCCCGCTCGCGTCCTACGACGGGATCGATGCGGCCTCTGCGAGCTTCGTACGTAAGGTCGGTGCCGAATTTGTCCAACAAGGCAGGTTCCGCAGGAGGAGTGTCCCGGACAGGTTCGCGCAGGCCGATGAACCGTAGTTCGGGTGTCGGCCGAAAATTGGTATCCGGAGGCGTCGTTTGATCGGCCTCCAGGGTCATCTTTTGCAGTTCGGTCGCTATCGCCTGTGCATCGAAATGGTACATGGCCAGCACCTGCGAAGTGATCGTGTGCGGGTCGCTCACGATGTGCAGCAGTGCGTGTGCCGTCGAAACATGGTGCATCGGGGCGAACAATCGTTGTAATTCTCTGGTGTATAAAGGGAAAAATTCTTCGGGATTCTGCCTCGATGAATCGGGTGCCGATACCGACCGAATCTCGCTTTCGATGCGAAGGCATATTTGGTGAATCTCCCAGTCCTTGAGGCGGGAGGTGAGTATCTGATGCGCTAAGGACCCTTCTTCCCGCAGAATCTCAAGGGTGAGAAAATCCTTGAGTGAGTGGGTAATAGCGCGTTTCGAGGTTTCGAATGCCGTACGGGCGATGATGGCCTCGAGCGTTTTTGAGATTTTAGCTTGCATCTTGGATTCCTTTTTTAGTTTTCCGTGTTCGGAAAAGCGAACGCGGTCGCTCTCTCCTCGCTTGTCGAAAATGTACGTTTTGTCCTGTTGAAATTACAGACTTATAACGAAGAAATCCCAGGTAATATTATGTTAAATAAAAATATTGCATATTGAACGATTTCGTCCCTTTATCAAGCGCCGGGACGAGGCCATTCGCCGATTTCCATGTCGCGGATGTCGGTGCCGTCGATGGTGAAGCGCAGGGCGCTGCGCACCTTGTGGAAACCGTAGCAGCCGGCAGCGCCGGGGTTGAGGTGAAGCAGGTCGTAAACGGGGTCGTAGATGACCTTGAGAATGTGGGAGTGCCCCGCGATGAAGATTTTCGGGCGCAGCGATTGGATCCGCGCTACGGCCTGCGGGGTGTAGTGGCGGGGATAGCCGCCGATGTGGGTCATCAGGACGCTCACCCCTTCGCACTCGAAGGAGAGAAATTCGCGGTAGGTGCGTCGCATGATACCTCCGTCGATATTGCCATAGACGGCCCGCAGGGGTTTGAACGCCGCGATCTGGTCGGCGACCTCCGGAGAGCCGATGTCCCCGGCGTGCCAGATTTCGTCCACGTCCTTGAGGAATGTTTTGAGCGTTTGGTCGAACGTGCCGTGGGTGTCGGATATGAGTCCTATGCGTTTCATGCTATTTTGTTGTTCTCTGTATTCTTCGGTAAACTGCCGGCGAAGTTTGTGTTTCATTCGGATTCCTGCCTGCCGAATTTACGCCGCCCGCCCAGCAGGTAGAGCGTGCCGACGACGGCGGCAGCAAAGGCTGCCGTACTGTCCGCAAGAAGAGCGCAGCCCGTCACGGCCATTTCCGCAACGCCCGCGACGGCCCGCAGCAGGAAGAGGGTGGCAATGGTGTAAATACCTGTTTCGAGCAGCGGCAGCCGGCGGATGATCCCGGCGCCCGAAAGTCCGTAGAGGCCGAATACGGCGAAGATGAACGCAATGGCGACGGTCAGCAGATAAGGAATGGCGGCCCCGTAGCGGAGGGCCAGCGTTTCCATGATTCCGTCGATGCGATAGATCGACAGTACGGGATAGAGCCAAGGTAGGCAGGCGAGGTGTCCCGCCGCGACCAGGAAATTCAATATAGCGCCTGTTTTCAACATGTCGGCAGTCTTTATGTTTCCGGGGATAGATTCCGTCCCGGTTTCGGGATTTATGATTCAGGGATTGCCCGCTGTGCTCTTTTGCCGTTTGTCGGTATATTTTGGTCGCTTGTGTCGCTGCCGTTCGCCGGGGTGAAATACGGGATGTCGTCCGATCGTATTTTCGGGGCTGTCCGGCAGTCGGCTTCAGGAATGCCGGAAGGCGTTGTGTCTCCGGCTGTTATTTATATTTGTCCTTCCACAGCTCCCGGATGCATGCGGCGATCTTCGCTTCGGCGGCGTTGCGGGTGTTCGGCTCGTAGAATTTCTTGCCTTTGAGCGTTTCGGGCATGAACTCCAGCCCGGCGAATCCGCCGTAGTCGTGGGCGTATTTATAGCCTTTGCCGTACCCCGCCTGATCCATCAGCTTGGTCGGGGCGTTGCGCAGGTGCAGGGGTACGGGCCGGTTGGTCGTATCGTGTTCGACGAAGGAGAGCGCCTGGTTGATGGCCATGTAGGCCGAGTTGCTCTTGGGCGAGGTGGCCAGGTAGATCGTGGTTTCGGCCAGCGTGATGCGGGCTTCGGGCATGCCGATCTTGTGCACCGTGTCGAAACAGGCGTTGGCCAGCAGCAGGGCGTTGGGATTGGCCAGGCCGATGTCTTCCGAGGCCAGGATCACCAGCCGGCGGGCGATGAAGCGCGGCTCTTCGCCTCCGGCCAGCATGCGGGCCAGGTAGTAGATCGCTGCGTTGGGATCGCTGCCCCGCACCGATTTGATAAAGGCCGAGATCACGTCGTAGTGCTGTTCGCCGTTCTTGTCGTAGAGGGCGATGTTCTGCTGCAAACAGTCGGTGACGTATTGGTTGGTGATCGTTACTTTGCCGTCTGCGGCGCCCGTGATGATGTCCAGAATGTTGAGCAGCTTGCGGGCGTCGCCGCCCGAAAAGCGGAACAGCGCTTCGGTTTCCTGTACCTCGATCTCCCGGGTTTTGAGCTCCGGATCGGTGGCCAGAGCCCGGTCTAAAAGGGTTTGCAGTTCCCCGTCGGTCATCGGCTGGAGGATATAGACCTGGCAGCGGCTCAACAGCGGTGAGATCACCTCGAACGAGGGATTTTCGGTCGTAGCTCCGATCAGCGTCACCACGCCCTGCTCGACAGCACCCAGCAGCGAGTCCTGCTGCGACTTGTTGAAGCGGTGGATTTCGTCGATGAACAGGATCGGCGGTTTGGAGTCGAAGAATTTCTGCTTGCGGGCCGATTCCAACACCTCGCGCACCTCCTTGACGCCCGACGTGACGGCCGACAGGGTGTAGAACGGGCGTTTGAGAGTCGTGGCAACGATCTTGGCCAGCGTAGTTTTTCCCACGCCCGGCGGACCCCAGAGGATGAACGAGGGGACATTGCCCGTTTCGAGGAACTTGCGGAATACGCCGTTCTGCCCGACCAGGTGGGCCTGTCCGATATATTCATCGAGCGTACGGGGACGCAGTCGTTCGGCGAGGGGAATGGACATGGAAAGCATTTTTTGTCGCTCAAATGTACTGAAAATTTTTGTTTTCGGCAACGGCCGGACTGAATGCGGTCCGAAAGAGCGGATGCGTAGAACCGCTGCCGTCCGGTTCGGGGATTCGCAGCGGGGAGATCGTGTCCTGGCCGGATTCCGTTTTTACGTCGTGCTTCACGCTTGTTCTGCGGTCGCAGTTCCCGAAGCGACGCGCACTATTGTATATTTCGAAAAGCCGCTATATGTACTGTACATATTGATACACACGGAAAAGTGTAAGTCTGTTCCCGAATCGTGAGCGTAGGAAATTCATTTTGGCGGAGAATAGGCAGACATCTTCTCGCGTCGTATCCGTATTCTGCGGGTATAGGCGCGGGGCTGTCGCTTATTTCACGCCAAAAGGTACTCCTACGACCTGCGATTCTGAAATGGGCTTCGGTGCCACGCTTTTCTTTTTTGTTTTTGCTGCCGGGGTGCGGGCAGAATAATTGGATCCAGTTATGAAATCTTTTTTATTTTTATTTGTATTCCTATTTTGGAATGGTTGTTTATTTGCACAAGAAATTCAGCGTGATTCGATTAAGGTTGATTCTAATGAATCGCGAATGCCTTTGCTGACAACAGAGCCGGATTCTGTTGCTACATCAATTATAAATTCAACATCTACTATAGATGCTGAAAAACCGATAAAAGTTTACGGAGAAGTCCTTGCAAAATCGACTAATCGATATAAAATTTATCCGACTTCAAATATGTATAATTTTTTGAAATTGGATACAAGAATGGGTTATATTTATAGAATCCAGTGGAGCCATGAGGATAAAAAAAGATATGAAACCTATGTAAATTATAAGCTACTTGTTGACTATGAAGATGATTGGGTAAATGGGCGGTTTGAAATCTATCCGACCTCTAATATTTATAGTTTTTTGCTTTTGGATAAAATAAATGGTCGGGTGTGGCATTGTCAATGGGGTTTTGAATTTGGAGAAAATTGGATTAAACGGATTTATTGATATCTAATACTGGCTTGTTTTAATTTTTAATTTATGCGTTTTGCTTTAATAGATAAACGTAGGGTAGAAGCATGTCCTGGATTAACCGGATTATGTCCAAATTGTGGTCAGAAGGTCATAGCGAAATGTGGTAGCCAACGAATACATCATTGGGCGCATTATAATAATCAGAGAAAATGTGATAGTTGGTGGGAATCGGAAACAGAGTGGCATCGTATATGGAAAAATCGCTTTCCCACAGAGTGGCAAGAGGTAATTTTGTATGATGGGTTAACCGGAGAGAAACATATTGCCGATGTGCAAACGGAGCATGGTGTCGTTATAGAATTTCAGCATTCGCATATTCAGCGGACAGAGCGTATTTCTCGTGAACAATTCTATAAAAATATGATTTGGGTTGTAGATGCTTCTCGATTAAAACATGATTTACTCCGTTTTCGTAAGGGGTTTAAAGATAAAGCAGGAAAAACCAGTATAGAAGATTTCTATCTTGTATCGTTTCCCGAAACTTGCTTCCCTAAAAATTGGGTTGAGAGTAATGTGCCGGTTGTCTTTGATTTTGGCGATACTATATTGCAAGAAGATTCCGCACAGGCATTTTTGTATTGCTTATTGCCAGAAAAACTGCAAGGGTTAAGTATCATTTATCGGATATCGTATCAAAATTTTATAGATAAGTGTTGTCGGTTATTTAATGTATCGTGCCGAAAGATAATAGAAACTTTTGAAAAGAAATTTATGAGTAAACCTCTTGAGATTAGGCAGTGTGTGGATACTTATGCTAGATGCGGTAGGTTAGGGAATTGTCCTAAAGATTGGATAGTTTAACAACAAGCGCTGATAATTTTATTTATCAGCGCTTGTTGTTAAATGGTGAGTGATTTTGCTTTATTCTTCCGGCTTAACCAACTGCAGGCAAAGTTCGTCGAGCTGCGACTGGTCGATATAGCCCGGTGCGTCGAGCATCATGTCGCGGCCGTTGTTGTTTTTCGGGAAGGCGATGTAGTCGCGGATCGACTCCGAACCTCCGAAGAGCGAGCAGAGCCGGTCGAAACCGAAGGCCAGACCGCCGTGAGGAGGGGCGCCGTACTTGAAGGCGTTCATCAGGAAGCCGAAACGCTCCTGCGCTTGTTCAGCCGTGAAGCCCAGCAATTCGAACATCTTGGCCTGCAGTTTCGAGTCGTGGATACGGATCGAGCCGCCGCCGATCTCGGTGCCGTTGCAGACGAAGTCGTAGGCGTTGGCCCGCACGCGACCGGGGTCGCTGTCCAGGTATTGTACGTCTTCGAGCTTGGGCGAGGTGAACGGATGGTGCACGGCGTAGTAACGCTGGGTCTCGTCGTCCCACTCGAACAGCGGGAAGTCGATGACCCACAACGGAGCGAATTTCTTCGGGTCGCGTAGGCCCAGCTGCTGAGCGACCTCCAGACGCAGGGCGCAGAGCTGCGTGAGGGTCTTGAATTTCTTGCCGCAGAGGATCAGCACCAGGTCGCCGGCTTTTGCTCCCGCGCGGTCGGCCATGGCCCGCACCTGCTCGGGCGAGTAGAACTTATCGACGGACGACTTGACGTTGCCGTCCGCTTCGACGCGGATCCAGACGAGTCCCTTGGCGCCGATCTGCTGGCGTTTGACGAACTCCGTGAGGGCGTCGATCTGTTTGCGGGTATAGCCGGCGCAGCCCGTTGCAGCGAAGCCTGTGACGTACTCCGCGTCGTCGAAAACCGCGAAGCCGTGACCTTGGGCCAGGTCCGTCAGGTCGGCGAACTCCATGCCGAAGCGCAGGTCGGGTTTGTCCGAGCCGTATTTCTCCATCGCTTCGATCCAGGGCATGCGGCGCAGCGGCTCCGTGAGTTCGATGCCCATCACTTCGCGGAACATGTGCTTGGCCCAGCGCTCGAAGATTTCGAGCACGTCCTCCTGCTCCACGAACGACATTTCGCAGTCGATCTGCGTGAATTCGGGCTGGCGGTCGGCCCGCAGGTCTTCGTCGCGGAAACAGCGCACGATCTGGAAGTATTTGTCGTAGCCGGCGACCATCAGCAGCTGCTTGAGGGTCTGGGGCGACTGGGGCAGGGCGTAGAATTGGTTGGGGCTCATGCGGCTCGGCACGACGAAGTCCCGGGCGCCTTCGGGCGTGGAATTGACCAGGTAGGGGGTTTCGATCTCCAGGAAACCTTCGTCGCTCAGGAAGCGGCGGATCTCCTGGGCCATCTTGTGACGCAGGATCATGTTGCGCTGCAGGGGAGGACGGCGCAGGTCGAGGTAGCGGTATTTCATACGCAGGTCGTCGCCGCCGTCCGAGTTCTCCTCGATGGTGAACGGGGGCACTTCGGCCTCGTGCAGCACCACGAGCTTCGAGGCGACGACTTCGATGTCGCCCGTAGGCATCTTCGGGTTCTTGGACGAACGCTCCACCACGCGGCCTTCGACCTGAAGGACGTATTCGCGGCCCAGTCCGTCGGCCACGGTCTTGACATCGGCCGGAGAGTGCTCTTCGACGACGATCTGGGTGATGCCGTAACGGTCCCGCAGGTCGATGAAGGTCATCGCGCCGAGGTTGCGGACTTTCTGTACCCAGCCGGCCAGCGTGACCGTTTCGTTTACATTTGCGGCACGCAACTGGCCGCAGGTATGGGTTCTGTACATGGTCGTATCTGTATTTTTCGTTATTGTCGTTTTGCGATTCACAAAGGTAGTGAAAACGGGGTGGAATCCAATAATCCCGCCTGGCGGGTTTCACCGGGTGTCATCTACTGTCTGCAAAGGTAGGAAAATGAGTGCAGAATGGAACAAACTCGTCCGTTTTTTTATAAGGGCCTCATCTCTTTTGTAAAAAAGGTCGGAAACGGAAACGAAATTCCGGCTGTAAAACGGGATAAAAAACGCAGGGACGCCGAATTCTCCGCTAAATTATTAATTTTGCCGAAAATCGAAACGATGGAACAGCAGCAGACCGATGAAAAATTCATGCGCCTGGCACTAAACGAGGCGGAAAAAGCGTTAGAAGAGCAGGAAGTACCCATCGGTGCCGTGGTGGTCGCGGACGGCCGTATCGTCGGCCGGGGGCACAACCTGGTCGAAACTTTGGCGGACGCTACGGCCCACGCGGAAATGCAGGCCCTGACGGCGGCGGCTTCGACCGTAGGAGGCAAGTATCTGTCCGAATGTACGTTGTATGTAACGGTCGAGCCTTGCATTATGTGTGCAGGGGCGATTGCGTGGAGCCAGATAGGGCGTGTGGTCTATGGCGCCGACGATCCGAAGAGGGGTTATCGCCGCTATTCGGAACAGGTGTTTCCGCCCCGAACGACAGTGACGCGGGGGGTGCTTGCCGAGGAGTGCGAGCGGATCATAACTTCGTTTTTCGCCGCATTGAGAAGGTAATTTTTGGAAAATGCCGAAAAAAAACTAAATTTGCGAACTTCGTTTTTTGACGGAATTTTCGGTCAGACGTTGTGTCGGGGAAGGAAAGGGTAAAGTTTCCGGTCCGGATGTAATGACCGATTGTAAATATGGGCTAACCAAATTATCAACGTAATTTATTAAAATACCTATGAAAAAACTTTTGATTTCCGCGCTTGCTCTGTTTGTTGTAGGTTCGGCGGTTGCGCAGGAAGGATTGGGCGAAACTTTCAATAAGGCTGTCGCCGCTTACAATTCGAAGGATTTTGCATCCGCAGCTACGGCTTTCGAAACGCTTATCGATCAGGGGCTCGATTCCGAGGATCTCGATGTCCAGAGTTGGGTTGCAACGGCCAAGAAGAGTGTGCCGGTGTGCTATTTCCAAATGGGTCTTACGGCTACTAAGGGAAATGATTTCAACACGGCGGTCGAGAATCTTACCAAGTCGGCCAATAAGGCGGCTCTTTACGGTGAGTTGCAGCAGGAGCGTATGTCGAATATGTTGATGGCGAAGATATATCTGATGTGGGGCGGAAAGCCTTTCAACGAAAAGAACTACGCCGAGGCTGCTGAAATTTTCGCCAAAGGTTATGCCGCCGATCCGAAAAATATGGAGATGGCCAACTTCTTGGGCATTTGCTATTGCGAGCTGGGCGACTTCCAGAAAGGTTTGGTTATTTTCAACGAAATCGCTTCTCAGGACAACCCCAAATATGCGGAGGATGTCGTGAAGGCAAAGGAGAACATCAAGCTCTATACCAATAACCGTATTGCCAAGTTGCAGGGCGAGAATGATTTCGACGGTATTATCGCCGTTGCCGACGAGATGCTGGCCGTGAATCCGCAGGATGCGCTGGCCCAGAAGATTCGTTTGCAGGCACTCTTCGACAAGAAGGATTATGCCGGCGTGATCGCTTCGGCCGAGGAGGCTGCTGCCGTGCAGACCGACGAAGAGGAGCGCAGCGACGTTTATTTCATTTTGGGTGCAGCTTACAATGCCCGCACGATGCCCCAGCAGGCGATCGACGCCCTTTCGAAAGTAACGGCCGGTGCGAATGTGGCTGCGGCACAGAAAACGGTGGCACAGCTTAAGGAGAACGCAGCCAAAGCGAACAGTTAGCGGGGTATTCCTGTTTTTGAAATGCGGGGCAGACTTTTTCGGAAGTCTGCCCCGTTTTATTCGAAAGGGCTTTGACTTCCGGGATACACGCGGGGGCGGTTCAGCGGATGGTTTTGCGCTTTATCGCGGCGGGTCGGCTGTCGGGCCGATTCAGGAGGAGCGGGAGCCTTTGTGCCGCAAGTCGGGGCGATGGCGGTGGTGAGCCGGCCGGTCGGGTTCCGGTTTTCCTGTCTTTTCGTACGGAAGGTTTCCCGAACAGCCTGCGGACAATATCCGGAGAGGTTTCGTGTCGGTTTGCTGTCTGCCTCTCCGTCCAATGGCGGGCCCTACTCTTCGTTCTTTTCCTGGTTTATCCGCACGTTTTGCTGGATGCGCCGCAGTCCGCTGCGTGCGAGAGGTGTATTGCCGAACCGCAGGAGAAACTCCTCTTCGCTCATTGCGAGCCACTCCCGATCCGAAATCGTCAGCGGGTCGAACAGGGGATCGAAATGCGGCGAGCGGTGCATGGGGGCTTTTGGGTTGTGGGGACAGCAGCTCTGGCAGCGATCGCAGCCGAAGATCCATCCGTCGAGGTCGGGCAGGGCGCTGTCGGACTCCTTTTCGATCGTACGACAGGAGATGCAACGGTTCGTGTCGATCACCTTGGGCGCGACGATGGCTCCCGTCGGACAACTGTCCAGGCAGTTCCGGCAGCGGCCGCAACGGGCTCCTGCGAACGGGGCATCGTACTGGTCGGACGGCAGGGTAAGTACCAACTCGCCCAGCAGGACATAGGAGCCGTATTGGGGCGTGAGCAGCAGGGATTGCCGCCCGATCCAGCCCAGACCCGCTTCGACGGCCAGTTGTTTTTCCAGCAGCGGAGCCGTATCGACGAACGTGCGGCCCGTGAGCCCGGGGTATTGCCGGCGCAGGGCTTCGAGCATCGTGCCCAGCATCCCCTTGAGGACGGGGTGGTAGTCGCGGTTGTGGGCGTAGGAGGCGATTTTTGTGCGGCACCCGGGCGGATAACCTTCGCCCAGCGGGTTTTTGTAGCTCACGGCGCAGACCACGACCGTCTGCGCTCCTTCGACCAAGTGTCGGACGTCGAAGCGTTTGTCGAGGTTGCGTTCGAGGTATTCCAGCGAGGAACCGTAGCCTTTGGCGAGCCATTCGCGGAAGTAGGATTCGTTCTCCGCAAGATGCTTGCAGGGCGTGATTCCGCAGAGGTCGAAGCCTGCATTCTCGGCAAGTTTTTTGATGTATTGACCAGAGATCATGGCGATAATTCGGCTCAAAAATAGTGTATTTACGGCAAATAATAGTAAATTTGCCCCGAGTATATTCTCATTTTAATTCGAAAGAAAATGACTATCCATACACTTTACGAACTGGTTCAGCACAGTGTAAAGAGTTTTGCATCGAAAGTCGCTTTTGCCATGTACGGCGGGGAGGAGCTCTCCTATGCCGAGGTGGGAACCCGCGTCAAACACGTGCAGGACCTTTTGATCGGAGCCGGTTTGAAAGCGGGCGACAAGGTGGCGCTGTTGAGCAGCAACATGCCCAACTGGTGCGTTTCGTACCTGGCCGTCACCTCTGCCGGCATGGTCGCCGTGCCGATCCTGCCCGATTTCTCGACCGAAGAGCTGGAGATGATTATCGCCCACTCCGAGGCCAAGGCGCTGATGGTTTCCGACAAGCTCTTCGCTAAATTGGCGAAGTCCACGATCGAATCCCTCCATATCGTGATTCGTACCAAGAATCTGGGCGTGATCGCCTCCCGTCCTGCGGCGGAGAAAGGGGCGGTCGGAATTCCGAATCCCGAAGACCTCGCGGTCATCATCTATACCTCGGGTACGACGTCGCGTCCCAAGGGCGTGATGCTCTCCCACGCGAATCTCTGTGCGCAGATCTCCATGAGCGCCGCCATTTTTCCGATCTTTCCCGACGATACGTTTCTCTCGGTGCTGCCGTTGGCGCACACCTACGAGTGCTCGATAGGTATGATCTATCCTTTCTCGATGGGGGCCCGGGTCGTTTACCTGGATCGTCCGCCTACGGCCTCGGTTCTGATGCCGACGCTTGCCGAGGTACGGCCTTCGGTGATGCTCATCGTGCCGCTGATTATCGAAAAGATTTATCGCCATCAGATTCTCGCCAAGTTTACCTCCAGCGGATTCTGGCGTGCGCTCTACAAGATCGATTTCATGCGCCGTTATCTGCATCGTGTCGCGGGTAAGAAGTTGATGAAGGTCTTCGGCGGGCGGCTGCGCTTCCTCGGTATCGGGGGTGCGAAGCTGGACGGCGGCGCCGAGAAGTTCCTGCTCGAAGCCCGTTTTCCGTACGCTATCGGCTATGGTTTGACGGAGACGGCACCCCTGTTGGCCGGTGCGGCTCCCTCGCAGGTGCGCTTGGGTTCGACCGGGCCTGCCGCGCCGGGCGTCGAGCTGCGGTTGGAGAACGTCAATCCCGAAACCCGCCAGGGCGAGATCGTTGCCAAGACGCCGAGCGCCATGATCGGTTACTATAAGAACCCCGACGCTACGAAGGAGGTCTTCACCGAGGACGGATGGTTCCGTACCGGAGATTTGGGCGAATTTTCGGCCGACGGGTGGCTCTATATCAAGGGCCGGCTGAAGAATATGATCGTCGGTCCCAGTGGTGAGAATATCTATCCCGAGGATATCGAGAGCGTCCTCAATTCGCACGTCTGCGTCGCCGATTCGGTGGTTACCGAGCACGAAGGCCGCCTGGTGGCGCTCGTGCATTTCAATACCGACGCTCTCGAAGCCAAGTTCGACGGCTGGAAGGAGGATTTCGAGAATTGGAAGGAGAATCTCAAGAAGGAGGTCGTCGATTATGTGAATTCCAAGGTCAATCGTTTCTCGCGTATCTCCGAGGTCGTGGAGGAGAAGCAGGAGTTCGTCAAGACTCCGACGCAGAAGATCCGACGTTTCCTCTATACCAAGCGCAACCCTCACCAGAAACACGAAATGTCCAAGCGGTAGGGGTGTGTATGCAGTTATGATTCAGGTGCAGATTTCGGTTTGCGCCTGAATCTTTTTTCGGACGGTCGGGTTGCTTCCCGATCGTTTCCTTTGGCCGGAGCTCGTCCCGACTTTCCGATAGAGCTGAGCTGTGTCTGTGTCGGGGCAGTGCGGACCGGATGCCGCTGTTTCGGTTCCGTATGCTCGTTCGTGTCTGTTGCCTCCGGCGGAATGTGCAGCGGTCGAGGTTTTACCGGAGCGTCTGTTTTTCGGATCCCGATTTGTACGGCACACCGCCGCTTCGCGTTGTCCGGTTTCCCGGGAAGAGGGATTTCTTGCAGCGTGAACTTCGCAATTTCTACTTTGAGGGTTGCGGACGCTGAAGGCGTTGGCAAAATAAAATCGGAAAAGACGCACGGGTCTTTTCCGATTTCGTTGTATGGATTGTTCGCAGTCGGCAGGACGGATTTTTCCCGGATCATTCGGGAATTTGCACCGAGTCCGACGGTGTGGACAGATCGGGATGGATCAACTCGTTTTCATAAATGCCCAGCGTGCGGTAGTAGTCGTTGAGCTGGGCCAGCACGTCTTGGCGTCCCATGTAGGCCGCCAGATAGTAGAGCCGGTCGAGCGATTGCATCTTGTCGATGAGTGTCTGCGTGACCATATCGCCCTGAATGCCTTGGAAATCGAGGTAGTAGTCGATATACTGCATCAGGTTGCGGGCATAGCTCATCAGCAGGCCGTCGCCCTTGTCCGGGGCACCGGCCATGTAGTAGCCTTCGATGAAGGGGAGGGTGTTGGCGTCGGTGTAGCGGATCTGTTGGGGCGGCAGTTTTTCGAGTCCCATGTCGAGCAGCCGGATCGCCTGTGTCGAATCCCCACGGAAAACATACTCCTTGGCTGCACGGGCGAAGGATTCGCGGGCTTTCGAGGCGCTCAGGGTATGTTGGATGGTGTGGTCGGCGTAGGTTCGGGGATCGCTCAGGTTTCCGTAACGGAATGTTTCGGTCAGCAACGGCGTTACGTAGTCCGGATCGACACGCCCGATCTCCTGCACGTTCCTGCATGGCGTGTAGATCGGTACCAGCCGGTAAGTGTAACCGTCGAACTGGAGGTAATCGAGCAGCCCGAGCGATTGCAACGTGTAAACCTGTGTGAAATGGATCGGACGCTTCCAGTCGAAATGGGCCAGCATGTCGAGCAGCATCATCTCGCTCTTGTCGATCGCCCGTTTGGGCAGTTCCATGTAGATCGTATCCACCATCAGGTCACGATCGGCTTCCTTGACGATGCCCGAGGCGATCGCGTTGTCCTTGTTTACGGGCAGGGCGAAACGGTTGCTCGGCAGGTAGTCGATTTTGCTTCCGTTGCTCAGAACAAGTTTGGTGCGCGGATCTTCGTTGCGGATAAAATCGATGGCCTCTTTCAGCTCCAACGGGCGGTCCACGATGTTTTCTATGGGCAGCATGTCGTTGGTGTAGGTGTATTTGCTGCGTGGCAGCGTGAAGGGGATGCCCGGCGCATCGTTGGCTTTGGTTTTCAGTTCGTCGATGTACCATTCGGCGCCCAGGTAGCTCGTGTTCATGATCCGTACGTCCGGGCGCACGCCGTCCACCTCCTGATTGAACCACAGGGGGAAAGTGTCGTTATCCCCGTAGTTGATGACGATGGCGTTGGGCAGTACCGATTGCAGGTAGTTCCAGCCGATGTCGCGGGCTATCGTGCGGTGCGAACGGTCGTGGTCGTCCCAGTTCTGGGCCGCGAGAATGCCCGGTACGACCATGCAGACGACCGTAGCGGCTACGGGAGCCATGAGGCCCTTGCGTCGGGTGCCCCAGACGATCAGGTCGCGCACGGCGAGTACGCCCAGGCCGATCCAGATGCAAAAGGCGTAGAATGAACCCGCATAAACATAGTCGCGTTCGCGCGGTTCGTTGGGCGAGGTGTTGAAGTAAACCACCAGCGCGATGCCCATCATCACGAAGAGCCACATGACGATCGAGAAGTTGCGCGGATCGCGGTTGAGCTGATAGATCAGGCCGATAAGACCCAACAGGAAGGGGAGGAAATAGTAGGTGTTGCGCCCCTTGTTATTCGCTATTTCGTCCGGCAGGTTGTCCTGCGGTCCGAGGTAAAGCTCGTCGATCCACTTGATGCCAGAGAGCCAGTTGCCGTCGGTGATGATCGCGTCGGTAGGCTGGATGTCGCTCTGGCGTCCCACGAAATTCCAGAGGAAATAGCGCCAGTACATGTGGTTGAGCTGGTAGGTGAAGAAATAGTTGAGATTCTCGCGGAACGTCGGCTCCACGATTACCAGCGGTTCGTAGCCCGAACCGTCGTCCCAAAGCGTCCGGCGTCCGAAATCGAGTACTTCGATCTTGTTCGGGCGTCCCTGCGCGTCGCGGACGATTTCGCCGTTTTCATCCCGTTCGTAATCGGTCCGGGTGCGGTAGGCGCTCCATGATTTGTAACTCTCCTTGCTGGCAGCGTAGTTCCACATACGGGGGAACAGATGCATGAACTCGTCGGGGTGTTCGTACCCGGAGATGATCGAAACCGTTTTGTACTTGCCGTCATCGTCCAGGTAGCGGACATCCTTGTATTTGTAACCGGAGGTCGGGGCCGAGAACTGGGGACCGTAGAGCAGCGGTTTGTCGCCGTACTGGTCGCGGTTGAGCAGCGAATAGAGGGCGAACGGATTGCTCGGGTTGTTGCTGTTCATCGGGGGATTGGCCGCCGCGCGGATCGTAACCGATGCGTAGGACGAGTAGCCGATGAGGATCATCAGCGTCGAGAGCAGCACGAGATTGAGCACCGTGCGCCCTTTTTTATGGGTGAAATATACGCCGATGCCGAGCGCTCCCAACAGGGCCACTACGAAGAACACGAGGCCCGAATTGACGGGCAATCCCAGTGAATTGACGAAGAAGAGGTCGAACAAGGCGCCGATATAGACCGTATGGGGGATGATGATACTGTTGATGAAAACCAGAATCGCGCCCGAAATGAGGGTGCTGACCGCAATACCTTTGAACGTGATGCGCTGCGTTTTGCGGAAATAGTAGATGAATACCAGCGCGGGAATGGTCAGCAGGTTGAGGATGTGCACGCCGATCGAAAGCCCCATCAGGTAGGCGATCAGCACGATCCAGCGCATCGAATGGGGCTGGTCGGCCTGTTCCTCCCATTTGAGCATGAGCCACACCACCAGGGCGGTGAACTTCGACGAGAGGGCATATACTTCGCCTTCGACGGCCGAGAACCAGAAGGTGTCGGTGAAGGTATAGGCGAGTGCTCCGACCGCACCTGTACCCAATACGGCCACGATGTTGGCTTTTGTAAGCTCCGCGCCCTGACGGGTAAGGATGCGGCGTGCCAGGTGGGTGATCGTCCAGAAAAGGAACAGGATGCAGAACGCGCTGGCCAAGCAGTTCATGGCGTTCACCATGTGGGGTACATAGTACGTCGAGGGTGCCAGTATCGTGGCCAGGCGGGCCAGCAGCATGAAGAGCGGTGCTCCGGGCGGGTGCCCTACTTCGAGTTTATACGAGGTAGCGATGAATTCGGAGCAGTCCCACAGGCTCGAAGAGGGCTCCATGGTCAGCAGATAGGTCATGGCCGCGATAGCGAAGACGATCCAGCCGACGATGTTGTTCCAGCGTTTGTAGCTATTCATTTGAGTTTCGGTTTGTCCGCAAAACGGCATGTCCCCTGCGTGCGAAGTCGAACGTTCAGTTTTTTAGGGCAGTCCGTCGGATTTAAGTCTGTTGTTGTGTACAAATACGATGAAAGCCGGATGCAAAATCGATTTTGCCGGATTTTGCCGCAACGGGTTTCCTGTACTCTGCAAAGATACTAAGATAACGCTTAAATCGGGTGTTTATTTTTGTTTTTTGTTCGGATTCTTTGTTATCGTCGGTAAAGTATGGGGTGCCGCAGGCCGGAATCCGGGTATATGAGGTGCGAGATTCGTTCGATCTTCGGGGGATGCGGGACTCCGGTTGTCTGCCGGATTCTGAAATTTCAACAGAGAGGAGTGTGCGTTGGCAAAGGGAGAGTATATGCGGATCTGAATCGTGTTGTGGAATGAATTCGGAAAAATTTTTGTAAGGGATGTCGTCCTGAGAAAAACCGGTCTGATTATGAATCGGACCGGTTTTTTGTCTTCGGAGCAACTCCTAAAAGATCAATAGGAGTAATCCTCGCAGGGAAGTTTTCCGGTGTATTCGATTTCGAGCTCGGTATTTTTGTCGTCCTCGTCGATGGCTTTGAACGAGCCCGTAATGGTATAGTCGTCATTGCCGTTGGCGACGATTTTGAGAGTTCCCTCCGTGATTCTGTTCTTGATGATTCCGTAGGTGGGATCGTTGTAGTTCCAGAAGGATTTCGCCAGATCGAAAGTCATGTTCTCACCGGCGGCACCGCCCGTGTAGTCGCCGCTGGCGAGTTGCAGAGGATCTGTGGGCGCGAGCGTAATGTAGAACGTGATGCCGTATTCTTTTATCGGAGAGCCATCTTTCAGGCCGAGGAAGAATACATTGTCCCCATTGTAGTAGAGGTCGCCGACGGTCATGGTTGCTTTCGGTGCTTCCGGAGCCGGAGGAGTCGAATAGTTGTTGAAAGGTACTGTGCCGGTAAAATCGATCTTAATGGCTGTTTCCTGTCCGGTGTCGCTCGCTCCCCGGAGAGTGCCGGTTACGGTGTAGTTGTGGTTCCCGTTGTTTGTCACGGTGAGTGAACCTTCTTTGATCGTATTTTTGATCCGGTCGTTGAAATTCTCCTTGTCGATGAATGTCCAAGAGGATTTGGCTGCGTCGAGGGTCATCTCTCCGCTGCCGGTCGATACGGGGTAGTCGCCGCTGACGAGCTGCAGGGTCTCCGAAGCGGGTAGTTTGAACGAGAGCGACGCTTCGTAAGTATCTGTCGGGTTGGCGTCCTTGAGGGTCAGAGTATAGATATTGCCGTCGTAGTAGTCCAGGTTGCCGATGGTCATGGTCACCTCCGTAACAGTCGGTTCCACGGGTTCCGGATCGGCGTAGTCCTCGAAAGGAAGAGTGCCGGAAAAGTTGATTTTCAGAGCTGTGTTTTTACCGGTTTTATCGGATGTACCTTCCAGTGTGCCGGTGATCGTGTAGTTGTGGTCGCCGTTGCTGACGATGTGAATTTTGGTTCCCTCCTTGAGCCGGTTTTTGATCTTGTCGTTGTGGTTGTCCTTGTCGGTAAAGTTCCAGAATGACTTGCTCGCATCGATGGTCATCTCTTCGCCTGTCGTTGCTGCCATATAGTCGCCGCTGGCCAACAACGGTGAATCCGAAGCGGGCAGCTTCAAGTAAAAGGTTGTCTCGTAGAGATCGGCGGGATTGGCATCCTTGAGCTGGAGATAATAGATGTTGTCGTTGTAACGATACAGGGAGCCGGTGGACATGGTTACCTCAGGCACTTCGGGTGCGGGATCATCCGGGTCTTCATAGTCTTCCGAGTAATCGGAAATCAGCAACCGACCTGTGAATGCGAACGCTACGCCCGCTTCGTTTTCCATAATGGAACCCCCGTCCTGAATGGAGCCGCCTTTCATGTGGCCTCTGATCGTGTAGGTCATGTTGTCGCCGATGGCGACTTCGAATTCTCCGGCTTCGGCAACGTATTGTGTCCATTTGGGGGCGACCACATTCCAGTTGGAACGGTATCTAGTCGTATTTTTATTGTTGAACGTATTTATTTCCCAAGTGGAGGAGGCGGTGTATTTCCCGGCCGGAAGGGTGAAGCTACCCTTTTCCTGTCGTGGGACATTGACATAAAAGCATACGCTACATCCGCGGGCAGAGTTGTTCAGGTCTTTCAGGTAGAGGAAATAAACGGCTCCGCCCTCTTTGCTGTATTCACTGTCATGCCCGTAGTACATCAGTTCGCCTTCGGTCATCGTATGGGCGATGTACCCGGTCATGGGCGGATTGGGATCGTCCGGAATTTGGGGTCCCTGTGGGTCGTCCGGGTCGTTCGGCTCCGTCTGTTCCATACCGTTGTCTTTGTCGCTGCATGAAGGCAGGCATCCCAAAATCCCCCCCCCCCGAACATCAGCAACATCCATGCGAATCTAAAGTGTTTCATAGCGTAAAAGGTTTTAGTGCCGGGCCTACGGCAGGTTTTTAATTTTCGGCAGAAACGAGGCCGGTCTTAAAAAAAAAGCGCTTTCTGCTTAAGTGTTTTCTTTCATGTAATAGAGATGTTGTTTTTCTTTGTTGGAAAAAATAGATAAAATATTCGGTATTTGCAAATGTTTTTGTCTTTTTTAATTTATTGTGTGTTTTTATTGGTTGAAAAATTGGGACTATCTCGTTCGACGAAGTTTGAAACGATATTTTTAAGTGAGGAGACGGTCGAGATAGTCGTCTGTCGGTTGTTAAGAAGATCAGTCCGGACATTCAGTCCGGACTGATCGGGAATTTTTCGTATGGAGCCGGTCTGATGCTTTTCTCCTGAATGGTAGTTTTCAGGAGAGGCGTAGCGATCGGTGTAATTTCGACGGTTGCCGTCGTCAATGTTGTATGGATGTGTCGTTTGTCGTAATAGGGATGAATACGATGTCCGAACAGCGCAGGGCTTCGTCATCGACGGCAAAGGCATAAATGTAGTATTTGGAGTTCGGTTCGAGCGTTTCCTGGATTTCTCTGGATTGTTGGAAGGTATATTGGCTCAGGATCATTTCGGCCGTGTAGCCCATCCATCCGTAGATCTTTACGTTGTCGATCCAACTTTCCGATATTTTCTCCAAAACGGTCGCATCCGTATCGGCCGCATCGACGCTGCCGTAGATCTTTGCGACAAAATGGCCGTCGTAATCGTTCGCTTTGACAAGAACGTCGATGTTGAGACCTTCGGTCGAAACGATCTGTATGTCGAATTTTGTGTCGATTGTTTGGGGTGCCAGGGTTGTGAGCGTCTTTTTTGAGATTGGGGTCAGCCTTTCGATCGTGATGGGATCCACGCCGTATGCGTAAACGAGGTATTCGGTATCGGGTTCCATGTTTTCGATCAGCCTGTCTGCAATAGTCCCCTGTTCGAGGTATTCTTGCGCCCAGCTTTGCCAGCCGCTGCCCGTTGCGTCCATGTCTGTATAGAAGTCGATGTCGTATTGGTAGAGCTCGTCATCCGTCTTGAAATCGGCGGCAGCCCGGGAGGGGATGATGTTCAACAGATAATACATTTCCTGGTCTCCGGGACGGACTGTAGTTCGGAATGTTTTTGTGGTGATGTCCGAAATCGTTATCGTAAATGCCTCCTCCGGACGGGCCGCCTGTTTTACTGTAAAGGAAGGCGCCGGCTGGATATCCGCGTACGAAACTTCGATGATTGCTTCTCTCTTTTCCGCTGTTTCGTTTTTGGTTACGTTGAATGAGATGACCCCTGCGGTTTTGGTATCGATGTCCGTTATCCAACTGTCGTTGCATTTGGCAGACAGGGTCGCATTTGCGACGGGGTTTTCGATCGTGTATTCGATTTGGAAAGGGCCTCCTTCGGCCGGAACATTGACGCTCTCTTTGGCGAATACGATTTCAGGCTGTGCATCCGGTGTGACGGGATCGTCGTTGTTACACCCGGCGAAGAGCGAGGACCCTAAAATTCCTCCTCCGAATATCCACAACATCCAAGCATGTCTAAAATGTTTCATAGCGTAAAAGGTTTTAGTGCCGGGCCTACGGCGGGTTTTTATTTTCGGCAGAAACGAGGCCGGTCTTAAAAAAGCGATTCTGTCCGGGAGTTTTTTGTGTGTGAAGAGAAATGTGTTTTTATCTATCTGAAAAATAGATAAAATATTTTGTATTTGCAAATGATTTTTATTTTTGATTTGCAGGGTGCTTCATATTTTATTCGGGGCTTATGCGGTATCAGGTCGGGAGCGTGTTGCTCCGAACGATGGCGGAACTGCAAACTTTGTCTTCGTTTTTACTGTTTTTGTGGGAAAAATGTTAATTTTGTGGCTCGGAAGATATTGCTTGTTATGGAATCGAAATTGACCCTTTACAACACGCTCGACCGCCGCAAGGAAACCTTCGAGCCGATCAATCCCCCGCATGTGGGAATGTATGTCTGCGGACCTACCGTATATGGCGATCCGCATCTGGGACACGCCCGGCCGGCGGTGACCTTCGACCTGTTGTTCCGTTATCTCCGGTCGCTCGGCTACAAGGTGCGCTACGTGCGCAACGTGACCGACGTGGGACATCTGGAGCACGATGCCGATGACGGTGAGGACAAGATTTCGAAGAAGGCGCGGCTGGAGCAGCTCGAACCGATGGAGGTGGCGCACTATTACACGGAGCGTTACCACCGGGCGATGGACGAGCTGAACGTGCTGTCCCCCTCGATCGAACCCTGCGCCAGCGGCCATATCATCGAGCAGATCGCCATGGTGAAGGAGATTCTCGACAACGGTTTCGCCTACGAATCGAACGGGTCGGTCTATTTCGATGTGGAGAAATACAACCGGAAATACAGTTACGGCCGTCTTTCGGGCCGCAACCTCGACGATATTCTGACGAACACGCGCGAGCTGGATGGGCAGGGCGATAAGCGCCATTCGTGCGATTTCGCCCTCTGGAAGAAGGCTTCGCCGGAGCATATCATGCGCTGGCCTTCGCCCTGGAGCGACGGCTTCCCCGGCTGGCACATGGAGTGTTCGGCCATGAGCACCAAATACCTGGGCCAGCGGTTCGACATCCACGGCGGCGGTATGGACCTGATGTTTCCGCATCACGAATGCGAGATCGCGCAATCGACGGCGGCGCTCGGCCACGACTCGGCCAAGTATTGGATTCACAACAATATGATTACGATCAACGGTCAGAAGATGGGCAAGTCGCTCGGTAACTTCATTACGCTCGAGGAGCTTTTCACGGGCAATCATAAGTTGCTGACGCAGGCCTATTCGCCGATGACGATCCGTTTCTTCGTATTACAGGCTCACTACCGTTCGACGCTCGACTTTTCGAACGAGGCGTTGCAAGCCGCCGAAAAGGGACTCGACCGCCTGATGAAGGCTGTCGAGGCGCTCGACAAGATCAAGCCGTCGGAGCAATCCACGGTGGATCCTGAGGAGCTCGAAACCCGCTGCCGCGAAGCGTTGGACGACGACCTGAACTCGCCGATGGCGATTTCCGCACTGTTCGACTGGGTGCGCATCATCAATCAGTTGGTCGAGGGGCAGCAGCGGATCACGGCGGCCGACCTGGAGAAGCTCCGGGAGATCGTCCGTCGTTATGTGTTCGATATTCTGGGTTTGCGCGACGAAAAGGCGGCTTCGGCCGGCGGCAAGGATCTGGTCACGCCGTTGGTGAACATGCTTCTCGACCTGCGGCAGACGGCCAAGACCGAGAAGAATTGGGCGCTGTCGGATAAGATCCGGGACGAGCTTACGGCCATCGGTATCCGGGTCAAGGACCGCAAGGACGGCTGCGACTGGGAGATCGAGTAGCGTTTCGTCGTTTTAATTAATGTATTGATAAATCGATCGTTCCTGTTCGGTGTATTCCGGACGGGAACGGTGTGTTTGGATCGTGCGGGCGGTTGCCGGGGCGGAAAGACCGTCGCAGCCGTTTCGTGCGCCGAATAATTATTGAAGGGAGAATTTGTGTATGAGTGAAGTAAAAGGAGCGGCGATGGAGCTGGGAACCGAGCGTATCCGCAAGCTGCTCGTTCAATATGCCGTGCCGGCCATTATCGCGATGACCGCCTCGTCGCTGTATAACATGGTGGACAGCATCTTTATCGGGCACGGCGTGGGGGCGCTGGCCATTTCGGGGCTGGCCCTGACGTTCCCGCTGATGAACCTCGCGGCGGCGTTCGGTTCGTTGGTGGGTGTGGGCGCCGCGACGTTGGTGTCGATGCGCCTGGGGCAGCGGGATTACGAAACGGCCCAGCGGATTCTAGGGAATGTCGTGGTGCTCAACCTGATTATCGGAATCTCTTTCGGGTTGCTGACGCTGGTTTTTCTCGATCCGATTCTCTACTTTTTCGGAGCCAGCGATGCGACGATCGGCTATGCCCGGGAGTATATGTCCGTCATTCTGTGGGGTAACGTCGTTACACACATGTATTTGGGTCTGAACGCCGTGTTGCGTGCCGCCGGGCACCCGCGCAAGGCGATGTACGCCACGATCCTGACGGTGACGATCAATGCGATTCTCGACCCGCTGTTCATCTTCGGCTTCGGCTGGGGCATTCGCGGCGCGGCCATTGCGACCGTGCTGGCGCAGATACTCGCGCTCGTCTGGCAGTTCCGCATCTTTTCGGACAGGAACGAGCTGCTGCATTTCCGGCGCGGCATCTACCGGCTGAAAGGCAAGATCGTGCGTAATGTGCTGGCTATCGGCATGTCGCCTTTCTTGATGAACCTTGCGGCTTGTTTCATCGTGATTCTGATCAACAAGGGGCTCAAGGAGTACGGCGGCGATCTCAATATCGGTGCTTACGGTATCGTCAATCGGTTGGGATTCTTCTTCGTGATGATCGTCATGGGCATCAATCAGGGCATGCAGCCCATTGCGGGGTATAATTACGGTGCCCGGCAGTTCGACCGGGTGGACCGGGTGCTGAAATTGACGATCATCGGCGCTACCTGCGTCACCACGCTCGGATTCCTGATCGGCGAATTGGCGCCGCGCCTGGCGGTATCGGTTTTCACGGACGATCCGGAGTTGGTCCGTCTTTCGGCCGAGGGTATGCGCATCGTCTTCTTCTGCTTCCCGATCATCGGTTTCCAGATGGTGACGACCAACTTTTTCCAGAGTATCGGCATGGCGGGCAAGGCGATCTTCCTTTCATTGTCGCGGCAGTTGCTTTTCCTGATGCCGGGTCTGATTTTCCTGCCCCGCATCTTCGACGAGCTGACGCCCTGGGACGGCAGTTGGGGCGTATGGTGCTCGATGCCGCTGTCGGATTTCCTGGCTTCGCTGGTTGCCGGTGTCATGCTGTTCTACCAATTCCGGAAGTTCAAGGCTAAGGCCGCTGCGGGGAGAGGCGAGGTTTCGGAAGCCGAAGTCGAAAACGATCGCAGAGTGAATGAATAAAAAACCGTTGCACTATGGAACAGGATAAGTTCGTTATCAATATAGGCCGTCAGCTCGGCAGCGGCGGCAAAGCCGTCGGCGAGGCGCTGGGGCGTCGTCTGGGTGTACACGTCTATGACAAGCAGTTGATCAATCTGGCGGCCGAGCAGAGCGGCCTCTGCACGGAGCTTTTCGAGCAGGCCGACGAGAAGAAGTCGAGGAGCCTCTTTTCCTCGCTGATCGGTTATCTGCGCATGCCTTTTGCAAGTGAAGAGGGGAGTGTGACCGATGTGCTGAGCAGCGAGGCGCTGTTCAAGATACAGAGCGATGTGATCCGTGACATCGCCTCGCGGGAATCGTGTATTTTCGTGGGCCGTTGTGCCGACTATATCCTGCGGGATCATCCCCGCGCGGTGAATGTTTTCGTTACGGGGGCTCCGGAAGATCGGGTGCGCCGCCTTTGCGAGCAGGAGAACGTAACGCCCGAAGAGGCCGAAGCGCAGATGGAGCGTACGGATGCCCGCAGGGCTTCCTATTACGACTATTTCAGCAGCGGCAAGTGGGGCGAAGCCGCGACCTACCATCTCTGCATCGATTCCTCGGTGCTGGGGATCGAAGGTACGGCCGACTTTATCCGGGAGTTCGCGGAGCGTAAACTGAAGATGAACCTGTCCGGGCGATAGTCGGCGGCTTTGAGCGTGTTCGGCATAATCGCAGGGATGCGCCGGACGGTTTTGGAAAGGAATAAAGGAAACGGTTTTCGGACGGTCGGTGTCGGTGCGACGGAGCGTATTTTCGGTCTGTGTTCGGTCTGTGGCCCGTGATAACGGTCGATAGCCCGTCGTTCGAGGCGATCTTTTCGGCGGAAGGGTTTGGGCGTCCGACTTTTTTCGAACAGAGCCGTCCAGGGCGGGATCGTTTTTATTGGCAACGAGCCCGGTTCCTATTTCCGAAAACCGGAAATTTTGTTTACATTTGTTGAAAGAAAGACAGGAGAGGCGGCTATCCTTGCGGGAGAGTCTGTACGGATTGCCTCGCCTGTAAAAATCAATCGGAAAATATGGTACTTGCAGAACAGATTAAAGAGGCTATAAGACGTCAGGATACGTTGGGGAGGTGTCTTTGACATCGATCAGCGAAGAATAGAACTCCAGAACGAGGAGGAGAAGACGCAGGTTCCGGGCTTTTGGGATAATCCCGACAAGGCCCGCGAACAGTTGCGCCGCGTGGCGGGAATCAAGGCGTGGGTCGAGGAGTACGATGCTGTGGTCAAGGAGGTCGAAGACCTGCGGCTGATGCCGGAATTCGTCAAGGAGGGCGTGGTGACCGAGCAGGAGCTCGACGAGCAGTATGCGCGTGCGATGCACCGCATCGAAGAACTCGAATTGCGCAACATGCTGCGTCGTGACGAGGACCGTATGGGCGCTATCATGGATATCAATTCCGGTGCGGGCGGTACCGAGGCGCTCGACTGGGCGGGGATGCTGCTGCGCATGTACACCCGCTGGGGCGAGGCGCACGGATACAAGGTCAAGGTGCTCGACTATCAGGCTGGCGAGGAGGTAGGTGTAAAGTCCTGCACGCTCGAATTCGAGGGCGAATACGCCTACGGCTACCTCAAGAGCGAAAACGGCGTGCACCGCATGGTGCGCCTGTCGCCGTTCAACGCCAATAACAAGCGGCAGACGACTTTCGCGTCGGTGTTCGTGTCGCCGGCGATCGACGATACGATCGAAATCACGGTCAATCCTGCGGACATCGAGTGGGATACCTTCCGGTCGAGCGGTGCGGGCGGCCAGAACGTCAATAAGGTCGAAACGGCGGTCCGGTTGCGCTATCACGGCAAGGATGCCGATACGGGCGAGCCGATCGAGTATCTGATCGAGAATATGGAGACTCGCTCGCAGTTGATGAACCGCGAAAATGCCATGCGCATCCTCAAGTCGAAACTCTACCAGCGGGAGCTGGACAAGCGCATGGCTACGCAGCAGGCACTCGAAGCTACGAAAAAACGCATCGAATGGGGTTCGCAGATCCGCTCCTACGTCTTCGACGACCGACGGGTGAAGGATCATCGTACGGGAGTCCAGACCTCGGATGTCGAGGGGGTGATGGACGGCGACCTGGACGAATTCATCAAGGCCTACCTGATGGAGTTCGGCGGACAGGCGTAAGCGTGGGGATGTGAGAATATTGCAGGGGGGGCGAAAATTTTATTTTCGCCCTCCCTCTTGTTTTAAGTTTGTTTTATTCGATCGAATGGATCGAAATCGTATTTCCTGCTGCGGGTCCCCATTTTCCATTCTTTTTTTGCAGGGCGTCCGTTTCACCCCAGAATCCGTAGTCGCATTGGATGATAGCTTCCGTGAGTGAAGTGTTTATTACGATATAGCTGAAGTAGGGTGATGATCGTGGATTCGGATAATGTAAAAAGGATGAATAGCACACGGGAAATTTACTTGTATAAAAGTTGAGAGCATGTTGTGAATAAATAAAGCTTTTCGACTTTTTGACTTCGGAGTCGATAAAACTGTCAATGGCTTTTTTGTAAGATGGAATGAGTTTTAAGAACCGAATTTGTTGAGGCGCATTGCAGGGACGGTACCCTTTGATGATTCGTTGCGGTGTATAATCCATTTGGGAAAACCATCGATGCGACGATAAGTCTTCAGGACGGAAACAATCGAGATATTCTTCGTCACTTAAAATATAGACGGGAACTTCTCCCGGAAAAACCAAGTTGCCGTTGACGATCCGCCCCTGTTTGTCCGGAGAGAGTTCTTTGTTATTGAAATAATATTTTTCCATTAGGTAGTCCAAAAGTTGATAAACAGTTGTTGTTAGCTTATCGTTTGTGTCGTATATCGTCGCGGTTCGGCTTTCCTGCTCCCATTTTTCGATGAATTTTTCGATTTTTTCCGAAGACTGCTCGGAGCATGCCGTAGTGAGTTCAGAGAGTAGGCGCTCCGCTTCTGGAGTGTCTGCGCAAGGGTTACGGTTTTGGGCTTGAACGATTCCGAGTGTAGCAAAAGAAACAAAAGCGATAAGCAATACCGGCAAAAATTGGATCAGACGGTTTTTCATTTTTATATGGTATAAGTTCAGTTAATCAAAGATAGTAAATTTTCTGTTTTTGATTGACTGATATTTTTAGGTTTATCCGTTTTTTCGTATCTGTCGCTTCCGGACAGGCGGCAGATGCCGTCGCAGCGCGGAATTTACTGTCGGATGCGATCAGCCTGGTTCCGAAGGAGTCCGTACGGGTCGGTACGACCGATACGGCGATGTATTATCCCCGGCTCGCAGGGGAGCGTGTGACACTACTTGCGAATCATACTTCGATGATCGGCGAACGGCATTTGATCGATATTCTTCACGCGAGGGGATTCGATGTGACTGCAATCTTCGCTCCGGAGCACGGATTCCGGGGAACGGCCGATCCCGGAGAACACATGGGAGGTTCCGTCGATGCGGCGACGGGTATTCCGATCCGGTCGCTCTGCGACGGGAACACGCGGAGGCCTTCCGACGAGGCGATGCACTCGTTCGAGGTGGCGTGAACAGGTTGGATGCGGGCGTGTTATACCTAAATTATATAGAGCGATTGGATGCCTGCGTAGGTTTCGAGCGGGAAGCCATTGGTCCGGATCGGCCCAATCTCAACAGAATGCTCATCGACGGACCGATTCTCGAAGAACGATACGAGGCGGGGGGGGGAATATGTGTGCCGGATGATTGTCGAGGGATATGCTGCGGAGGAGATCCGCAACCGGTGGCGGGAGGATATCGGGTTGTCCCGTATTCAAAGAAAGCCATCTCTTTTATACGAAGAGCGACCTTTATTCCGTTCTATTCGTGAATAAAGTCTGCGAGTATGCCGGAATCGCTCGCAAAGCGGAGGAAATGTTGTTTTTTTATCCGATTTTTCAGGCCGATTCGAAATAAATTCGTATATTTGCAACCATGTCCTTTGAGTAAATTGAGGTGCAGGAACGAAGAAATTTCCATAAACAAACCTAATAATTTTTTAATGCGTATGAAAATCAAAACATTTATGTTTGCTGCTTTGGCAGCATTTGCGACCTTGTTCGCTGGTTGTAGCGACGACGAAAACAAAACCAACGGTGACAATAACGGAACGGGAGGAGATCCTGTCGAGAGCGAATATAAGGTGACGTTCTCCGACACGTCTTATTACAGTTCGGTTGCTACGTTCGAGGCGATTACAGAGAATGCCAAGTCCCAGTCTTTTATGGCTGTGGTGTTTGAGACGGCGTTCCTGGAGCAGCAAATTCCCGGAATTACGGATAATGATATTGCGAAAGGTGTCATCAACTATTATAAGGCGGAATATATGTCGCAAGGAGCCACTGTTGCTGATATTTACAATGTGCTTACTCAGCAGGGACGGTTGCATGGTAGTGTAACTCCTTTGGAATTGGATGTCCCCGGTTTGTCGGCGGGTACATCCTACTCGGTTGTCGTTGCCGGTATCAACGAGAACCTTGAAATTGTCGCTAACGGAATCGTTGCCGAGTTTACGACGAAGACATTGCCCGGCCTGGAGGAGGAGAATTGTACTTTCGAATGGACGGTTGAGCCTAAATCGACGTCCGTAACAATGAGTTTTACTCCTTCCGATAAGGAGGTGCCCTACTTCTTCTATGCGCTGACAGCTGAAGAGTATAGTTCGGAATGTCAAAACGACCCCGCGATACTGAAAGAGCTGCTCCCCTCTTTTATCGCTAACTTGGCCAAGGCTTACCAGATGTCTGTTTCCGAGTTTATGGAGAAACAGCGGATGACGGGTGATTTGGAGGAGTTCACTCTTACTGGTTTGCTGCCTAAAACGGGGTATGTCGTATTCGTGTGCGGTATGGATGAGTACGGTCGTCCGACGACGGATGTCAGCGTGAAGGACTTTGAAACGTTGGAATATGTCGCTTCGGATGCTACGGTGGAGAGCGTGGATGTCCGTCTGTATGACGGTGAGGAGGCTTCGTCAATTGATCCGACTACGTATAAGCCCGATGATTACGGAGGTGCCTATTTCTTGCGATACGTACCCCAGTTCTCCGAAGAGTGTGCCGAGGTTTGGAATATGTTGGTGACCGATGTGGATTTTTCGGGTGAGTCTGACGACGTGGTTTTGTCTTACATTATGAGTATGGGCTTTGATGCAAATACTTCTATGATGGATATAGTCAAGCTTCCTGAGGGCCTTATGGTTTACGCTTATATCGTAGCACAGAACGAGGCCGGAGAGTATGGTAATATTTACCGATGTGAACCGTTCGAGGTGAGCAAGGCTAACCTCAGTCCGGTGGAGGAACTTTTCCCCGAGTCTAATTCGAAGAGCGGAATCTCTTCCGTAGCTTTCAGTTCGGTGGGCAAGATGTGTCCGAAGACCGTAAATTCGATGAAAATCGTTAGCGTGTTGTAATTCGGCCGCTGACCGAAACCGAAGATTCCCGAAGTAATTTCGGGAATCTTTTTTTGCGTCTTTCGGAACCGGGGAGGAGCAGCTGGAGGAAATTCCGGGAATTGAGTCCGAAATATTTGGCACTTTGTGGAAAAGTATTTAATTTAGTAAAAAATATCGCAATGATATATTTTGGTGGATCTCTTTGGGAATGTAGCGCCAAGTTCCTCCGAGGAGGGGATGTAGGGGAGAATTGCATTACAGACGCAGCCACAAGCTGCGAATAGGCGACCCTTGCGATGCTGCGATCTCGGATGATGGTACACTGAAATATATAATTGCCCAAAATGTTTATTGCAATGAGTGTATCTGTGAACAAGACATATTCGGCGGCCGATTTGAAATTCCTCAATTTGCTTTCGGAGAAATTCCCGACCATTGCCGACGCTACGACTGAAATCATCAACCTGGAGGCTATTCTGAACCTTCCCAAAGGTACCGAGCATTTCCTTACGGACCTTCACGGTGAATACGAGGCTTTCCGCCACGTGCTGAAGAACGCTTCAGGCGTGATCCGGCAAAAGGTGCACGAGGTTTTCAACAATACTTTGCGCGAATCCGAAATGACGGAGCTTTGTACGCTGATCTACTATCCCGCCGAGAAGCTGCAACTCATCAAGCAGAAGGAATCGAATCTGGACGACTGGTATAAGGTTACCCTCAACCAGCTGACGGAGGTCTGCCGGGCTGTTTCGGTCAAATACACCCGCTCGAAGGTGCGCAAGATGCTGCCTCCGGATTTTTCCTATGTCATTCAGGAGCTTCTCCACGAATCCGATTCGCCGGGATCGCCCAAACAGAGTTATTTCAACGGGATTCTCAATTCGATCATCTCGATCGGACGGGCGGATGCTTTCATTATCGCCATGAGCAATGTGATCCAGTGCCTGACGATCGACCGTCTGCACATCATCGGCGATATTTTCGATCGGGGGCCCGGTCCGCACTTCATTTTCGATACGCTGGCCCAGTACAAGATGTACGATATCCAGTGGGGTAATCACGACATTCTTTGGATGGGCGCTGCGGCGGGAAATTTAGCTTCGATCGCCAATGTGATCCGTGTGTCGGCCCGCTATGATAATCTCGATGTGTTGGAGGACGGCTATGGCATCAACCTGCTGCCGCTGGCCCGCTTCGCCATGGAAGTTTATGAGAACTCACCCTGCAAGCCTTACCAGCCCAAAGTGATGCAGAATTCGGGCGTTACGGAGCGCGATGTACTGCTGATGGCCCAGATGCACAAGGCGATTTCGGTGATCCAGTTCAAGATCGAGGGACAGATGATCAAGCGCCATCCCGAATACAAGATGGAGGGGCGGGCTTTGTTGGAGAAAATCGACTACGAGAAGGGAACCATCGAGATCGACGGCAAGGATTATCCCTTGAAGGACGCCGACTTTCCGACGGTCGATCCCCGGGATCCTTATAAGCTGACTCCGGGCGAAGATCAGCTTATTCGTACGTTGCAGGCCTCGTTCCTGAACAGCGACAAGTTGCAGAAACATATCCGGCTGCTCTTTTCGAAGGGCAGTATGTACCTGATCGTCAATTCGAACCTGATGTACCACGCTTCGATTCCGATGACCGACGAAGGGGAGTTCAAAACAGTCATCGTGGACGGAAAACCCTATGCCGGACGGAGTCTGCTGGACAAACTGGACCGCCTGACCCGGGAGGCCTATTTCGGTGGCAACGGGGCCAAGAGTCAGCAGATGGCGCTCGATTACATGTGGTACTTGTGGTGCGGCCCCGAATCCCCGTTCTTCGATAAGGCCAAGATGGCGACGCTGGAGCGTTATCTGATCGAGGACAAGAAGACGCACCACGAGGAGAAGGGAGCTTATTACAAGCACTTGGATGATACGAAGATGTGCAGTATGATTCTTTCGGCTTTCGGACTCGATCCCGAGAAATCCCATATCATTTCGGGACACGTGCCCGTGAAGACCTGCAAGGGCGAAAGTCCCATCAAGGCCGGCGGCAAGCTGCTGATGATCGACGGCGGATTTTCCAAGGCGTACCATTCCGAAACGGGCATCGCCGGTTACACGTTGATTTACAATTCGCACGGGCTGCAACTGGTGCAGCACGAGCCTTTCGAGTCGGCGGTCAAGGCCGTCGAGGAGGGACAGGACATCATCTCTACGAAGGTGATCGTCGAGGCGACGACCGATCGGATCACAGTGCGTGATACGACTATCGGCAAGGAGTTGCAGGTGCAGATCGACGACCTGAAGAACCTGCTGGCGGCTTATCGCAGCGGCCAGATCAAGGAACGGAAGTAACCGAAGGCAGCGTTGCTGCGAAATATCCGTGTCCGGGGGACTCCTTTTGCCCGGTCGGAGTTCTGCGAAAGACGATTTTCGAAGGAGCGAATCGGTCTTTTCGGTTCGGCAGTAAGGCGGGGGATAAAAGCGGGCCGCAGCTAT
>OMFC01000163.1_pt1 | contig 40496 bp, 39 predicted proteins | sample 1645531 | NCBI WGS metagenome assembly OMFC01 (sample SAMEA103958112, study PRJEB25191) | human gut metagenome | biome: human-associated habitat [ENVO:00009003]; feature: intestine environment [ENVO:2100002]; material: feces | place: Germany | collected 2013/2015 | reverse complement strand
AGAATAAATAATACGAAAATGCACGGAGAAAGCATAACGCAGAACAACAGGAGGACAATATCGAGATTGTATGGAATGCAGATGTTAGGTTGATAATTGTGCAAGCACCGCCTGCACAATTTGTGCAACAAAAAAGAGGAGCCAGTCCAGACTCCTCAAAGGTACGTTATTTCAAAAAGTTGCTCTTGTGTTCCAGCGCGTGCAGATTATGATAGTCCTCATAAATAAGTCAATTTTGCAGATAAAATTAGCAACTCAGGAAAAAATGATTTGCTTGGAGAAATCGAAACGATAAGCTGAGATAATGGTTTCTCTTCTTTAGTGAGCCTATGAAATGACGAAATGTGGCTCGCCACATCAAACAGCCGATAAAATGACAAAACAACTCGGCCATGCAGCCAAAACACTCCGGCTATCCGACAAAACAGCCCGGCTTTTTTTCGTCAAATCAGGTCGGCTTTAACAAAAAGGTTGCCTCACATTATTGCGTGAGGCAACCTTTTCGTTATTCAATATGGTCGTTGATCCAATACCGAAGCTCCGTTTCGTCCTTTGTGCCATCCGCGATACCAATGAACATATCGGCCAGCTCATTCTGCTCCAATTGGAACTGATATCCATTCCATTTGAGTAGCAGTTGCGTGACCATGGCGCCAATTCGCTTATTGCCATCGATAAATGCGTGATTGGACGCTAACCCAAACCCAATACGAGCGATTTTCTCTATGTCAGTTGGAAAAAGATCTTCTCCTCCAAATGATTGAAGGGGTGCGGCAATAGCCGCTTCTAATCCAGCACGATCACGCAGACCATCAATGCCACCAGAAACTTGAATGATACGGCTATGAATCGCTACGACATCTTCTGCTGTAACCCAAATCATTCTGCCATCCTCTTATAGTCAGAAGCGAACTCGCTCAATAGTTGATCGGTGTCCGCCAGCATTTTTTCGCGGCTCACAGCTGTTACAGGCTCCTGAATCGTGACAGCAAAAGGCATGCCTTTTGCTCGAACAAAGGCATTGGCAAAAATATTAAAGGCAGTAGAAGTTGACATGCCCAGTGCATCACAGATGGCTGCCATTTGCGCTTTCACTTCAGAATCAATGCGAAAAGTCATGTTGGAATCCATGTTCAAGCCTCCTTTGCACTACAATAATACTACATAATATGTGCATTGTCAATCCGGTCGTTTCTTGATGATGGTCGGATGCGGCTGATCCAAAGGGAATTGATTATTCGACATAGTTCGATTATATCACAGAACGGCGACAACAGTGTGGCGCGGTTTTCCTTTTTTGCTCATTATGATCGATTTGTTGCATTTTCGACCGATAATCCGTAAGACTTACCAGAATGGAGGTATGTCTATGTATCCGCGCACGATTATTGACTCACTACCGGCAGTTCCTAACAGAGATCAACTCACGCATAAAGATCTACACGCACATTTCAGCACTGGTCAATCGATTCTTCTTTCTGGTTCTGGGAGAGATAAGAAGTACGGGTACCGCAATGGTATCCAGACGGATCTTGGAGACATCAGGAACGATGTCTGGCGCGATTTGGTGCGTGAGCTCATTGTCCGGAGCCACGAAGAAGACTTGTTCGATAAACTCCTGGAGTGGGAGAAGGAGCACACCTATTGGTTAAAGACGAAAGCAGAACTGGAGCATTACACGCTTGAGCTCTACGCTGCAAGGATCTTTGACAACCCGAAATGGGTTGACTATGAAGCTTTTGCCAAGCACTATGGCTACCAGCCGCAGTCCTATGAGGGGTAAACAACTCAATGCATCGGATATACATGAAAACGGCAATGCCACATTGTGGCACTGCCGTTTTCTTATTGCCTTTTTTCAGTTCACGGTCTATTGACTACGCCAACAAAGAGTGGAAGTCCATCTGCACCAGTAATGGCGAATAAGAACGGTCGATCCAATACGAAGTCCATTTCCTCTTCAGGTGGCGCCGCAGCACCAGCCATCATCATGACGGTATATGCCGCTGCGGTAACCCCCTCTTCATCGATGGCAACGCGGGCTGCATGGTCGGCTTTGGAAAGGAATATCTCTGCAACTTTCGAAGTCATGGGACTGAAATCGGCCACCGTGGCATCGAATACACCGGTAATACCCAGCGCATTCAGGCCATCACGCAGGTCAAGATCAGAGACAACATCAAATTTGGGAACGGACATATTCACGATCAGGTGCTTGCTGTTCTCCCAGTTTCCATTGCTGTTTAGGAACTCCATCGTTTGCTCATCGGCAAGCAGATCATCCATAGCCACGCCATCATCAGGCAGGAGGAACCACATTTTGCCGCTGCCCTCCAGGCTCAGAGCAACAGCGCCGAACTGATCTGCCCAGTAATAGGTGTTGCTGCCGCCCTTGTGCATGAAGTCGCACTCCACGGTCTCGCCATCAGCACTGAACAGATGGAACAGGCCCTTTTCCGTTCCGGCCTCATTGAACTCACTGTGCCACTTGGCTCGGTAGTAGATGGTAGAGGCCAAAGCCATAACGGTCTCGGGGTCCATCGACAGACCATCGGCCTGCGCTTCCAGCAGTCCTCCGGTCTGCTCATTGATCCAGTCCCGCAAGGCCTGATTAAATTCCTCGCTGCCCATCTCACCACGGAAGGAGGACGCATAGTAATTCTTTGCCAGACTGTCCATTGTGGACTGGTTGAAATTTACGGACTCATTCAGCCACAGGGAGTTTGCCAGAATGCTTGTCACGGCGCCGTCATTGCTGTAATTGGCGTTCCAAACACTGGCTGCCTGGGAGCGCAGAGCCTCAATGCTTTCACTTCCTAGAAGGTCAAGGATCTGCTGGCGGCTTTCACTGTCCGTCACCTCTGCCAGCATGGCGAGGGCCATGTAAACACTCAGAGGAGAGTATACCTTGTTCTCCCCGTTGGAATTGCTGAGAAACTCTCGGATTGAACTGGCGAAGAACGGTTCCAGACCGTCTGCATAGCCTTCCGGCTGACTGCGTTGGGCCTTTCTGTCCGACTGCCAGGCGTCATAGACCACATCAAAGCCATCGCTGTCAAACTCACCGGTCTTTTCATCAAAATACTCCATCTCGTTTGGGTAGGGAGCCATCTCCGGATAGCTAGCCAGTGCCAGAGCATAGGCCGATGCGGAGTTGTTTGGTTTCTTTTCGTCCATATTGGTATCTCCTGCGCAGCCTACCATAGAAATCAGGCAAGCCGCTGCGAGGCATAGCGCTACAATTCGTTTCATACTGCGTACCCTCCTTAGTCTACGATGGTGTCTGTGCAGATTACCTGCGTTATGATTTCCATAGCAGTCTCGCCGTAGCGTGACCACCAGCTATTTACACCCTGGGTCGTTGCCACAAAGTTGCCTTTGCTGGCAGGGTAACTGATAAAGTTCCAGATAGCACCGCCATCGTAGGTGCCCATGGAACCATTTCCAAATTCCTTCATTGACAATCCGGTGCCACAGACGCCGAATGTAGGCCAATATTGGAAATCGATCCATCCATCTTCACCAGCGGGTCGGAAACTGACGCCATAGCTCATGCCATCGGCACTGTATTCCTCAACCTTGTATTCCCAACCAGAAAGAAGCGGCACACTGACGCCAAATCCGCCGTGTTCGTAGGAAACATTACTTGTGTCAGCGGCGTCCACGAGATCAAAGCCTGCATAATAGGTTTTGGTGTCATAATCACCGGTACCCCGGAAATCCATAACCGATTTGCTGATCCGGTAGGAACCTGCGGGAAGCTCTCCGTACAGGCGGCTCCAATTCACTTCCCATTCTGTTTCCGCATTGTTAGGGATCATCCATGCTTCTGACGTCCAGGCAAGCTCATACTCCATAGGAAGCAGCTCGACCGCAACCCACTCGCCATCCTGCAGCATTTCGAGTCCGTAGTAACTGCCGGTCTGCAGCTCACCGGTTGGTTCTCCATCTTGCTGCGTACAAACAATGGTCAATCCAGACGGGGTAATATTCTTTGCAGTAAGCTTCACTCCCCAGGGATCCTGATAGGCGCTTATCGACGGAGTACGACTGATACCAACAAGACCGGATATTGCCGGAGTGCGTTCGCTCTGTTTTCCATTGATCCAAACCTTGTCGGTGGCCTTGATCACATCGCCCATCTGCACTTCAAGGAATAGATGCCACTGAGCCATATCCTCTGTTCCTGCCTCAGGGACCTTACGGTCAATCGTAATGTCCCACCCATCCAATGCACCGTTCTCAATACGGTGACGACGCACATCTGTAATCTCATGCCGAATTGATCCGCTGCCTTCCTGCAGTACGATCAGAACAAGATTCTGCCGTTCAAAATAGGCGTTATCGTATTTGTCGCAGGCATCCAAAAAGCCGATTGTGCTGTCGGAGTAGACTGTCTCTCTTCGTTCCAGACTATAAATGTCCTTGTATGCCTCGTAATAGGCTTCCAATTCCGCTCTGGAACTGATCACGGTGTGGTAAGGATAGCCATCTTCAGGTCCGCCATTGGTCCGGATGTACTGCGCCTCAAAAGCGTATGCTCCCGGTTCAGGCGTCACGGAATCTGGATCAGCTTCATTTCCTACAATGGTCCATCCGAGTTCCGTAAGCTCTTCTATGACCTGTTCCGGAATATCGGCCTGCGTACCGTCTTCCAATTTCACACACCAATACGCACCGGTCCTGCCTGGATAGGTTTCCGCAATCCCATCGTGGAAGATCAAAATCTTATCGCCGGTCCCCAAGCCAGAGAACAGACCTTCCTTATCCTTTCGGTTGCTCATGATAATGGGTGAGTTTCCATCGATGAACATATACGATCCGTTGTCCGCTACTAAGCAGCGTCCGACAGAGAAACTCATGGAGTGATTTATCATATACCAAAGGCCACCCGCACAAAGTAGCAGTATGACTCCTATCACACAGAGGGGAATAACCCATTTCTTTTTCTGTTTCATATCAGCAGCCTCCTTTTCATATCAGCCATGAATCCCTTATTGATATAGACGCAAAAATAGGGAAAATGTTCCCTTGTGATGCGATTTAGAGAGTTGCCGGAACAAGTGAGTAGCATAATCGAAGTCAAAGGCAACCTCACGATCGTCACTTTGCTTCATCACTCATTATACGACCATCGACAAAACCCTACAACCCACCTAAGTTCCTGTGCATACCAAAACGGCAATACCTGCTTGGTATTGCCGTTTTGGTATTAACTCTTCAGCTGTCTATCCTTTGCAAAGGCCATCAGCGCCTCATGCTCGTTGGGGATCTGCTCATCCAAGACTGCATCCAGGCATTCCTGCAGCACACGGCCAATGGTCGGTCCCTGAAAGCCCAATGTCATCATATCATGTCCATTAACTGCCAAGTCCTTGAGTGTGAAGCAGCTCTCTTCCTGCAGGATCTCATTGATCATTTGCGATACTTCCTCAAAGATTGCGATCCGGTGTCTGCAGATGGCCGATTGACCAAGCGTATCTGCCTTGTGCAGCTCGATCAGTTGCCGGGTAGCATCCTCACCGTGCTTGCTCAAAAGCCGTTTGATTGGCTTCCTGTCGGCCGTGATGGGCATGTCATGATAGCGAACGAGTCTTACAATTTGTTCTTTGCTGGCGTTATCGAAGCGAAGTCTACTGAGGATACTCTCCGCCATTGAAGTACTCTGATCCGAGTGCCCGAAGAAGTGGCCAATGCCATCCTCGGCGAGCGAGAAACAGGAAGGCTTCCCAATGTCATGCAGCAGGGCTGCCCAACGAAGCACCGGTTCAGGGGTGATACTTTCAATGACCGCGATGGTATGGCCCCAGACATCCTTGTCATGATGTGGATTATGCTGCGGAAAGCCAAACATGGGTGTGAGCTCCGGGATCGGGACGGCCAGCACATCGGCGAAGTCCCGCAGAACACCTGCCGCGCCCTGAGCGCAGAGCATTTTGGTAAGCTCAACCAGAATGCGCTCCGCAGCGATACCTTTGAGCAAGTGCTTGTTCCTGTGGATGGCCGCTGCCGTGGCAGCTTCGATCGTCATGCCATACACGGAGGCGAAGCGAAGGGCTCTGAGCATTCTCAGGCCATCTTCCTGGAATCTCCGATCTGGATCTCCCACGCAGCGGACAAGGTCGCCGGCAATGTCCGCCTTGCCTCCTACGAAGTCAACAACACCTGTCCTGGGGTTGTAGGCCAGAGCGTTCATGGTGAAGTCCCGGCGCTCAAGATCGTCCTTCAGGCTGCGGGTAAAGCTGACTGAGTCCGGATGCCGATGGTCGGAGTAGTCCCCGTCAATGCGATAGGTCGTGATTTCTAGAGGCTCTTGGTCAATCACAACAGTTACAGTCCCATGCTTCAAGCCAGTCTCAATCAGGTGGTAGCCTGTAAAGATCTCCTCCACCTGCTCTGGGAGCGCGTTGGTGGTGATGTCCCAATCCTTCGCAGGACTGTTGTCACGCACATAATCACGCACTGCGCCACCAACAAGGTACGCCTCATAGCCGGCCGCTTCAAGCATCTCAAATGCTGTATTCACTTGTGGTGGCAATTTCATCATAAGATCACATCTCCAGTGCGGCGAGGAACAGCGCATTGAGTTCCTCCCAGTCCTTCGTGATTTCTCTCGGATACTGCTCCACCAGAGCACGCACCTCTGCGATGCTCCGATCCATGTAAGCGTTGAGGATATCGATTCTCGGGATCATCTTCACCTCAGGGGAGTTCATCTTCAGATCAAGCAGCTTCGCAACGGTTTTCTCCAGGTAGTCCGGAAGCTGGCTCGCCGCCAGTTCAGAAAAGAGCATTGGGGGCGGAGTACCTTTTTCAAGGATCCACCGGCAAGCAAGGATTGGCCGCAGTACATAGAAGTACTTCTTGGCCTTCACCATGTCGCCGCGCAGGTATTCTCGATAGTTTCCTTCCGCCATCTGCAGATAGTGCCAAAGGCCACTCTTGGACGAGAAGTAGCGCCGCATGACGGGCTTAAACGCCTCAGTGAAGTCAGTGGTCTGATACACGATGGGAGAGGAAAACCACTCAAATACGGTGGGGTTGGATTTATGGAGCAACTTCAGTGTCTTGTCCACATCCCAACCGTTGATGTCCAGAACACCATTGATGGGCAGCTCGATCACATCACGGACCCGGTTGAGCCTGAGATAGCTCTTTCTGGGGCGCACATAAATGAAGCGCACATCATAGTCGCTGTCCGGAGAAGCAAAGCCCCAAGCACGGCTACCGGACTCCACGGCCAAAAGGATGCGGCAGTTCTCCCGCTGCTCGATTTCATGAAGCTTTTCTTTGATCAATGCTTCCACGGTCAACACCGCCTTTCTTGATGCTCCCCGTGGATAAAATCCAGGGGATTCTCGGTTCACTAACCTCAGCCTTCGCGATGCGAGGTCTTACATGGTCTCCCCGAGCGTATAGGTTCGGGCGCATCCCGCCCTACCATAAACACTGGTTAATCTATCAGAAGCAATCCTCCGTTGAGGATGTTCTTCGCAGCATTGATGTCCCGGTCGTGGATAGCTCCACAGACAGGGCATGTCCATTCTCGCACGGCGAGGTCTTTCGTTCCTAACCACTGTGCGCCACATACGGAACAAAGTTGACTGGAAGGATAGAAGCGGCCTATCGTGACCACTTGTTTCCCATACCAGTTGGCTTTGTAGATGAGCTGCCTACGGAACTCGCCCCAGCTTGCATCGAAAATAGCCTTAGCGAGTTTATGGTTCTTCACCATATTCTTCGGGGCAAGATCCTCAATGCAGATGACACCGTACTGGTGAACTAAGTCCGTAGACAGCTTATGGAGCATATCCTGCCGCTGGTTAGCAATGCGCTCATGGAGTCTCGCTACCTGAAATCGGTTTTTCTCCCAGCGATTGCTCCCCTTTGTTTTTCGGGAGAGCTGTCGCTGGAGTTTAGCTAACTTCTTCTCGGACTTGGCCAAATGCTTGTGGTTGGGATACTCCATACCATCGGAGGTGACAGCGAAGGACTTGATGCCCATATCGAGACCCACAGCGGCTCCGATGGAGGGCAACGCATCTATCTTCACATCGGTACAGCACAGAGCGACAAAATATTTTCCGCTGGGATTCCGGGATACCGTGGCAGACAAGATGCGCCCTTTAACCTCTTTGGAGATGCGGCACTTTACCTTGCCCAGCTTTGGGAGTTGCACGCAGTCATCGAATACCTTGATATTGCTATTTGTCTGGTAGCTCTGATGCCTGTTTCTCTTGCTTTTAAACCTAGGAAATCCTACATGAGCACCGCAATTGACACTGTGAAAGAAATTCTGATACGCCCGATCCAGATGCTTTAGCGAATTCTGAAGAGCGCACTTATCGACCTCTCTCAGCCAGGCAGTCTCGCCTTGTTTCTTCAAGTTGGTTAGATCCTTATCCTGCTCAAAACGTGAAGGAGATTTTCCAGTGTTTTTGTACGCTTGAATTCTCTGGTTGAGGTAATAGTTGTAGACATACCTTGCACAGCCAAAAGTGCGAAGAATCAAAGTCTCTTGCTGTTTCGATGGGTAAATGCGAAACTTGTAGGCGTATTCCATCTTTATCACCACCTACCAATAATTACGCAAGCGGTGTGCGTTTAACAACAAGTATCTGACTTTTTGCAGCTTACTCAATAGCTGAAGCAAGGGGCTTGCGCTGCCTATCTTTCATTATTGTATTTTAGTCTGCTGCCTTAAAGTTATAGACAGGACGGATCCGCTCAATAATCTCCGCAGTAGGGCCGATTTGAGCGACGATCTCCTCCATGCTCTTATAGGCCATGGGAGACTCGTCCAGCGTGTCGGGCACAACACAGGTGGTGTAGATACCCTCCATTTCCTTCTGGAACTCCTCCATGGACAGAGCATTGAAGGCCGCCTTGCGGCTCATCAGCCGGCCGGCGCCATGAGGTGCGGAGCAATTCCAATCCTCGTTGCCCTTGCCGCTGCAGATCAGGCTACCGTCACGCATGTTGATGGGGATCAGCAGCTTCTCGCCGGCCTTGGCGGAGACAGAGCCCTTACGCAGGATCATGGCGTCCGTATCAATATAGTTGTGGATGGTGGTGAAGGTCTCCACCGCCGTGAAGCCCATGCCAGTCATGATAACATCCACCATGGCCTTGCGGTTGAGCATGGCGAACTGCTGTGTCAGCTTCATATCGTGGATATAGTCCTCGAACAGCTTACCCTCCACATAGGCCAGATCTTTGGGGATATTCAGCTCGTGCTCCTTCTTGAGCGCCTTGATGGTCTTCTGGATCTCCTGGAACCGGCCCTCGGCCTTCAGCTGGTCAATGGCGGCTCGAACTTGATACTGGGCGCCGCCCCAAAGGGCACGCCGACCCTCATTCTGGTAGTGCTCAGCCACCTCGGTGCCCAGATGACGGCTGCCAGAGTGGACCACCAGGAACAACCGGCCATCCTCCGCGCGATCCACCTCAATGAAGTGGTTGCCGCCACCCAAAGAGCCGATGCTGCGCATGGCCCGGTTAAGATTGACTTGATCTGTGCAGCGGAGGTGAGTCAGATCGATCTCAGCGTTCAGTGCATGAGGAATGTCTCGAACCTCACGGCCATAGGGGATCTCCCTGCGGATTAGGGCGTCCAGCTTCTCAAAGTCGACCTCCCGCTCACGAAGCTCAACAGTCTCCATACCGCAGCCGATATCGACGCCAACCATACCGGGCACGATCTTGTCCTGGATGGTCATGGTGGTACCGATGGTACAGCCCTTGCCAGCGTGGACATCGGGCATGATCCGGATCTTGCAGCCGGCAAACTCGGCCTGATCGCAAACGGTCTGGATCTGCTTGCGGGCTGCCTCCTCCAACTCGGGGGTGTAACAGACCGCAGTATTATATAAACCTTGAATCGTAATCATAACGATCTCCCTTTCCTTCATACTCTTTATTTTACGGTTCATCTCTGCCAACAGCAACACTTTTGTTGGGAAAGAAAAAGCAGGAGGCGATAACATACCTGCTATCACCTCCTGCGTCAGCTCTATTATGCCACGATCGCCGCGTAACGCTCGGAACCCAGAACATCCACCATGAAGGCATAGGGGGAAAGAATGCCGGCTTTCAGCATGGAGAAGATTCGGGGATTACAGCCGGATACCAGCGCAACGCCCTGGTCGTTGATCTTGACGGGCTGCTGCTGATTACGGCTTGCCACATTCCAGAACATCACCTCGGGCAGCTGGTAGCCATGTTCCTCGAAGAGCCGCTGCGCATACTCGAAGTTGGTCAAGGAGCAATCTTCAGTACAGTAGTCGAACTCCATATCGGAGATAATGAAGATCTTGGCAGGCATATCCTTCTGGGGCACACGGTTCTTCACGGCAGTCTTGAGGATCAACTCAAACACACGCTGGATATTGGTGTTGGCGACCTCGTTGAACTGGTGACAGTACCGCACCTTTTCGTAGATATCCTTGCCCTTAATCTCCACCAGCTTGGGATTCTCAGAGAATGTGATGAAGTGGTTTTGGAATGCGCCGGTGTTGCGCTCGGCATAGTAGATACCAAGAGACAGCGCCACAGTGGCGGGGATGGGATCAGCACCACCGTACATGGAGCCGGAGCCATCAATGACGACCAGAGCGTTCTCACCGCCAGTGAAATCCTCCTGTGTCTTCCATGTTGCGTCAATGGCCTTGCGCTCCTGATCGGAGATATCGCCGCGACCGAAGAAGGGCTTGATCATCTCATAGGGCGTCAGGGTGCCAGTGTGGAGCTGCTCCGTACCCTCGGCGACACGGCTCATGAATTCATCATAGCGGTCTCCATCATTTCGCATGAAGGCCTTACGATACTTGAACATGGCCTTGGAGGGCTGCTTGGAGTAATCGAAGGTGTAGTCTTTTTCGCGCAGGTTGTTCTCGATGATGCTGATCTTGGCGCGCAGGGCGCTCAGCGTTTTGCGGTACTGGGCGTCGTTCATTCCCAGTGATTGGGCAATTTGTTTTGCCTGCCGGATCGCATCCTCGTTGGAGGCATTGACGGAAGGAAGCCACTTGGCCAGCAGCGACACGGACTCGCCAGCCTCCAGAGCGGCACAGTCGGCTGCCAGCTGCTTTTTGATCAGATGCAGCACCTTGCCTTCGCATGTGGTGCCCATCAGGACCAGCAGGTCATCGTAGCGTCCATACTCTGCAATGTACTGGATGTTCTTCTCCAGGGATCGCGGCTCGTTGTTGGCCAGCCACTTCAGAATGGTACGGAAGACACGGCGCTCGCCGATACCGCCACGAATATCTCTCGCAAAGAACAGGGTCTTCATGGCCAGATCAGCGTCTTCGGCATAGGCGCGGAGGAAGCGATTCGTGATTTCCTCGTCACGCTCTCTGCGCAGGGCGCCGATCGTAGCGAACAGATCCAGACATTCAGACTGGGTGGAACGATATGTAACTGCGCCATTTTCCGTATGGGTCATATTTGCTTCTTTCTTTAGAAACTTCAGCATGGAAATCACTCCTCCGTGATGAATTGGTTATACAAGGCACCATCAGGGATTTGAACCCGAAAGTACGATTTCTAGTCGTAGTTGTTACCAAGAATTGCTGTTGGTGCCTTTCACAAGATGCCTGACATATCGCAAGTCCTAAGCCGCCAGTTGACCGGCGCCCTGACCTCTGCATCGGATCGGATTCAAGACCGTTGGGTGTTGCTGTGGGCATCTTTATTGATAAAACAAGGCACCATGTGAAGTGGGAATCGAACCCACGAACGACGGGTATGAACCGCCTGCTATAACCATCTTAGCTATTCGATCTTTGCTGTTGGTGCCTTTTTGTCTAAGGAGTGAATACATCATCCGGGTGGGGCTCGAACCCACGACACAGAGATTGGGGTCTCCCGTTCTACCATCTGAACTACCGGAGATGTATTCGACAAGACGCTGTCCTTTATCATCATAAAGGGGGGCTCACCCTTTGTCGGCCTGCCCCGAAAGCAGGTGCTCCTTCGTTGAGCTAATGTTAATAGATAATGCTGTTAGCGTCTTTTACAAAGCGCATTCTTTATTCCGGAGAGGTTACTACGCCAGACCAGAACAGCGTCTATGATTAAAAGTCATATGCATGGGTTTGCTGTATGCGCTTTTCGTGATTTAAGAATACTGCCTGTTCAGAGGAAAAACACGGAAAAAAAGTTGCGAACTCAAGAGCAACTACCTAATAGTCTGCGAAAAATTGGTTCAAACCCATTCCAGACCGCAGTTGGCAAGGAGCTGTTCTTTCATTTGGACACCTCCTGTGGTAAAATGAGGCCATAAACTGCAGGAGGTGGATTTCGTGGCATATAGTGAGTTGGTCAAGAGTTTTGAGCGTATCCGGAGCTACATTCGCGAATTCTATGTCTATGGGTTTAAGAGTCGGGAAGAGTACAGCATCAAGAGTGCCCGCAGCTACGATAATGAGCGGCGAAGAATTGAGAGTTGGATCGGCGACTTTATGTCCTTCCATCAGGACACATCCGGCAAGAATGTATTCCTCTCGGTTGACAGCAGACGGATCCCACACAACCCGCTCCACAAGGCTTTTAAAGCCAAAAGCTTTACCGATAAGGACATCACCCTCCACTTCTATGTGATGGACCTGCTGGCCGATGGCAGCGCGCTTTCTTCCAGAGAGATTGTCGATTGCATCAATGATGACTATCTCTCTCATTTCAGCGGCGCCTTCTCTCCAGACGAATCCACCGTGCGGAAAAAGCTCAAGGAATATGAGGCGCTTGGTCTGCTAAGCTCCGAGAAATGCGGTCGTGAGGTACTCTACCGGAGAACGGATGATAACACCGTTGATTTGAATACCTGGGCAGACGCCCTATCTTTTTTCTCCGAGGAGGATCCACTCGGGGTGATTGGCTCCTTCTTGATCGATAAATTGGAAAAACCTTCTGATAGCTTCCGATTCAAACATCACTACATGCTCCACGCCCTGGACAGTGATGTCCTCTGTGATCTGTTGTCGGCAATCGATGAAAAAAGAGCTGCGGAACTGACCGTCAGGAGCCTGCGGAGTGGCCGCGACTATCAAAGGACGGTTTGTCCTCTGAAGATCTATGTCAGCACCCAGTCCGGGCGCCAGTATCTGCTCGGCTACCATTACCGGGGGCGGCACTTATCTTTCTTCCGGTTGGATGCCATCAAAAAGGTCACGATTGGGAATGTCGAGAAACACTACAGCAAGTACTTAGGGTACCAGGAGAAGTTTGACCAGCACCTTTGGGGTGTCTCAACGGGTCCCGACCATAATTTGGATCATATTGAAATGACGGTCCATTTTGACCCGGGCGAGGAATTCGTGCTGCACCGCCTGGAGCGCGAGAAGCGCCATGGTACAGTCGAACTATTGGACTCACAGACTTGCAGGTTTTCAGCCGATGTCTATGATGCCTCAGAGATACTGCCCTGGCTGCGCACCTTCATCGGCCGCATTGTAGATCTCAAATGCTCCAGCCAGTATGTTTTGGATATGTTCCAAGAAGATTTGGCTCGGATGGACGCTCTGTACGGAGGTGGCAACGATGTTATTCAGTGAGATCTACGGAAGCTATTTCAATGTCGTCGCAGCTGTCCTTTCCGAAGCATCCGATGGGAAGTTGACAGATCGAAGAATGACCGAGCTTGTCCGGGAAAAGGCTTTCGCGGAAAGCGCGCTTGCAATTCCGGCAGCGCTGAAATCCGGAACCTGGCCTTTACTCGATCAGGAGTATCATTCCATACTTCACCACAAGCCAACCATGCCTTTGACAATGCTCCAAAAGAGATGGCTCAAAGCGCTGCTGTCTGATCCCAGAATCGCTCTGTTTGATCCGGACACGACCGGGCTGGAAGATGTTGATCCGCTGTATGCTCAGGACACCTTCATTCTCTTTGACCAGTACGCGGACGGAGATCCGTATGGGGATCCCGCCTACATAGCTTGCTTCCAAACAGCACTGAAGGCAATTCGAAAGAAGAGAAAACTGCGTATCCGGTTCCGTGGCCATACCGGCGCCCGCCATTCGATCGAGTGTATACCTTACCGCCTGGAATATTCCGCCAAGGACGATAAGTTCAGGTTACTGGCAACCGGCAAGCGACGGCTCAACACGATCAATATGGCTCGTGTGCGTTCATGCGAGTTGCTGGATGCCTATGATCCCAAATCCATCACGCTGCCTCAGGAAAATTCCGAAGAGCTTGTAATGCTGCTTCATGACGAGCGCAACGGGCTGGAACGTGTGCTGCTACACTTCTCCCATTTTGAAAAAGAGACTCAGAAGTTGGCCGATCGGCTCTATCAGATCAGGCTCCGTTACGACAAGGACGATGAGACCGAGCTGCTTATTAGGGTGCTGTCCTTCGGCCCGGTGCTGGAAGTCATTGAACCAAGCGCTTTTGTCACGCTGATGAGAAAGCGGATTGCCGTTCAGAAACAGCGCTTCTGCCAATAATTCTCCTAAGCACAGAAAAACCCATCATTCGTCAGAAAGGCTGCACGAGAAATGACTGATAACGAAACCAATTTGACCTTACTGAATGTGAATCAGATTGTGAGCCTATTGTCCCGGGCCTATATCAAGCTCATCAAAAACGGTACCCCACTAAAATCTTTTCCCTCCGTGATGCTGTGGGGGCCTCCGGGTATCGGCAAATCCCAGGGTGTTCGTGAGATAGCGGGCAACATCCAGGCTAAGACCGGAAAAAAGGTTTCCATCATAGATGTACGCCTGTTGCTATTCAACCCGGTAGATCTCAGAGGCATCCCGACGACCAACGCGGATAAAACCCTATCGGTGTGGCTGAAGCCTCAGATTTTCCAGATGGATGAAAGTGAAGATGTGATCAACATCCTCTTCCTAGACGAGATCACCGCCGCACCGCAGTCGGTGCAGGCCGCTGCCTATCAGATCACGCTGGATCGCGTTATTGGTGAGCATAAGCTGCCGGAGAACTGTATCGTCATTGCCGCTGGCAACCGCGTTACCGATAAATCCGTTGCCTATAATATGCCACGCGCATTAGCCAACCGTCTCTTGCACATTACTGTGAAGGGCGATCCTGACTCCTGGCACGACTGGGCTGTCAAATCAGGCATTCACCGCTTTGTCACCAGTTTTCTGGAGTATAACCCAACCGCTCTCATGCGCTCCGATAGCCCTGAATCCACCTTGGCTTTTCCAACACCTCGTTCCTGGGAGATGGTCAGCAACATCCTTACCAATATCTCAGAAAACATGGACGCAATTCAGCCTTTGATATCCGGCTGTATCGGGGCAAGCGTAACTTACAATTTTGCGAAATGGTGCACTCTGTTTTCAAACCAGCCTTCAATCGAAGACATCTTCGCCGGAAAAAAGACTGCTGTTGAGAAGTCTCCGGAAATGCAGGAGGCCCTTAGGGCTGAGATGGTCGCCTATGCGCGTCAGCATCCGGAAAAGGAGCTCATCAACAACTCTATAGTATTCGCTTGTGATCTTCCTTGGACTTTCCGCACCAACCTCCTCCATGATTATCAGCTCATCCCTAAGCTCCGCCCCATTCTTGCAGAAAACGCAATATACCTGGATGCGGTTAAGGCAGGCATGAAATGACTGATAAGCGAATCAATAAGCTCAAAAGAAAACTCCAGGAGGCCCGGTATCGGCTTCTGACACGGGAGCCGGAGTTGGCGGCGCCGCTGGTAGAGATGTTGTTTGTCACCAATGTGGATGTGCGCCGGATGTCAACAAACGGGAGTTGCATCTACTTTGACGCGAGCTGGTTGGAAAAGCTCGACGACAACAGCTTGGATTTTGCGCTCTGCCACCAGCTCATGCATATCCGGTTAGGGCATCTCTCACGCCCGCAGTTTTATAAAGGTGACCGTTTTCACTTTGCCTGCAATATCGTTGTCAACTCCTCGCTTATCCGGTATGACTTCACGGATGACAAGCTCCCTGGAATCGGCGAGATCCACCATGAGACTTTTTATCCCAAAGTTGAAGGCTGCGAGTTGACGCCTTACGAGGCATTTCAGATGACACCTTTGGATCCTTCCACGTTGAGTGATGCGCAGCGCCGCAATCTCCTGCTGGATTCAGATGAGTGGTGGGATAGGCCGAACGCCCGCACCGAGGATGGGGTCCTGATTCTCAGCCCGGATGACCCTGATCCCGATGACCTAATTCCATCTGAGCGCATTCGAGGAATCATCGAGCGAGTGTGCAAAGGGTTCCGCAAGCAGGAGATGCCTGAAGTATATCGCCCGGAAGCAGATGATGATGAACTGGACGATCTCATCTTCGAGTATACAACACGCCCGAGTGCGAATCTCAAAGAGGCAATTCGGGAAATCCGGGGTTCAAAGGACCGCGATGCAGAAAACTATGACAGCAGCACCCTTTGTGAGCGCATCCTTCACCGATCGAAAATCACGACTCACGATTGGCAATCTCTCTTGAACCACTTTATCATGGACGAAACAAGGGACTACAGCTTTACCCCTCCCGATCGCAGGCTGCAGGACCTGGACTTCTTTCTGCCGGATTACAACGAGTCTGAAACGCCCAGGCTCAATGTTTTGTTCATGGTTGATATCTCTGCCTCTTTGAAAGATCAGGAAGTGGCCATGGCCGCCGCCGAGATCTGCGCAGCTATTGAGCAATTCGGCGGGATGCTTAGCGGCTCCATCGGTTTCTTTGATTCGGAAGTCCGACGGGTAGTTCCCATTACCAGTGCGGAAAACCTGCTGCAACTGAAGCCATATAGCGGAGGCGGGACAAGTTTCCAGTGCATTTTTGATTATGTTCGGGAACATATGTCTGACAATGTTCCTTCAGAAATCGTCATCATGACAGATGGGAAAAGCGATTTCCCGGAATATAAGGCCTCATCCGGCATACCTGTGCTCTGGCTGCTCACCAATAACCGTGTTAGGATCCCCTGGGGGCAGGCGGCGTACTTCCGAAAATAGGAGGTATTTGTGCATACACAGGAACAACGTATTAGTCAAAATGCATTGACTTGCCAATTCCGGCCATTAACGGTACAATATGAGCACAGAATCATCACCATGGAGGTATTGCAATGGCAACGGATAGCACCCTTCAAAAAATAGCCGATAATCTTCTCGCGCAATTCGACAAGACTCTACTTGATAATTCAACAGATTTTTCTTCTTGCGACCAAATATTGAACGCAGCTCCCTCTGAACACAAAGGTGGGTTGGAGTCCCTTTACTGTGATCTACTTTTGGACGCACTTATTTCGGGTTACTACAGGTATTCCGAGATGGACACCAAGCAGTTGGTCGATGACCCACTATATACAAAATTCAAGAAAATGGTATATGGACTCGATAGATCGGATCCATACAATTTGCTGTACTACGCCATTATTGATTTGGTATCCGGAAAGAAAGAGAATGTTCTTCAGTACTTGTCGGCTTACCTAGATGAAAAAATCAAAAGCCTCAAAACAGAGTCTGGGATATTCACAGCTGAGGATTTCACATACATTCTGGTGGTTCCACTGAAAGAGGGCTTTCCCGGTATGTGGAGCGCCATAGGAAGAATGCTGGATAGAGACGATGTTGAAGCAGGAATCCCTGAAATGTGTGCTGCTCTGGATCACCTGTATTATGACTCAAAGAATGAGAGTATCATCGAGTCACTTACCCAGGTCTTACAGTGTAATCCGAAGATCCTGTTAGCAAAAGAACTTCTTGGATATACCTACTACAATATGCAGATGTGGGGAAATGCACTCTCATATTTTGAGCAATTTGAAGATGGAAAACCCACATCTCGCATTTTCCTTGAGGGCACCGTCTACTTCTGGATGGCATGGTGCTACGGAAAGAAAAAGGATTATCTCAAGGAAGAAGAATACTATCGGAAGTCACTTGGGGCTCTTCCTGTCGGCGAAAATACCCTAAATAATCTAGGGTACTCGCTGTATAAACAGAGGAAATTCAAAGAGGCCCAAAGCGTATTTGAAGACTGCCTGCGGCAGAATCGAGATGTGCGCTATGCCGCAAATAATCTCGTGCGAACCCTTCTCGCCCAAGGCAAGAACGGGGAGGCTCAGAGAGTCATCCAAGAGCATGAGCGTTTTGTCTCAAAGGATTTGAAGAAGAGGGCTGAAAAGCCAGTTGGCAAAGTAAAAATCGCTGTCCCAGAGCCTGCCGTTACTGATGTTGAGGCGGAAACGATCATAGACATAGGCGTAAAAAAGCAGCAATTCTCCAGCGAAAAGCTTCTCGAAGATGAACTGGTGCAGCGGATGGAAATTGGCATTCCTGTATTTGGGATGCCGCTCCGTATATATCAGAAGCGAGGTGTCTATGGCAGGCAATTTGTTTTGAGGAATGGCAGGCTTGATATCCTTGGGATTGATACCGCTGGAGACCTGTATGTTATCGAGTTGAAAAAGGACTCTGGCTATGATGACGCTTATGCACAAACGCGAGAGTATATCGATTGGATTGAGGAAGATGTTGCAGTCAAAGGACAGCGTGTATTTGGCATAATATGTTTGAATGATCCGACAAAAGATCTCATTGAAAAAGTCAAGGCTGACGATCAGATGCGGCTATTTGAGTACTCCATTTCCTATTCAGAGATTATCTAACGAAGAAGGCATGTATCCAGCAAGACCGTCCGATCAACTAGACAATCCTCGTTTCCTTGAATGAAATATGTTTTATTCCTCTAATCGGTACGGATAAAGGCAAAGAAGTGATGAAGAATCTTTTCAAAGAGCAGCTTAAACGCCAGAAAAAGTAATGTCAAAAGGCATACCTTTTGACCGACTGAACTGAACATGAAAAACACGCCCCAAGAGTGCGCCAAAACATCGGCGTTCACTTTTGGGGCGTGTCATTTTCGTTTAGTACATTTTGGGTCAGCGGGGGCAACGAGGATCTTCCCACTAACCCTCGGCTTTTGTAAAGATTATTTTGTTATCAACGACTTCGAAAAGCAGCTCATCTCCGTCGTTAAGATCCAATGCATTCCGCACCCATTTTGCAATATGGATCTGCCCATCATTAAACATAGTTGTAACATACGAATTAAGGCTCTCTCTAGTTACTCCGACTCTGTAGGCCGCTGGTTCGAATCCAGTCGGGCGTACCACTCGCCTCCAAAAGCCCATGGCTTTTGGAGGTTGTCCTTTGCCGCAATTGACAAATACGGCTGTCCCATGGTATAATAAAATTCCAAAATAAGTGTGGATTTTTCTGGAGCATCGCCTCCATTTTTCGCCACGCATCCGACAGGGTGTGCGGCGTTTTTTATTAGGAGGAACGACGGATGAACATATTTTACCAACTCATCGGGTTCGGCGCACTGATCGCCATGGGTCTCAGCTATTGGCAGAATGACAAGCGTACCATCTTGCTGTGGCAGGTGGTGGCCAACCTGATCTTCGCCATCCACTACACGCTGCTCCACGCACGCTCCGGCGCACTGTGCAGCTTTTTCCAGATCGTCGTGCTGCTGCTTTTCCTATTGCAGGAGAAATTCAACTGGAGTAAACTGGTCACCGCGATACCCATCGTGGCAGTATTTCTGCTGATTGCCGTGGTGACCTATGAGACGCCAGTGACGGTACTACCCATCGTAGCATCGTTGGCGGCGTTACTGCCGTTCTTCCAGACCAGGCGGCGGGTGATACAGATGGCGGGCATTGCCAGCGGTCTGTCGTGGCTGGTGTATGTCATTGTGGTACGGTCGTATTCCGGCATGGTGACAGAGTCGGTACTGACCATCATCACGGCGGCGTCCCTGCTGAAGAAGGAAACCAGAAAGCCCTGAACGGACAGCCCCCCGGCACATTGCCGGGGGAGTCTGCCGAAGGGGTGCGCCGCGTCAGGCGTAGTGCTTCAGACCCTGCGCCATGGATGAGGCGGTGCAGCGGCGGGCATGGCAGAAGAGGGTGTCACGTTTCTCTCCGGCGCACCGGGTGGCTGCTATCAGCGCGGCCAGTCTCCGCTTGCGGGGGACTAAGGGAGTATCCCCAACGGCTGCCATGCGTTGGAGTATGCCGAACCCATCACCATCGGGGATCACTGTTGGCTGTGCGCCGGTGCGACGGTGTGTGGTGGCGTGACCATCGGAGCGGGCAGCATCATCACCGCAGGCGCGGTGGTGACACGGGACATCCCGCCCAACAGTATCGCTGCCGGTGTACCCGCCAGAGTGCTGCGGCAGATCGACGAGCGCGACCGCCTGCATGTATGGGAGAAGTATGTGAAGAACGAACTGCCCAATGCGCAGCGGTGACAACAAAACCTGGGAGCAATTACAAAAACCGTCTCAAACATAACGGCACCTACGCACAAGGACAACATAAAAAATATCGCTCAGAGCAATGCAAAGCGGAGGACGATGTACCGGATTCGGTGCATTGTCCTCCGCTTCTTCTATTTCTATAACAGCAATATCCACATCAATGATTTGCAGGGGCTTCTGCCGTAAGGAGACTCTCCGAGGTCATGCCTATTCCAAGAAATTTGAATTTTACTATCTTACCAGCAGGGAGCCTAACTCGCTTTCTTTTTTATATTGAGGTTAATAAAGGGTAACAGCATTTACATCACCGCCTTTAGAATGCCTCATTTATGAGCAGTTTCTTTTAATACAGCATCGAATTCCGGCACTCGTTTCTTCACTGCAATCGGTCTGCCGTTCTCATCGATAAAGCAATGGGCAGAAGATGCCACCGCCACGGTTTCGCCGGTATTTGAATTTCGCATTGTATAGGACAAAAACAATTTAACACCGGTGTATTTTTCCAATGCCACCTCAATTTCAATCTCATCGCTATAGGTAGTTGTATGCTTATATTCACAATTTACGGAAACAACCGGGGATGTAATGCCTTCTTTTTCAAGTCTGATCATCGGATAACCGATTTCAGACAGAAAATTCATCCTGGCTTCTTCCATAAAACGAATATAGTTTGAATGGTGGGTTATTCCCATTTTATCGGTCTCATAGTAGTTGACCCTATGTATGTACTTGCTCATAAACACTCACTTTTCTTCATTCATCAACTCACCCAAAGTCGTTTCACCCCAACTGTAGTTTGTCATGTAACTTCCTTTGAATAGTTGAGAAAATTCTTCTTTACCGGATAGGTAGTTGTACAGATCACACTCGACCTTATTCATCACGATACGGCGCTTTCCGTCAACAGCTTCCACGATATCGGTAATCCCGTATTCCTCTAAGGTGCTTTTCAAACGGAGGGCAACTTTACGGTATCTTGAAAGAGTCAAGGTGTTTGCCGGTTCATCCTCCCACAAGAAGCTGATGGCTTCCTCGGAAGTAACGTATCCGCCCTTACGGTCAACAAGCAAAGCTAAAAGCTCCTTGGACTTTTTGTTGCGGAAGGCAAGCGGGGTATCTCCCACAAAAATATCGAAATATCCAAAGGTACGGATAGATACAGTACGGTTTTCGGGTAAGGTTTGTTGCACGACCTCTGAACTGCCTTCTACCGGATAGAGCATAACGTAGCGTGAAAAATTGGCATTCGGTTCTTTCGCGGAACAGATTGCTTTAATTTTGCGCTCCGTTTCAGACTGATAGTCAAAATAAGTGAATTCAGCTTCTCCCGTTTTCAACAATTCCGCAAAATTCTCATAAGCTACTTCGCTATACGCAACGAAGTTCTCTACAGGGGTATATCGCTCGGTCAACGACAGCCATTCCTTTTCGGTATAGCCGAAGAATTCGCAAATATTTTCGGTGGCATACAGTGGCTTTACCAGACCTTCCGCTGTAACTTCAAAGGCTGCAATACCGTCGGAAAAATGCGTGACTAAATCACGCATTTTTTCTTTCAACTGATTGTTTTCTTCCCTCAAGGCTACAGAATCCGCAATCTCTTTTGTCTCACGGCAACAATAGAAGTTAACCGATTCATCAACTTTAATAAACATGCCTGTATATTGCTTGATGTTACCATTGGTAGAACGAGCTTTGTAGGTAATCTGCGGCGGCTTGCCGTCAATTCCACTGAATCTCTTTTGGCAGAAATCCTTAAAAAAGTGACGAACAGCGTCTTGTTGTTCCGCATTTATAGAATCGATGATCCATTTTTCCAATGCATCTTCAATCTGCATTGCTATATTTTCAAACCGCTTAAAATAGGATGCTTCCTCACAATGCAGGCATTTTACAGTATTCGCATCCAGATTGAACTCGAAAATCTTATCGTAAACATCGGTAAGGGCTTGCAGATAGCGTTTGCCTTCGCTCGTCTTTCGTGCCTGATAGTGTTCTGTAACATCCATACAAACGCTTTGAAACTCTGCTTCGCCCTGCTCGTTAATGCATTTTGTAACCCATCCGAAAATATGCGCACGGGTTCCGTCACAACGAAGCAAGGTCATATCTCCAGCGATAGGAGCCTCTGCAGAAAAAACCCGATTCAGATATTTTGAAAATCTGCGGCGTTCTTCCATCGGAATCATCAAAAAGATATTGCCTTTATACATTTCCTGATAATCCATTTCTCCGTCTTTTACTTCCGGAAAGCGAAGAAGCTCGATCATCTTAGGATTGATATATGTAATCCTCGGTTGCTTTTCACAAGTATATTTTAAAAATCCGCACGGAACAGTTTCATTTAGAAATTGCAGATCGGTATTTCCGTTTTTAATGTCGGTTATATCAGTTAAAACAGAATGTCCGATGAGTGTTCCGTCATCCAATCTCTTGGGCGTAACGGTATCTCTCACACAGATTGTTGTACCGTCCTTCTTTACAAGGCGGTAATCATCGGCAAGAGGTTGTTCATTCATAATTATTCTTTGAATAAAGCCGGAATACTTTTTACGATCATCCGGGTGAACTCGAAGTGCATATAGATCTCTGCTGTCATCCAACAGTTCCTCTCTGGGAACACTGAGCAAATCACACAGATTCTGACTCGCATAGCTCAAGTGTGCTGGCGTGGTCAAAATATATTGGTGAAAGCCGCCGATTTGTTGATTCAATATCTCATCCATGTTATCTAACATATCTTTCATAGCAACTCCTTTTGCGGAGTAAAGCTCTCCGCCCACAGGGATTAAGTCAGACTTTTATATTTTAGTATAACACACAAATATGACAAAATTTCGATTTTTACAAAATTCCGAAAAATTACACAGCAACAGCAAACGCCAGAGCCAGTTTTGACTCATGAGAAATGCTGATATGTATGTATTTAATGCCAAGCTTTTCTGCATATTTCAGTGCACCGTTGTAAAGAATGATTTGAGGCTGTCCCTGTGCACTATGCCTCACTTCAATATCCTTAACGGTGAAGCCGCAAAAGCCTGTGCCTAGGCTCTTGCTCACAGCTTCTTTTGCCGCCCATATCCCCGCTGCCGAGTAAATCTGCTTATCTGCAATATAATTTTGCTCATATTCCGTAAACAGCATATCAGCCAATCGGGTATTAGTCATTTTTTCTTCAAGGCGCGGGATGCTTACAGTATCACATCCCACGCCCTTGATACAGACATTCATTTTCATACAGTTTCGTTTCGATTGCGAAGGACAGTCTTTTGTATTTTGCCGCTGATCGTCTTGGGCATTTCGGTTACGAACTCAACGAGGCGGATCCATTTGTATTCCGCAAGCTTTTGATTGCAGAAATTTTTGATCTTCAACTCAAGCTCCGGCGAAGGCTCATATCCTGCGCCAAGAACAATAACCGCCTTGATTGCCTGACCCCGCAGAGCATCCGGCACTCCGATTACGCTGCATTCCACAACGGCAGGATGCTCCATCAGCACATTTTCCACTTCGTAAGGTCCTACCCGGAAACCACCTGTCTTTATAATATCGTCAAAGCGACCGTGGAACCAATACCGACCATTTTCGTCCATATACGCAGCATCACCCGTATGGTACACACCGTCACGCCAAACATAACTATACTGCTCCTCATTGTCCAGGTATGCGGCAAATACACCGGGTTGCTTGCCTGCTTTTTCGGGAACAATAACTACCTCACCTATTTCATAGGTGTCGACGGGTTTTCCGTTCTTTCCGCGAAGCTCAATATTGTAAAAGGGCGAGGGTGTACCCATAGAACCCTCTACAGCATCATATCCCTTGAAATTTGCCATCAAAAGCGTCGTCTCAGTCTGTCCATATCCTTCGCAGAGTTGAAGGCCTGTGCGTTCTGTAAACTTTCGGAATACTTCGGGAGCTAACATTTCACCTGCCGTTGTCGCGTGTTTGAGCGACGGCATATCGGGAATGCCTTTACGCACAAGGTAGCGATAAACCGTCGGAGGCGCGCAGAAAGAAGTTACGCCATAGCGGTTGATCACAGTGGTCAATTGCTTGGGTTCAAAGTTATCGAAGTCATACACCATAACGGCGCTACCGACGAGCCACTGTCCATAAATCTTCCCCCAGGATGCCTTTGCCCACCCTGTTTCCGCAACTGTGAAGTGGAGTCCGTTATCCTCTGCCTGATGCCAATATTTCGCCGTAACAATATGTGCGAGAGGATAGCTGTGCTCGTGAATGACGCCTTTGGGATAACCGGTAGTACCCGATGTGAAGTACAGCATCATCGGATCGGTTACCTTTGTCTGCACACGTTCCAATTCCTCGGAGGCTTTTTTCATTGCCTTTGTCAGATTTTCAAAGCCGTCCGCATCCTTCTGAACGCACCATAGCTTTGCCGTCGTGTCTGCTTTTTTCAGCGCCGCAGTGATTTTTTGGGGAACCTCATTTTGTGTAGTACACACAATCGCTTTTGCTTTAGAGGACTTAATGCGATATACAAAGTCACTGACCGTCAGCATATGGGTTGCAGGGATCATCACAGCACCCAGCTTATGAAGTGCAACTGCCGCAAACCAATATTCATAGTGCCGCTTCAAAATCAACATCACATGGTCGCCGTGACCGATTCCCTCACCGCGAAATACATTTGCCATCTGATTGCTGTATTTCTTCATATCTGCAAATGAAAAAATATGCTCTTCGCCTTCCACATTGCACCATACAAGCGCGCGTTTCTTCGGTGTTTCATTTGCAATTTTATCGACAACATCATACCCGAAGTTAAAGTTGCCGGGATATTCAAGTGTTAATTTTTGCAGTCTGCCGTTTTCATCGACAATTTCATTACAATACTGCTTATATACGCTCATACTCGCTCCTTAATGACAGCACTAACGCCCAAGTGGCGGAATCGATCATAACGATTTTGAGTCAAGTCAATATCGCCGGACAATTCCTTGATTTCTTCCGTTAAAAGGGTACGGATGCGGTCATAAAATTCTTTTTTGCCGATGTCATTTTCGGAAAGAATACGTTCTATTACGCCAAGGCTCTTTGCATCCTCAGCGGTTAATTTCAAGCTTGCCGCAGCGGTTTCTGCCTTAGCTGCGTCTTTCCAAAGAATACTTGCACAGCCCTCCGGTGAAATAACAGAATACACAGCATTTTGCAGCATCCATACTCTGTCCGCAACAGCAAGTGCAAGCGCACCGCCGCTGCCACCCTCGCCAATCAAAATAGAGATAATTGGCACACACAGAGTAGACATTTCCAGCAGATTTTCTGCAATGGCCTGCCCTTGTCCTCGTTCTTCGGCACCAATCCCACAGTACGCACCGGACGTGTCAACAAAACAGATGACCGGTCTGCCGAATTTCTCTGCCTGCTTCATCAGGCGTAATGCTTTACGGTAGCCTTCCGGCTGAGGCATACCGAAATTACGGTAAGTACGTTCTTTTGCAGTATGACCTTTTTCAATCGCAATTACCGTCACAGAAGTGTCGTTCAGCTTTGCAATACCGCCTACGATAGCGGGATCATCTGCATAACGGCGATCACCGTGAAACTCAATAAAGCCTTTGAAAATGTTTTTAATATAATCAAGCCCTGTCGGTCTTTTGCTGTCACGGGCAAGTTTTACTCGTTCGAAAGCCACTTCGCTCACATCATCGCCCTCCTATCGTGCATTTTTAACAGCTCAGTCAAATATTTCTTTTGTCCCGAACGTGGAATAATACTGTCAATAAATCCGTGCTCCAGAACAAATTCAGACTTTTGGAATCCTTTGGGCAGAGCCTTCTTTGTCGTCTGCTCAATCACCCTCACACCTGCAAAACCGACGGTTGCGCCGGGTTCTGAAAGAATAATATCCGCTTCCATAGCAAAGCTTGCCGTTACGCCGCCTGTCGTCGGATCGGTGAGAACGGCAATATATAAAAGTCCGGCATCACTGTGCCGTTTAACCGCCGCACTCGTCTTTGCCATCTGCATCAAAGACAGCAACCCCTCCTGCATACGTGCGCCGCCGGATACTGTAAAGCCTATCACCGGCAAACGATGCTGCACGGCATATTCAAACAACGTAGTAATTTTTTCGCCAACGGCACTGCCCATACTGCCCATCATAAAATACGATTCCATAACGAACAGACAGCACTTTTGTTTGCCAACAGTAGCCGTACCGCACACAACCGCCTCGTTTTCACCGCTTGCCACACGGACGTTTTCTACCTTATCTTTATATCCGGGAAAGTTCAGTGGATTATCTGCTTTTATATTGGAATATAATTCACGAAAGCTTCCTTTATCGGCAATCATCTGTATGCGCTGACGCGCCTTCATACGGAAATGATAACCGCAAGGGCAGACAAGCTCATTTGCCCAAAGACGGCTCAACGGAATATCCTTATGGCAATTCGGACAATTTTTCTCGGGCTCACCGGCATCACGCTGAACGGGAGCGGAGGTGCGCCCGCCTTCTTCTAATTGATTTTTAGGTTTCAGAAAATTGAGTAATGCCATCTTTTCACCTGTTTCCCATAAAAGTTAAATCATAATTTCCGGATGTAAAGCGTTCATCTTCTACGATCCGCAGTTGTTCCTCAATGTTTGTCGGTATGCCGTCAATCACCAATTCGCAAAGTGCAGCCCTCATTTTACGGAGAGTTTCTTCTCGTGTTTTTGCGTACACAATCAATTTTCCAAGGAGTGAATCGTAGTATGGTGACACAACTGTACCCGCAACCAAGCAGGTATCAAAACGAACGGACGGACCGCCGGGAACATGAAGCATTTTCAAAGTGCCGCAACTTCCTGCGTTGATACGGCATTCGATTGCCGAGCCTTTCATCTTCACGTCCTTTTGCGTAAAATTCAGCGGAATACCCGCTGCAATACGAACCTGCCATTTTACAAGATCAAAGCCTGTCAGCATTTCCGTCACACAATGCTCCACCTGCAGCCGTACATTCATTTCCATAAACCAGAAGTTACCTTCACGGTCAAGCAAAAATTCCAGCGTTCCCGCACCGACATAGCCAATCTTCTTTACGGCATCCACCGCAAGTTCAATAATCTTTTGACGTTGCTCATCATTAACAGCGGGGGAAGGTGTTTCTTCAAGCAACTTTTGATTTCTTCTCTGGAGAGAGCAGTCACGGTCTCCAAGGCATACTGCATTTCCGTGCTCATCGGCAAGAATTTGTAATTCAACGTGTCTTGCCGGGAAAATGTATTTTTCAAGATATACGCTGCCATCACCAAAAGCACTTATCGCTTCGTTTGTAGCCTGATGGTAGGCATCGTCCAGTTCATCTTCCGAGCGGATCAGACGGATTCCCCGTCCACCACCGCCAGCGCAGGCTTTCAGCATAACAGGGTATCCGATTCTGTCAGCAACTCGCTTTGCTTCCGCAACGGAAACAACTGCTTTTGTTCCCGGAATGACTGACAGACCTGTGCCACGAATCAATTCCTTTAAGATTGCCTTATCGCTAAGGCGCTCCATACTTTCGGGATTGGGACCGATAAATACCAATCCGTTCCTTCTGCAGGCACGGGCAAAATGCGCATTTTCAGAAAGAAATCCGTAACCGGGATGAATCGCCTGAGCACCTGCCAAAATAGCGGTGCTGATAATTTGATTTTCATTCAGATAGCTTTCCGAGGCTTCTGGATCTCCGATACAATAACTTTGATCGGCAAGAGCCACGTGAAGGGCGTTTTTATCCGCCTCGGAATATACGGCAACCGTAGCTACGCCCATTTCCTTGCAAGCGCGAATGATGCGGACAGCGATCTCGCCACGGTTGGCGATCAGTATTTTTGAAAACATAGTTTTACACTCCTGTAATCGCGAAGGAAAATTCTGCCGATACGCAAAGTCGTTCGTCTACCGAAACACTACCCTCAGCAAAATAGAACGGGTGCTTCGCACGTTTGATGTGACACTGTGTTTCAACGGTATCGCCGGGTTTGACAGGTGAACGGAATTTCACGTTATTAAGCCCTGTATAAACAGGCAATTTTCCTTCTCTCATTGCATCCTGAATCAGTACGCAAGCGGACTGAGCCAGTATCTCACAGAGAATAACGCCCGGCACGATAGGATTATCGGGAAAATGCCCCTTCAGGAAGAACTCATCACCACGAACGGTATAATGTCCGACAGCGGTGCCGTCCTTATTTTCCACATCGTCCAGAAGCAGCATATTATCTCTGTGAGGCAGTATAGTCATTATTTCCTCTCTGTTCATAGCCCTACCTCTTGATACGGAACAGTTCTGTTCCGTACTCTACAACCTGCCCGTTTGTAACACAGATCTCCGAAATTACGCCTTCTTCTTCGGCAGTAATTTCGTTCATCAGTTTCATCGCTTCGACAATGCAAAGGGTTTGCCCCTTTGTCACCGTATCGCCGATAGAAACATAGGAATCAGCATTTTCAGCGGGAGCCGCATAAAACACGCCAACAATGGGGGATTTCACACTGATATAATCAATCGGTTCGGATGAGGCTTGTGTCGTGCCGGTAGGTTCGGGAACAGAAAATGCGATTTCTTTTGCCGGGGCACCAACGGAACGCTCCAAACGGACCTTGCTGTTTTCTTCTGTAATTTCAAGTCCGGTCAGCCCAAGTTCCTTCATCAGCTCGGCATATTTGCGAATATCTGTTTCTTTCATCGGATTACACCTTTCTGAAAGCAAGACAAGCATTGTGACCGCCAAATCCAAGAGAATTGGAAAGTGCCAGCGTAATATCTGCTTCTACGGCAGTATTCGGAACACAGTTCAAATCACAATTTTCATCCTGCTCATTCAAATTGATCGTAGGAGGAATAACACCCTCGTTCAGTGCGAAAAGGCAAGCCAGCGCTTCAATCGCACCTGCTGCACCGAGCATATGCCCTGTCATTGATTTCGTAGAGCTTATATAAGCCTTATGCGCATTTTCCTCACCGAGTGCCTTTTTGATCGCAACGGTCTCAATGGCATCGTTCATCGGTGTGCCTGTTCCGTGAGCGTTCACATATACAGTATCATTTTCCGTATAGCCTGCTTCCTTCATAGCGTCCATCATTGCCTGTGCGCCACCACGCGCATTGGGATGAGGTGCGGTGATATGATGGGCGTCGCAGGTTGAACCGTAGCCGCACACCTCGCCGTAAATCTTAGCGCCACGAGCGTTTGCGTGTTCGTATTCTTCAAGTACAAGGGCAACAGCGCCTTCACCGATTACAAAACCGCCTCTGCGCCTATCAAAAGGCAGGGATGCCTCGTCAGGATTTTCAGAAGTGGAAAGTGCCTGCATATTCACAAATCCTGCAACAGCAGAAGGAACAATGGCAGCCTCAGCTCCGCCGGTAATCACAGCATCCGCATAACCGTGGCGAACAAGACGCATCGCCTCACCGATGGCATTGGAACCGGAAGCGCAAGCTGTAACCATAGGCATAGCCGAACCACGGCAATCGTGGCGAATGGCAATCATACCGGTTGCCATATTGCCGATCATCATAGGTACGAATAGGGGAGAAACACGGCGGGGACCTTTCTCCATCAGCTTGGTGTGCTCTGTTTCAAAAGTGCTGATACCGCCAATACCTGTACCAAAAATAACGGCAAAGCGTTCAGGTTCAACAGTGCCCTCAATACCACTTTCATCTACTGCCTGCTGTGCTGCAACAACGGCAAACTGTGCATAGCGGTCAGTGCGAAGCATATCATTAACCCCTAAATATTCTTTGGGATCAAAGCCTTTGACTTCGGCACCCAGCTTTGCCTTGAATTTCTCTGTATCAAAAAGTGTAATGGGAGCAATGCCGTTTCTGCCGTTCTTCATACCGTTCCAAGTGTCAGCCACATTGTTTCCCAAAGGGGTAATTGCACCTATACCGGTAACAACAACTCGTCTGTTTTCACTCATGTTTTTTCTCCTTACATAGCGAGGCCACCGTCAACACGGAGGACTTCGCCGGTTATGTATTTTGCTGTCGTAAGATATGCTACTGCATCCGCCACATCATCTGTTTTGCCCATCTTGCCGAGGGGAATCATATTCAGAATCGGATTATCTGTCTGATTTCCTGTCATATCCGTTGTGATAAAACCGGGAGCAACCGCATTACAGCGAATGCCTTTCGGCGCAAGTTCCTTTGCCACGGATTTTGTGAGTCCGATAAGACCTGCTTTCGAGGCAGAATAGTTGCATTGGCCTGCGTTGCCCATCATACCGGCAACCGAAGTGATATTGACAATAGAGCCCTCCCGTGCCCGAATAAACAATCCTGTCATATGACGGATCATATTGAACGCACCTTTGAGGTTGGTGTCTAAAACCGCATCAAAATCCTCTTCCTTCATCATAGCAAGCAGACCGTCACGGGTAATGCCAGCATTATTGATAAGGATCTGTGCTGTCCCGAAGTCAGCCTTGATTTTTGCCACAGTTTCCTTTGCCGCAGAAAAGTCAGCAACGTTGCACTGATAAGCCTTTGCTTCTACGCTGTATTCCTGTTTGCATTTTTCGCACACCTTCTCTGCGGTGACAGCATTACCAGCGTAAATGACAGCGACATTGGTGCCCATTGATGCCAGCTTATATACGATTGCCTCACCGATACCACGAGAGCCACCGGTTACAACCGCTGTTTTTCCTTTTAACATCCTTCCGCCTCCGCAAGATATTCCGTAATATTTACAGCCTTAACATCTGCGCTGATTTTCTTAATCATATTGGTAAGCGTTTTGCCGGGACCGATTTCGATGAAGGTATCGACGCCGTCGGAAACCATATTGCGAATGATCGTTTCCCACTGCACGGGACTGCATATCTGCGATGAAAGCAAACCAATAACATCATCCCCATAAGGTTCAGCGGTCATATCGGAATAGAGCGTAATGTTTCTTTCCTTCATTTCTACCGTTTTCAGTTCCTCGGCAAATGCTTTTGCCGCTTCATTCATAAACGGAGAATGGAATGCCCCCTTTACTTTGAGGGGAATCGCTCTGCCGCCAGCTGCCTTGATGTCGGCAAAGAAGTCCGTCATTTGTGAGGAAAGCCCTGATACGGTGATCTGTCCGGGGCAGTTAAAATTCACAGGATAAACGTCGGAATACTTACTGCATACCTCCCGCACCTGTTCGGGTGTCAGCTTTACGACAGCCGCCATAGACGTATCAAATTTTTCGGCCTCGCTCTGCATCAGCTCTCCTCGTTTGCATACAAGACGGAATCCTGTCTCGTTGTCAAATGCCCCGCTGACCGTTGCGGCAACAACTTCACCGAGCGAGAAACCTGCAGCCACATCGGGAGCAATTCCTTTTTCAATCAGGACACTTGCTGCCGACAGTTCCATTGCGAAAAGGCAAGGCTGTGTGTTCTTGGTTTCCTTTAATTCGTCTTCCGTTCCATTAAAGCATTGAGCAGATGTGCCTGGACGGATTTCGTCGCATAGATTAAAAATCTTTTTAGCAACCGGATATTTTTCATACAAGTCTTTTCCCATACCGGGGAACTGGTCGCCCTGACCAGAAAAAACAAATGCTATTTTACCCACTCTTTTGCCCTCAGAAGGATAGGCTCGGCTTCCTCCATAACTTCCTTAACAATTTCTGCCGCAGGCTGCTCTTTTTTAATCATAGCGGCAATCTGACCGGAGAGAAAACAACCCTTTTCATTGTTACCTTCCTGTACAGCAAGTCTAAATGCGCCGATTGCCATCGCTTTCAATTCTTCGTCCGGCATACCGCTGTATTCAGCCTTGGAATACTCTCTGGCATACTGCGTGCGAAGACTGCGAACGGGGTGTCCCAAACGCTTACCTGTTACCATCGTACAAAGATCCGTGGCTTTTAAGATCTTTTCCTTATATGCGGGATGAATCGTGCATTCATTGGCACTAAGAAAACGGGTTCCCATCTGTACGCCCTGAGCACCAAGCATAAACGCTGCGGCAACACCTCTGCCGTCTGCGATGCCGCCTGCGGCAATGACTGGCAAGGTGGTCGCATCACAAATTTGAGGAACGAGAACCATAGTGGTAAGCTCGCCTACATGACCGCCGCTTTCGCCACCCTCTGCAATGAGAGCAGAAGCGCCGAGGCGAGTCAACAGTTTAGCCATAGCAACCGAAGCAACAACAGGAATAACCTTAATCCCTGCGGCAAGCCATTCTTTAACATATTTAGATGGATTGCCTGCACCCGTGGTTACAACCTCAACCTTTTCTTCTATAACAACCTTGGCCACTTCATCTGCAAAGGGGCTAAGCAACATAATATTTACGCCAATAGGTTTATTGGTGATACTCTTGGCAACTTGAATCTGCTGCCTGACATAATCGGCGGGAGCATTTCCTGCCGCAATAATGCCAATACCGCCGCCATTGGACACGGCAGCGGCCAGTTTACCGTCAGCGATCCAAGCCATACCACCTTGAAATACCGGATATTCGATACCCAGCATTTCACAAATTGCTGACTTAATCATAAGCGTTAACCCTGCTTGCTCTGGATGAACTTATTCAGGTCGTCGATGGTCTCCACTTTCTGATCCAATTCGATTTCGATACCGATTTCGTCCTCCAGGTTCATAAGAAGTTCTACCGTGTCAAGAGAGTCAATGCCAAGCTCAGAGAACTTGCTTTCCGGCTTTACAGCAGAAACATCACAGCCAGTGCGTTCCGAAACAATTTTTGCGATAGCGTTAAAGTACATAATGAAATGCCTCCAAAATAAATTTTCCAAGCAGTTTTCTGCTGCTCGTTGTTATTTAATATACTGATTTGCCGTTCCGTCAAAGGAACTAATGCGTTCCAAAACCGTTCCTAGTTTGTAAGCAATTAATGAAATTGACCTTTTTCCGCAATTTATAAGTGTTTAGCTTAAAATAGTTATAAAAGCTGCATAACGCAAAAAAGTGGGAGTGCATCGTTCAAAAATGCACTCCCGCTGAAATTTTACCGTTCCCAACTATCTCGGCTTTTTTTCCTGGTCTGCTTCTGCTGTGCCTGTTGTTTCTGATTCTGGCACAGGAACTCCCGAACAGACCGTACTTCCGCTCCCTCGTTCAACAGAACGAAAACATCCCGCTTGCTGTCATACATTATCATCAGATTGTATTTATCACCGTAGCGAGACAGTTACAGGTGTTTTTGCTATGCTGTGCGCTTTTACGCCGTTGGCAGATACCGTTGAAAAGCAAAACAAAACGTTCATAGTATTCAAAAAAGGAGCAAATTTGTTGCTGTTCTGATCGTCACTGTCCACGTTGTTGGCAATCGCCACAAAGTGTACATTGTGCTGACGAAAGAACACCTCCGTGTAAAAACCTCTCCCAGTATTAAAACTACCCCATACTTGGTTCGTTTCTTATTGACGCAAGCATCGCATTTTGATGTCAAAATACTGCTTGCTGGGGTAAACCCCAGTCCCCCATGCCGCCCGCGGGCGGGAACTTCTCGGCAGCATTGCCGGAAAGTGAGTGTAAAAATCGGGTTCGGCAATATGGCCGAACCCAATCACAGCGGACTGCCCTAAAGCGCTTCAGACAACATTGTCAAAAGCGGTAGACGCTGAAAACCGGGTTCGGTGAATTCACCGAACCCGGTCAGACTTTTTGACAAGGTTGTCTGAAAGTAAGGGTTGGCAATCTTGCCAACCCTTACTTTACCAGATCGTCTCCCGCACCGCTCGAATCAGCGTCACCACCCATGACAGCGCCGCAAGACCCACCAGCACAAGGAAAATGCCGTCCGCCAGAGCGGTATGGGCCAGATACCACGGGCGGAATACCGTGATTACCAGTGCACCGTACAGCAGCGGCGCAGACAACCGTAGCACCTGTGCCAGACGGACGATCCCGCCCAGCAGCGCCAGCCCCAATGATAAAACAGCATACATCATGTTCCGAGCCTCCTTCTTCGATTTGTGGTATGTTACCATCGGCAGACAGACTTTATAAGGGTCTGTCTGCCGATTTTTTCGCTTTGGGTGTCAATAAGACCCCCTTGATTGGACGGCGAGGGTGTCTATTGCACACCCTGGATTTCAATTTTTTTTGCAAAATTTTTGGATTTTTTGTTATTCACCATGCTGTTTTTTCGGGAGGGGTAGTGAGGGGGTATCTGAAAAAACAGAAAACCGCTCTCGGCAACATTGCCGGAAGCGGTCTGGAGGTGGTTTATGAACAAACAGACACATCGGACCTGCGTCCGCATGAGTGCCAAAGAATACAGCCGGCTCATGGAACGAAGCAGGGCGGCAGGGCTGTCTGCCAACGCATGGCTTATGGAGCAGCTCGCCGGCAATCGTCCCATCATCAGTCGGAACGGCGTCATGCCGGACTTTCTCTGCCTGCTCAATCAGAAGGGGCGGGAGATCAACACCGTGGCTCGTGCCTTCAACAGCGGATATGGCACGGCAGAGGGGCTCCAGCAAGCACTCGACTGTCTGAAGGACATTGCCCAGGCAGCATACGAGGTCAGGAAGGAGGGATTCACCCATGCGCCGTAAGCGCAAAAAGCCGCTTCCCAGAGGGAAACTGCGGGACAACAGCAAAAGCATCTCTGTCCGGATGACAGAGGAACAATTTCAAAGGCTGGAACGCTATCGGGAACTGACCCGCCTGCCGGTCACCACCTATTTCCGCAAGCTCATTGCAGAGAGCGAGATCGTGGAAAGACCCAGCCGGATCAGGTTTCGGCTCCACGAGGAAGTCAACAAGATCGACTCCAATATCCGCCAGATTCTGCGGAATCCCCGCGCAAAGGAACTGGACCGGGAGGCGGCGGACAGAATCCGTTTCCTGCTGGAACACATTCTCGAACAGGCCTACCACATAAACGCCCATCATGATCTGAGCCACAAGGACGGGCAGTAAACACCCGCCCGTTCGCCCCGTGCCGCCCTGTGCGGCGTTCTTCCGCAATGGGCAGCGTCCCTGCCCATCCCCTCCGGCAGAGACCCCACAGGCGGCGTGTGGGCGAACTCAGTAAACAAGAGTAAGAGGAGAGCCTATGGAGCAAAAAGCCAACATCACCATTGATAAGGATCATATCACCGTGGAGCGGATGCAGACAGCCTGCGGGCGGGAGATTCGAGTCATCTCCGTGTTCCCCCGGCACGGCAGTGAAACCGTGGAGGATAAGCTGAAAGCCCTTGCGGAAATGGACTTCCGGCAGGGAAAGCTGTGCGCGTAAAGTGCTGGACATTTCAGACCGTTCGGGGTATTGTGGTGTCGCAATGCTCTGAACGGTTTGACAAAGAAAAGGAGGGCTGTATGAATCAGTCAAACCAAATCAGGAAAACCGCTCTTTACTGCCGTCTCAGCCAGGACGATGGGATAGAGGGCGATTCGAACTCGATCCAGAATCAAAAAGCCATTTTACAGAAGTTCGCGGAAGATCACCATTTCCCCAGCCCCTGCTTTTATGTGGATGACGGTTTTTCGGGAGGAAACTTCCAAAGACCGGCGTTCCAGCAGATGATCTCAGACATGGAAAACGGCGAGATCGGGATCATTGTGACCAAGGATCTCAGCCGCCTCGGTAGAAATCAGCTCCACACGGGACTCTACATCGAGGAACGCTTCCCCATGTTCGGCGTCCGCTACATCGCCATCAATGACAATGTGGACACCGACAGCAGCGAGAGCAACGACCTCATGCCGTTCAAGAATTTGTTCAACGAGTGGTTTATTCGGGACACCAGCCGGAAGATCCGTGCGGTGCTGAAGGCCAAGGCGGAACGGGGGGAACGGCTGGGAACCAGAACGCCTTACGGCTACCGAAAGGACCCGGACACGAAAAAACTAATCGTGGACGAAGAGGCGGCAGCTATTGTCCGCAGGATCTTTGCCATGTGCGCCGGCGGCAGTGGCCCCAGCCAAATTGCCCGCATTCTCAAGAAAGAGCAGATCCTGACGCCCACCATGTACGCCTACACCAGATTCGGCATGAATCATACTTGCCTGGACACCGCACACCCGTATAACTGGTCTGACAGCGCCATTGCCAACCTGCTGGAAAACGAAATTTATCTGGGCAACACCGTCAACATGAAGTACAGTACGAAGTCCTACAAGGACAAACGGAGGGTCGAGCATCCAAGAGAGGAATGCATGGTCTTTGAGAATACCCATCCCGCCCTCATTACGCGGGAGGTCTGGGACATGGTACAGAGAGTGCGGAAGAACAAGCGCCGTCTGACCAAGATGGAAGAACAGAACAAGTACTCCGGTCTTGTGTTCTGTGCCGACTGCGGCTCCAACATGGTGCTGCACCGGGCACATACCATGTCCGCCAGCTACAATCACTTTACCTGCCGCACCTACAAGAAGGATGGAGAAGCCTGTACGGGCCACTACATCCGGGAGTGCGTTCTGGACGAGATCGTACTGGAGGACCTGCGCCGGGTGACGAGCGCGGCGCGGGAACATCCGGAAAAGTTCGCCGCCTACATTGGCAGCAAGCAGTCCACCGAGCTTCAGCGGGAGATCCGCAGGCAGGAGAGGGAACTGGCCGCCATGCGGAAGCGGAAAGCGGAACTGGACGCGATTTTCAAAAAGCTGTATGAGGACAGTGTGCTGGGCAGCATCACAACAGAGCAGTTCCAGATGCTATCCGGCAGTTACACGGAAGAACAGAACCGTATCACCGCCGGTATTCCACAGAAAGAGAGTGAGATCCAGCGTCTGCGTGAAACCGTGAACGGGACGGACAGCTTCCTCGACAAAGCGAAGCGGTATACGGATATCACGGAGCTGACGCCGGAACTGCTGCGGCTGTTTATTGAGAAGATCGTGATTCACGAAAAAGAGGTAAAGTGGTCTAAGCACGCACCGCAGACCGTGGAGATCTACTACAACGGCATTGGCTATGTCGGCAGTGGTCAGCAGGATGTGGAAGAAGCACTGGAAGCGCCGGAACCCCAGCAAACCCAGGACACAGCGGAACCCCGGCAGGCATCGTAAACACGATGACCTGCCGGGGTATCCCAGGAATCACTTGTTACCCCTGTGAGGGGGGAGCAAAAGCGTCAGGGCGGGTTTTCCATTTTCAGAAGCAGGTTTCACATATTGAAGCGTCTGCGCGCTTCCTCGCGCAGCGACGGGACGCGGCGCACGATGCGCAGCGGGATGATGAGCCCGATGCAGATGACAAGCACGACGAGCGACCAGCTCGGCTGCCACACCTCAAGAAAATACCGGTCAAGGCAGTATTCGACGCCCATCGCCATCAGGCCCACCGCGCCGATGCACATGGCGATGGAAGAAAGGCGCGAGCGCCTGCCGTCGCGCAGCAGAAAGCTCAGCAGGAATACAACAACGCACGCCCAGCCGAGCATCGGCAGCACGAGCCCGCGGAACCACCGTCCCCCGTGCAGCGCAACCGAGATGATCCACACGTAAATGCCGATGGCGGCGACGTCCGCCGTCAGTCGGAAGAAGATCGGGATGCCGCGCACGAGCATCGGCAGTGCGAACCAGATCCACAGCATCACTGCCGCGCCCGCGACGTAGAGCGCCCAAGGGTGCTCCGTCGGCAAAATGAGATTCAGCAGCCCGCAGCAGAGCGACACGGACGCGAGCATCGCCGTTAGCAGTGCGGCGGCGGCTCTGCGCGATGCTCTCGGCACCTCGGCCGGCTTGGTCGGGAAATAGCGCGGCTCGGTCTCATCCGGCTTCCACGCCGGCGTGCCGCAGAGCGGGCAGCGCTCCGCGCCCTCGTCCAGCTCCACGCCGCATTTGACACAATATGACATCAAATTCCTTCTTTCGATCTGCTATTCATCGGTTGCTCTCTACGCGCACGGGGATTCCCGCGCGCACGAGGAAGCGGAAAAAGTCGCGCTCGGTGTCCGTCTCCGCCTGCGTGCCGGCAAAGGTGATCTCCATCGTGTCGCCATAGCTGATGGACGCGCAGTGGCAGCGCGGCACCGTCGCCTGTCCCAGAATGACCTCCGCCCCGCGGATATGCTCAGCCATTTCGGGCGGCACGGTGAACGCGCCTGGGTTCGTATATGTGCAGGAATAGGGCCTCACGCCGTGCAGGCGGTAATTGAGCGCCATGACGGGATTTTTGAAAACGACCGGAATGAGCCGCAGGAAAAAGTTTTCCGTAAAGCGAACGTTGCCCGTGAACGCCGCCTGCAATTCCTGCCGGTTGATGTGCAGCTTCATAAAATGCCGCACTTGCGAGACGATCTCGGGGAACGTGTAGTCGCCGAGCGTGGGGTCGATATACGGGCGGACGGTGGTAATGAAGTTTCGCAGCGTCTCGCTCGGGAACCAGCCGCGCAGATTGATGGGGATGGCCAGCGCCACGGGGCGCAGGCGGTAGGGCTTTTCGCGCTTCTGCTTTTCCAAAATGACGTAAATGAGCACAGCGGAGAGGTATTCGGTGATCGACGCGCCGTACTTTTTCGACTCCTCGCGCAGCTTCGAGAGCGGCACGAAGCCCATCGTCACATGGAACGTGTAAAACGGCTCGCTTGTGCCGGTATTCTGATACGCCGTCGGCTGGCGGTGGAGGCCCAGCGCGTGGTGTCCTGCGTAGCGGGCATAGGCGTCCTCCATCTCCTCCTCGCGCGGCGGCTCGTTCAAATCAAGCACACCGTTCCCCGCAGGGATATCAACGCCGGTCTGGCGCAGGTATTCGGCCAGCAGCGTGCGGAAGAAGACGATGGCTCCGCCGCCGTCGGAAAGCGCATGGAAAACCTCGAGCGAGATGCGGCTGCGGTAATAGTAAAAGCGCACGAGCCAGCCGTTGTCTTCCTTGAAGCGCACGGGCTGGCAGGGGTCGGACACGTCCTCTTTCAAAAACGGCCCCGGCGCGCTGTTGTGCTCCAAATAGTACCAGAACGCACCCTTACGGATGCGCACGGCAAAGGTCGGGAAGCGCGGCATGCAGCGGTCGATGGCGCGCTGAAGCGCCGCGGGGTCGACGTCTTTTTCCATCAGAGCGGAAAAACGGTAGATGGCTGAATACTCCTCCTTTTGCAGCGCGGAGTAGAGCGTGCCCGCGGAATCGAGCTTATACCATTTGCTGTTGGGCTTGGCCATCCGATGTTCCCTCTTTCCTTCTGCGCGGTCTTGAGAGGTTTATTATAGCACAAAGCGGGGCGCGCTACAAGAAAGATGCGCTTTTCCTTGGCATTTTCACGAAATTATGATATCATGCTCCCAAAGAATTCTGTTTTTCAGGAGGAGCTATGGAACCCAAACTTCGCATCATCCGCAAAAAGAAGAGCGAGGCCGAGAACGCGCATCTCGACCCGCTGATGCGTGCGCTCAAGGCGCTGCACAGCGCCGGTGCGCCGGAAAGCATGACCGCCGAGGAGCTTGAGCGTCAGCGCCGCAGTCAGGAGGTCCTCGGCAAGCTGACTGCGCCGATGACTGGCATGGATTACGAGGAATTTGCCCTCTCGGGCATGAGCGCGGCGTGGACGCGGCTCAAGGCCCCCCACGGCAGCCGCCATGCGATTTTATACTGCCACGGCGGCGGCTACACGAGCGGCAACCTCGGCTATTCGCGCGTACTGTCGTCCAAGCTCGCGCATGCGACGGGCTACGATGTGCTGAGCTTTGAATACCGCCTCGCGCCCGAGTTCCCCTATCCCGCCGCCGTCGAGGACGCGCTGCGCGCGTGGGACTATCTGATGCTCCAAGGCTACGGCGCGCGCGATATCATCCTCGCGGGCGACAGCGCGGGCGGCAACCTCGCCCTTGTGCTCTGCAACCGCCTCAAGACGGCGGGCCGCAAGCTCCCCGGCGCGCTCATCCTGATGTCCCCGTGGACCGACATGACGATGTCCGGCCAGTCCTATACAGAGCGTGCGGAGATCGACCCGATGCTCACGCCCGAGTACATCGAAGCCGTGCGCCTCGCCTACGCCGCAGGAAGAGACTACCGTTCGAGCGACCTGTCCCCACTTTTTGCCGACTTCACCGGCTTCCCGCCGACGCTCATCCAGGTCGGCGACCACGAGATCCTGTATTCGGATTCAGAACAACTCTATCAGGCGATGAAGCGCGCAAACGTTCCCTGCCGCCTGCAGGTCAGCGAGGGGATGTGGCATGTGTTTCAGATGTTTCCCATTAGAAAGGCTTCTGTTGCAATAGAAAATATCGCACGGTTCCTTTTGGAACAATAAGTTCCGGTTTTTTCCCACCTGGTGTGGGGGACGCGGATAAGGGAGGGGTATCTCTTTTTCGA
>OMFC01000143.1_pt1 | contig 44543 bp, 40 predicted proteins | sample 1645531 | NCBI WGS metagenome assembly OMFC01 (sample SAMEA103958112, study PRJEB25191) | human gut metagenome | biome: human-associated habitat [ENVO:00009003]; feature: intestine environment [ENVO:2100002]; material: feces | place: Germany | collected 2013/2015 | reverse complement strand
TTCTGGGGGGCGGATATGCTATAATAAATTACAAATATAATGGTGTTTGCGCCCTGCGGCTGAGTGACCGCGAGGGGCGGACACAACACCGACTGCTCGATAATTTTCTGTGGAATCTTCACAGTAAATTATAAATTTAAACAGGAGGATTAAGATGAAAAAGAATCTGAAGAAGCTCTTCGCGCTGCTTCTCGTCGTCGTCATGGTCGCTGCCATGTTCGCCGGCTGCGCAAACAACGCCGAAAAGCCCGCTGAGACCGTTAAGAGCGCGCCTGCTGCAGAGGTGAAGGCCCCTGAAGCAGCGCCTCAGGCAAAGGCTTCTTAAGGATTGCTCCGGCGATGGCAGGACGTCCGAAGTGGGTGATTTATCCCGCCGGTGCCCAGGCCGCAAGCGCTGAGCGCCTTGCGGCCGCAGCCCTTAAGACCGCGGCTGCGGCCGAACTTGTGGCGGCAAGTTCCGTGAAGGAAATCGTCGCGCGGCTCAAAGACCGCTATCCCGAGATTGCTGCGGTGAAGCGCAAAACCGCCATGGTGCAGTTTCTGCGGCAAAACGAAGAGGCGCTTAAAGCCTTGGCTGAGGAAAGCTGAAGGCAACAAAAAATGCCGGGCTCCGACAAAAGAGTTCCGGCATTTTATTGTGCAGTGCGTTTAGCCGTGCGTGTTGTCCGTGTGGTGTACGCTCATCCCCAGAGCCCGCACCGAAATTGAGACCTCCAGGGCAAAGGTAAAGGCCGCGAGAACAATAAGCCCCACGGAGATTAAAAGCAGAATGCTTTTGACGATCTCAAGCGGCACGTTAAACATCGATTCCACGACGCTGGAAAGCACCAGAAGACCGGAAAACGTCGCCGAAAGCGTCACCAGAAGAATCGCCTTTTTCAGCAGCGTCGCGCGCCGGAAAATGAGTTCGATCTCTTCATCAAGCTCGGGGTTTTCGTAGCCTGCGAGATCCTTAGCCTGAAGCAGTTCTCTTACGCGGCCTGTGGTGTGCTCATAGCGCCCCGACATCGTCATCAGCAGAAACCCCGCGCCCGAAATGAGCGTAATGGGGGTAAGCGACGTGCTTAAAACGTAGGCAAAGTCAATGTATTCCATTTTTCTTTCCCCGTCAGTGATGCACGCTCATGCCGAGCGCTTTAAGCGAGATGTTGACTTCAAACGAAAAGAAAATCGTTGAAATCACGATAAGACCCACAGCGCCCAAAAGAAGAATGCCTTTGAGGGTTTCAAGGGGCGTGCCGAACATCGCTTCAACAACGCTTGCCAACACGAGAAGCCCCGAGCAGGCCGCTGAGAGCACCACAAGCAGAATCGCTTTTTTCAGAAGTGCCGCACGCATGAAGATGAGTTCAATGGCGTGATTGAGCTTCGGATCGTTGTTGCCGATCAGGTTGCGTGTGCGCAGCAGCTGCCGTACGCGCCCGGTGGTATGCGCGTACCGGGCCGACATGGTAAGAAGCAGAAGACCCACGCCCGAAATGAGCGTAATGGGTGTGAGCGCAGCACTTAAAACCTGCGCAAAATCAATATGGTTCATTTTTTATCAGTTTTCAGCGGATTTCAGAAAATCGATTTCCTTCGGGTGCACGATGCGGTGAAAGTCTTCGGTATTGATGATGATTGAGGTGTCGCGCGAGCCCGCGTTAAAGGCGAGTTTCTCATAGCGCGTAAAAAGCGTGGGGTCTGCGATGTTAAGAAGCTTCTCGTGAAAGGAGACGGGCGGGACGGCTCCGAAGATGCAGCCCGTGAGGTCCATGACTTCCGAGGCGCTGCACAGTCCGCAGCGCGTGCCGCCGAAAGCGTGCGCAATCTTTACGAGATCGGCCTGGCAGTCCGCGGGGAGCACCGCAAGGACGTACTGCTTGACGCCGTTACCCTTCACCATGCACACGAGGGCCTTGGCGCCCTGACCGAGCTCGGTGCCGCGAAGTTCAGCCACCGACGCACTTGAGCGTTCACCTGCGGGGTGGTGCATGACGCGGTAGCGGGCTTTGCCTTCATCAAAAAGTGTGCAGAGTTTTTCAAGAACCTGTTCAACCATGGTGTTTTCCGGATCCGCTTTACGCGGAAAAGAAAACCGGCGGATAGTTTCTTCGCCGGTCTTGATATATTTATTCTCGTCCGCATATGGGAGGTGTGAACCCGTATGGCGGGCTAGGAGCGTATTTTAGTCCCTGGAGGCATTGAATCGTGACAGAAAAAACATTGGCCGGACGCTTTCTGGTGGCCACCCCCTCCATGAAGGATCCGTTCTTTTCCAAAACCGTGATTCTGCTTGTGGGGCATAACGCTGGGACCGGGGCTTTGGGCTTGGTGCTTAACCGTGAGTCGTCGGTGACGATGGAGGAAGCCTGCCGGCAGCTTGGGTTTGAATGCACGGCTGATCCCTCGGCCCGCCTGGGCTGGGGCGGGCCGGTTGCCAATACCCGGGGCTTTATCGTGCATGCGCCGGCCGCTGACGGGGAGCCCCTGATTTTCACGGACGGGGAACTTGCGCTCGGGGCTTCGGCCAATCTGTTAAAGGCCATTGCCGAAGGTAAGGGCCCCGCAAAGTCCTACATCGTTTTGGGTTGCGCCGGTTGGGAACCCGGGCAGCTCGAAGGGGAGATCGAAAGCGGCGCCTGGCTGATTGCGCCCGCGGACAACCGGATTGTCTTTGATATGCCTGTTGAGGAGCGCTATGAGGCGGCCCTCGCGGCCGTCGGAGACGAGCCGCCTGAGCCTACCGACATCCCCTCGGTTTTCCGGATGCCGGGCCCGGGGCACGCGTAAAATGCGCCCGACGTACTAAAAACAACAGCAGGGATGACGGGCATGGTGCCGCAGGGAACCGTTTTGGGCTTTGATTTCGGTGTTAAGCGCATCGGCGTGGCGCTCGGAAACACACTCACGGCCTCAGCGCACGCTCACTGCGTGATCGACGGCACCACAAAACGCCGGTGGGACGCCATTGAAAAGCTCATCGGTGAGTGGCAGCCGCTGGTTTTGGTCTGCGGTATTCCGCGGCACCCCGACGGCGCGGCGCACGAAGTGACCGTGCGGGCTTCGCGCTTTGCCAGGCAGCTCGCAGGGCGCTTTCATCTGCCCGTTTTCACGGTGGATGAGCGCTACTCGTCGGTTGAAGCCGAACGGGACAATCCCGGGGCCGAGGTGATTGACGATGCCGCGGCCGCCGTTATCCTGCAGCAATGGTTTGATGAAGGGTGCCCCGAGCGGCATCCGGAGGTTTAAAGCAATGCGTATCGGTGCCTGTGCCCGTTTTCTCTCGGTGTTTGTCTACACCGTCTGCTGCCTTTTTCTGATTGCGTTTGTTTTTCCGCGGTCAACGGATGAGAAAAAGGGGCGCATTATCCGGCGCTGGGCCGGAAAACTTCCCCGCTGGCTCGGCATCCGCGTTGAAGTGGAGGGCAGAATTGCCGAAGAAGCAGTGCACGACTGCGGCATTACACCCGGGGCGATGGGGCGGCTGGTCGTCTCCAACCACGTGTCGTTTCTGGATATCTTTTCCCTGGACAGCGTTGTGCCCTCGGCTTTTGTTGCCAAGGCTGAAATTGCCAAGTGGCCGGTCTTCGGCGGTATCGCCAAGGCCGTGAACACAATCTTTATTGAGCGCGGCAACCGCAAGGCTTTGCTCGGAATCGGCTCCAACATGCAAAAGGCCCTGGAAGAAGGCAAAACCCTTCTGATGTTTCCGGAAGGCACAACCTCTGACGGTACGGGCCTTTTAAAGCTTCATGCCAATTTGTTTGATGCGGCCGCCAAAACCGGTGCCGAAGTGATTCCGGTGGTGCTGCGCTACAAAAGCCGCGGCGAAATTACAACAGCGCCCGCCTACGTCGGTAAGGTCGGACTTTTTGAGTGCCTCTGGAAGGTTGTGAATACGCCGGATCTGACAATTCTGATCAAAATCGGCGAACCCATCCGGCCGATGGCCGGTGAAGACCGTCACAGCCTGTGCCGCCGCGCCAGTGCCGTGATGAGCGCGGCGATCGGCGTGGCCGATCCCCTCGCGGTAAAAGCTGAAGCTGTGCTGCAGCCTGAGGCCGTAAAGGCGCCATTGAAGGAGCCGGCACTCTGACGGAGTCGGGTGCAAAAACGGGCGGCCTCTTAAGGCGGACTCAAAAATTGTTGCAGTTTCAGCGGGCTTTGCGGTATGCAGCCGTAAGCCTGACGTGCCATAATCGAATGAACCATGCTGAACATCTGTTCAGCTTTTTATTCTCACAGACGCATTAATACGATGTCCCTGACGGATCCTTATCTTCAGATCGACGATGTGACCTTCGGTTACTCAAGCCGCGTTATTTTGGATGACGTGAGCCTGAGTTTCGGCCGCGGGCAGGTCGTGGCGATCATGGGCGGCTCGGGCATGGGTAAGACGACGCTCTTAAAGCTCATCGGCGGACTGTTAAAGCCGCAGAAAGGCCGCATTATTCTAGACGGTGAGATGCTTGACGCCGCGGATCAGAAAGAGCTTTATCGGCTCAGGCGCAAGATGGGGATGCTTTTTCAGTTCGGTGCGCTTTTTACCGATCTCTCCGTTTTTGACAATGTCGCCTTCCCTTTGAGGGAGCAGACGGATCTGGATGAAGAAACCATCCGGGATCTGGTGCTCATGAAGCTTGATGCCGTAGGGTTAAGAGGCGCCGCCGCTCTGATGCCTTCGGCAATCTCGGGCGGCATGGCGCGGCGCGTGGCGCTCGCGCGCGCGATTGCCCTGGACCCGGCCCTCATCATGTATGACGAACCCTTTGCGGGGCTTGATCCCATTTCGATGGGCATTACCGCGCAGTTGATCCGCAGGCTTACCGATGCCTTAAACGCCTCAAGCCTTATCGTGACGCACGACGTTGCGGAAACCTTTGCGATTGCCGACTACGTTTATATGATTAACGCGGGCCGCATTGCTGCGGAAGGCACGCCCGAGGTGCTTTCGGCTTCCAAGGATCCCTATGTGCGGCAGTTTCTGGACGGAGCCCCGGACGGTCCCGTGCGTTTTCATTATCCGGCAGCCGACCGTGCGGCGGATTTTTCAGTGAGGCCCTTATGAGTCAGTGGCTTTATCAGGTGATTGCCGCGCTCGGGCACTACGTCATCAGTCAGGTCAGAGGCATCGGCAAGCTCGCGCTTTTTTCCTGGCAGGTTTTCCTGCGTCTGGGTGCAGGGTTTTCGCGCTTCGGGCTGGTTGTCCAGCAGATTCACTTTATCGGGAACTATTCCCTGGTGATCATTTCGGTTTCGGGGCTTTTTGTGGGCTTTGTGCTGGGGCTGCAGGGCTACTACATTTTGGTGCGCTACGGCAGCGAACAGGCGCTGGGCGTTCTGGTTGCCGTGTCACTGCTGCGTGAACTCGGCCCGGTGGTGACGGCACTTTTGTTTGCGGGCCGCGCCGGCACCTCGCTTACCGCTGAAATCGGTTTGATGCGCGCGGGCGAACAGCTTGCCGCCATGGAAATGATGGGGGTGGATCCCCTGCGGCGCATCATTGTGCCGCGCTTTTTGGGAGCCGTCATTTCAATGCCGGTTCTGGCAATTATTTTCTCCGCCATCGGCATCATCGGTTCGTGGTTTGTGGGCGTGCAGTTAATCGGCACGGATAACGGCGCCTTCTGGTCGCAGATGCAAAACGGCGTGGACCTTTACATTGACGTTGTAAACAGCGTCATCAAGTCCTTTGTGTTCGGCGTGATTGTAGGGCTGGTGGCTCTTTTTCAGGGTTACAGCTCGCGCCCGACCCCTGACGGCGTTTCGCGCGCCACGACCCGTACGGTTGTGATCAGTTCGCTTTTGGTGCTGGGCGTTGACTTCATGATGACCGCCCTCATGTTTTCCGGAATTTAACTTTTTTGAGTTGACAGACAGACTATGGAACGCAGAAGCATGGAATTTATGGTCGGCCTTTTCGTTCTGGCCGGCTTTGTCGCTTTGCTTTTTGTCTCACTGCAGGCGGCTAACCTCGGAAACTTCTCCTTCAGTGCCAAAACCTACGAAGTGACGGCAAACTTCGACAACATCGGCGGACTCAAAGCCCGTGCGCCGGTCAAAAGCGCCGGCGTTGTTGTGGGGCGCGTGAGGGACATCACCTTTGACCAGTCGACTTTTCAGGCCACAGTGAAGATGGACCTTGACAGCGGCTACAAGTTCCCGGCCGACACCTCCGCAAAGATTCTCACCTCGGGCCTGCTGGGCGAGCAGTACATCGGGCTGCAGGCCGGGGGCGACGACGGTGATCTCAAAGAGGGCAGCAAAATCGAACAGACACAGTCGGCGCTCGTATTGGAAAACCTGATCAGTCAGTTCCTTTTCCAGATGGCTGAAAAGGGCGGCGACGACAAAAAATAAAACGCGCGCAGGAATAAGAAGATGCGTTTCAATAAATTGTCTTTGGCGGCGGGCTTTGCCTCGGCACTCGTGCTTGCGGGCTGCGCTTCGGTGCCGCCCGATGCCGGTACCAATCCCGAAGACCCTTGGGAGAAAATGAACCGCCAGACCTTCATGATGAATACGGTTCTGGACGAATTCGTGATGCGTCCGATCGCCAAGGGCTACGTCAACGTGGTGCCTGAGCCCGTGCGCACCGGTGTCACCAACGTTTTTGTTAACCTCGGCGAACCCTCCAACGTTGTCAATAACGCGCTGCAGGGTAAGGGCGAGGATACGCTTGCCTCGGTGTTTCGCTTCCTGATCAACACCACCTTCGGTCTGGGCGGTATTTTTGATGTGGCGGGAACGGTGGGCAATCAGCCCGAGCGCCGTGAGGACTTCGGTCAGACGCTGCAGGTCTGGGGTGTCCCCAGGGGACCGTACTTCGTGATTCCTTTCCTAGGGCCCTCGACCGTGACGGATGCCGCAGGTGACGTTGTCGACTGTTTCGGCGAACCCATGACCTATGTTGAAAACGACTTGGTGAGCTGGGGTTCCTGGGGCGTGTACGCGGTGGATCTGAGAGCGCGGATGCTCCCTGCTACGGACCTTCTGCGTGATTCGATTGATCCTTATGTGATGGCGCGGGAAGCGTATTTCTCTACGCGCAGAAACGCCGTTTACGACGGCAATCCCCCGCTGGAACTTACGCCCGATGAATTTGAAGATGAGGACGAGGAGGCTGAGGCACAGACTGCTTCAGAGGCAGCGTCCGCGGAGAAAGCCAAATGATTACAAGACGCACGCTTGCGGCAGCAGCTGCCGCACTCGGACTTTTAACGCAGATTCCGGCTGTTTTGGCCGCCGCTGACGCCAAGGGCGATCCTGAGACCTGGGTCGTTGAAATCAGCAACAACATCCTTTCGCGCATCAAGGGCGATGCCAAGCTCGCACAGGCTGATCCCCAGCAGGTCCGCAAGTTCGTGGACGAAATGGTGATGCCGGTTGTGGACTTCGTGCGCATGACCCGTATGGCTGTGGGCCCGAAGTGGCGTACGGCAACGCCAGAGCAGCGCACCGAACTGCAGAGCCTTTTCCGCGCTCAGCTCACCAACGTCTATTCCGGGGCTCTTGCGACCGTGAAGGATCAGACGGTGAAGCTTGCGCCCAACCGCGTCAAGCCCACGGAAACGGACGCCATTGTCCGTACGCTTCTGGTGGCGCCGGGTAAGCCCGATATGCGCATCAACTACCGCTTAAAGAAGGTGAAGGGCGAGTGGCGCATCATTGACGTTGATGTGGAAGGTATCTGGCTCGTGGACAACTACCGCAGTCAGTTTGCCTCGGTTGTGAACTCCTCCGGCATCGACGGGCTCATCAAGAGCCTGCGCGAAAAGGTCGGGCAGAGCGCCGCAAAGTAAGGAACGTGTATGAAAATCACCGCGGATAAGGTGACGCGCGGCAATGCCCGGGCGCTTAAAGAGACGCTGATGCAGGCTGCTGCCGGGGGCGAAACCGTGCTGGACTTTGCCGTTGTAGCCGAAGCCGATTCCTCGGCCGTGGCGCTCACGCTTTCTTGGGTGCGTGCCGTGCAGGCTAAGGGCGGCACGCCGCAGGTCTTAAGCGTTCCGGCGAAAATGGTTTCGCTGATGCGTCTTTACGGGGTGTGGGATCTTTTAAAGGGATTCTGCTCGCAGCGTGCGTCAGAGACAGCGGCTAAATGAGGAAATCTTCGGTTTACGCTGCATTTGACAAAATCCGAAGGCTTCTTCATAATGCACAGCTCAGCGTTTCGCTGACGGCGCATTAGCTCAGTCGGTTAGAGCAGAGGAATCATAATCCTTGTGTCCGCGGTTCGAATCCGTGATGCGCCACCAATTCAAAATACCGCAGTTTTTCAGGAAACTGCCGTATCAAGCCGCAAAGCCTCGAAAATGAAAGGTTTGCGGCTTTTTTTCTTGCCGGCAGATATTCTTTGGTTCCTGTCGTTAAGACCTGAACTCCCGGAGCACTAGATCAAAAACGATCGAAGTACTGCGGGAGTTTTTCAATGCGAAGAAGCGCGAGCAGGTCCCGGCGCTTCTTCGCCACCGCTCCCGTTACAAACGTATCTGTCGAGCGGTGCTTTCGGGCCTGAATACTCCCCAACTGACCGATGAGCTTGCTCAAGGACTCCTCGGGTACTTTGAGGTCTTTATTAGCCCTCTGCGCCTCGCGCGCCGTCACCAGCATGTTCATGCGCAAGGACTGAGCCAGCGTGTAGATGAAGAGCTTGCCTCTGTAGGCGCTTTCCGTGGCCTCCAGCCTTGAGCCACCCACCTCGTTCTTGAGTTGGTTGAAGCCCTTTTCAATAATGTCGCGCTGACGATAGATGCTGTTGGTCTCAAAGGGATCGTCAATGGCATTGGTGCGAATGGCCCAGCAGCCCATCCCTCTCTGCCAAAAATCCTCGTCAAATCTTCGAGGATTCCCATTCTCTGAGCAGTCGTCCAAGCCGCAAAAGTCAGACCCACGCGGATCGTTTCATCGATCCAGCTGATGTCTTTGGGCTGAGGGGTTGTCGGGAACTCCTCTCTGAACTGCTCCTCGCTGACAAGCTCATGATCCGCCCAGAACCAATCACCCTCAGCGTAAGCGGGAAAGTGCTCCCGAAACTCTGCTGAGAGCCTGACCATGCCGTCGGGCTAAGGGACCGACCTGCATGCGCGCCTCCGGAAATGAGCGCTTCTTCTGACGATACCAGATTTGTAGGACATTAACGACCAGAGCTTCCCGGCTTTATCCGTGATTCGCGGCGTGATAGATCAAATTAATCAAAACATGATCTATTATAGCAAAAATAAAAAAATCCTGCATTCCGGGCGACCGAAAAATGCAGGATTTTCAAATGCAAAAAACTTTATTAATCAGCGTGTTGACAAAGGTCAAGCCGGATCTGATCTAGCAGGCCGGGAGTTTGGGTGGAGACGGGCCTCTTTTTGCCTTGAAATTCGGGTTCAACCGGGGGTTTCACTTCATTCTAAAATTTATTAGAATGTAAGCAAAGCACGTTTTTCTCTTTTCCCCGGACCCGTTCACCCATGCCGCAGACCGATTCACCTCTTGTGTACCCTCTGCCTGAAGACCCCCGCGAGCACAAGCGCGCCCTGTACGAGCAGGTCGCCCGCGTGGGCAAGGCGTGCAGCCAGCCCGTGCGCCTGGAGATTCTGGAGTTTCTCGCGCAGTGCCCGCGCACGGTCGAGACGCTCACGGACCTTCTGCAGATCGACTACAAGAACGTGAGCGCGCATCTGAAGGTGCTGCTGCAGGCGGGCCTTGTGTCGGTGCGCCGCTTCGGGCGCTTCCGCCAGTATGCCATCTCCTCGACCGAGGTGCTGCATCTGGTGGTGGTCCTGCAGCAGACGGCGCGCGTTACGGAAGTCGCCGCGGCGAGCAACGCGCAAGGCGGCGAGCACGAGGAGCCCCAGGCGCGGGAGGACGGGGGCGTGGATCTCGAGTCGGCCTTAAAGCTTGCCGACGCGGGTGATCTGGTGCTCATCGACGTGCGCCCGCGCGAGGAGTTCGACGCGGGGCATCTGCCCAACGCCAAGAGCATGCCGCTTGAATGCATCGAGCGCATGCTCCCGGATCTGCCCGCCGACAAGCTGTGCGCGGCCTACTGCCGGGGCTCCTACTGCTTTCTTGCGCAGCGCGCGGCGCGCGTCTTTGCCGAGCACGGCCGGGAGCTGCTGGTGATCCGCGAGGGCGTCATGGACTGGCGCGGTGATGGCAGGGACGAACTGCTTGAAAAAGAAGAGCAGCCGGCTTGAGGCAAGCCGCGCCGCCCGTCACTTCGATTTCTCTCATTCATTGAAACATCACGTTCATCATGAAGCACTTCATCCAAACCATGGCGCCGGGCTGGTTTGCCTCCGTCATGGGCACCTCGGTGGCCAGTCTGGCCGCATGGCTTCTTTTTGCCGGCACCCCCTGGCAGATCGTCGCCGACGTTTTGCACTATCTGGCCATCGTCATGATGGTCGTGCTGGGCCTGGCGGGCCTGGCGCGCATCCTCATGTTCCCGCGGCGCGTGTTTGAGACGATGTCGCACCCCGTCGAAGGGAGCTTTTACGCCACCTTCCCCATCGCCATGCTGGTGATGGCGGGCCAGTGGAGCATTCGCGGCATCGATCCTGTCTGCGTGGGCGCGCTGTGGTGGACGGGCACCGCGGGGACGTTCCTTGCGAGCTACATCATCCTCTTTCGGCTCTTCACGCTCGACAAGCTCAAGCTCGAGATGGTCACGCCCGCGCACTTCATCCCGGCCGTGGGCCTGGTGGTGATTCCGGTGGCGGGCGCAGGCTTGGCGGCCCACGCCGAGGGCCTGATGCGCGAGGTCTACTTCGGCATCAACATGCTCGGTCTGGGCGCGGGCTGCTTCATGTACATCGGGCTGCTCGCCATGTCGATGCTGCGCCACTTCCTGCGCCCGGGCATCACCGGCAAGATGACCCCCACGCTCTGGGTGCATCTGGCGCCTCTGGGGGTCATTCCGCTGAGCCTCCTCTCGCTGCTGCACGCCATCGGCAATGAGGGCGCCCTCACCTACGGCATCCTTGTCTCGACGGGCTTCATGGGCGCCTCGATCTGGTGGCTGCTGCTGTGCATCGCCATGACCGTGCGCAACTACGTGCGCGGCGAACTGCCCTTTGCGCTGTCGTGGTGGGCCTTCGTCTTCCCGGTGGGCGCCCTGACGGTGCTCGCCGTGCGCCTGAGCAACCTCGCCAACCTCCTGCTTCTGAGCCATCTCGCGCAGGCGTTCTTTGGGCTCCTGATGCTCGTGTGGCTCGCCGCGGCCATCGGCACCGTGCGCGGCCTTGTGGCCGGCACCATCATTCCCAAGCCCGAAAAGAGCGCGGGCTGATGCTTGCGGCAGGGCGCCGCATCGAGCGCGTGCCCTCCCCTGAACTCCCGGAGCACTAGCCTGCATTTTGCACCAGTTTGATTTTTCAGAAAAGCAGGCTGGTGCAAGATCAAAAATCGAGAAAATTCTGGGGGCATCATGGCAAAAATTCACGCGGGGCTCGATTGTGGGTGCAACGCCCCCAACCCCCGATGGCACGCTCTGTGAGTCGGGGACGCTCAGGCGTCACTGCAATCGATGAAGAGGCTGTTGCCGTTCCTTGATCCCAAACACTTGGATAAGGTCTGCGTTGGGTAGCTTTGAATAAACAACCGGAGGTGGGCGGCGGCCAAGAACGGCAATTGATGACAGCAGTGAAGTATTAGCTCGTGACGGTCACGACTAAACGCGCCATTTTCTGGTTTTGCGATTGAAGCGGCGTGGTTAAACTCAGGACATGCACCACAAACCGCCGGGCGATAACCTTTCAAATCAAGGCTTAAGCCGCGCTCTTGCGCACTTTAATGACTGCGCAAGGCGGAGAGCTGCTCTGACAGACTCGAGCCGCTGCTCCGCGCGCCTTCCAAGTGTTAGCTCCTGATGGTCGGATTTCGGAAATTATTCCGCACCCGCCAGGCTCGTCAAAAACACACCGGGCCTCCCCCAGCCGCTCACAAAGAGTGCGTCACGCGCTCTTGAAGCAGCGACGTAAAAGAGCGCTCTTTCCTGCAGATCCCGCTGGCGGATTTCGGCCGGATCGTCTGAGGCGTCCTTCTCAACCAAAGGCAGCGTCCCGGCATTGGCGCCGACGATAAAGACGGACTTAAATTCCAGCCCCTTAATACGGTGCATCGTCGCAAGCCTTATGCCGGGTGCCGTGCTGTCCGCCTTATTGCGGGCCACCATTTCGATCGTGTAGCCCTTCGCCTCAAGGGCCTGCTTGTACTGTCCGACCAGTTTTTTCGTACGCGCCACAACGCAGATGTCTTCCGTCCTGATCTTCTGATCGTCCTTCACAAGATCATCGATCTGTTGCGCGATCCAATCGACTTCAGCATCAAAAGAGTCAGCCACAAAGGTCTGAGGCCCCTTGCCGTGACGCACGGAGCGGTTGCCCGCCAGGGATTCCGTTCCTTCGTCCATGTCATCAAAGGGCTCGTTTTTGAGCACGGCTTCCGTGGCTTTTCGGATTTCCTCGGTCGTTCTGTAGGTAAGGCGCAGCCGCATGCTTCGGCGGCCTCTCACATTGATGCCGCAGGCCGTCATACTCGCTGTACGTCCGTAGATACGCTGCTGACCGTCCCCCACCATGAAAATGACAGGCTCGGAATCGGCGTCCTGCTCCGCAATACAGGCAAGAAGCTTTAAGGCTTCAGAGCCCAGATCCTGCGTTTCATCGACAACGACTGCGCCGTAAGGATTACTCGTCACTTCCTTACTCATAAGCGCCGCGGCGAGAAAACAGGCATCTTCCGAAGTCAGCAGCTTGCGGCGGGTAAGTTCCCCGCGCATCGCCTCAAAGACCGGCCAGAGCGCCTTTCGCTCGCTGCGCGTGACGGAAACACCGCGTCCGCGCCGGGCAACCCGCAGGTACTCGGCTTCCGTTGTGACATTGTTGGGCAAAATCACGCGAAGCCACTCATCATGTACGAACGCGTCGGTAAAGCGAAGATTGTCGTCTTTAAGGCCGACGGCTTTCTGCCAGCAGCCTTCGTACTCAGGCTGCCCAGGAAAAACGCGCCGCTGCTGAAGGAACTTCCCCACCCAGGCATGAAGATTTGTCACTTCGATGCGTTCCAGCTCGTCGGGTGAACATAAAAGCTGCAGATGCTGCCGCAAATCCACCGCCAGATTCGTTGTAAACGTCGTAAAAAGGAGCTTCTTCTCAGGCTTCCAGTCAGGACGCCGCACAAGGTAAACCGCTCGGTGCATAGCCACGACGGTCTTTCCGGTACCGGCTGCGCCGCGCACAAGCATCGGCGTGAGCGCTTCGTGCGTGACAAGTTTTTTCTGCAGAGGATGGAGAAACACACGCCACTCCTGAAGCGAGGCGTTCACGATACGGGCCATGTCCGCATCGTCTTCCACCACGCGGAACGACCGCTGCGAGCGCTCAGTCTGCAGGGCATCCCGTACGCTTTCCGTGGGCCTGGCTTTGTACGTCTCCCGGATGCTTTCGATTGTTTCGCCGTCAACGTACCACGAAAGCGACTCATAGGCGTCGGCAGGGAGCTTTGACTGCAAAGTTGTGAGCTCTTCTGGTGTTGTCGCCCTGCGCACAAATGCCACACGGTCCTGAGGAACACCGATACTCAAAAGATCGTCGTCCGTCAGAGACTCAAAAAGCGACGGCTTTTTCTCGGGCGCAACGGCTGCTGCCGGCGTCGTCACGGGCGCGGGCCCCATCTCCACGGTCTCATAAACCTGAAGGCCGCCTATGAGACTGTTGAGCTTACAGACGTGTTTTTTCGCCCAGTCGTAGGCAACATCGTGCGCATCAACCCACATGAGCACGCAGACATTATCTTTCTCAACGCGGAAAATAATGGCTCGGTAGTTGTCATCAACGCGCGCCGACCAATAGTCGTTTGTGCCGAGCTTTTCGAGGTTAAGGCCCTGCGCAAGCGGCGCCTGCTGGTACTTTGTGAGGAAAGCCTGCACTTTTTTGCGGATCGGTGCCGGAAGATCGGAAAACGCCGTGAAAAACGTCTGAGAAATAGCCACTGTCGGCTGTTGTGCGCGAACCTCTGTACTCATCTTGTTTCTCTCCGGAAATTATTACTGCAGCGCAGCCTTCAGTTCATCAATCCATTTGTCATCGCCCTGCATTGCGATGACAACGGTTGTATCAGCCCGTTGCGGAATCACGGCACCTTTGAGAAGCGTCGCGCCGGCAAAAAGCCAGACAGACTTACCTTCCCTGTTCCAGAGCATGCCGTCAGCCTTGGCAATGGTCTCAACAACACCGTCAGCAAACTCATCGCAGTACGGGATATTTTCCGCGGCGAGCCGCCGGATGATTTCATCATACGGCGCATACTCAGGCGGAAAATCCGAGTAATAACGGCGCAGCTCTTTCCACTGCAAAGCAGAGTTCTCATCGACAGCCTGCTTCTTCTGCGCTCCCCCGATCTTATCGGGTTCGTAACATGCATCTGTCTCGTTACCAAGCGTACAGCACCAGAAGTGATCGGCAAACTGCATCACGTTGGCGCACTGCCAGTAAGCCCGCCAGGACTGCTGCAGAGCCGCATCCTTCTTTGCCGCATCGAACTTATAGGGCTCCTCATCAACGCGCAGCGCCGCGTCCAATACAGCTGTCTGGCCGGGAACTGCAGACGCACACCATTGAATCTCAGGCAGTCTGACCCCGGCATTGTCAGTCTCCTGCACTTGGAACCAGAACTTTTTACTCTCAGGGTTTTGCACCTCAAAAAGCGACAAAGGCCTGATGCAGTCCTGCGCCGCGGGCTTGTATTTCGGATTCACATGCGTTATCGCGGCAAACTGCAGGGACTGAGCGAGGTTTTCTGCCGTTGCTGAGGGGTTAACGAGCCACTGAATCAGCAGTTCCAAGGGAGAAGCCTGTTCTCCGATCAAGGACTTCGCGGTTTCACAGACTGCGTCAGCCTGTTTTTTATCCGCAGCACCACCAAAAAAAACCGTCCAGCCGGTCTTGGCTTTTTTCTGTCTGGCCTCAACAGTTGAGAGAAGAAAGCGGCAGAAACCCGGCTGTTTATCCGCTTTCTTGTCCTCTTTATTGAGCTCAGCAATGTCTTTCCAGGTAAATGTCCAGACACGCTGCCCGATATTGATGAGCGACTGGCGCTTTCGTGCATCATCATCGAGGTTCTTGCGGTGAGGCTCCCATCCGTCCGTGAAAATCTGTGACGTCAGTTCAGGATGCGACTCGGCCAGCGAAGCCTGAGCCGGGCGGATGGTGAAATCCGGACGACTCGCGTAAAAACCGTCAACGTCCCTTTTGACATCCTGCTGCGTCAGAAGCCGCCAGGTGAAAGTCTCACCGACATCGTGCCCGGTCAGACGCTTCCAGTCATAACGGTCCGTTTCTGCCACCTGAACTGTCAGATCGTAAGCGGTCTTCCCGTCTTTAGCCGGATTGAACGTCACTGTCAGATTACTGCAGCGCTTCAGATATTCAACAAACTTTGCTTCCAGAACGTTGCCCGGATTTTCAGGAATCTCCCGGACATTGCCGACAACAACAAGTTTCTTTTCCAGACTCGGCAGAATCTCACGCAGAATGCCTTCGGCCTCGCGCCGTGAGATATTGGCGCGGTTGGCGGCGTCATGCGCACCGTAGACACAGCGGTAGCAGCCGTCCTTTTCAGGATCAGAGGCACAGCTGCAGTGCGCGACCGCGTCATAGGCCTCTCTGAGCATCTGCTTCATCTGCTCGGGCTCACCGGTGTGCTCGTCAAAGCGCATCAGGTCCTTAAGGTAACCGGATCCGCCCGGAATCGTGTCGTAAATCACGATGTAATGGATGCGGTTAAAGTCACTTTCAGCCGCCGGTTCCGTCTGCATCGTGACGGTGAGATGATCGACCGATCCCTTGAAGTGCTTTCGGAGCCCCAGACGGACAGCGGCCATTAAGGACTCGGACCCCCGCGTTGCTCCGGGCGCATCAATGGCTGCAGCCACCGGCACACGGATGCGGACCGCTTCGCTTTTCATTTCCCTAAAGAGGAAGAGCCCCTCGTGCCAGCGCTTCTTTTCTTCTTCAGGGGTTGCTGCAGGCTTATCACGGTACGGACAGGAAATATCGTGCTGAATGCCGTTACCATCATTTTTATAGACCATGCCGCACTCAGTGCAGATCTTGTAACCGGTAGCCGGCATTTCACTGCCGTTGACAGTAAAGCTTTCTGCGAGCCCCGCCGGTCGCTCACCGAAGTTAAGCTCACGGAACGCGGCGCTTCTTAAAAACTCAAAACCAAAGGAGAGACGGTCGCTCTCAAGCTGCCAGGCTCTGACAGGCGGCTCGTCCGATGTTATGAAAAGCGCGCGAGTTGAGAGCACACTCTGGCGGGAATCCGTACTGTCATCGATGACGTCAAGCCTAGCATCGGCGTGCGCAATGAGTTCGCGCATCCGCAAAACGTTTCTCACCTGCCCGGTCTCGGCAAAAAACTCGCTTCCGCACGTTGGACAAGCCCCTGCTGAGATCCCCTGCGCGGCGTTTTGTGTCCGCTCAGGTTCTGCATAGGCGCAGTCCCGGCAAAATCGCCAAGCCTCTACACTGTCGTTACCCTTGAGCCGCACCTGATCAATATGCAGTTTATGGGCGTTCACATAAAAGTAACTGTTGGGCACGAGTTCAGACAATGCCGCAGAGGCTCCGCGCGAGAACGTGAATTTGTAGGGAATGTACCGGCCTTTGTTTTCACCCTCGGCATTTTTCACGTCACGGCGCTTTAAAATCACCGAGTCCACCGTCACCCCCTCTTCGGGGAAAGCGTAATTCGGTAAAAGTCCTTCATCGGTTAAAAACTGAAAGACCGGTACAGACTTGACGGCTGACTTCATCTCGGAAGTTGCCGCTATCTGCTGATCTATTTCCGTCAGACTGTTGTTGCGTTTTTCGCTTTCAGGTTCCTTTTCGAGGCGCTTACGGGCGTTCTCAAGCGCCTTGAGATCATTTGTGATTGCCACGAACTGAACCCTGCGTCTTTCAAAGGCGGCGAGAACGCGTTGCGAGAGGCTCATGCGACCTGCGGCTGCATTGCCCTTTACAAAGGCTTTTAAAGCGTCCTCAGCTTCGGCCGAGAGCTCAGTGTCGGCGCCGGCCGCAAAGAAAGCAAAGAAGTCAGCCAGAAGCGCATCGCCGTGCTCAGCCGTATACGCCAGATACTTTGTGGGGAAATCAGGTTTACGTTTGCCGTTTAAGGCCGTCAGCGTGTCCCCGAGCGTCTTTTTAAAGGAAGGCAGGGGCTCTGTGCCGCTCACCCACCGGGTAATTGAAAACGCCAGAAACTGCCGCTCCAGCACCGACACTGCCCTTAAAAACACCCCGGGCGGCGTGACCTCCCCCTTGAGCATTTCTTCGGGCGCTTCCCAGAAGTACTGACCGTGAGAATCACGGTTAGCCAATGTGATCGCCAGAGCGTTGCCGTCCCGGCGCCCTGCGCGGCCGATACGCTGCTTGTAATTTGCGACCTTCGGAGGCATCGAGCACTGAATGACTGTCGAGAGGCACCCGATATCAATACCCATTTCCAGCGTCGGCGTGGCGGACAAGAGGTTCACTGACCAGGCATCATTGGACGATGAAAAGCTCGACTCAATCTCTGCACGGGTATCGCCGTCAATAAGCCCCGTATGCTCCCGGGCATTGATGCGCACGGGATCTGCCACAAAAATCTGCCTCTCGTCCGTTTCTTCCGCCGTCATGGCCAGCAATTCCAGATGACCGAGACACCCGGGAGAATGACAGGGCGAATTCGTCCAGAGAGACTCGTCTTTTTGCGCACCCGCATAAACACGGCCGCAGCAGCTGCATTTCCAGCGCCGGCAAGATGTCGTCACCTGCCACTGCTTGGGCTCCAATACCCAGGAAGGCGTTTTGCCAGACCGCTCAATCCGATTTACAAAGCGCTCGGTTTGTAGAGCCTCAAAGGTGTGCTTATAAATGTCGGAAACGACGGAGTCATCCCAAAGTTCAAAACGGGCCTTCTCACCGTCAGTCGTGACACCGCCAGCAAACAGACGCCGTGCCCACTGCTCAAACCACGTCAACGGCATTCCTTTGGAATGAACCACGGCGTTATTAAATTTCGCTTTGGGCGAACGTTCAATGGTGACGCTGTTGGGCGGATTATTTAATTGTCCGTAACGCGGGAGCACAGTTTTGGGCGAATTAAACGCCACCCAGTCTTCCTGGTTTTTTAGAAATCCCCCGAAGTCGTGCGCGACCCTTGGCAAACCGAGTTGCTGAAAATTCGAAACGTCAAAGGCACCGAGCGTACGCATTGCTTCCAGTACGCCGTTTAAGAAAAACCGGACGGTTTCTTCCGGCGCATCAATGCCGAGATGCTCTTTAAGCAATTCCGTCAGAAGGCGTACGGCCCTCGTGCGGTCTTTGACGGTTGACAGGGTCGCTGCACCGATGCGTGTCACAGACCGCCCTTTCAGTGCCCGGTAACCGAGTTCGACCAGCACTTCCCAGACAAGGCGCTCACGCACCGTGTCATAGAGACCCTCCCAGGCTTTAAAGGTCTCGCAAAGGGCTTCACGCGGATCCACATCAACCACCACCGAGACGGGCTTGCCGTCATCGTCGTGATCGTTTTGCCTGAGTTTGCCGTGCGCAGCTTTCTCAAAAATACTCCAGGACTCCGTCCACTCGCGGTCCTGCGGCATAAATGTCGCCAAGAACTCGGCCTGGGCGAGTATGACTTTCCTTCTATCCTTGGCATAGTGCCGCTCAAAAAGCCTCAGCCAAAAAGCCGGGAGTGATGCAATGACCGTTGGTAAAGACACAGTACCGCCCGCGGCTGCGCTCTTCACAAGGTAATGCACAAGTGCATGGCGGACAACGGAAAGGTAGTTACGGGCCGTAATAAAACCGGCTCTCTGCGCCGCATCCTGAACAGAATCCGAAAAGGCGATGACCTTATGGTCTTCAGAAAACGGACTGGCGTTGAGATGACTTAAGGCCGACGCGGTGAGTGCCGCGTTGGAACCTCCGAAAATACGCAGCGCCCCGGTCGCCTGACAATAAGGGCAACGGTTAACCGTCTTCATTCTGACTGTGTCGCCGGTCTTTTTCTGTGCCTTCAGATTCGGAATCCAGACCACCACCGTGTTTTGAGAGCCGCACTTATCGCATACAGTATTAAATATTTTTTCCGGTGTACTTCCGGAATCCTGGCTAATACGGCCGCAATCGGAGCACAAAACATAGAGCTGACCGAGCCGCTTGTATGCCCCCGACCGCGCTTCGTCGCCTCTGATAAGCGCTTTAAGTTCCTCTTTGTCTGCAATCGGATAGAAAAGCTCTGTGTGGGGTCCTCCCTTAAACCAACTCTCATAAAAGATCTTTAGATTCGGGCGAACCATAACATTGGAGCCATTGACACCGCCGGGCACATAAGCCGCCCAAGCGGCGCGGTTACATTCACGGCAGCCCACCAACGGAAGCCACAGGGGCTTTTCCAGGCCCGGAAGATCCGCTGCGAGTTTTAATTCCGGGTGTCGGCTCACGGACACGACGGAACGCGCGAGTTCCCGGATCCAAAGCTGCGTGCGCACGTTAAGAAACGGAATCAGTTTCCCTGCCGACGTTTTCACACGGGCCTCAGAAACCATCGCCGCAAGGCTGTCTATGAGCGACGCGATGAAGTGCCGGGCCTGCGTCTCGTCGTCTCTCGGCAGATTCGGAATGTCGATTGTGGGATCGTGCAGCCAAAGATCGGCCACTTCCTCAACTCGTCTGACGCCGCGCAGATCCGTGATAAGCCTCCTGAAGCCCTCCAGCATCGGAAGCGCTTTCGACAGATCCAGCCGGTTTTGGTCCGTAATCTCAAAGCCGTCAAAGCCCAAGGGCTCCCCAAACCAGGCCGAGACAACGGAGGCCATGTATGAGGGAAGCTTTCTCACGTCTCCCAAGTTTGCGAATGAATCGTCCGGCCAGCCGCCTTCAGGGACATATTCGCCGCAGGAAGCCAAAAACTCCTCCGGAGCCAGTCGGTCTTCACCAATGACGGAACTCTCATCAAAAGAGGCGGCAAAGACCTGAGATGCATAAGAACGCAGTGCATCGACGTCTTTACCGATAGTCGCAGACGTCCCCACACAAGCTAGTGTTTCGTCAAGCTTCAGGCGATCCCTTAAGCGGCGGATAAGGCAGGCTAAGTCCGTGCCCTGTGCTCCGTCAAAGGTATGGAGCTCATCAACCACAAGATACCGGAGAATATCCGGACCATTTCCTTCCCAAAGCGGCTGATCTTCCGGCCGCATTAAGAGAAAGTCCAGCATCTTGTAGTTGGTGAGAAGGATGTCAGGCGGATTGTCCCGCAGCGCGTAGCGGTCCGTGATGAGGTGATCCTCCCCCATCGTTGTCTGCTTCTCAATGCTGTCGCCGGTATAAAGACCTGCCGTAATCTCGCGTTTTCCACCCTGTTTTTTGATGATGGCAAGGAGCTCTGCGAGGCGCTTTTCCTGGTCGCTTGCGAGCGCATTCATCGGGTAGATGATGAGTGCCTTAATGCCTTTTTTGGGATTGGCGAGACAATAGTCAATCACCGGATAAAGAAAGCACTCCGTTTTACCGGAACCCGTACCAGTCGCAATCAGCGTGGATTTTGCGGACTGCCAGGCAAGCCTGCGGAATGCCTTTAACTGATGCACGTAGGGCGGAAATCTATCCGGAGCAGCCTTTCGGGGATCAAAGTCCGTAAAAGGCATGGCTTCGTTTTCTGCAGCACGCCGGAAAGGAAGGCTTATTTCAAGCCACGGCCCCTTAATAAGACTTTCAGGCTTATCCAGAAAGCGGTCAATCACCGACCTGCCACCCGGCATAAAAGTACGGGTAGCAAGCGGAAACTCCTTGCTCACGTAAGACTTAAGCCCCTCTTCAATGTCACGAGCAGTCAGTGTCGGCAGCATGTTTTAAGCCTTTTCCTGTTCTTTATGTGCTTTTTCGAAGTAAGCCCACGCCTCGGCATAATCTTCCTCGCGGTTTTTCTTAAAGAACGGCGCCACGTATGTGATGGTGCGCTCTTTGGAACCGCCGGGTAGCGTGTCGTCCATGAAAGTGCGGGTAACGGTACCTTGCTGCATGTCCCTCACTTCCTCAAACAAAACACCATTTTGCCGAACGACACCGTTAACGGCATACTTTTCATCCGCAGAAGGCCTGGATGGCAACCCGACGCCGCGCAAGCCTTGGGAGTTTGTTGTCGAAACAATGCGACCGTTTTGATCGTACCAGGTGTTCTGATCGTAGCCCCGCATAACGCGGAACCCTAAACGGTAACAAACAAGGAGCTCATTCAAAGTAAGCCCGAATGCCTGAGCCACGATAACATCGATCTCAAGCAGCGCCTGGCGACGTTCAAGATCAGATCTCAAAGCACACGAACGTTTCCACTCAGGTGTCAAAGAACTAAAGAAAGCACGGTTAATTTGATTATCTTTGGTGGCCCAGCATTCTTTCTGGAACGGCTCCTTCCAAGACTCTTCCCAAAGCTTTTTATGCCATGATGTCAGACAGTTCAAGGACAATGTCCGGACCGACAACCCAATCAATGCCTTCGGTGAAAAGCTGGGAATCGGGATGGTCATCAGCAAAGCCGGCAACAAATTCGCTTTGTTTTGCTGTCGGACAAAAAAGTCACCCAAAAGACTATGAAAAACGCCTGCCGTTTGGACTAAACTGCCCATATCCTTGAAAGTAACACTTTCAAGGATATTGGCATGCGCGATCGCGCATGCCAATATCCCGCTGACCAAAGTTCGTTCAAGGTCGGAACTGACCATGGAACGCAAGGCAAGACGATAATAATCCGTCACGGGCCGTTGCACATCGTTTCCATCCACTTTCTCAGACCAAGGAACCTTTGGCATCCGGCTTAAATACATCTCGCGGTCAACGTTTGGCAAGTATTTCACCCGCGGCAGATAGTCATCCGGAATATACGTCAGATCAACAACCGACCAGTCTGAGTTTTGGGCACAAGTCTGGTTCGGTGTTTTGAACATTGAAGTTCCGACCGAAATATGCGGGCCGTTATAGATCGCCTGCTCCGGCGAACCTGGAAAGGTGGTTTGATTTCCAGGGAGTTCCTTCATCGTTCCATTGATTTTGGCCCCGGTTTCATCCCAAATTCGTGCTACACAAACTTCCTGCCGCTCATCAAAGTTACTCAAATGGAGCGGCTGCTCACCAAATTTCTCCAAAACTTCCAACAGAGGAACAGCCTGTATTGTGGGCAACACCGGCGTGGTTGGACTAGTGCTGAAGACTTTTGCCAAAAGCTCAAACTCTTTCTTGCCGTAATGAAGCACTCGGTCAGGGTGCCCTGCCGTATTCCATCGCCCGTCCTCTGTTTTTTTACCTTCAATCGGCTTATCAGTTTTCTGCCGCGAAAGTTCAATCGTTTTCGGGACATAAAGGTTGTTCATCGACTCAAAATCAGGGGCTTCCAAAGAATTACCATAGATATTGACCGAGAACTCTGTTTCGTGATGAACCTCGGGGAAAAGCTTGAGTTCATTTGCAAACTGATAGTGTTTACGCAGTCGGGGATAAAGCGACAGACGCAATGTATCCCCATTTGTTTCCGTCAGCACGGTTTCCGGATGCAGCAGCCCCTGTACCCCGTTTTGTGCCGCATTCTTCCAGACCAAAGGCAGGAACATCTTGAAGAGATTCGGTGCACTCCCCTTTAACTCCTGATAGTTGGCAGAAGCCTGGAAGAACCGTTTCGTACCGTCAACCGTCTCGTATTCTGTGAGCCAGTCAGCGTAATCCTCCGGGAACCGTTCAAAAAAAGTCTTTCCGTCAACGACATCACGCTTTCCAATGACAACATCGTTAATTCCCTTGGCGGAATAATCCTTAGCATGCAGAACGTACACGGGATCAGCTTCACCGAGGATCCCTCTGGCATCCCACTGCACCACACGCCACGGAGGATTTCCGAGCGTCAGATCAAAGCCCGCGTGCTCCCCCTCCGGCGGCATGAACACATCCGCAAACTGCAGCGGCCAATGCAGGAAACGCAAACGTTGAGCAATGTTGAATGCGACTTCCAGCTGCGGATAGCGCTTAAAAAGCTGCCGGCGGCGCTCCTGCAAATCGCCTTCCTGCTGCTCCTTCAACTCGTCGGCATTGAAGTCCGGCTCCCCGAAGAGCTCCCGCTGAGCATTTCCGTTTGTGAGCTGAAAACTCTCCGTCTGAAGCGTTTCACCGGTCTCGAGCTTTACGCCGTTTAAAACAGCCTGCATCTGTTTGATGAAGTCTTCCCGCTTGGGCAGCAAATCGGCCTGATGCAAAGGCCAAAACCAGAGACTGCACCAGTAGTCCATGGCAAGCTTTAAGCGGTCGTATTCTCCGGAACCGAAGGAACCGTCACCGTAACGGATCTTCTCCACAAGGCTGTTTTTCTGGGCGTACGCGAGTTTCCCTTTCCCCTCAGGCTCATAGCCGTAGATCGGATAGTCATCTGTTGTCTGGTCGTTGAGCTTGGCAAGGCTCTTAGCCCACCGCCACCACAACTTATCGGCGAGCTGTGAGGTTTTTTCGAGCTCATCGAGTTCTGCTTCCGTCAGCTGTGACGTAAAACGTTCTCTCCAAGCACTGAACTTCTTAAACGCCTCTTTTTCCAGCGATTTGACGGTGGGCTCCGCATAAAACGACATGCCCGTATTGGGAACCAGAAAGTGCCAGATCTCACCTTCTTGCAGTGGACGGTTACCAACGACATGAGGCAGGGCCGTCTTAAAAGCCTTTCCCACCAGATTCTTACGCCAATAAGCTTCCCGGCGACAGCCGATGAGGGAATTGCCGCACGCAAGCTGCAGTCCAAACCACGGCACATAGCGGTCATCGCTCATGGCGTTAAGCCAAAGCGACACTTCCGCAAGTTCCACAGCGACCGGATTTAAGTCCACGCCGTAGATATTACGGTCCGCCAGAAACATCCGGACGCGCTGCAGCTCGTGCCTGTACTCGGTCTGAGTAAGCGCTTTGGCGTCCGGCACCTTCTGCGCATAATGCATGTAAAGTTCCGCCACCTGGTTGATGCCTTCATTCAAGAAGGCCGCGGACCCCATGGCCGGTTCACAGATGCGCCAGGAAAGGATCTTTTCGGACTTTGACTTGTCGTCAGGCAGGCCGTCCAACTGCTGCTTAATCAGCACATCCAGGGCTTCTTTGACAACACAGTGCGTGAGCACTTCCGGCGTGTAGTAAGACGCGGAATTTTCACGCTCACGCCCCGCCATACGGTAAATAAATGTTCCCTTGGGATATTTTCTGAGCATCAACTCCTTCGTGACCGGATCCCTGTCAAAGACCTTTTCATCCTCGGAATATTTATCGAGCTCAGCCTCCGGAACAAAATAAGCTGCTTTAAGTTCATTAACGGTTTTATCCTTGGTTTCCTTCACCTCGTAGAGGTCAGTTTTAGCGAAAAAACCGCTGTAGGAAAGAAGTGCCTCATAGACGGCGCCCAGCTGGTTAAGACTTAAATGCGCATAACTGATACGCCCCCGGCGCTGACGCCTGCCTTTACTGTCCACCGGGCGCGACAGGCTCATCAGGCAAATCACCTTCTGCAGCAGTTCGTTCGGAAACACCACCTGCTTTAAAAGCGGCAGACGCGAATCGTCAAACAAAGTGCTCTGCAGTGGTTCGATTTCAAAAGCGCTCGCCGATGCCTGGCTGTCAACGAGCTCATCGGTGAGATCGGCCTTTGTCCCCTGAGAGAAAAAACGAAAGAGCCGGTCAATTGACTCATGCAGGTAACTGCCTTCCCGCTCCTGCTTGGTAGTAAGAGGAATAAGTTCGAGATCACGCAAACCTTCGAGCGAATAGCCCTTAAGATACGTTTCATCCTCTGCATCAATCGGTACATACTTGAGATCCGGTCTTGACTCCACAAAGAAGAGAAAGAGCAGCCGGTACATCCAGCGCAGGCATTCGTCACTTAATTCCTTGGCGGTTAAGCCGTCCTTTCCCGTGAGAAAGCCCTTTTTCTCTTTCCGCGCTATCTCCTGCAGCTGGCGGGCTGCCTCATTTCCCAGGAGTTCAATGCATTCGCGCAGCGCGTATTTAAGGTCCTGCGACACACCGTAGGCATGCTTGTGCGAGTCTTCGTCCAGAGACTCCAGAGCACACTCGCCGTCCTTTCACTGTAAAGGAGTCATTCGTGAGCAGTACCGTAGCTGCCTTAAGTTCGCTTTCTTCGTGGCGTTCAAAGAGGGTATCCCAGTTAAAGCGGAGCAAACGCCGCTGAGCAAACTTCACGCGGTCAATCAAAAGCCACTGCGAAGGCGTTGCAAGAATCACCCAGCGCGGCGCCCTTGTCTGCTCAAAGACGACTTCCAGAAGTGTCTGCCAATTGCGGTGTTCAAAGTGTTTTCCCTCCCCGGTGAGTGCACCGGTAAAACGACGCTGCTCATTGGCAACACAAAGCTGGAGCGGATCGGTATCAGTGCCGGCATCCTCCCGGGCTTCGCCTTTTTTTCCCGGTTCGACACCCCCCAAAGCCGTTGCCGCAAAAACCTGAAGATAAGGCTTACCGTCAGCAGTTCTCTTCTCCCCGATAAGCGGCAACTCCAGGCTGTCTGTAACGAAATAGGGGTCCGTACAGTCCGCCGGTAAGTCAAAGAGTCTGAGCATCCCGCGGATAAACTCTCGCTCTGCCCGATACCTCTCCTCAGGATCCGCCGTTTCCGCAAGGCTCTGAAGCATCAGGCGGCTCTCACGCGCCTTACTTGCCAAGACCCTCCAGGGCGCACGATACACGGCCTTTCCGTCGTCACCTTTGGACTCCGTCTCACGGTCTTCGTAAGCCTTGACGGCCGCCTTAACGGCGTCAGACGTCATAAAGACTTCGTCCAGAAAGTGCTGGCTGTAAAACTCCTGCTCGTTGACAATACCGACAAAACTCATTTCAACACCTTCAAATAATTACGCCTTCAACGGGCAGAAAACAGCCGCCAACTGCAGGAACGGTTCATCTTCAAGAGTGGCCGTCCCCTGAATGTAAGCCTGGGCACTGGCAAAATGCCGGTCAATCTCGTCACGCTTATCCTCAGCCCTACGCTTATTTCGTACCGCAGCTCCCTTGAGATCAAGTTCGAGTTGCTTGTAATGTTTTTTACGTAGTTCGTCGAGTGCCTGCAGCTGCTGCGTTAAGGCCGCCTTTGCCGTGGATTCAAAGCCGGCCTTCGCAGAGCGCAGCTCAGAGTCCGCGACCTTCACCGCCTTTTTAACAAAGTCTCTGTGAGCCTCGGCATCCGGCGTAAAACCCGTATTGATAAAACTCCCCGTCAGTCCGAGCGCCTTAATGCACTCATCCAGCGTATGCGTGGTGCAGACGCCGTCGGCTTCCCGTACCGCCACCCAGCGGTGCACCGGAATATAGCCTCGCTTATTGGGGTAACCGCCCTGCAGAAGCGCCCAGCGTTCATTCTTAAGCCCTGAGAGCGGAATGACCGGCGCCAAGTGACGTCCGAAAGCATCCAAAAGCCGGCTTTCAAGCCAGCGCATTACAGGATGCAGCGACCACAAAAGCTGCTTTGCCGGCCAAGGTTGTCCTGAGAAACGCAGATAGTTGATTTCATCCTGAACCTTCCCGGAGTCGTCCGTCAGATTAAAAAGCGCCCCTTCCGGCAGAATTTCGGCCGGAAGGTACTTGAGCTTGGCCCTCAGGTCCTCTGGCGCCTGCAGCAGCAATCGGCGCTCAGACGCATCAAACGTCAGGCTGTCAGAAGGCCAGGCTTCTGTCTTTGCCAGCCACTTCAGAGCCTGCAGAGCAAAATCCATGTCGGAAGAAAAGATCCTTCCACGTTCCGTCAAAAGCTTTTCATAGGCTGACGGCGACAGAACCGGGGCGAGCTCCGGTTCTTTTAAAAGTTCAACGGATTCCTTACTCTCCTCCTCAGCTGAGCCGTTGAAGAACGCATCCATATCAAATTGCTCAAGGTTCCCTTCCATTTCAGCGGCCGTCCGGTCTTCCTGAAACTGTACGGTGCCCTGAAACTCTCTGGGATCATTGAGGTTTTTCTGAGCGTTATTGTCCTTTTCCTGCAGCTTGAGCAGGATATGCGCGTCCCCCCTGACTGATTCGTTGTCAGCCAGTGTCTGCAAATAAACAATCTGCGGCGCCTTCACTTGCCCGTAGCGGTCGATTCGGCCGTTTCTCTGCTGAAAAGTCATCAAAGACCACGGAATATCAAAGTGGATCATCCGGTGCGAAAGATGATGCAGGTTGATACCTTCACTTGCAACGTCTGAGCAGAGTAATAGCCGCACAGGTGTCGTAGCGGAATTAAAGTCGTTCACAATCTGGGCGATGTCCGTATCCTTCATCGTCCCTTTGAGCACGCTGACCTGATTCTTTTTGAGTTTCAGCTTCTGCGGCAGGTTTTGCGCAAGAAAGTCCAGCGTTTCAATGGACTCAGTAAAGATCACGAGACGGTCATCGGTGTCTTTGCGCTGCCAGCCGATACTCTCTTCACCGTCACCGAGAAGCTTCACAAGCTCGGCAAACTTACTGAACTTATCGACTGTGACCGCCTTCACAAGCTCAGCGAGCGTTCTCAGTTTTTCTGCATCCTCCTCAGCTGCCGGCGTTGTCAGCTTTTCGAGCTTCCTGAGACGGTGTTCAATCACTGAAAGACACGCGCTTGGACTCGAAAACATCGCCTTAATGAGCGTTGTGGCAAAAAGCTGCGCGCCTCGGATTTTCTTTTCGTTGGTCTTATCCTGTGTGGCAAACCTCAGGTCGGCCAAATAGTCATAAACGGCGTTTTCTTCGGCTGTGGCTTCGGTTTCGCAGCGGCGGACAATACGCTCCGGAAAATCCTTCTCAATCTGGCTCTTGATGTTGTCTTTAAAACGCCGGATCACCAGTCCTTTCTTTACGAAGTCCTCCGGTGTGTAATCATGTGGGTTGGCGATTGCCGTCGGGTCAAGAATATTTAAAAGACTGGCAAAACTTTCCGGACGACCGTCATGCGGCGTCGCTGAGAGCATGATCATGGAGTCAGATCGGTCCGCAAGGAGTTTCGCGAGCTTACTGCGCTGACTGTGAGCGCCGCGGTCTGCCACGTTATGAGCTTCATCAATAATGATGATGTCCCATCGGGCGTTTTCGAGATAATTCCGGTACTCCAGATCCTGCTTCAGGGTATCGATTGAAATAATCGAACGATCAAAGTAGTGAAACGGGTTGTGATTCGGCGGAATACGGTTTCTGACGCGCTGAATACCCGCCGAGTCCAAGGGCGTTAAGGCGATCGAAAAACGATTCCAGAATTCCTGCTGAAACTGAGGAAGCACGGCTTTGGTCGTGAGCACGAGAATGCGCTTACCGCGGCCGCGCGCAATGAGTTCGCTCACAAGAATCCCGGCTTCAAGCGTTTTACCGATACCGACGGCATCAGCAATCAGGATGCGGCAGCGTGGCTGCGCGAGGGCCTGCAGGGCCGGATTGAACTGATACGGCAACGGATCCATTGCCGCATGATGGGCCACACAGATCTTATGGTCGTCGGTGAGCGGAGCCGTTCTGATAAGGGCTTCAAGGTAAAGCTTGGTAAGACCAAAGCCCGGCGTTTGATCTGTTACGAGAGCAGCTTCCTCGGGTTTCAGAATCTTGATCTCCTTCTCGTAGACGGACAGAAAGACTGCCTGCTTGCCGCGGACGAGTTCCGAGAGCCCCGTGCATTTCAGTCGCACACCGCCCTGGGCCACAGGATCGGAGGCGGTGACGCGCCATTCGGCGTCACGAATGAGAACTCGGGCGCCGACGGGGATCAGCTGGTTGTTTAACAACATTAAGAAATCTCCAAGACTAACTAACTCTCTAACCTGATCAAGCCGTTGACTTAAAACAGCACTTACCGGGGCAAAACCGGGACCGGGACGGCAATCTTATAAAAAGCGACCAGGTTTTTCTCCGGCATTCTGCATAGATCGGACAAATTCTTTCCTGTGAAAGGATTAACCGATTGTCCTGTCTCAAACGGATAGACAATAATGCATGGAACAGTCGGAAGCATGGACGGCTTCAGAGATGCTGAGCTCCTTGCTCAGCAGGCGCGCTACGACGTTGTCTTTGAACTCCTGCGAATATCGCATGTTTTGCCACTCCATGAAAGGTTGAAGGGGTGGCGAAATGTAGTATGACATCTAATGGGAGGTAGTCAGAGAGCGAGAGAGCGGCAAACCACACAACGCCCGAAGCCGCCCGATAAAGTGACGGCAGCAACGAATAAACGGCGGTAACGGATGCCCGTTCTGACTCTCGAAATATCCCTAGCTGACGCGAACCTTCTCAAGACGCTCACGTCAGAAACCGGCCTTACCACGGCAGATATCGTTTCAGCGTCAATCCGCCGCGCGTACCTTGAGACGCGGGAAGACAGCGGCGTCACATACCTTGATCACGAAGCCTTTGCAGCCTTTCTTAAAGTCCTCGAAACACCAGAATCTGACCCGAAGGTCCTCGCCGCACGAAAGCAGCTGATGACTTTCAAGCCCGTTTGGAAAAATAACAGCCTAGTTTCGGCCGCCCGTAAAGACGCCCCGGCCCACCGTGGTCCCGAACGCCGCACAGGCAAAAATCGCCGGAAGAACCCCCGACAAAGCCTAGGCCGCGGAAAAGTACCAGGCGAGCGTCTTCTCCATCCCGTCGCTGCCGAAAGCGATGTACCACAGGGGCACAAGCAGCACAAAATTAAAGACGTTGGTTAAAACCGTAAGCCGCAGCCACGAGGTTTTCTTCGCAGCAAGCCAGGCGGGGAAACCCGCAATCACCATCGCGACCGTGATAAACCCCATCCAGGTCCAGTTGATATCCTGCATCTGGGGGTTCACGTAAAACTTAAAGATGCAGTGAAAAATGAGGCCGGCCAAAACGCCCGCCACCGCCAGGAACGCTTCAAAAATCCAGAAACTGCGCGTCATCTTTGTCAGAATCCTTTTTCCAGTACTTCGATGTCCTCGCGCCCGCGCACGAAGTTTCGCACCGAAAGAATCAGGTCGCGGATCCCGTAGACCGTCATAAAAAAGGCGCTCACCGGAACCGCGGCATAGGCCCAGCGCATCTGAAGCCACGGGATGGACTGCATGTAAGCCTGCGCGCGCATCACCCAGACAATCCCGTACCAGCACACCGCGGCGTAGGTGACGCACTCAATGAGACAGACGAGAATCCTCACAAAACGCCCGGTCTGCGTGCCCGCCATCCGTTCCGTTAAAACGTCCACCACAAAGTGACTGCGGGTGCGCACGAGTTCCTGGGCGCCCAGGAAAATCATCCACACGAGGCACAACTGAATCCAATCATCGGTTTGCGTGAAGTTATAAACTGGCACAAACCGCACGAAGACGTTTAAAAGAAACATCACAAAGATCGCGGCCAAAGCCACGATACAGATCGTGCGCGTTGTGACGCTTACCGCGTGATCGAGTTTCTTAAGCCATACGAGCAAAGTCGGCATCTTGCCTACTCCTACGGCACGAGGCGCGCAAGGCCCAGCGACAATTCGGGGATAAAGGCGACCGCTGCCGCCCCGAGAATCATGATGAGCACATAACCCAGGGCCTCTCTGGCAATCGCCATGACCTTCACGCCCGAGATCGAGGCCATCACATAAAGATTCAGCCCCACGGGCGGCGTCAGAACGCCCACCGCAAGCGAAATACACATCACGATTCCAAGCTGCACCACGTCAAACCCAAAGGCCTTTGCCAGGGGCACAAAAATCGGCACGGTAATCAGGAGGATCGCGGTGCCTTCCATAAAGCAGCCCATGATCACAAGAAGCGCAATGATGATGAGAAGCACCGGAACGATGGAAGTGAAGCTCGTCGAAATAAAGGCAATCGCTTCCTGGGGAATCCGGGTATAAAGAAGAACGTACTGGAAGAAGCCCGCCGTCGCGATCACAAACATGACTTTCGCGGTCTGCTCGGCCGTCGCCCAAAAGATTTTCGGAAGGTCTTTGACCTTGAGGGTCTTAAAGACAAAGAACCCCAGAATCATCACATAAAAGGAGGCGACCGCCGCAGCTTCGGTCGCGGTAAAAAGCCCCGCAAACATACCGCCGATCACGATGACTGGTGTAAGCAACGCAAAAAACGCCTCCTTAAAGGCGTACCAGCGCTCGCGCCAGGGGGCGGCTTGCGTTTTGGCGTAGCCCTTCATGCGGCAGACGCACGAGGACCACAGCATGAAGGCAAACCCGATGATGAGCCCGGGCACGGCGCCCGCGGCAAAAAGGGCGTTGACGCTCGTCTGCGTGAGCCCGGCGTAAAGAATCAATGTGATGCTCGGGGGAATGATGGGCCCCAATGCGCCGCCTGCCGCAATCGTTGCACAGGAAAAGGCTTCCCCGTAGCCGGACTTTTTCATTTCCGCAACGGCAATCATGCCGATCCCTGCGGCGCACGCGGCGGCGGAGCCTGACATCGCGGCCATCACGATGCAGGCGGCAATCGCGGCGTTGGAGAGCCCTCCCCAGCGGTGCCCGAGGCTGACGCGTCCGAAGGCAAAAAGACTTTTACTCACCCCGCCTTCGGTCATGAGGTTACCCATGAGAAGAAAAAAAGGAATTGACATGAGGGTGATGCCTGAGACCTGCGCGAACATCCGCTGCGGCACAAGAAAAAGCCGCGCCATGTCCCCGCCCGCAAGTAAAAACGTTGCGGCGGAGGCAAAGCCCATCGTCACGGCCGTTGTGACGCCCAAAAGCATCAGAACGAGCACCGAGGCGAAGATGACAAACATCACCATGACGCAGTCACCCTCTTATTTTGCGGTCTTTGCTTTTGCAACCGCATCAAGAAGATTCTTCATTTCTTTCGTGCCCGCCAAGGCTCCCACCTTTTCGTAGGCGGGCTGCATTTTCTTTACGAAAGACGCACGGTCGGGGTTTGTCACATGCATCCCCTTCTTTTTAAGCTCTTCAATGACAGCGGCTTCCCCGTGACTAATTTTTTCGCGGGTGAGGTTTTGGGCGTTGACGGCCTCTTCCTTCAGAATCGTCTGCAGTTCCTCGGGCATGCCGTCAAAAAGCATCTTGTTGATCAAAAGCACCTGGCAGTCAAAGTAGTGGTTTGTGAGCGCCAACTCATCCTGCGTTTCATAGAGGGAATCCGCAAGGATTGTGAAAACCGGGTTTTCTTCGCCCGTCACCACGCCCTGCTTTAAGGATGTGTAGAGCTCTGAGTACGCAATGCGCTGGGTGTTGGCGCCCAGGGCGTCAAAGGCCGCAAGAAGGCCCGTTGAAGGCGGCACGCGGATCTTGAGGCCCTTTAAGTCGTCTGCGGAGTTAATCGGCACGCCCTTGGTTGTCGTCTGCCGGAAGCCGTAGTCAAACATGGAAAGGCCCACGGCGTCATGCTGCGAGAGGCCCGCATTCATCCACTCCATCACAAACGCGTCAATCGTGCGGTGGGCGTGGTCGTAATCGGTAAAAAGAAAGGGCGCCGTCATAGCGTTAAGTTTCTTATCGTACATCGCCATGTTGCCTAGACTCACCACAGCCATGTCCATGGCGCCTAAGGTCACCTGCTCAGCCAAAGCCGGCTGGTCTCCGAGTTCGCCTGCGGGATACACCTCAACCTTCACCCTCCCCTTCGTTCTGTCAGAGACATTTTTGGCAAAAAGCTGCGCGGCTTCATGGTGCGCGTGGGAAACCGCCGCGGTGTGCGCCAGGCGTATTGTCTGCGCGGGGATTTCAGCCTGAGCGGCAACACCGGTAAAGGCCGCAAGGGCGGCGGCACAAAGGGAAGCTAGGATCTTATGCATCGGGTTCTCGGTCTAATGGCCGGCAAAGCATGGGCTGACTCAGAGCGAAACCCTGAGCCCGTGCGGCACTTTGCCTGATTTTAGGGCCGCACTGCGGGCATTCTAACAACCCGCGTCAGGCCCTGCCCAAGGCGCACGGGGCTTTAAAGTACCTGCCAGAGGCCGCGGCGGTTGTTGCCGATGCGGCGCAGGCGCTTTTCTCTTTCTGCAGGCCGGCAAAAAGGCGCTTAACGGTAATGACGCAAGCCCCCAGGGCTTTGGCTACCTCAGACTGCGTCGCCTGCGGCGTGTCTCTGAGACAGGCCATGAACTTTTCCCTGAGCGGATCGGGAACCTCAGGATCAGAAGCGGTCAATGTATGCGGCAAGGCTCCGTAGGCATCGGTTGCAAACGGCCTGCGCGGTACCGCAATGACGGTGCGGTCAGACATCTCCCGCAAAACCCGTTCTCCCAGGTGCCAGTCCCTGCAGACACCGGCAATCAAAGGCAGCGCATTGCCCAAAGACTTCATCAGCCCGATCCGGCGAAAAAAGGGCGGCAAGCGGGCGGTTGCGGGGCCTTGAAGTCAAGGAAGGCCCCGTTTCCACCGAAGTCATGATCGAAACTGCCGCCGGCGAAAAGATCGTCTCCTCCATCACGACGACTTCTGCGAAAAACCTTGGCCTTAAGGTGGGCGGCAAGGCCTACGCGATCATTAAGGCCACCAACGTCATGATCGGCATCGAAGACTAAGACCCGGGACTTTTCCCAAAATCACAAACCGCCCGCCGGCCCTTCCTCCCGCGGGCGGTTTCTGCGTTTAGCGCCCTCCCCATATAATTGCCCATCCGATTCTATTCGCGCAAAGCCCGCGGGCTTTGCAACACACAAACCATATGCTGCACATCATCCGGGGACTTCCGAGCCCGTTTACGCGCATGGACTGCGCGGTGGCCATCGGCAACTTTGACGGCGTTCACAGAGGGCATCAGGCGCTTCTGGCTGAAGTCAGACAGGCTGCGGCCGCGCGAGGCCTTATGCCCGCGGTGCTTACCTTTGAGCCCCACCCCCGTGAGTTTTTCGGCGAGACCGACCTCCCCCGCATCTCAACCCTGCGGGATAAGCTCGCGAACATCGTTGCCTGCGGCATTCAGCGCGTCTTTGTGATGCCCTTTAACGAGGCGATGGCCAAAATGGCGCCCGCAGAATTTGCCCGCGACATTCTCGCCGAGGGCCTTGCGTGCCGCTGGGTGAGCGTCGGGGAAAACTTCACGTTCGGCGCCGGACGCAGCGGCAACTTCGCTACGCTTGAAGAGTTGGGGCAACACTATCACTTCGAAACCTTCAAGACGCCCCTTCTTTTTCACGGGCAGGAGAGGATTTCAAGTTCCAGAATCCGCGCGGCGCTTGCCTTGGGAGACCTCCATGAAGCAGCCGAGATGCTCGGGCGAGCCGTCGCGATGACCGGGCGCGTGGTGCACGGTGCGGCGCTCGGCAGGCAGCTGGGGTTCCCCACACTCAACATGTTTGCCGTCCCCCCGGGCAGTAAAACGCATCCGGCGCTGCACGGCATTTACGCGGTGCGGGTAAAGGGCCTTGACGCGATCGGCTCCGTCTGGCCGGGGGTGGCGAGTATCGGCAACAAACCGACCGTGGTCAGCGACGGCCGGTGGCTTCTTGAAACCCACGTCTTTAACTGGACGGGCAACGCCTACGGTAAGCTCATCGAGGTGGAGTTCGTTGAAAAACTCAGAGACGAAAAGAAGTTTTCGGGCCTTCCGGAACTCACGGCCGCCATTTCTGCCGACTGCGAGCGCGCCAAAGCAATTCTGGGCGTCAAAGTCGAAGCCTGAACGTCAAACTGGGCGCTTTTGCCTATGGCAAAGTACCGCCCCGATGAAATACACTCTCAAATTCACCGCTTCGGCGCGTAATGCTTTTACGCCTGAAGTTTTACTGTCAATCCGGAAGAGCCCGAGGGGGCCTGGAGAAACACATGGCAAAAGCCGACAAAGGTGCTGACGTAGCATCGAAAAAATATCCTCTGAATCTGCCTGACACACCCTTTCCGATGCGGGGAGACCTCGCCAAGCGCGAACCCGGCTGGGTCGCCGACTGGGAAAAACGCGGCGTGTATCAGACCATCCGCAAGGCCCGCAAAGGCGCACGCAAATTCATTCTGCACGACGGCCCCCCGTACGCCAACGGCGACATTCACATGGGCCACGCCTTAAATAAGATTTTGAAGGACATCATCAATAAGACGAAGCTCTTTGCCGGCTACGATGTGCCCTACGTCCCGGGCTGGGACTGCCACGGCATGCCGATTGAAATCCAGATTGAGAAAAAGTACGGTAAGGGCCTGCCTAAGGAAGAAGTGATCGCCAAGGCCCGCGCCTACGCGGCCGAACAGGTTGAGCACCAGAAAGCGGGCTTTAAGCGCCTGGGCGTTTTGGCTGACTGGGAAAATCCGTATCTCACGATGCGGCCCGCAACGGAAGCTGCTGAAATCCGGGCTCTCGCCAAAATCATGGAAAAGGGCTACGTCTACCGTGGTCTCAAACCCGTGAACTGGTGCTTTGACTGCCAGTCGGCTTTGGCTGAAGCTGAAGTCGAATATAAGGACGCCGAAAGCTACGAAATCGATATCGGCTTTAAGCTTTCCGAGGAAGATAAGCCGCGCGTTGAAGATGCCTTTGCGTACAAGATTGAGAAGCCCTGCTATACGGTGATCTGGACCACGACCCCGTGGACGATTCCCGCGAACCAGGCGCTTAACATGCACCCCGAACTGGAGTATGCGCTCGTTGACTGCGGCGACCGTTACCTTATCCTTGGCAAAGGCCTCACCGAAGCCGCCTTAAAGCGCTACGGAAAGACCGGGACGATTGTTGCGACCGCCAAGGGCGAAAAGTTTGAGGGTGTCAGGTTCTGCCATCCCCTGTACGATATCGACCCGGGCTATAAGCGTTTTTCGCCCGTGTATCTCGCAGACTACGTTGAAGCCGCATCCGGCACGGGTATCGTGCACTCGGCACCGGCCTACGGTGTGGATGACTTTGTGAGCTGCAAAAAGCACGGAATGACCAACGATGAGATCCTTAATCCCGTGCAGGGTAACGGCGTCTACGCCGACTGGCTCCCGCTTTTCGGAGGACTTTTCATCTGGAAGGCGCAGCCTAAGATCGTTGACACCCTGCGTGTCGCGGGCGCTCTTTACGCCGTGGGCAAGATGACCCACAGCTACATGCACTGCTGGCGTCATAAGACCCCGTTGATCTACCGCGCCACGGCCCAGTGGTTTGTGAGAATGGATAAGCCCGATGCGGACACCAAGGGCGTTCTCGGGGAACCGGCCTGCGCGCAGACTCTGCGTGAAGCCGCACTTAAGGGCGTTGACAGCACGAAGTTTTTCCCGAGCTGGGGCTACAACCGCCTGCACGCCATGATCGAAAACCGCCCCGACTGGTGTATTTCCCGTCAGCGCAACTGGGGTGTGCCGCTTCCCTTCTTCATGAATAAGGCCACGGGCGAACTGCACCCCAGGACTCTTGAAATCATGGAAGAAGTCGCTAAGCGCGTCGAAAAAGAAGGCATTGAAGCCTGGGTGAAGGCCAAGCCCGAAGAGTTCCTCGCGGCCGACGAAGTCAGCCAGTACGTAAAGACGAGCGACATTCTCGACGTTTGGTTTGATTCCGGCTCCACGCACTTTACCGTGATGCGCGGCAGCCACAAGGATGATTTGAACAAGTTCCCGGCAGACCTCTACCTTGAAGGCAGCGACCAACACCGCGGGTGGTTCCACTCGTCGCTTCTCATCGGCACGATGTTGGACGGCCGGCCGCCCTACGACGCCCTTCTCACCCACGGGTTCCTTGTGGACGAAAACGGCGAAAAGATGAGCAAGAGCCGCGGCAATACCGTGAGCCCGCAGGAAATCTGCAACAAGTACGGTGCTGAAATCTGCCGTCTGTGGGTTGCAAGCACCGACTACACGAGCGAACTCAGAATCGGGCCCTCCATCATCGCGCGCGTTGTAGACAGCTACCGCCGTATCCGCAATACGCTCAGGTTCCTCCTTGCCAACACAAGCGACTTTGATCCCAAAAAAGACGCCGTTCCGGTCAGTGAGATGCTTGAGCTTGACCGCTGGGCCCTGGCACGCGTCGACGCCCTGCAGGACAGAATCCTCGAACTTGAGCAGACGTACCAGTTCCATCTGGTGACCTCCCTCTTGATGAGCTTTGCCACGGAAGACCTGGGCGGGTTCTATCTCGATGTTTTGAAGGACCGCCTCTACACGACAAAGGCCGATGGCCTTCCGAGGCGTTCCGCGCAGACCGCGCTCTGGCACATCACGGCAACGCTTCTGCGTCTCATGGCGCCGATTCTGTCCTTTACCGCCGAAGAAGCCTTTGCCGTGTTTTCGCCCAACGAAAGCGGCACGATCTTCACGGAAACCAATCACATGGTGCCCGAAGTCGCCAACGCCCCCGAGCTTCTCGCAAAGTGGGAGGCGGTGCGTTCAGCACGCGCCAAGGTTTTGAAAGAAATCGAGACCCTGCGCGCCGAAGGCAAGATCGGTTCGAGCCTTGCCGCGGACGCCGTCATTACGGCCTCCGGAAGCGACTGGCAGTACCTTGCCTCTTTGGGCGAAGAACTCCGCTTTGTGATGATGACCTCAAAGTGTGAGCTCCGGAAGGCCGAAAAGGACGACGCAGAACTCACGGTCACCGTGACCCCGAGCCCGCGCACCAAGTGCATCCGCTGCTGGCACTACGTTGACGGCACCACCGAAGACGCCGAACATCCGGGCCTTTGCCCGAGGTGCCGCGTCAACCTCTTCGGTGCCGGCGAAAAGCGTCTTTACGCTTAACGCGCCATGCAGGCCGCAGACCGTCAAAATCCGTCAAATCCCCCCGCCGTTTCGTGGGGGCGGTTTGGCCTTCTTGCGGCTGCGGCCGTCGTTTTTCTCATTCTTGATCAGGCGACAAAAGCCTGGATTCAGGCGGCCTTTTTTGAGGGAGAATTTATCCGCGTTCTCCCCTTTTTTAACCTCTGCCACGTCCGAAACACCGGCGCAGCCTTCTCTTTTTTAAGCGACGCGGGCGGCTGGCAGACCGCGTTTTTCGTGACGATGGCCTCTGTCGTTGCGGTGATTGCGCTTATTACCATGAAGCGCACCGCCAACCGCTTCTTTCAGTGGGCCTCCGTTCTCATTCTCTCGGGCGCCGTGGGTAACGCCATTGACCGCGTGGTTTTGGGAAGCGTCGTCGATTTTCTCGACTTTCATCTTGCCGGCTGGCACTGGCCCGCGTTTAATGTGGCCGATATCGCAATCTGCCTCGGGGCCTTTCTCATTGTCGTTGCGGAATTTAAGTCCCCGAAGAAATGAGCCTCTCTCAGATTGACCAGAGGCTGATAGAGCGGGTGTCTTCGTCTGAAACGGCTGTCTCGGGATAGATGGAAATCACCGCACCCTCACTGCAGCCGGCTGTTTTCTTCCGGAAGTACGCGAGGCTTTTAAGCCCGGCCGCTCCCGGGCTATACGGACTCATCTGCACGGCAAAGACCTTCCCGTCCGTCTCAAGCACAAGATCCACACTGTGCCCCTGGCGCTCCCGGTAAAAGCTCATACCGGCCGTGGGGCCGTTATGCACCGGGCTTGTAAAACCCAAGAGATGACACATGAGCCCCGTGTCGCAGGAAAGCAGCATCGGCCGCCGGCTCAGCGTCTCCCCAAAGGCCGGTATAAGCCGCAGAAGGCCCGCGTCCAGGGCGGCATCAAGCCACCCACGTGCCGTTCTAACGGGAAGCTCTGCGGCAGGCGCAGTAAGCCGGAACCCGCAGGAAAACAAGGAATCAGCAATGCATCAAAAAAGAAAACAAACGGCCCGGCACCTACGCATCCCTGCAGACACCGTCCGGAAATGTGGTGCTTGATTTCTCCCAACGCGACTGGGAGCAGCTCCAGTACTACATGCAGCACCCGGAATTCTTTGAGGGCGTCGTGGAAAGGGCGCGGGCTGCGACGAGGCATGTCGGCACGATCACTGAGGATGATGCGATTTGTCCGGAGCGCAGGCAAAAAGTCCGCCGCTGACTGGCTTTCCGGCTATTTTTCTTCCAGTACCCGCACAGCCAGGCAAGGATCAGCGAGCCGACCCCGATGCCCAAAACCATGATGTACGGCGTACTCATTGCTTCTCCTTCAGGAATTAATCACAGAAACGCAGCCGCATTCCGGAACAGAAGCGCCGCTGCCAGCCGCACTGAATTATCCGTCACCGGCCCGAAAAGCGCCCGCCTTGTCCCGCTACAATGCCGTCATCAGCTAACTTTTCGATCGCTTGCCTGCCGTGCCCGCTTATCCCACACTCAAAAACCGCTCCGTTACGCTTGCCGTCACGGGCGGTATTGCCGCCTACAAGTCCTGTGAACTCGTCAGGCTCCTAAAAAAAGCCGGAGCCGATGTAAGGGTCATCATGACTGAGGCGGCGGCGCACTTTGTGACGCCCTTAACCTTTGAAGCGCTCTCCGGCCACGCCGTGGGCATTGAAAACCTCACGCGCGATATGCCGCACCTTGCGGCCACGCACGGGGCGTGCGACCTCATGATTGTGGCGCCCGCAACCGCCGACATCCTCGGTAAAGCCGCTCACGGGATTGCCGACAATCTTGTGAGCACCGCAATCATTGCGCGTGCGGCGCCCCTCGCGGTCTGTCCGGCGATGAATACACGGATGTGGGGAAACCCCGCGGTGCAGCGCTCCGTCAAAGTATTAGCTGATGACGGCGTCATGATCTGGGGACCGCAGGCGGGAAACCTTGCCTGCGGCGAAACCGGCGCAGGGCGCATGATGGAGCCGGAAGATATTGTGGAACTGGCTGCCGCGGCGCTTGCCCCCAAAACCCTTACGGGCAAAAAAGCCGTTGTGACGGCCGGCCCCACCGAAGAGCCTCTTGATCCCGTTCGGGTGATCACAAACCGTAGTTCCGGCCTTCAGGGCTATGCGCTTGCGCGAAGCCTCATGCAGGCCGGATGCGACACAGTACTGATTTCAGGCCCCACGGCATTAACCGCGCCCGCGGGTGTGCGCGTTATCTCCGTCAAAACGGCAGACGAAATGCATACGGCAGCGCTGAAAGAAACCCAAGACGCCGATATCTTTGCGGGCGTTGCCGCGGTCTGCGACTGGAAGACAGCAGAGGTTGCCCCGCAGAAAATGAAAAAGACGCCGGGGAAAGAGTCGCTTACCCTCACCTTCGTGAAAAACCCTGACATTCTCGCGGACGTTAAAAAAGCGCGGCCCACGCTTTTTGCCGTGGGCTTTGCCGCGGAAACCGAAAACTTAGAAGCCAATGCCCGGACCAAATGTGTAACGAAGGGCGCTGACCTTATTGTCGGCAACCTCGCCCCGGCAGTGTTCGGCAAGAACGAGAATACCGTGATCTTCGTGACAAAAACCGGCGTCACAGAACTTCCGACCATGACTAAAGACGAAACCGCGCAGCGCATCACGGACTTTATTGCGGCAAGCCTTAAGGACAGTAACCATGCGTGATCCCTTCAGTCTTGAGCCGCCCGACGGCGACTATGTGGCCTACCTCGACAAGCTCTTGAAAGGCAAAATCGGGAGTCTGAGCCCCTTGTCCGTCACCGCAGACAACGGCATGGTGACCGTGAGAAGCACGGCTGAACCCGCTCCTCTTCAGGGGGACGCGGTGCCCGCCGACACGGACAATGACCCCTACCTTAAAAATGAACCCGTTGTGCGCATGGCCTTTGCCCTCATCCGCCTTGCGGGGCCCTTGATTGCCCTCGCTGGCGTCATTCTCATGGCCACAGGCGTTGCCTTTGACCGTTCCGACAACATCCCCTTAGGTATGATCCTCGTCTTTATCGGCGTGGTGACCACCGCCCAGGCCAGAAACAAGAAAAGATAGATATGAAAGTCGATCTCAAAATTTTGGATGACCGCATCCGCACGCAGCTCCCTCAGTACGCAACACCGGGGTCCGCAGGGCTTGATTTAAGAGCCTTGGTTGATGAACCCCGCACCTTAGCCCCGGGGGAAACGTACCTTGTGCACACGGGTCTTGCGATTCACTTGGCCGACCCCGGCTACGCCGCGGTGATCCTTCCGCGAAGCGGCCTCGGGCACAAAAAGGGCATTGTGCTCGGAAACCTCGTGGGGCTCATTGACTCCGACTACCAGGGCGAACTCATGGTGAGCCTCTGGAACCGCTCCGCCGAGCCCTTTGTGTTAAATCCCTTTGAGCGCATTGCGCAGCTTGTGATCGTGCCCGTGGTGCAGGCGCAGTTTCATGTCGTCGAAGATTTTGAAGCGTCAAGCCGTGCGGCCGGGGGCTTTGGGTCGACCGGGACAAAATAACGGGATTGGTTTCGAAAGAAAGGCTGTCGGGCGTTCATGCCGGGCGGCCTTTTTTCTTGTCGGTCATGCGCAGGCTGACGCAACCAACTCAGCCTGAATCGCTTGAAACCGCGCAGACGGAAACTGCCGGCGCCGACATGATGCGCTGTTTCGATAAAGAGGAAGCCGGTCATTGAGCGCGGTGATGTCCGGACCTGTCTCTTAGCCGCGTGCCGTCCTTATCGCACAGGACAATGCCCTTTGCGAAGAATTCGGCTTTGCGCATACGACGTATTACCATGCCGCATACCGTGATTGCGCGATGGCAGTTGTGACTACACGAAGCGCTTTCGTCGAACGAAAGGCAGCTGAACTTAAAAGACTTTTCTCCGCAAATATCTGAAATCAGCGGACGACCCCGTCACCTTCCACCCTGCCCTTGCAGTTCGAATTCGCTTTACAGCCGGCGAAAACTCCGTGCATAATGCCCATCACCGAAAGGCAACGGCCTTTCACCGAATTTGACTCAAAAGGTTTTGTTAACCAAATGCTCTCCGCCAAGAACAACATGATGCGTATGTGCCCGATGTGCTGCTGCACACCGGTAAGCGTCTGTTGTCTGCGAAAAACCGCATAACGCGAAGAAAAGCAAACCGCAAGGCGCTTACGGAAAAACTTCCGAAGCGCCTTTTTTGTTAACCCAAGCAAACCAAACAAAACATCATGAACTTCACCAGCACGATCACCGCCCGCCTCATGTGTATGCCCATGTGTATGTGTCAGACCATCCACGTGAGCCCGGTGTCGTGCGCGCAAAAAGTGAGGAAACCCAAGACTTAAAGCGCAAACAACCAACACCACCTGCAAACGCCGGCTCACACCAGAAAAGCCGGCGTTTTTTTATGAACTGAATTTTTAACTGAATCGAGAAAACCCATGACCACGAAAATCCTCTCCGCCCCCTACGCCGTTACGTTTCTTTCTGCAACGCCCGTGCCCGCCTGGAGCCGCAGCCCAGAGCGCCTGCGCTCGCCCCGCCGCGCCGCGGTGCGAGTTCCTTCGGTGAAGTCCGCCTGCACCAATCGCCGCTGATTCCGAACAAAACCAATTCGAACAAACTTTTTAAAACAGACTTTTAAGGACAAGACAAAATGACATTCACCATCACCCGCCGCAAACTCACCGCCGCCGCTCTTTCGCTATTTACCCTTGCCGCGCTTGCGGCCGCCAACGCCCTTGCCGCTGAAGACCTCGCCGACAAAATTGCCCGCACCGGGGAACTGAGAATCGACACCTAAGGCGTCTATCCGCCGTTTACCTACCACGATGCCGCCGGGAAACTTACCGGGGCCGACGTTGAATTCGGCCGGAAACTTGCCGAAAAGCTTGGCGTCAAACCGGTCTTTGCGGAAACGCCCCGGTGCGGGTTTGACGAGCACCGACCATGTGCGGCCTGAAACGATCGGGGATCTCTCCTACGGTGTGTCCGCGGGCTTACGGTTTATCACCGGTGAGATCTTCTCCTCCACCCTCTCCTACAGCTTTAACGGGTCGGATAAGAGCGAAAACCACGCGTTTATGCTCAATACGTCCTGGAAGTTTTAATCGGAGATCCTTATCACGCCGGACTGCATCTACCCGTATTACGACAATGACGGGTTTTTCAGCGTCGGCATCACTGATTTTCTTTGCGGCCCAAAACTGCTCACGAGGTAAGCCTTTCGTCCAATACCAACCGCCGCCAAAGGCTGCGCGCAATCGGTTAAACTGCGTCCCGCATCCGAACTAAGCAATTTCTTTTAGAAACAGCCCGGTGCTGTTTCTGAGGTTGACCATGTCCTCTAGCGCCGAAACAAAGACTTCCGACGCGCCCGAAAATACCCGTCCGACGCGGCTCACGCCCCCCGACATCAGCGTTGGCGCCCTTTTTAAACTCGCGAGTCCTATCTTTGTCGCAAACCTCTCCATCATGGGCTCTGCGACCGTTGACACCATCATGGCAGGGCGGCTCGGCGCCGAACACCTCGCGGCCGTGGCTCTGGCGTCCGCAACGGCCGTCATGATCTTTATTTCGCTTGTGGGGATTTTGCAGGGCTTAAGCCCCATTGCGGGCCACCACTACGGCGCGCGGAAGTTTGAGAGGATCGGATTTGAACTCACGCAGTCAGCCTGGCTCGGCGTCATTCTCACCGTGATCGGGATGGCACTGATTCTTCAGACCGACTTTTGGGTCGCGTTCGGACAGGTGCACGGCAACGTCGCGCTGATGGCGGGAGAGTACCTCCTTTTCAGTGCCGCCGGGCTGCCGGCAGCGGTCCTCTCGCGTCCTTTTGTGGCGCTCAATGCGGCCGTTAACCGCCCCAAGGTCACGATGTATGTGGCCCTTGGGATGCTCGCGATGAAAGTGCCCTTAAACGCGCTTTTCATGTACGGTCTCTTTGGCTTACCCGAGCTCGGCGGTGCGGGCGCCGGTGCCGCAACAGCCGTGAACTCCTGGTTGTCGCTGGCTGCTTACTGGCTCATCTGGAAGTGCGACAGGTTTTACAGCCCCATGCGGCCCGCGAAGTTTTATCTGCCTGACGTCAAAGCCCTTTTGCAGCACTTAAAGCTCGGGGTCCCCATTGGGCTCTCCACCTTCTTTGAAGTGAGTTCCTTTACGCTCATGGCGATTTTTATCGCCCGTATCGGCACGATTGACGTCGCGGCGCACCAGATTGTGGGCAACATCACGGCAACGCTTTATCAGGTTCCGATGAGTCTCGGGATTGCGGTAAGCGTCCTTGTGGCCCAGTCGCTTGGGTCCGGGCACCCGCCCGTGGCGCAGCAGGTGACGTTCAGAGCGCTCAGAATCGGCCTCACGCTTGCAGTATTGGGCGCGCTTGCGCTTTACCTCGGGCGCGACGCTCTCGTCGGCCTTTACACCACGGACGCGGCGGTGCACACGCTGGCCGTGACGCTTCTCATTTACGGCGTGGTCTACCACGCCATGGACGCCTGTCAGACGATCTGCGGCTTTGCCTTACGCGGGTACCGCGTCACCTTCTGGCCGATGATGGTCTACGGCATCCTTCTTTGGGCCGTGGGGCTCGGTGGCGGCTACTGGCTCGGCTTTGACGGTCAGATTGTGGGCGGGCCTTTCGGCGCTGAAGGCTTCTGGGGGGCAACGGCCTTCGGGCTTACCTTAGCCGGCATTGCCCTTTTTGCCATGGCCTGGTTTGTCACCCACACCCGTACCAAAGAGTTTCTGCGTAAAGAAGCACACGCTTAACACGGCCCGGCACCGCGTTCGGAAAGCCCGGACGCGGTGTTAGGTATTTTTACCCAGAAAAAGCTTCGGTTTGCAGGCGGCTTACCTATTTCTCCTAAGAGAAGTTCCCCATTCCCTCCCCGATAAACTGGCGTCAGCCCGAAAAACTTCGGATCGGCGGG